>Ga0105107_10002761_pt1 | contig 11617 bp, 9 predicted proteins | sample PPLLaktember2015_6_FD_79335 | JGI IMG/M metagenome (GOLD analysis project Ga0105107, IMG submission 79335) | Freshwater sediment microbial communities from Prairie Pothole Lake near Jamestown, North Dakota, USA - PPLs Lake P8 Core (1) Depth... | ecosystem: Environmental > Aquatic > Freshwater >... | reverse complement strand
TTTTTGCGCCCGCGCACGGCGAAAGCGCGGTTCGGCTCAAGACTCTCCGCGCAGTGCCGATGATTCCATCTGAAGGCGCGCCCGATTCGTGACGAATGTGCCGTTTTGCTGCAAATCGCCCCGGTGGCGGGGCTGATCGGCAAATTTTTCTCAGTCGGTTCGGCGCCTCGGACGCCTAGCACAACACCAAGAGGAGCGCAGCAGGAATTACCGGCAAAAAATTTCACCTGTCGCTGGTTTGCAACACTTGTCGTGCATGGCACAATCGTTTCGCACTCATATAACTACTTTGAAAAGATGAGCGTTCTCTCCAAGTGGTTGATCTTGCTCGGCGCCCTCGTGCTCGGCGCGGCCCCGGCCGTTGCCGCGGTGACCGACTATCCATTCAAGCTCATCACCAGGGCCCACGGCGCCGAACAGGAGCTCGTCGCCCAAAACGACGGTCCCGCCCCCATTACGGTCCACGTGACCTTGAGCGGCGAGAACTACGCTTCCGACCGCGTCTGGCCGGCAACCGTCGTCGTTCCCGGTCACACCGCACTGTCCCTCGGCCGGGTATACGCCGCCGACAAAGCCACGGGCGGATTCAGCTTTCTCTTCCGCTACAGCCACCATTTCGGGCGCGTGGACGCCGTCCACGACGCCGACGCCGTGTATCGGCTGCCGTTCCAGGAAGGGCTCGCATTCGCCGTCACTCAGGCTTACGGCGGGAAGCTCAGCAGCCACAACAACCGCGAGAACCTGTACGCCGTCGATTTCGCGATGCCGCGCGGGACGCCGATCGTGGCCGCGCGCAGCGGCGTCGTCATCGACGCCACGCTGAGACACCACGAAGGCGGCTTCGAAGCGAGCTACCTCGACAAGGCGAACACCGTGGCGATCGTGCACGACGACGGCACGGTCGCGGAATACGCCCACCTGTCGCCCGGCGCCGAATTCGTGAAGCTCGGGCAGCGCGTCGCCGCGGGCGATCTCATCGGCCATTCGGGCAATACCGGCTATTCTTCCGGCCCGCACCTGCACTTCATCGTCTCCAGGCCCAGCGTGGCCGACGGCAAGGTGACGCGGCAATCGGTCCCCGTCGTCTTTTACGCGAACGAGCCGGCGGTGCGTTTCAGCGTCCAGGCCGGCATGACGTTCAGCGCGAACTACCAGTCGCCGGCCTCCGCGAACCCGACCCGGCAGGCACGCCAGGATACGGGCACCGCCACCGGGCTTACCTCGCTCACCGCGCCTCACTCCCACTCGCACTGATTTTCCCGCGCTTTACGCCCGCCGCGCCCGGGACCGGGCGAGCGGCACTATCCTTGCTGAGGGATAGGCATGAAGCGCATTCCCACGAAATACCCGCACACATATAACGCCGACGGTACAAGGCGTTATCAGCGCTGCCGAGGCCATCTCGAAGTCGTCTGCGATGGCAGCGGGGTCTACGTCTGCTGCAACGAATGCGGCGAAGGCTATCGCTTCCAGTTCGTCATGCGTCGCAGCGACGAGCTTGCGAACGGCAGCGGCGGCAAGGTGCTGTGAAAGCCCGCGCCCGCACGCGATGCATGGCTGAGCCCGAGACGCTGGACCTTCGCAAATGCCGCAGCTCGGGTTGCGGCTGCACCGTGCAGGCTGCATAGAAGGGCTATGCGGCCTCGTCGCGCCTAGCATCCAGACCCTTTTGGCTCAACGTCGTGCGCGCTAAAGTCCATAACAGGCTCTAGCCGCGTTTGCCGTAGGATACGGGGCTCGCGCGTCGTTTCAGTTCAAGTCCCCGATGATGATCTCGCGAGTCGACGATCTGGTTCGGCATACTCGCCCCTGCGGGGACGCCGCCCGCGATCGTCACGCGCCTTTCGCAGGACATCAACAAGGTGCTCGCGCAACCGCGGCTGCGCGAGCAGTTCAGCACCCTCGAGTCACGCCGACCACGCCCGAGGGCTTCGCGGCGCTCATTCGGAGCGAAATCCCGAAGTGGCGCAAAGTCATCCACGGCGCGAGAATCAGCATGGAGTGAAGCTCGTCACTCCTTTTCGTCACTCCTTCTCAACACTTCGTCTCGCCATTCCTTCGGTAGTCGTCACTCCCTAAAGTGAAAATCGCAATCATCGGCGCGGGCATCGGCGGTCTTGCAGCCGCCTCGCTCTTGACGCGCGCTGGTCACGAGGTGCGCGTCTACGAGCAGACGCCGCGCTTCGCGCGCGTGGGCGCGGGCATCCAGATGGCGCCGAACGCGGTGAAGGTGCTGCGCGCAATCGGCATCGAGGAGCGCGTGCGCGGCATCGGCTTTCAGTCCGAAGTCGCGCTGAGCCGCGAATGGGACACCGGCAAAGTCACGAGCGAGCTCAAGCTCGGGCGCGAAGTCGAGCAGCGTTTCGGGGCGCCGTACCTTTTCCTGCACCGCGCCGACCTGCACGCCGCGATCGAGTCCGCGGTGCCGCCGGGCGTGGTGCATCTGGGTACGAGGCTCGCGGGCTTCGTGCAGGACGCGCAAGACGTCGAGCTCGCCTTCGCCGACGGATCCCGCGCGCGCGCCGACATGATGATCGGCGCCGATGGCGTGCACTCGCTCGTTCGCGAGACCCTTTTGGGGCCCGAGGCGCCGCGATTCACCGGCCGCGTCGCGTATCGCACGACCTTTGCGGCTACACGGCTGCGCGCTCCCATCGCCCCGGCGCGCACCAAGTGGTGGGGACCCGACCGCCACATGGTCGTCTACTACGTCACCGCCGCGCTCGACGAGCTCTACTTCGTCACGAGCGTGCCCGAAGGCGCCGAATGGATGACGCCCGAATCATGGTCGGCCAAAGGCGATCTGAACGCGCTGCGCAAGGCTTACGCGGGGTTCCACCCCGAAGTGCAGACCGTGCTCGACGCGTGTCCCGAAGTCTACAAATGGGCGCTCCTCGAGCGCGATCCGCTGCCGCGCTGGTGGGCGGGCCGCGCCGTGCTGCTCGGCGACGCCTGCCACCCGATGACGCCTTACATGGCGCAGGGCGCGGCTTCGGCGCTGGAAGATGCCGCGGTGCTCGCGCGATGCCTCGAAGGCGCGGGCCGCCACGGTCTCGAGGAGGCTTTCGCGCTTTATGAAGCGACGCGTAAACCGCGCGCTTCTGCGATCCAGGCGGGCTCGAGCAGGAACACGTGGCTGCGCGGCGAGACCGATCCGGCGTGGGTTTACGGTTACGACGCGTGGAACGCGCCGCTGGGCGCTTAATCGATTTTCGCGCGCGAGGTTTCACCCGGTTATGCTTCACGATCGACGAACAGGGAGATTTCACGATGGCAACGCAAAAAAGCGGCGAGCTGGCGGGCAAAGTCGCGCTGGTCACCGGCGGCGCGCGCAACATCGGACGCTCGATCTCGCTCGAGCTCGCAGCAGCGGGAGCGGCGTTGGCCGTGAATACGCGAAGCTCGGTCGGCGACGGCGAGCAGGCGGTGCAGGAGATTCGCAGCGCGGGCGGCGAGGCCGAGCTTTATGTGGCGGACATCAGCGATGCGGCGGCGGTGAAAGCGATGGTCGCGAATGCGCTCCAGCGCTTCGGCCGCATCGACTTCCTCGTGCTGAACGCTTCGGTGCGTACCGAAAAGCCGTTCCTCGAGCTTTCGTACGCAGAATGGCGCACGCCGCTCACCATCACGCTCGATGGTGCGCTATACCTCGGGCAGGCGTGCATACCGTCGATGATCGAGAACGGCGGCGGCGCGATCGTGACCCTGGGCGGCACGCAATCGCTGTCGGGTGCGGCGAGGCGCATACACGGCTCGGTCGCGAAGCACGGCCTGATCGGATTCACGCGCGGCATCGCACGCGAATTCGCCGATCGCGGCATACGCGCGAACTGCATTGCCCCGGGGCAGATGGACACCGCACGCGTCGGCAACCGCAGCGCTCGCGCTCCCGTGGACAATATCCCGCTGAAGCGCAAAGGCGACCCCGGCGAAATCGCGACGACGGTGCGCTTTCTCTGCGGCCCGGGCGCGAGCTACATCACCGGTCAGACGATCTACGTGAACGGCGGCCAGACGATGTTCTAAGAGCCCGTAACAACAAATTCCAAGGCTTCCACGCAAGATGAAAATCGATGTGGCGCAGTTCCGGGTCCGGGAACGACGGAAAGTCGACCTCGGAAAGCGGCCGACCCGCGTGAAGCCGCTTTACGGTTCGCAGAGCGATTATGAAAAGCTCCTGTCTGCGCAGCGCACCGAGCTCGCGCACCTTCAGAACCTGCAATATGCTCACGACCGGTACGCGCTGCTCTTGATTTTCCAGGCGATGGACGCCGCGGGTAAAGACGGCGCGATCAAGCACGTCATGTCCGGCGTCAATCCGCAGGGCTGCCAGGTGTTCAGCTTCAAGCACCCCGCGCCCGAAGAGCTCGACCACGATTTTCTGTGGCGCTGCGTGAGGAGCCTGCCCGAGCGCGGCCGCATCGGCATTTTCAACCGGTCCTACTACGAGGACGTGCTCATCGTTCGGGTCCATCCCGAGCTGCTGCAGGCTCAGAAGCTCCCGCACGAAGCCCCGCACCAAAAGGGCGTCTGGAAGGCGCGCTACCGCTCGATCGTCGAGCTCGAGCGGCATCTCCACCAGAACGGCACGCGCGTCGTGAAATTCTTCCTGCACCTATCGAAGGAGGAGCAGCGCGAGCGCTTTCTCGCGCGCATCGACGACCCCGAGAAGAACTGGAAATTCAATCCGTCCGACGTCGAGGAACGAAAGTACTGGAAAGACTACATGAAAGCGTACGAGGCGTGCCTGAGAGCGACGAGCACCGACGAGTCGCCCTGGTACCTGGTACCGGCCGACGACAAGCGCAACGCGCGCCTCATCATCGCCCAGGTCATCGTGCAGACACTCAGGCAGTTGGCGATGAGGTATCCGCAGGCGACGCCCGAGCACCGCAAGGAACTTCAGGCGCTGCGTGCGCAGCTCGAGAATGAATGACCCCCGCCCCTTTTTACCGGTTCTCTCTGTACTTGAGAATCGACGATCAGCCTGTCGTGTCGCCTATGAGAATCCGGATTCCTAAAGCGCTTTCAGCGCGTCGATCACTGCACGGTCGACGACGATGCCTTCCTTGCGCCGGCGCTCGCGCTCGCGCTGCGCGCGCTCCGAAGGGACGCGGATTTCGTCCACTCCGGGCTGCCGCGGCGTCGCCTTGATCTTCTTCACGAGCTCCGACATCTGGCTCTTGAATTCTCCGCCCGGCAGCATGAGGTTCGGGTCGAGCGCCCAGAAGAGAAAGCCGTAGTCCTGCACTTGCCCGCGCGCGAGCGCGGCGCCGGCGAGCAGACCCAGCGCCTGCACCGTGAACGAAAGCCCGTAACCTTTGTAACCGCCGAACGTCCCGACTCCGCCGCGCAAGGTCGCGGCCGGGTCGCGCGTCGGCCTGCCCTCCTCGTCGAAGCCTATGCCTTCGGGCAGCTCGAGCCCCAGCTTCTCGTGCAGCATCACGTCGCCCCACATGAGCGAGGCGGTGCCCATGTCGAAAATCACGGGGCCGTCGTCGGACGGAAATCCGAAACAGATCGGGTTGGTGCCGAGCGCCGGTCGCGCGCCGCCCGGCGGCAGCACGCGCGGCTTCGCGCTCGCGATGTGAAATGCGACCAGGCCCTCCTTCACGACTTTCTCGACGAAGTACGCGTTGCGGCCGCTGTAGTAGCTGTTGTAGGCGCCCACCGAAGCCATGCCGTGCTCGCGCGCCTTGCGGATCGCGACTTCCGCTGCCCTGTAGGCGACGATGTAGCCCACGTTGTTGCCGCCGTCCATGAGCGCGGAGAGCGGCGTCTCGTGGACGATGGTCACCGGCGTGCGCCGCTCACGCGTTTTCTCGTCGCCGGCGATGGCGAGTATCCGAGGCAGCCCGGCGAAGCGATAGCCGGAGAGGCTGTTGTCGACGAGCTGGTCGACGATGATGCGCGCTTCCTCGCCGGTGTAGCCGACGCGGGAGAGGGCGCGCTCGCCGAGTGCGGCGGCTTCCGCAGCGCTGAGGCGCACGGTATCGGGGGTGTCGGGATCGATGAGATCAGTCGCAGTCATTGCTTTTGGCATGCAGTTCCTTCGGTTAAGAACGGCTCGTCATTCTGCCGCATGCGCTACCCCCCGGGTTTGCGCAGCGCCACCGGAACCGTAGATCTCGTCACGCGTCAGCACGAACGTGTAGTCGGCCGGAATGTCGCTATCGCGCACCGATCTGGTGATCACGTGACCGTGCGGGCCGGTGCGACCGGCGCATGCGGCGCGGCGCTTGCATTCTCGTTCATGATTTTTTCGCCTTTCCGCGGCGGAGTGGGCACTCGGCGGCTGCGAGGCCGCACGTACTACTCCGCTATAATAACGCCTCCTCGCAGACATTCCCCTTCAGTCCTCCCGATGAGCTTGACACTCTTCCGTTGCAGCGCGGCGCGCGCTCCCGTTGCCGCCGCGCTCGCGTGTGCGAGCGCGCTGCTGTTGTCGGCGTGCGGCAACGACGCCGACGATGCCGCGAAGAAAAAAGCGGCTGCCGCCCCGCCCCCCGCGATACCCGTCACGGTCCATCGCGTCCAGCCGCAGCGCGTGCCGATCTCGCTCGAAGCCGTGGGCCAGGCCGAAGGCTCGCGCGAAGTCGAAGTGCGCGCGCGGGTCTCGGGCATCCTCGAGAAGCGGCTTTTCGTCGAAGGCTCTCCGGTGAAAGCCGGCGCGACGCTGTTCCTGATCGACCGCCGGCCTTACGAGATCGCAGTCGCGCAGGCGAAAGCGGCGCTGTCGCAGGAACGCGCGCGCCACGAGCTCGCGCAGCGCGAAAGCGAGCGGCTGAAAATGCTCGCGTCGCAGCGCGCGATCAGCCAGCGCGAGTTCGAGGAGTCGCAATCCTCGGTGAAGCAGATCGCCGCCGCGATCGAGGGCGCGCAGGCGAAGCTCGCCGAAGCGCAGTTGAACCTGTCGTACACGAACGTCACCGCGCCGATCGGCGGCATCACGGGACGCGCCGTGCGTTCGGAAGGGAGCCTCGTCACTGCCAATACCGAGGCGAGCCTCCTCACCACGCTGACCCAGGTGCATCCGGTCTGGGTGCGCTTCTCGCTCGCGGAGCCCGATTCCGAGCGCATCCGCGGCTCCAAAGGCGCGCAGGTGAGCATCCTCAGGCAGGACGGCAGCGTCGCTGCCGAAGGCGGCCGCCTCAACTTCGCAGGCTCCACGGTCGACCCCAAGCTCGGCACGGTCCAGCTACGCGCCGAGTTTCCGAATCCGCGCATGCAGTGGCTGCCCGGACAGTTCCTGAAAGTGCGCGTCCTCGCCGGCGAGCAGGAAGCGATCCTCGTCCCGCAGGCGGCCGTGGTGCAGACCGAGCAGGCGAGGCTCGTGTGGATCGCCGAGCCCGATGGCAAAGCGGTGATGCGCCCGGTGCAGACCGGCGGCTGGATCGGCTCCGACTGGGTGATCACCGGCGGGCTCAAAGCCGGCGACGCCGTCATCGTCGACAACCTCATCAAGCTGCGCCCGGGGGCGACGGTCAAACCGCACGCTCCGGGTGAGGCTCCGGCTGCGCCGCCCGCAGGCGGTCCGCCGCCGGCGAACGGCAAGAAAGCGGCCGCCGGCGACAAAGCGCGCTAGAGCGGCTCGAGCATGGGTAATTTTTCGCGGTTCTTCATCGATCGGCCGATATTCGCGAGCGTGCTCGCGATCATCATCACGATCGCCGGGCTGGTTTCGTCGACCGCGCTGCCGATCTCGCAATACCCCGAGATCGCGCCGCCGACGGTCACGATCACCGCGAGCTACCCCGGCGCGAGCGCGGAGACGCTCGCCAAGACCGTCGCGGCGCCGATCGAGGAGCAGCTCTCCGGCGTCGAGAACATGATTTATTTCAGCTCGAGCGCCGCGGCCGATGGTTCGGTCGGCATCACCGCGACGTTCGAAGTCGGCACCGACGTCGACAAAGCGGTCTTCCAGTTGAACAACCGCGTGCAGCTCGCGCTGCCGCGTCTCCCCGAAGAAGTGCGCCGCAACGGCGTCATCGTCCAGAAGCGCTCGAACGACATCCTGCTCGTCATCGGCCTGCAGTCGCCGAAAGGCACGCGCACGACGACATTCCTCGCGAACCACGCTCAGGTGAACCTGATCGACGAGCTGAAGCGGGTCGCCGGAGTCGGCGACGTGACGCTTTTCGGTTCGGGCTATTCGATGCGCATCTGGCTGCAGCCGGACAAGATGGCGCGGCTCAACGTGACGCCGACCGACATCGCGAACGCGATACGCGCCCAGAACGCGCAATACGCCGCGGGACGCGTCGGCGCCGAGCCCGCGCCCGAAGGCCAGGCGCTCAACTACACCGTCACCGCGCGCGGGCGCCTCATCAACGAGGAGGAATTCGGCGACGTCGTGGTGCGCGCGGGCGGCTCGAGCGGCGTGCTGCGCATCAAGGACGTGGCGCGCGTGGAGCTCGGCGCGCAGACCTACGACGTGGCGACGACGGTGAACGGCAATCCGGCGGTGGGCATGGCGGTTTTCCTGCAAACCGGCGGCAACGCGCTCGAAGTCGCCGACGCGGTCAAGTCGCGCATGGCCGAGCTCAAGGCGGCGTTTCCCCAGGACGTCGACTACCTGATTCCTTTCGACACCACGCTGGTGGTCGAAGCCTCGATCCGCGGAGTGGTCATCACGATCGCGGAAGCGGCGATACTGGTGATTCTCGTCGTCTTCGTCTTCCTCCAGCACTGGCGCGCGACCCTGATTCCGATGCTCGCGGTGCCGGTTTCGCTGATCGGCACGTTCGCCGGTCTTTTCGTGCTCGGCTTCTCGATCAACACGCTGACCCTTTTCGCGATGGTGCTCGCGATCGGTATCGTGGTCGACGACGCGATCGTGGTGCTGGAGAACGTCGAGCGCCTGATGCGCGAGCAGAACATGAGCGCGAAGCAGGCTTCCATCGAGGCCATGCAGGAAGTCTCCGGCGCGGTGCTCGCGATCGTTCTGGTGCTGTGCGCGGTGTTCATACCGGTTGCCTTTCTCGGCGGCATCGCGGGCGTGCTTTACCGGCAGTTCGCAGTCACGGTCGCGATCGCGGTCGTGATCTCCGGCATCACCGCGCTCACGTTGACGCCCGCGCTCTGCGCGCTGCTGCTGAAACCCGGCGATCACGAATCGCGCCTGTTCAGGCCTTTCAACATCGGTTTCGCGAAGCTCACGGCCACATTCCTGTCGTTCGTGAACCGCACGCTCAGGCACCGCGTGATCTCGCTCCTCGTCTTCCTGGGTTTCGTTGCGCTTGCGGCGCTTCTTTTCACGCGCGTGCCGACGAGCTTCGTTCCGCCTGAAGACCAGGGCTACCTCATCAGCTCGATCATGCTCCCCGACGGCGCGACGCTGCAGCGCACCGCGAAGACCGGCGCGCAATTCCAGAAAAGCCTCTCCAAGGAACCGGCGATCGCGCACATGTTCGTCGCGCCGGGCCGGGATTTCATCGGCGGCGGCAACAAGCCGAACGCGGCGACGAGCTTCATCCTGCTCAAGCACTGGGACGAGCGCGAGACCACCGCGCCGCAGCTCGCCGCGCAGATCTCCAAGCTGGGACTCTCGTTCCCCGACGGCATCGCGCTCGCCTTCAATCCACCTGCGATCCGCGGGCTCGGATCGACCGGGGGCTTCGAAGTCTACGTGCAGTCGCGCGTCGACTCCGATCCGCGGCGCCTCGCGCAGGCGCTTCAGGGTTTCACCGGCGCGCTGCAGAAGCACCCCGACCTCCAGGGCATCAACACTTTCTTCCGCCCGACGGTGCCGCAGCTTTTCGTCGAAGTGAACCGCGAGCAGGCAATGGCGCTGGGCGTGCCGGTCTCCGACGTTTTCGACGCGTTGCAGGCCACGATGGGCCCGCTCTATGTGAACGATTTCAACATGCAGGGCCGCACATACCGCGTGCAAATCCAGGCGGACGCGCCTTACCGCGCGCAGCCCGACGACGTCGGCCGCATCTACGTGCGCTCGGGGACGACGGGTGAAATGATCCCGCTGAAAGCCCTGATCCGCACCGCGAGCATCACCGGCCCCGAGCAGGTCGAGCGCTTCAACGGCTTTCTCGCGGCGAAAGTGCTCGGCAGCGGCAAAGCCGGCGTGAGCTCGGGACAGGCGATCGAAACGGTCGAGCGTATCGCCGCCGAGTCGCTGCCCGAAGGCTATACGATCGCGTGGAGCGGCCAGGCTTACCAGGAGAAGCGCACCGGCAGCGCGTCGCTCTTCGCGTTCGGCTTCGCAATCGTGATGGTCTATCTCATCCTCGCCGCGCTCTACGAGCGCTGGCGCCTGCCGGGCGCGGTGGTCCTCGCGGTGCCGTTCGCGGTGCTCGGCGCGCTGATCTTCGTGTGGCTGCGCGGCATGGAGAACGACATCTATTTCCAGATCGGCCTCGTCGTGCTGATCGGTCTCGCTGCGAAAAACGCCATCCTGATCGTCGAATTCGCGCAGCAGGGGCTGCTCGCGGGCATGCGGCCGGTGGATGCGGCGCTGCAGGCCGCGCGGCTGCGCTTCCGCCCTATCGTCATGACCTCGCTCGCGTTCGTGCTCGGCGTGCTGCCGCTCGCGATCGCCACCGGCGCCGGCGCCGGCGCGCGCCGCTCGATGGGCACGGGCGTCGTCGGCGGCATGCTCGCCGCCACTTTCATCGCAACGGTATTCGTCCCGCTTTTCTTCGTGTGGCTCGCGCGCCGGCAGAAGATGGGCGAGGCCGCCCCCGAGCCTGAAGCCGCGGAAGACACGCCATGAGGTGCGCGATCCCGCTGCTCGTCTTCGCGCTCTCCGGCTGCACGCTGGGCCCCGACTTCAAGCTGCCTTTTCTGAACCTGCCGCAGAAATATCCCGAGCCGCAGGTCGGCGCCGTCACGCCGCTCGCGGTCCCGGCGAACTGGTGGCGCCTCTACAGCGACGCCGATCTCGACAAGCTGGTCACGGCGGGTCTCGAGCGCAACGCGGACGTGCGCATCGCCGTCGCGCGGCTCGAAGAAGCCGAAGCGTTCATGCGCGAAGTGAACGCGGGCTCGCTGTTTCCGCAGGTGGATGCCGAGGTCGGGGCCGGCCGCTCGCGCTCGAGCACCCGCACCGGAACGCTGCCGGCGAGCTCCGCGGCGACACGCAACAACTTTCTGCTTTCCGCCAATACCTCTTTCGAGCTCGACTTCTGGGGACGCCTGCGGCGCACGCGCGAAGCGGCCCGCGCCCAGTACATGGCGACGCGCTACGGACACGACGTGGTCGCGCTCACGCTCGCCGCCGCGATCGCGCAGACCTACTTCACGGTGCGCTCGCTCGACGCGCAGATCATCGTCTCCGAAGAGACGCTCACCGCCTCGGTGGATACGCTCGACATCGCGCGCAAGCGCGCCCAGGCCGGGTTCGTTTCCGACCTCGACGTGAACCAGTCCGACGCGAACCGCGCGCAGATCGCCGCGCAGTTGAAAGAGCTGCGCCGCCAGCGCGCAGCGGCGGTCCATCAGCTCGGCGTGCTCACCGGCATCCTGGACCTCGAAGTGAAAGCGGGAGACGTGCGTGCCCTGCCTTTGCCGCCGTTACCGCCGGCGGGGCTGCCTTCGACACTGCTCGAGCGCCGTCCCGACGTGCGCGAAGCCGCGGCGGCCTACGAAGCGGCGAACGCAC
>Ga0105107_10002760_pt1 | contig 11617 bp, 9 predicted proteins | sample PPLLaktember2015_6_FD_79335 | JGI IMG/M metagenome (GOLD analysis project Ga0105107, IMG submission 79335) | Freshwater sediment microbial communities from Prairie Pothole Lake near Jamestown, North Dakota, USA - PPLs Lake P8 Core (1) Depth... | ecosystem: Environmental > Aquatic > Freshwater >... | reverse complement strand
TGTTTTCTGATATCCGCCTTGAACTGGCGCGCAGCCTGAGTCCGCTCGGCATCGCTCGGCGCATCGAACATGCGATGGTAGTTCTCCAGCGGAAACTTCGAATCCACCGCCACCATGCCGGTCGGCTCCGGCAGCTTCAGCACGCAATCGGCGCGGGCGCCATTGGAGAGCGTGCACTGCATCTCCCACGCATTGGGCGGCAGGCAATTGCGCACCAGGGCTTCGAGCTGGACCTCGCCGAAGGCGCCGCGCGCGCGCTTGTCGCCGAGCAGCTCCTGGAGGCTCACGACGTTGGTGGTCAACCCGTCGATCTTCTTCTGCGCCTCGTCGATGACCGCCAGCCTCGCCATGACGTCGGCGAATGTCTCGTTGGTCTTGCGAAAGCCCTCGTCGAGTCGCTCCGCCACGTTGCCCCGAATCTGCTCCAGTCGAACGTCTACGCTGGCGCGGATCTGCTCCATGCGCTCGTCGGTGCGCGCCGACAGCCCCTCCATCGCGACTCGCAACTCCTGCGCCATCTCCTTCAAAGAGCGCTGGATCACGTCCCTGTCGGCGCTTCCCTGCTCGGCGAGCCGCGATTGAACCGCGAGGCTCATGTCGGCAAGACGCGACAGCACGGCCTCCCGGAACGTGGCAAGCTCGTGCTGCTGGGAAAGCTGCAATACCTGCATCGCCTCGCGCGCGTGCTTGAGGTCGCTCGATACCACCGCGCGCAGCCGCTCCGAGCCCTCGGTCAGGCTGCCGGTGAGGCGATCGCCATGGCGCTCGAGGTGATCCCTCAACTCGCTCACCAGCACATGCTGGCGCTGCTCGTTGGCTTCCGCCTGCCCCAGAATGGAAGCGTTCAACGCCTTGGTCAGGGCGGAGATCTTGACGAATACGACCACCAGGGCGCCCAGCACGATCAGCGCCAGAATGAGAGCGAGGATTTCGATCATGGCGTTCTCCGAAGTAGCGCAGTATAGCGGACGCGCTCGAGCGGGTCTTGCCCCTGCAACCCGGGGACTTCTCCGTTTCTAAGCGCAGGAGCCGTGTTTGCGCCGCCGTACGTCAGGCCAGCTGACGGAGGCTCGCGAGCGGCGGCGTGGCAAGCACGCGTCGAGTGAAGAAGATCCCCGCACCGCACACGCCAAAGACGCCGACGCCCAGCCCCAGCAACCAGACCACCGGGTCCGAGCTGTATGGCAGCCCGAGCAGATTCCGTGACAAGAAGTACCCCAGCCCGGTTGCGGCCGCAGCGGCGAAGAGCCCCGCCAGTGCGCCGATGAGCGCGAACTCCGTCGCATAGGCGCGCAGGACCTGGCGCCGGTTCGCGCCGAGGGTGCGCATGATCGCCACCTCCCGCAACCGTTCGTCATGTGTGGCCACGATGCCAGCATAAAGCACCAGCACCCCGGCGGCCACGGTAAACAAAAAGATGAAGGTGATCGCGCGCGACACCTGCTCGATCATCGCCTGCACCTGGAAGACGAGCGACGCCACGTCGATTACGACTACCGTGGGAAAGCGCGCGATCAGATCGTTCACCACGTCGCTCGATCGTGGCGGAAGATGGAAACTGGTGATGTAGGTGGCCGGATATCCGGCGAGGAGTCCGGGCGAGCCGATCACGAAGAAATTGACCCGGAAGCTGTCCCATTCGACCTTGCGCAGGCTCGTCACCGGTGCGACGAATCGCTCACCCGCCACATCGTAGGTCAGTCGATCGCCGAGCTTGACCCCGAGCGTTCGGGCGATCCCCTCTTCCACTGAAAGCGCCGGTTCAGCTGCAGTGGCGGCTCGCAGCCACACTCCCGCAGTGATCCGATTGTGCGCGGGCAGCGTCTCGGTCCACGATACGTTGAACTCGCGCTCCACCAGCCGTCTCGCTCTGTCGTCGCCATACTGGCTGGGATCCACGGGCGTACCGTTTATCGCCACCAGGCGCGCCCGCACCATCGGGTAGAACTCCGGCTTCGTTCCCAAGCGGGATCCGAGCAAGCTCTCTATCGGTGCAACCTCATCGGACTGGATATTGATCAGAAACCGGTTCGGCGCATCGGCCGGGAGATTCCCCTGCCAGGCACGCAGTAGATCCGAACGGATCAGCGTCAGCGTGAGCACCGCGGCCAGGCCGAGTGCAAGCGCCACCACCTGCCAGACGGTCGCAAGCGGCCGGCGCCGCAGGCTTGCAATTCCGTAACGCCAGCTCACACCGACGCCCGCGCTGACGGACTTGAGCAGGCGAAGGCACAGCCACGTCAGCACCCCCGCCGCGAACAAGGTGCCCGCGCTGCCCGCGAGCACATACCCGCCCAGGCGTATATCGCCGGCGTGCCAAAGCACGAGTGCGGCAACGCAAGCGGCACCGAGCACGTATGCCATCGCACCCGCCGTCCCCGGACCGCCGAGCTCGCGCCGAAGGACGCGCAAAGCCGGGATTTGTCGCAGCGATAGCAGCGGTGGCAAACCGAACGACAACAGCAGCACCAGGCCGAGCACGCTCGCGCGCAGCGCAGCCGCGACACCCGGCTGCGGCAGGTCGATGCCGACCATCGACGCGAGCCAATGCCCGAGCAGCATCTGACTCGCGTAGCCCAGCAACGCGCCGGCCAGACTGGCGATGACGCCCACACCCACGAGCTGCACCAGCTGCAGCCTGAACACGCGCCACTGGCTCGCCCCGAGGCAGCGCAACATCGCACACACGTCGAGCTGCCGATGCTGAAAGCGCCGTCCCGCCAGCATCACGGCGACCGTCGCCAGTGCGACGGCCGTCAGTGCCGCCAAGCTCATGAACCGCTCCGCGCGCTCGAGTGCATTGCGAATCTCCGGTCGCGCGTCGCGCACCCCTTCGAGCCGCACGCCCGCGGGCAGCCGCTGCATCGCCCACTGCCGGTAGCTCTCGACGCTTTCCCGCGCGCCCGCCACGAGGAGCCGATGCACCACCCGGCTGCCGGGCGCGATCAGGCCGGTGGATGCCACGTCATCGCGAGACATGACCAATCGAGGCCCCATGCCGAGGACGCTGAGGGTCAAGCTCGGATCCTGCGCAAGCAACGCGGCCACCGTGAAGCGTCGATTGCCAAGGCCCACTTGCTCGCCCACCTTCAAGCCGAGCTGACCAAACAGGCGTTCGTCCGCCCAAAGCGTCCCCGTCGCCGGAATGGCGACGGGGACTTCGCTTTCCTCGGACCGACCAGTCGCGATCCTGGTCGTTCCCCGCAGCGGATACCCCGGCTCCACCGCAGTGATTTCGGCGAGCAGGGTGTTTTCTGCTCGGATGACCATGCTGCGGAAGGCGAGCGTTGAAATGGCGGACAAGCCGCGAGCCACGGCCTCTTTGCGCAAGTCGGCGTCGAGCGGCCGGCTCGACGTCAACACCAGGTCGGCCCCGAGCAGCCGATTCGCCTCCTGCTCCAAGGCGATTCGGGTTCGATCGGAAAAGAGCCCCACGGTCGCCATGCTCGCGACCGCCAGCGTCAACGCAAACGCGAGCAGGGTCAGCTCCCCCGCACGCAGCATGCGAACAAGCAGACGCGCGCCGAGGCTCACGTCCTTCAAACAAGCTCCCCTGAGAGCAGCCGGCCGGCGGCCAACCGCAGCGTACGCTGGCAACGGCTCGATATCGACTCGTCGTGCGTCACGAGCAGCAGCGTCGCACCGCGCTCGCGGTTCAACTCGAACATGAGCTCGACGATGCGCGCGCCCGTGGCAGCGTCCAGATTGCCGGTTGGCTCGTCCGCCAGGAGGAGCTTGGGGCCGGTTGCAAATGCGCGGGCAATCGCCACGCGCTGCTGCTCTCCGCCGGAGAGCTGCTTGGGATAGTGGGTCAACCGCTGCCCGAGACCGACGCGATCGAGCAGCGCATTGGCGGTGCGACGCGCATCTGGAGCGCCGGCGAGCTCGAGGGGCAACATCACGTTCTCTATCGCCGTCAACGCGGGCAGCAACTGGAACGATTGGAATACGAACCCGAGCACGCGCGCGCGCACGGCAGCGCGGCCGTCCTCGGTCAGCGTGCTGAGCTCCTGTCCATCCAGCACCACCTTGCCCGACGTTGGGGTGTCCAGTCCGGCGAGCAGACCGAGCAGCGTGGACTTGCCCGATCCCGACACTCCGACGATCGCCACCGACTCGCCCGGGAACACGCTCAAGCTGACGTCGTCGACGATATTGAGCGCACGGCCGTCGCTGATGACTTGCTTCACCAGGCCGACTGCCTCCACAATCGGCCGCATGTCGTTCGTTTTCATGATTAGAGTCTTAGTCCTGACGCTGTTCGTCGGGTTCCCGCTCGCTGCGCGCGCGACAGCGACGATACTCGTGTTCGGCGACAGCATCTCCGCGGGCTACGGCTTGCCCGCGGATGCCGGCTGGGTCAACCTTCTGCGACAGCGGCTCGACAAGCTCGGGCCCGATTATACGGTCGTCAACGCAAGCATCAGCGGGGAGACCGCCGCAGGCGGCAGGCGTCGCATCGATGCAGCCTTGGACACACATCGGCCGGACATCGTCATCCTGGAGCTCGGCGGCAACGACGGTCTGCGCGGCGCCCGCATCGAATCGCTGCACTCCGACCTCGAAGCGATGGTTGCCGCGAGCCTGAAACGAAATGCTCGGGTAGTGCTGGTGGGCATGCGCGTGCCACCGAACTACGGTCCAGCCTACGCCCAGCAGTTCGAGCGCGTTTATGCTGCGGTGGCGAAGAAACATCGCGTCACCCTGGTGCCGTTTCTGTTCGAGGGCTTCGGTGAACGCCACGAGCTGTTTCAGAGCGACGGCATCCACCCGACGCGCGAAGCTCAGCCGCTCATGCTGGAAACGGTGTGGAAGGCGCTCGGCCCGCTTGTCAAACCACGCAAATCCGGCTCGGCCCGGCGATGAGCTCGCCGATCACCTGTGCCTGCGTGAACTTTTCCGCCTGAAACAGACCCAGCACCTGATCCACGCACCGCGGCGCGCAGGCGACCAGCAAGCCGCCGCTCGTCTGCGGATCGGTCAGCAGGTTGCGCTGCCACTGCGCCATCTCGGCGGGCAGATCGACGTAGTCGCCGACGCTTGCCCAGTTGCGCGCCGAGGCACCGGTGACGTATCCGGCTTGCGCGATGTGCCGCGCTGCCGAAAGCACCGGAATGTCGGCGAACCGAACCCTGGCGCCCAGGCGCGAACCGCTGCAGATTTCGAGAAGATGGCCGAGCAAGCCGAATCCCGTCACGTCCGTGAGCGCGTGGACGTCCGCCATCTCGGCGAGGCGAATGCCCGGCGTATTGAGCTTCGTCGTCGCATCGAGCATCTGCGCATAGGCCTTTGCCTGCAATTCACCCTTCTTTAGCGCGGCACTCAGGATGCCGACACCCAGGCCCTTTCCGAGAATCAACACGTCACCGGCCCGCGCCCGGTCGTTTCGCTTCACGTTGTCCGGGTGCACGAGCCCGAGTGCGACCAGACCGTAAATCGGCTCCGGTGAATCGATCGAGTGCCCGCCCGCGATCACGACCCCGGCCGTCGTGCAGACTTCCTGACCCCCGGCAAGAATGCGAGCGATGACTTCGGCCGGTAGCTTGTTCACGGGCATTCCGCAAACGGCGAGCGCCATGAAAGGCCGGGCGCCCATCGCGTAAACGTCGGAGATCGCGTTGGTCGCCGCGATCCGGCCGAAATCGAACGGATCGTCGACGATGGGCATGAAAAAATCGGTCGTCGCGACCAGGGCTTGCTGATCGTTCAGCCGATAAACCGCGGCATCGTCGTACGACTCGTTCCCCACCAGCAGGTTCGGATCGAAGACGCCTTTGGGGCTCTTGGCCAGGACTTCGCTCAGCAACGCTGGCGTCATCTTGCAGCCTCACCCCCCGCCATGGGAGAACTGGGTGAGACGGATCGGTTCGCGGCTGCCGTCGTGATCTTGCTCGCGTGGCGGGAGGACTGAGGTCATGAACGAACGCCGGCCGTATCCGGCAAATTGCGGTAGACTGCGGCCGCGCCCGCACAGCTCCCAAGCGCGCCCCGTGGATATACCAAAAGACGTAACCGTAGCACAGGTCGATCAGTTTGACGAGGTCATCGACGTTCGTTCGCCGGGCGAGTTCGCTCTCGACCGCATCGAGGACGCGATCAACTGTCCGGTGTTGAACGATGAAGAGCGCGAGGTCGTCGGTACGCTGTACAAGCAGGCGTCCCCGTTCGAGGCACGGCGGATCGGTGCGGCAATGGTCGCTCGCAACATCGCGCGTCACCTGGAATCCACATTGCGCGACCGAGACCGCAACTGGCGTCCCTTGGTGTACTGCTGGCGCGGGGGCGGACGCTCGGATTCATTGTGCGATGTCTTGCGACGCATCGGCTGGCGCGCCGCCAAGCTCGCGGGCGGTTATAAAGCGTACCGCCAGGCGGTGATCGCAGACCTCGCGCAGTTGCCCGTGGGTCTGCATTTCGAAGTGCTGTGCGGTCGCACTGGCGCGGGCAAGAGCCGAGTGCTGCAGGCGCTCGCAGCCGAGGGCGCGCAGGTGCTCGATCTCGAGCAGCTCGCGTGCCATCGCGGCTCGGTGCTCGGCGAGCTGCCCGGAATCGCGCAACCATCGCAGAAGATGTTCGAGAGCAAGCTATGGTGGCGCCTGCGCGCCCTGGACCCGAAACGAGCGATATTCGTCGAGTCGGAAAGCCGCAAGATCGGCAATCTGCAAATTCCGCAAGCGCTCATCGCAGCGATACGCGCCGCACCATGCATCGTGCTCGTAGCCGACACGTCGGTGCGCGTCGCCCTGTTGCTCGACGAGTATGCGCACCTGCTGCGCGCCCCCGACATGTTGAAGCAGCGCCTCGATGCGCTGAGCACGCACTACGGGCGCGAAAAGATTTCATGCTGGAAGGCCATGGCGACCGCGGGCGACTACGGCAACCTGGTCGACGAACTGCTCACCGCGCACTATGACCCGGCGTACGATCGCTCGATCGAACGCAACTTCCCCGCGATCGCGCGGGCACCGGTCATGCGATTGCGAGCATCGAACCCGGGCGCCATGCGCGAGCTCGCCCGCGCCCTGCTCGAGCAGTCGCTGCGCTCGCGCGTACGGATCGAGGGTGATATATAGTGCAGCGTCAGCGGCACCGTGCCGCGTGTTCGAAATCGGAATGGCTCAACGCACGCAGCGATTCGTCTTGCGCCCCGCAACCAGCGGCGACATACCGCAACTGCTGGAATTGATCCATGGCTTGGCCGAGTACGAGCGGCTTACGCACCTCTTCGAATGTACGCCCGAACGGCTGCAAAGCGCCCTGTTCGGCCCGAACGCGAGCGCCCATGCGCTGCTTGCCTGGCCGCGCTCTCCCGAGGCCGTGGCTGCCGGATTTGCGCTTTACTTCCACAATTTCTCCACGTTTCTCGGCCGCAAGGGACTGTACCTGGAGGACCTGTACGTCCGCCCGGAGTACCGCGGACAGGGCTGCGGCACAGCGATGTTGACGGCGCTTGCCCGCCGCGCCGAGGAACTCGGCTGCGGTCGATTCGAATGGTCGGTGCTCGACTGGAACACGCCGGCGCAGCGCTTCTACCAGAAGCTTGGCGCAACCGTGCTGCCGGACTGGAGGATCGTCCGCTTGACCGGCGGGGCGCTCGCCAGACTCGCCTCGACGCGCGACGGGGAACCCGACTGATGCTGGCCGCATCGCTGCGCGAGCCCGATTCTCCGCCACCCGCGCCCTGTCGGCGGCTGGCACTCAAGGTCGACGTCTCCACCTATCTGGGAACCATCGAGGGCGTCCCCCGCCTGGTCGAGGCGCTGCGTCGCCATCACGCCAACGCAACCTTTCTCTTCAGTCTTGGCCCCGACCACACGGGACGCGGCATTCGCCGCATGCTTCGCCGCGGTTTCGCGCGCAAGCCCAACCATACCTCCGTCCTCGAGCACTACGGCATGCGAACCCTGCTTTACGGAACGCTTTTGCCAGGGCCGGACATCGGGAAGCGCTGCGCCGATACCATGCGCATGGTTGCCGATCTGGGGTTCGAGGTAGGTGTGCACGCGTGGGACCGCACGCGCTGGCAAAATGACGTCATGGCGGCGGACGCAGACTGGACGAGCGTTCAGATGCAGCGCGCGCGGGAGCGCTTCGAAGAGATCTTCGGCGCACCGCCGCGCGTGCATGGCGCCGCCGGGTGGCAAATGAACGTGCACGGCTACCGCCTGACGCAACGCCTCGGTTTCGATTATTGTTCCGATACCCGCGGTTTTCGCCCATTCATTCCCGTGTTCAACGCCGAGCTGGTTGCATGTCCGCAGATCCCGACTACCCTGCCCACTTGCGACGAGCTGATCGGACGCGATGCGACCACCGCGGAAGACTTCGACGACAAGCTGATCGCGGCCGCCGCGCTCGATCTGCCCGCCGGGCACGTGTTCACCCTGCGAGCGGAGCTCGAAGGCAGGAAGCTTCTTGCGATCTTCGAGCGCCTGCTCTCGCGCTGGAAGGATCAGGGCAAGACGTTCCTGTCGCTCGGCGAGTACATAGCGGCCGCTGGTCGCAGCGATTTGCCGCGCCACGCGGTAGTGCACGGCACCGTACCCGGCGCGATCGGCACGCTCGCACTGCAGGGTGCCGAATTTCTCCTTTGATGTCTATCGACCTATTCGCGACACCCGCGCTCAGGATCCCGCCATGATCGACCATTCCGTACCCGATCTCGCATTGCCGGCAACCGGTGACCAGACCATACGCCTCGGTGCATTGCGAGGTGCGCCTTTCGTGCTCTATTTCTACCCCAGGGACAACACGCCTGGGTGTACGGCGGAAGGACAGCAGTTTCGCGATCTGTACGAACGTTTCGCCGCACAGGATTGCAGGATCTTCGGCGTTTCGCGCGACAGCCTGAAGTCGCACGAGGCCTTCAAGGCCAAGATGCGATTTCCGTTCGACCTCATCTCGGATCCGGAGGAGAAGGCATGCATTGCGTTCGACGTCATCCGAACGAAGAACATGTACGGGCGCAAGCTGCGCGGGATCGAGCGAAGCACGTTCGCCGTCGACGCAGCCGGCATCGTGCGCCGAGAATGGCGGGCGGTCAAAGTGCCCGGCCACGCCCAGGAAGTGCTCGACTTCATTAGCTCGCAAAGGAAGTGATCTCCAAGCCCATGGCACAACGCAAGCCCGCGCGCTCGACCGCCCAGCCGGATGATTCCCGCAAGAAGCTATTCGTCCTCGATACGAACGTTTTGATGCACGACCCGACGAGCCTGTTCCGCTTCGAGGAGCACGACGTCTATCTGCCGATGGTCATCCTCGAGGAGCTGGATAGCCATAAGAAGGGCCTGACCGAGGTCGCACGCAATGCGCGCCAGGCGAGCCGCTTCCTCGAAGAGCTCGTCTCGCATGCCGAGCGCGACATTCCGCACGGCATCGCGCTCGATTCCCGCGGCAACCGCGCAGCCACCGGCAAGCTGTTCCTGCAAAGCGAGGCCATCGAGGGCGCGCTGCCGGCAAGTCTCGCCAGTGGCCGCACCGACAACCAGATCATCGCGGTCGTCAAGTTCCTGCAGCAGCGCCACCCGGGCCGACAGGTCATCCTCGTCAGCAAGGACATCAACATTCGCATCAAGGCCCGAACGCTCGGCCTTGCTGCGGAAGACTACTTCAGCGACAAGGCGCTCGAGGACAGCGACTTGCTCTACAGCGGAGTGCTCGAGCTGGGGATCGATTTCTGGGAGCGTCACGGGCGGGACATGCAGTCGTGGCAGGAGGGAGGCCGGAGCCTTTACCGCGTCCGCGGTCCCGTGGTCGGTTCGCTCTTCGTCAATCAGTTCGTCTACCTCGAGGGCGAGCCTCGCTTCGACGCCTGGGTGAAGCGCATCGACGGCGACGCCGCGGTTCTCGAAACGCTGCGCGACCACACCCAATCGAAGCACAATGTCTGGGGCATCACCGCGCGCAATCGCGAGCAGAACTTCGCCCTAAACGTTCTGATGAACCCGGAGGTGGACTTCGTCAGCCTGGTGGGTCAGGCCGGCACTGGCAAAACGCTGCTCGCCCTCGCCGCCGGTCTGCAGCAGACGCTCGAGCAGAAGATCTACTCGGAGATCATCATCACCCGTGTCACCGTGCCGCTCGGCGAGGACATCGGCTTTCTGCCGGGGACCGAGGAGGAAAAGATGAGCCCATGGATGGGGGCGCTGGAGGACAACCTGGAAGTTCTGGACCAATCCGACGACGACGCGGGCGAATGGGGCCGCGCCGCCACGCGCGATCTCATACGTTCCCGCATCAAGGTCAAGTCGCTGAACTTCATGCGCGGGCGCACCTTCCTGCAGAAGTTTCTCGTGATCGACGAGGCGCAGAATCTCACGCCGAAGCAGATGAAGACCCTGATCACGCGCGCCGGCCCCGGCACCAAGGTCGTCTGCCTGGGAAACATCGCCCAGATCGACACCCCCTATCTGACCGAGGGCAGCTCGGGACTCACGTATGTCGTGGATCGCTTCAAGGGATGGCCACACAGCGGTCACGTAACCCTGCAGCGCGGAGAGCGTTCGCGGCTGGCCGATTTCGCGTCGGAGGCCCTGTAGCCGCGAATCACGCCCGGGTTATCCCCACGCAGCGCAGGCGTCCGACAGGCTCCTAGAAGCGGCCTGGATCGGCGTAGTTCTCGAAGCGAGTGAACTGGCCCTGGAAGGTCAGCCTGATCGTACCGGTCGGACCGTTGCGCTGTTTGCCGATGATGATCTCGGCGATGCCCTTGTCCGGCGTATCCTGGTTGTAGACCTCGTCGCGGTAGATGAACAGGATCACGTCGGCATCCTGTTCGATCGCCCCGGATTCGCGCAGATCCGACATCACGGGACGCTTGTTCGGCCGCTGCTCGAGGCTGCGATTGAGCTGCGAGAGCGCAATGACCGGGACCGCGAGCTCCTTCGCCAGCGCCTTCAGCGAACGCGAGATCTCCGATATCTCCGTCGCGCGATTCTCGCCCTGGGTCGTTGCGCTCATGAGTTGGAGGTAGTCGACGACGATCAGGCCGAGACCCGGCCCGCCCACCTGGCGATGCAGCCGGCGTGCGCGCGCACGCAGCTCCAGCGCGTTGAGCGCCGGTGTCTCGTCGATGAAGAGCGGCGCGTCGTTGAGCCGCCCCCAGGCATCGGTGAGCCGCGGCCACTCGTCGTCGGCGATCCGGCCGGTGCGCACCTTGAGCTGATCCACCTTCGCGACGGAACCGATCATGCGCATGACGAGCTGAGGCCCCGACATTTCCATGCTGAACACGGCAACCGGCAACCGCTCGACCAGGCCGAGGTGCTCGGCGATGTTGAGTGCGAAGGCCGTCTTACCCATGCTCGGGCGGCCCGCGACGATGACGAGGTCGCCGGGCTGCAGTCCCGAAGTCATCCGGTCGAGATCAACGTAGCCGCTCGGGATGCCCGTGATGTCGCTCGGATTGGAGTGCAGCTGGTCGATGCGCTCGACCACCTGCGCGATCAGCGGCCGGATCTCGACGAATCCCTGCTTGCCGCGCGAGCCCTGCTCGGAGATGGCAAAAACGCGCGCCTCGGCATCGTTGATGAGCTCATCGGCGCTCTTCCCCATGGGATTCAGCGCGGCCTCGGCGATTTCGGTGCCGATGCTGACGAGCTGGCGCATCACGGCCCGG
>Ga0105107_10002759_pt1 | contig 11622 bp, 12 predicted proteins | sample PPLLaktember2015_6_FD_79335 | JGI IMG/M metagenome (GOLD analysis project Ga0105107, IMG submission 79335) | Freshwater sediment microbial communities from Prairie Pothole Lake near Jamestown, North Dakota, USA - PPLs Lake P8 Core (1) Depth... | ecosystem: Environmental > Aquatic > Freshwater >... | reverse complement strand
GCTCTTCGCAATATCCTGCAGCATGGCCAGAGCGTCGGGCGTCAATACGTCGCGCGGTGTCGGCATGGCGTCAGCCTAGCTTCAAGGATTTTGAATGATGCCATCAAATGATCTCAGCCATCCGCCCACGAGCGAAGCGCACAATCCTCTCCATCGACATGGAGGACATCATGCTCACGCTTCGCAAGTCTCAGGATCGCGGTTACGCCGATCACGGCTGGCTCAAGAGCCGCCACTCGTTTTCGTTTGCCGGCTATTACGACCCCGAGCACATGGGGTTCGGCAACCTGCGCGTCATCAACGAAGACCGCATCGCGCCGGGGGCCGGCTTCGGCAAACACAGCCATCGCGACATGGAGATCATCAGCTACGTGCTGGCGGGCGAGCTTGCGCACCAGGACAGCATGGGCAACGTCAAAGGCATCCCGCCGGGCGATGTGCAGCGCATGAGCGCGGGCAGCGGCGTCACGCACAGCGAGTTCAATCACGCCAAGGATCAAAACACACATTTTCTGCAGATCTGGATCCTGCCGAACGTCCTGGGCATTGCGCCGAGCTATGAGCAGAAAAGCGTTCCGGTCGCACAGAAGCGCGGCAGGCTGCGGCTGGTCGCATCGCCCGACGGCGCGAACGATTCAGTCACCATACACGCCGACGCGGCGGTCTATGTCGGGCTGTTCGATGAAACCGAGTCGGCCGAGCTTGCACTGAGCCCCGGCGGCAAGGGCTACGCGCATGTCGTGCGCGGCTCGGTCGAGGTCAACGGCTGCCGGCTCAGCACCGGGGATGCCGCCCTGCTGGAGAACGAACCCCGGATCGCGCTGGCCAACGGCACCGAGGCCGAGGTGCTGGTGTTCGATCTCGCGGCGTGATCTCTTCTTCAAACAAACCTCAGGGCGCAAACATGTACGATAAACTGCAAAACCCTCTGACTTTCGTCGGCCGCATTCTGCTGGCAGCGCTGTTTCTGCCCGCGGGCATCGGCAAGCTCACCGGCTTTGCCGGGACGGTTGGATATATCGTCGGTGGGTCTGCCGATGCCACAGCTCGGCGCAGCGCTCGCTCTGATTGTCGAAATCGCAGGTGGCGTGGCGCTTGTCGCCGGTTTTCGCACCCGCCCAGCGGCCCTTGCGCTGGCCGCGTTTACAGTGGCGGTGTCCGTTCTCTTCCACAACTACTGGGCCATGCCGGCCGATCAGCAGATGATCCAGCAGCTCCTCTTCTTCAAGAACCTCGCCGTGGTGGGCGCCTGCTGACGCTCGCCGCATGGGGCGCCGGGGCGTGGAGCGTCGATGCGCGCCGCGCCGCATAGACGCGCTCGAATTCGGCCTAACGATCGTGATCGGCATTTTTTCGGGCCCGCTCGACGCCCATTACAACCGCGCTCCACTGACCGCGCGGATCGAGGCGAGAAATTCGGCATGATCAGAGTCGGATCGCAGGTGGACATCATCTTGCCGCGGCGCGCGGGTGCGGGCCGGGGAGTCGATTCTCGTCCAGTAACGCTGCCCATGCTCATGTCGGGCGATAATATTGCATCTATCACAATGAGTGCCGAGCTCAACAAAGAGGAGATGCCCGTGGCGACGGAATACCGGCAACCCCGTTTCAGCCGGCCGCGCGGCGCGACCGAGATCCTGCTCGTGCGCCACGGAGAATCGCGCGCCGCTACATCCGACAATCCTTTTCCGCTGGTCGACGGCCACGGCGACCCGGAGCTGCATCCGCACGGCCGCGAGCAGGCTGTTCGGGTGGCGCAGCGACTCAGGCACGAGCCGATCTCGGCCGTGTACGTGACGAACCTGCGGCGCACCGCTGAGACGGCGGCGCCGCTGTGCGCGGAGCTTGGACTCGTGCCCGTCGTCGAGCCGGACCTGCGCGAGGTTCACCTGGGCGAATGGGAGGGCGGACTCTACCGGATCAAGGCGCACGACAACGACCCCGTCTACCAGCGGATGCAGCAGGAAGAGTGCTGGGACGTCATTCCGGGTGCCGAATCCTGGGACGCGTTGGATCGCCGTGTAGGGGCCGCGCTCGAACGGATCGCCGTACGCCATCGCGACCAGCTCGTCGTCGCCGTCGTGCACGGCGGGATCATCGGCCACATCGTCGCCAGCGCCACGGGCGCGCGGCGCTTCGCCTTTAACGGCGCGGACAACGGCTCGATCAGCCACATCGTGTTGACCGGCGATCGCATCGTCGTGCGCCGTTTCAACGACTCCAGCCATCTGACAATGAGCGCGACGGCGGCGCAGTCGATGCCCACCTGATCGTCACCGGGCGAGCGATAACATCGCATCCGCCGGCGCGGGATCCGCTACCGACGCTTCCCGATAGGCCCGAACAAGGCCCGGTGCGCGTGCGCAGGAGGTGAACTGGATGCTCGACACTTCGTGACAGGGCGCGGGCAGACGTCGATGACACGAGCTCGTCAATCGAACGGCGCCCCGGAAGCCTGGCTGAATGTCCCTTCGCCGTCCCGCATCGGCACGCGATCGCGTTGGAAGCAGACGCTGCCCGGTCACGCCTTGCGTCGCCGCCGCGACATCCAGCCGACCATTCCCAGCCCGGCGAGCATCAGCGCATACGTCTCCGGTTCCGGCACGGGTGCGAGCGTGAAGGCCGTCGTCGTGCCCGAGACCTCGTTCGAGAACGCGAGGTAGTAGGTGCCGTCCAGCTCGTAGGCCACGAGCCCTTCGGGGCTCACGTCGCCCTCGCTGACGATCATGTCGACGTCTCCGTGCTAGAGATGCGCAGCCGGTCGAGCGGATTCACCGCGCCGAGGAAGCTCCCCGCGGTGACACGGTCGCCGTCGTCCTCGCGAAAGTCGCCTTCGTTCGCCATCAGGACGTAGGTCTTCCCACCCGCCTCGATCGTCGCCATGCCGTCGGGCATGTAAAGCCCCCTGGCATACCCCGGTGTCGCGACGACCGGGCGGTTGGCGACGTCGATGATCGACACGCTCCCGAGCGGGTCGTTGGGCGCCGGAGCGCAGACCCGCGGGATCGTGCTGCCGATCTGCGACCCGTAGACGCTCGGCGTCGCCTCGTTCGCGACCAGCAGCTTTTTTCCATCCGGGGTGAAGGTGAGCATGTCTGGCAGCGCGCCGACGGTCACGCTGTTCGGGTAGAGCCCGCTCGCGAGGCTACTCGTGACTCCCCGGAGGCCTGTCGTGATACGGTGGCGCTGCGGCTCGGCTACCGATCCGGACGTGTGCGATGGCTGCGGGGCCCGCTTGCCGGCGCAGAGAAGGCTGAACCAGAACCATAGGAATCCGCGGCTGACACGGCCCGTCGATGCGCGCGCATCGCCGCTTTCAGCTTTGCACGGGACTCTGCGACAATCGGCGCCATGAAGGCGATCCAGATGTCCCGCCCCGGCGGGCCCGAGGTCTTGCAGCTCGTCGATGTTCCACGGCCGACGCCTGGACCTGGGCAGGCGCTGGTGCGAGCGCATTCCATCGGGGTGAACATGCCCGAAGTGCACGTGCGCCGCGGCCGCTATAGCACCATGCCACCGCTGCCTACCATCCCCGGCATCGAGATGAGCGGCACGATTGCCGCGCTGGGCGAAGGGGTGCGCGATTTCAAGCTCGGCGACCGTGTCTACCTTTCGGCCCGCGAGCTGCCGCACCGCTGCGGCTGCTACGCCGAGTACATCGCGGTCGATACGCGCGCGCTGCTGCCGCTGCCGGACGCGGTCGATCTGGAGGCGGCGGCGGCGATTTCCGGCTATCAGGTCGCATGGCTCATGTTGAACGACGCGACCCGCGGGTTTCAATATGAAACCGTGCTGGTCACCGCGGCGGCGGGCGGGATCGGCTCGGCGCTCGTGCAGCTTGCCCACGCAGCCGGCAAACGGGTCATCGCCCTCACCAGTACGCCTCAGAAGGCCGCCTTCGCGCGCGAGCTCGGCGCGCATGCCGCCATCGTGCACGGCGAGGGGACTTGGAAGGAGAAGCTGCAAGAGGCCACCGGGGGGCATGGCGCGGATCTGATTCTGGATGCGGTGGCCGGGGCACGTTTCCCCGCGCTCTTCGAGCACGCCGCGCCGCTGGGCCTGGTCGTTTTGTACGGCTATCTCACGGGCTGGCCCGACTCGGCCGCGGTGTTCGACGCGATGCGCGCACGCTTCGGGCACTGCCCGGCGCTGCGGCTCTTCTCGATGCACGTCTACGACAAGGATCCCGCGAGGAGGCGCGTATGCAACGACGTCCTGCTCGATCTTCTCGCCCGCGGCGTGGTGCGGCCGGTGATCCACGCGCGGCTTCCTCTCGCAGAGGCCGCGTGCGCGCACCAGCTGCTGGAAAGCGGCAGCGTCATCGGCAAGCTGGTGCTCGAGCCGTAACCCGACCCCGCCTGTGCGCCTGTCTTCGCGAGTGTGTGAGCCAACGTGACCAAAGACCCGGTGCCGAGCTCCGGCGGGCGTCGCGATCACAAGGGGCTACCGGCCCAGGTTTGAAGGGAGGTTTCGATATGCACATCGTAAGCCGTTTCGCCCGCCGGCAGAGCGCCGTGCGGACCGCCGCAATGCAATGGCCAGGGCATCGGACGTCGCGCTTTTCCAGACGCACTGCGCAATTGACGGCAATCGCCGCGATTTCAGCGGCATTTGCCGCCGCCCAGGCGTTCGGCCAGTCGGCCTATCCGGTGCGGCCGATCCGCCTGGTCGTACCGTTCCCGCCGGGGGCGAGCAACGACACGATCGGGCGCGCGATCGCGGAGAAGATGCACGAGGCGTTCGGACAGCCCGTGGTGGTCGACAATCGCGGCGGCGCCGGCACCACGATCGGCACGCATATCGTCGCCAAGTCGCCGCCTGACGGCTATACCCTGATGTTCACGTCGGTGTCGTATGCGACCAATGCCGCGGTCCAGCCCAAGCTTCCGTTCGATCCGCTCGCCGACATCACGGGCATCACGATGATCGGCATGGCGCCGATGCTGCTCGTCGCGCATCCCGGCGTGCCCGCCAAGACGGCGAAGGAGTTCATCGCGCTTGCCAGGTCGCAGCCCGGTCAGCTCAACTACGCGTCGAACGGCATCGGCACCGTCCCGCATCTGCTGATCGAGATCCTCATGCGCGAGGCGAAGCTCTCGCTGGTGCACGTGCCTTACAAGGGGCTCGGCGCGGCGCTTACCGATCTCGTGGCCGGACAGGTGCACGTGCTGATCGCGAGTCCGCCCTCGGTCTATCCGCACGTCAGGGCGGGAAAGCTGCGGGCGCTCGCGGTGAGCACGGCGAAGCGCTCGGCATTCGCGCCCGAGCTGCCGACGATATCCGAGTCGGGCGTGCCCGGCTACACGGCGCAACAGTGGTGGGGCATGTTCGCTCCGGCCGGAACGCCAAACGCGATTGTTTCTTCGATCCATGCGCAAGTGGCGAAGATACTTGCGGCCGATGACATCAAACGCCGCCTGTCTGCGCAAGGCGCCGAGCCTGCGCCGATGTCGCCGAGTGATTTCAACAGCTTCGTGGGCAGAGAAATCGCGATGTGGACCAAGGTCGTCAAGGAGCGAGGGATAAGGCCGGAATAACCGGCGTGTAAGGAGGTTCTCATGTCGGATTGCTGCAACGACAAGGAGTGCGTGCTCGAGGCGCTACGCGAGCGCCAGGCGGGCACCCTGCGTACGGTGCTCGTGATCAACGCCGTGATGTTCGTCGTCGAGTTCGCTGCCGGGCTCGCCGCGCGCTCCACGGCATTGCTGTCGGACTCGCTGGACAACCTGGGCGATGCGACGACCTATGGACTGAGCCTGTATGCGGTCGCGCGAGGGCCGCGGGTCAAGGCGAAGGTGGCGCTTTTCAAGTCGGCGCTGATTCTGGGTGCGGCGCTTTTCGTTCTCGGCCAAGTCGCGTATGGCTTTGTCCACCCCGGCGTACCCGTGTTCGAGACGATGGGGATCGTCAGCCTGCTCGCGCTGGCTGCGAACGGCACCTGCCTGGCGCTGCTGTGGAAGCACCGGTCCGAGGATGTCAACATGAGCTCGGTCTGGGAGTGTTCGAGAAACGACATCGTCTCCAACCTGGCGGTGTTCGTTGCGGCCGGCGCAGTATGGCTCACCGGCACGGGGTGGCCGGACCTGCTGGTCGGCTTGATCCTGGCGGCCATTCTGCTTCGTTCCGCGTTCAAGGTGATGCGCGAGGCGAGCCGCACCCTGGCGCAAGCGCCGAAGCATCCGGCGGCGGGATGAATTGCGAACCGCAGCGACGCCTGTGCATTCAGCGCGGACCGGCACCCGCGAGAACTGCGTTCGCTCCGACTCGCCTCCGGGCCGCCGACGGTTGCATCCGCAGCGACGCCGAGGCCGGTTCGACCCGGCGTTTGCGCTCACGCGTCGCATGAACTAGCATTTGCCTGGGCGGTCCGGCTCCGTTCTTCACGTTGCGCGAACTTTCTCGGAAGCTCGCGCCATCTAACCGCGCTCCGCCGAAGCGCCTCACGCGGTTGTGGGGATGCCATCCCATGCAAGAAGCACCGCTTCAGGAAACGTCGCCCGAAAAGGCTGCGTCTGCGTCCCGCAACCGCTACGATCGGATGGAGTGGGCCGGGGCTTTTGGCGACCTCGGCACGCTGATTCCCTTCGTCGTTGCCTACATCGGCATGGTGGGCATGGATCCCTTCGGCATCCTCTTCGCCTTCGGCGTAGCGCTCGTCGTGTGCGGGTTGTACTACCGGACGCCGATGCCGGTGCAACCGATGAAGGCCATTGGGGCAGTCGCTGCGACGCAAGCGGCACAAACGGCGGTCATTACGCCGGCGGCGGTGGTCGGCGCCGGACTCGTCACTGGCTTGATCTGGCTGGTGCTGGGATTGACGGGGACCGCACGGCGCGTGGCGGCGCTCGTTCCGCGCGTCGTCGTGATGGGGATCGTGCTCGGACTGGGCATGGCGTTCATGATCGAAGGCATCAAGATGATGGCGACCGGATGGCTGATGGCGGTGATCGGTCTCACGGGCACGATCCTGCTGCTGACCAATCGCGTCATTCCCGCCATGTTCGTTCTGTTGATCTTCGGCGCTGCCTGCGGCCTCGTCGTCGATCCTTCCCTCTGGGCCAAAGTGACTGCCGCCGCGATCGAGTTTCGTACCCCGTCGCTGGCGTTCGATGGCTTGAGCCTGCACGATCTCCTACTCGGTGCCGTGTTTCTCGCGTTGCCCCAGCTGCCGCTCACGCTCGGCAATGCGATCATCGCGACGGCGGACGAGAACAACCGCCTGTTCGCCGATCGGCCCGTCGACGAGAACAAGCTTTCCACGTCGACCGGGATCCTGAACGTGTTCGGCGCCTCCGTGGGAGGCATCCCGATGTGCCATGGCGCGGGCGGGATGGCGGGCCACGTCGCCTTCGGCGCACGGACCGGCGGCTCGACGGTCATTCTGGGCATCGTCCTGCTTGTGATCGCGCTCTTCTTCAGCGGCTCCGTTCAGACCCTGCTGAGCATTTTCCCGCCGGCGGTCCTGGGCGTGATTCTGTTTCTCACCGGTGCCCAACTCGCGCTTGGGGCATGCGATTTCAGCCGCGACAAGCCCGAGCGCTTCATCACGCTTATCACCGCTGCCTTTTGCATTTGGAATGTCGGCATCGGATTCCTGCTAGGGATTGCCGCGGCGTATCTCAACAAGCACGGCCGACTGAGGCTGTAACCTCGATTCGCCCGGGGTCACGGACCACGAGTGTAGGGCGTCGGAGATCATGGCACTTTCGCTCGATGCTCGCCACTAGATTGGTCCGCACGGTTCTGCAGCCTGGCGTTTCACCCGAGCACTGGACTGCTGTACGGTAGAGGTTCTCGGCGCGCGCATACGCAATCGCCTTCTGCCGCCGCGCCTCGCGCAAGCGATTCGCGGACATAAAAACGGACGGCCGCGGGTTGTGCTGGTGCTCAAGGATAGGGGTCGCTTCTCCCATGCCGCCATGCCTCATGCGTGCTCGATCGGCAGGCCGGCGAGACGCCATTCTGGCAGCCCGGCTTCGAGCCGGCGCGCGCGCAGCCCTTTCTTTCGAAGCAGCTCGACCGCATCATAGGACATCAGACAGTAGGGCCCGCGGCAGTAAGCGACGACCTCCTTGCCCTTCGGCAGCTCCTTCAAGCGCTTCGCAAGCTCGTGCACCGGAATGTTGACGGCGCCGGGCAGATGCGCCGCGGCGAATTCCTCGGGAGGGCGCACATCGAGCACCGTGACTAGGCCCTTGCGCGCCCGCTCCAGCAACTCCCTCGCCGGCACCGGCTCCATATCGTCCTTCTGCGCGAGATAGAGCCGGACGATGCGGTCGACCTCCGCGAGGTACGATTCGCCGACTCGGCCGAGGCTTCTCAGAAGCGCCACGACCTCACCGCCCGCCAGACGGTAGAACACGTACAAGCCCTCTTTGCGTCCGACGATGAGGCCCGCCTGCCGAAGCTTCTGCAGGTGCTGTGACGTGTTCGCGACCGTGCTTTCGGTCAGGCTCGCGAGCTGCTCGACACTGCGCTCGGTTTGCGCCAGAAGCTCGAGGAATTCGATCCGCAGCGGGCTCGAAAGGGCGGTACCGATCCGGCCGAGCTGGACGAAGATGTCGCGCTTGGGGTTGGTTGACATCGGGTCGCGGGCTGACATAGTATTCAAGCGATCACTTGATTATAGCCGGCCTCGCCGGTGCGTCTAGTGTACGGCCATTGGGGGTCGTGTATGGCGAGTTCCCAGACGCTTGCCGAGCTCGAGCCTGTATTGAGGCTGGCGGCGTTCGCCGGTGTCTTCGCGGCGATCGCCCTGTGGGAGGCAATGCTACCGCGCCGCAGGCGCGCACTTGCTCGCAAGGCGCGCTGGCCCCACAACCTCGGACTGCTCGGCATTGATATCGTGGTCTCCCGGCTGACTGCGCCCGGGGCAACCCTCGCCGTTGCCGTCGCCGCGGAGCTCGGGGGTTGGGGGTTGCTCAACGCCGCCCGCCTGCCGCCTTGGCTGGAATTGCTGGCCGCCATCGTACTGCTGGATCTTGCGGTCTACTTTCAGCATGTCATGTTTCATGCTGTGCCGACCCTTTGGCGGCTGCATCGGGTGCATCACGCTGATGTCGACTTCGATGTCACGACCGGGATTCGTTTCCATCCCGTCGAAATCCTCCTGTCGGCGCTCATCAAGTGTGCGGCCGTGGCGGCCATCGGGGCCCCGGTCGTTGCCGTCCTCGTCTTCGAGATACTGCTCAATGCGACGGCGCTGTTCAACCATGCAAATGCTTCCCTGCCGGCCAGCATCGAGCGCTGGCTGCGATGGATGGTCGTCACCCCCGACATGCACCGGGTGCACCACTCCATCCGCTACGACGAGAGCTCGAGCAACTTCGGCTTCAACCTGCCGTGGTGGGACAGGCTCTTCGGGACGTACGAGCACGAGCCCGGGGTGGCACACGAGGCGATGATCATCGGCGTCGATGCGTTCCGCGATCCTGCGGAGTGCCGGCTTTCTCGGTTGCTGTTGCAGCCGTTTCGCGCCACGCCCGGGCGCTATCCCATCAACCGCCGCCAGGAAGTCGCGTGAGTCCGCGCACGATCCCGCGATCCGCACGTGACGCTGATCCGTGCGGGCCGTGCCCATCGTGGTCCGGATGGCGCGCACGCCCACAAGACAGGCTGCGGCGGCGGTGTGGTGACGCGTGCGCCCGCCAAGCGGGTTGCGCCTGGAGGCTCCGTCTTCGGTCTCGACGCCAGTGCCGCACTGTTGCAGATCGCACAGCGTTTCGCACACGCCGCGGAACCTTTCGACGCTCAGGCTTGAAGCAGCTTCAAGCAGATGGCCCACACGGGCAACACCGACGGCGGTGTAAAGGTGTCACCGCTCGGCGGACCGCAGGGACTCTACCGGATCCGCGCACTGTCAGGATGCCACGGGCAAGACGAGCACTGCCCGCAGCCCACCCAGCGGCGAATCCTCGAGACGGATCGCACCCCCGTACAGGCGCGCGAGCTCGTCGACGATCGCCAGTCCCAGCCCGGAACCCTCGACCTGCTCGTCCGCGCGCGCCCCGCGGCTGAGGATGTCGCGCCGCCGTTCGACGCCGATTCCCTTCCCGTCGTCGTCGACCGTGATCGCGAGTCGGCCGTCGTCGCACCTTGCCTGCACCACGACGCGCCGGCGCGCCCATTTGCATGCATTGTCGAGCACGTTGCCCAGCAACTCCTGCAGGTCCTGCTCCTCGCCGCGGAATGCAAGCGCATCGGGGATGGGCTCGACGACGATTTCCAGGTCGCGATCGGCGTGGATGCGCTGCATGGTGCGACTCAGGCCGGCGGCGACGGGACCGACCGGCGTGCGCATGCCCGGGATGCGGGTCGCGGCTGCGCTGCGCGCGCGCCTCAAGTGGTAGTCGACCTGCCGGCGTGCGCTGTCGACCTGCTCGCGCACGAGCCGGGCGAGGTCTCCGTTGTGCGCGGTGCGCGCGGCATTCGCCAATACGCTGAGGGGCGTCTTGAGCGCGTGCGCGAGATTGCCCGCCGCAGTTCGTGCCCGTTCGACGATCTCCGCGTTCTGGCTAAGCACCGCGTTGAATTCGTCCACCAGCGGCTTCACTTCCGCTGGGAACTGTCCGGACATCAGCTGCGCCCTGCCTTCGCGCACCGCGCTCAACTCCTTCTGCAAGCGTCGCAACGGCGCGAGTCCGACTGCGACTTGCAGGATCGCGGCAGCGACCAGCCCGAGCGCGAGCAGGCCCAGCGCCATCCACAGCGCCCCCCGGAACTGCCGTACCGGCTCGACCATCCCGCGCTCGTCCGCGGCGACGATCAGGCGCAGCGCCTGGTCCGGCCGTTCCGCGGGATAGATGCTGCGCTCGATAGCGGTCAGCCACGAATCGCGGGGACCGGGCACACGATGCTGGTGAACCTGGCCGTCGGGCAATGCGTCCGCCGGCAACCGGAGCACGTCGTCCCACAGCGAGCGCGAGCGAAGCAAGCCCGCGTTGAGCGATTCCGCACTGCCCGTCGTTGCATCGATCTGCCAATACAGTCCGGAATACGGCCGAGTGAGGCGCGGGTCGCTCAGGGGGGCGGCCAGCGCCAGCTCGCCGCTTTTGCCCGGCACGACGTTGGACGTGAGCTGATCGAGGTGCGTCCGCAGCTCGGCGACGAACTGACGTTCGACGTGATCGCGGATGAGTGCTCCAAGCCCCCAGCCGGCGATTGCGATCGACGCACAGATCCATACCAGGGTGCCCGCGAGCAGGCGAAAGCGCAGCGATTCGCGCAGCCGACCCGATACGCTCATCCCCTGCACACGAGGCGGTAGCCGAGGCCGCGCACGGTCTCGATGAGGCCCGGGGGCAGCTTCTTGCGCAGGCGCGCGATGAAGACTTCCACCGTATTGGAATCGCGATCGAAGTCCTGGGCGTAAATGTGCTCGGTGAGGTCGCTGCGCGAAACGACCTCGTTCGGATGGTGCATCAGATAGTCGAGCACCCGATATTCGTGGCTCGTCAGCGAAATGGCCCGTCCTTCGACGGTGACGCGGCCGGTGCGCGTGTCGAGCACCACCGACCCGCACGCGAGCTCTGCACGCGCATGTCCGCCGGCGCGGCGGATCAGCGCCCGCACGCGGGCCAGCAGCTCCTCCGCGTGGAACGGCTTGGCGAGGTAGTCGTCGGC
>Ga0105107_10002758_pt1 | contig 11623 bp, 11 predicted proteins | sample PPLLaktember2015_6_FD_79335 | JGI IMG/M metagenome (GOLD analysis project Ga0105107, IMG submission 79335) | Freshwater sediment microbial communities from Prairie Pothole Lake near Jamestown, North Dakota, USA - PPLs Lake P8 Core (1) Depth... | ecosystem: Environmental > Aquatic > Freshwater >... | reverse complement strand
CTCGTGGGCGTGGACATCGAGATGATGGATATCCACGACCTTATGGAGGCCATCGCCATCACGAACGATGCCGGCCTGGCCGATGCCCATGCGGACGTTGTGACGGTCTATACGAATCTCAAGACCGGCTCCGAAGACCACCTGGCGGCCTTCAGTTCCCACCTGGAGCGATGAGCGCCGGGATCAGGAACGCCCGCTTCGCATTTTGACCAGGAGCTCCACGACCAGATTGGCCTGCATGGCCGCGACCAGGGCCACGCGCGGGGCCATGGGGCTGACCCCCTTCAGGCACTGGCTCGACTCGTCGCCGCAGATGTAGAGATTGCCCAGGCGCCGGGAACGGATCTTGCGGTTGCAGCCGTACCCGGCGAGGCCCGAGGCCGCCACGATCGGGCGGCCGGGGAATCTCGCCAGGCTCGCCTCGATGAGCATCTCCTTGGCCTCGGCTTTGTCGAAGGCCTCGACGAGGACGTCGATGCGGCCGAAGACTCTCGTCGCGTTCCGCTTGGTGATCCGGACGTCGTGGATCTCGTAGAGGGAATAGGGATTGATGGCCAGGAGGTTCTCGCGGAGGGCCTCGACCTTGCGCTCGCCGACCTGATCGACGAAGTACTGCTGGCGATTGAGGTTGGATGGTTCGATCCGGTCGAAATCGGCGATGACCAGCCGGCCGACCCCGGCCCGGGCCAGGGCGACGGCCACGTTAGATCCCAGACCGCCGGCGCCGGCGATGCCGACGGAGCTCTGGCGCAGCACGGCCAGGACCGCCGGATCACGATGGGCGAAGTACTCCCTGGCAAAGGCGATGGTCCCGGGCTTCGGCAGGGGCTTCATGGCTTCCCTCCCCCCTCGGGCAGGTCGCCCGTCCTGTCGATGACGAGGGTGATCTTTTTCGGCTCGGGGTCGATGCCGCTCAGTGAGGTGACCATCCCGAGGACGGTCCTTTCGAAAACTGTCCGGACGAACGGATTCATGTTGACCTCCCGGCCGTCCACTTCGAGCGTGATGTCCGCCATCTTGGCCTCCTCGAGGGAAAGGATGAGGTCCGCTATCCCGGAAACGTCATCGGGCCCGAAGACCGGCGCCGCGGCGCCGCCGGGGACCGGCAGGTCCGCGACGACGGCGACAAGCTCCTTGGGGCGGCTCAGAGGCGTCTCGGAGACGCCGGCCCTCAGGACCTCGATCTTGCGGGTCCCCCGCACGTCCTTCCCGCCCTCGACGAGAACGACTTCGGCGTCGGGGAAAAGCCGGGCCGCGAGCCTCGCGGCGTCGGGGGCGGCCGTCGCCTTGACGATCGCCGCCCAGCCCTCCGGCGAGACCATGGCCACGCCGTCGGCCCCGGCCGCGCTGAAGGCCGCCGTATCCTTCCGTTCGGTGTCGAGCGAGAAGTCATGCGAGCAGCGTTTGAGGGCCGAAACGCGCAACCCCCGCCCCTTGAGCTCCCGGATGAGCCGGACGACCAGCCGCGTCTTGCCGCTCCCCGAGAAACCGACGACCGCGATGACCTTCATCGCGTTCTAAATAGCATACGGCCCCGGGCCAAGTCAAAACCGCTATTTCCACTCGATTTTCATGTTCTCGGCGCCGCGCGCTTTGACCTCGGGACGGAGGTCGAGCGCGAGCAGGGCCGGCTTGTCGCCGATGTCCATGGCGACGCGGTAGACGAGCTCGGACACCTTTTCCATCTTGGCATAGTCGACCTTGGCCTCGACGTCGCCTTCCGTGTGATAGTCTTCCGTCGTCCCGCAGAAGAACCACACGGCCGGGATGCCGTAGCGGATGTAGGGATATTGGTCGCTCCGGAAGAAGAAACGGTCCGGGTGGCCGGGGGCCTCGTACGTGTAGTCGAGGGCCAGGCCGGGCCCGGGCTTCGCGTTCATGGCCTGGATGCTGGCGTCGAGCTCCGAGCTGAGCTTGTTCGAGCCGATGAGGTAGATCTGGTCCGCGGCGTTCCTCGAGATCATGTCCAGGTCGAGGTTGGCGCTGATCTTCTCCACGGGCACCGGGCAGTGCTGGACGAAATAGTACGAACCGATGAGCCCTTTCTCCTCGGCCGTGTTCCAAACGAAGATGACGGACCGCCTGGGCCTCGACAGCGTCAAGGCCTCGGCGATCTCGAACATCCCGACGGCGCCGGAGATGTTGTCGTCCGAGCCGGGGAAGATCCGGCCTTCGCGGACGGGATTATGATCGTGGTGGGAGCAGATGGTCAGGTACTCCTCCCGCAGCACCGGGTCCGCGCCTTCGAGAACGGCCACGACGTTGAAGGACCGGTCCGACCGGATCGCGGCGCCGATCGCGATCTCGAGCTTCCGCCCCGGCAGCTTCCTTGCGGCCACGGGCTTCCCGGAATGGAGCGTCGCGGACATCCCGGCCAGCTCTTCTCGGCTCCATCCCAAGATCGCGGCGGCCGCGGCGTGGCGAACCTCGACCTGGAGGAACGGACCGCCGGGTCGCTGCGGCGGAGTCCCGGGAAGGGAGCCGGGCCCCATTCCCGTGACGACGTCGGGGAACCTGAGCCTCTCGGGCAGGTCGAACGACAGGCCCTTTTCGACGAGCCGCGCCTCCCGTTCTTCCGTGACGATCGTGACGACCGCCGCGGCGCCCCGTTCGCGCAAGGCGCCCGTCCGGCCGGCGAGGAGCCTGCGGTTCTCCGCCGGCTTGAGCGGATGGCCTTCTGGAAGCGTCGCGTCCAGGATGACGGCGACCTTGCCTTTGAGGTCAAAGCCCGCCAGATCGTCCCAGCCGAGCTGAGGCGCGCTGAGCCCGTAGCCCAGGAAGACGATCTCGCCCGACGCCTTCCCGGCTTCGAACGACCGGCCGACGGTCGCGTCCGCGGGAAGGCTGAAGGTCTGTTCGTGTCCTGCGGCGACCAGGCGAAGACCCGACTCGCAGGGGACCACCGTCGTGACCTCGACCGGGACTTCCTGATAGAAGGACCCGCCCGGCATGAGCGGTTCGAGCCCGATCCGCTCGGCCGTCAGGGCGATGTATTTGGAGGCGATGTCCTGTTCGGCGGAAGGGGTGTTCCTTCCGCGGAACTCCAGCGAGCTGAGGAACTTCTGGTGGAAGGCCATGTCTTCGGGCCGGATCGAATCCAAGGCCCGGGAGGTGGCGCCGTCCGAGCACGAGGACAGAACGGCGGCCAGGCCGGCCAACAGGAAAGATGTGGTGGTCCGACGGGTCTTCATGGGGGCCTCCTCGGTCAGGTTTTCGTCACTCTAGGTAACTCATCGGGTCAAGGTTGTCAAACGGGGCGAGGGATTGCTTTTGGTTTCGGCTGGGATATAATCGTCCTCCTTAGCGCCCCTAAGAGAGGCATAGCATGAACATCTGGAAGACGAAATCCCCTGCCCAGATCGCCGAAGCGGCCGAACACACCCAGCTCAAGAAGAACCTGACCGCCGTCGACCTGGCCGCCCTGGGCATCGGATCGGTCGTCGGGACGGGCATCTTCGTGGCCACCGGGCAGGGGGCCCAGCTGGCCGGTCCCGGCGTGCTGTTGTCTTTCATCATCGCGGCGGTCACCTGCGGCTTCTGCGCCCTGACCTACTCGGAGCTGGCCTGCATGTTCCCGGTCGCCGGCAGCACATACTCCTACTCCTATGTCGCCTTCGGCGAGGTCATCGCCTGGATCATCGGCTGGGACCTGATGCTCGAATATCTCGTCGCCGCGAGCGCCGTGGCCTCGGGCTGGTCGACGACGTTCATCGGCCTCATCCAGAGCGCCGGGGTCAAGCTGCCCCAAGCCTTCCTGACCCCGCCCATTACGACGGTCGACGGCCGCGTCGTCCTATCCGGCGGCATCATCGACGTCCCGGCCATCGTCATCACATTGCTCATCACCTGGGTCCTCTATATCGGCATCCGCGAGAGCGCCAAGATCAACAATTACATTGTCGTCGTCAAGATCGCCGTCATCCTTCTGTTCATCGTCCTCGGCGTCCGGCACATCAGCCTGGCCAACCTCACTCCCATGATGCCGTTCGGCTGGAAGGGCGTCATGGCCGGCGCGGCCATCATCTTCTTCGCCTATATCGGTTTCGACGCCGTCTCCACCGCGGCCGAGGAGACGAAGAACCCGAAAAAGGACGTCCCACTCGGGCTGATGCTTTGTCTGGGGGTCGTCATCGTCCTTTACGTCTCCGTGGCGTTCGTCCTGACGGGCATCGTCCCCTACAAGCTCATCGACGTCGGCAACGCCCTGCCCGCGGCCTTGGGCCGGATCGGGATCCAGTGGGGCGGGGCGCTCGTCGCGACCGGGGCCATCATCGGCATGATCTCGACCTTGCTGGTCACGCTCTACGGCCAGATCCGCATCTTCATGGTCATGGCCCGCGACGGCCTCCTGCCTCCGGTCTTCGCCAAGGTCCATCCCGTTCACAGGACGCCCCACCTCTGCACCTGGATCACGGGCATCGCCACGGCTCTCATCGCCGGCCTCTTCCCGCTGCCGATGATCATCGACCTCTGCAACATCGGCACCCTGTTCGCCTTCGTCCTCGTGTCCGTGGGCGTCATCGTGCTGAGGAAGACGCGGCCCGAGGTCGAGCGCAAGTTCAAGACGCCGGGCGTCCCGTTCACGCCGCTCATCACGGTCGGTTTCTGCTTCTACCTGATGGCCAGCTTGCCCAAAGTGACCTGGATCCGTTTCGGGGTCTGGATGCTGGCCGGCCTGGCCATCTACTTCATGTACGGCTTCCGTCACAGCAAGCTGCAGAAGGCCGCCTGAGGGCCCGGCGCAAAGTATTGACAGGGGCGGAGGCCTCTGCTAATCTACGCCCTTTCTCCGAGTCCGAGGAGCTAACGCCCTATCCGGCCACGCCCTCCGACCGTCAGGGACAAGCGGGAAACGGCTTGTCCTTCCATTTCGAAAAGGAGAACACTGTGAGATCCGTGCTGCGTCCCTCCCCCCGGTCCGCTATCATCCCGCTCCTCGTGCTCCTGACGGCCCTCGTCCTGGGCCCGCAGATGCTGCGCGCCCAAGAGGCCCAAGGGGAACAGAAGGCCAAAGAGAAGCAGGAAAAGCCGGCCAAGATCACCGAGGAGATCCTCGTTATCGGGAAGTCGCCCAAGGATGTCCCCCTGGCGACCGTCTCGACGGTCGTCTCGACCGACATCGACAAGCTCAAGCCCCGCGACATCGCCGACGTCCTCAAGTTCATTCCCGGGTCCATGGTCACCTTCGGCGACAAGGACACTTACACACTGAAGCTGCGCGGCATCGGCGCCAACCGCATCGCGCTGCTCGTCGACGGCGTCCCCGTTTATGAGCCCTACTTCAGCACGTTCGACCTCAAGACCGTCTCGGCCGGCGGCATCGACACGGTCCAGGTGACCAAGGGCCCCTCGTCCGTCCTCTACGGGCCGAACACCCTGGGCGGGCTGGTCAACGTCATCACCAAGCGGCCCGCGGCCGAGCCCAGCCTGTCCCTCACCGGGAGCTACGGCGACAAAGACACGACGGGCCTGGGTCTCGACGGCTCCTACGCCTGGAAGCGGTTCGCCCTGTCGGCCGGCGCCCTGTATCAGGGCTCGGACGGCTTCTTCTATCCCGAGCCGGACACGGGCCAGCTCCTGCGCGACAACAGCGACTTCAAGCGCCTCAACCTCAACGCCAAGCTCTATTACACACCGTCGAGCTCGACCGAGATCATGGTCAATGGCGGCATCTATCGATCCGAGTACGGCATGCCCCCCGCCCTGTTCACGCAGCGGGCGCGCTACTGGCGCTTCCCCAAGTGGGACCGGTCGACCCTCAACATAGGAGGGTTTACCTCGCTCGGCGGGGACTCCGTCCTTCGCTTCCGCGCTTTCACCGTCAATTACTACAACACGCTCGACTGGTTCAATGATCCGGCCATGGCCGATCTCGATTCCTCAAGCACTTACGACAACACATCCTACGGCGGATTCGCCCTGGCCGAGGTCCCGACCGGCGACATGAACACGGTCAAGGCCAGCCTTCTCTACCAGAAGGACATCGCCCGGATCCAGGACGACACCGGTCTCCCCTGGGACCGGTTCGATCAGGGCACTGTATCGGCGGGTGTTGAGGACCACTTCAACTTGACGGACCAATGGAAGGTCATCGGCGGCCTGAGCCTCGACTATATCGATAAGTTCGCGGGGGGCGAGAACAACACCTCGCTCAATCCCCTGATCGGAATCAAGTTCACCCCGAGCGAGGACCTCGATTTCCACGTCTCCTTCGCCCGCAAGTCCCGTTTCCCGTCCATGCGCTCGCTCTATTCGCTGAGCTCGGGCAATCCCGACCTCCTCGCCGAGTCGGGGACGGCGTTCGAGCTCGCGGCGACCTGGAACGGCCCCGTCTATGTGACCGGGTCCGTGTTCTTCAACCGGTTCAGGAATTTCATCGATTCCATCACTCTGCTCGACGGAACGCGGCAGTACTTCAACGTCGGCAAGGCCCACATCAACGGTTTCGAGGTCCAGGTCCAGAAGGCCACCCGTTTTCTGGCGGTGACCGTGAACTACACCTACCTCGACCACCGCAACGACACGGACGACCGGCCGCTCGACGCCCAGCCCAAGCATAACCTCAACTTCGACGCTTCGGTCATGCCCGCCAAGGGCCTCCGGCTCGGCGTTTACGGGCTGCTGGGCTCGACCTCGTGGTGGTGGAACACCCGAACCAATCCGGCCACGCTGCTGAACATCCCGTCATTCTTCAGCCTGGACGCCATCGCCAGCTACGCCCTCAACGGCCGGTACGAGATCTTCGCACGGCTGGGCAACGTCTTCGACGACTACGTCTACACCGAACCCGGCTTCCCCTGGCGGGGCCGCTACTTCGAGCTCGGCGTCAGGATCGACGCTATCAGGTAGGCTGGTTCTAAGGATTTCCCTCCGTCGGGGGAAGAACCTTTAAAGCCCGAGCTCGGCGTCGATGCCCTGCATGGCCGCGATGGCGATCGACAGGAACTCGTCGAGCTCGAGGCCGAGGTTCCGCGACTCCTCGATCTCCTCGCGGCGGGCGCCCCTGGCGAAGCTCTTCTCTTTGTAGCGCCGCTTGAGGAACTCGAGGTCGATGGACTTGATCTTCTTCGTCGGATGCATCAGCGTCGCCGAGATGATCAGGCCGGTCAGCGGGTCGACGGAGTAGATGGCCCAATCCATGGGCGATTCGCAAGGCACCTTGCCGGCGTGGGCCGAGACGGCGTGGATGATCGGTTCGGCGATGCCCTTCTCCCGCAGGATCTTGACCGTCTCGGTCGTGTGCAGCTCGGGGCTCTTGTCCGTCACTTCGTAGTCGAGGTCGTGGAGGATGCCGGCCAGGGCCCAGGGCTCGGGGTCGTGGCTGAGCCGGAGCGCCAGGGCCCGCATGCAGGCCTCGACGGACAGGCAGTGCTTGACCAGGTTCTTGTTCGTGAGATGCTGTCTGAGCAGCTCCAAGGCTTCGTCGCGGGTCATCGGCCTTCTCCTTTCCGGGGTGGGGATTCTACGTCCTTCGATAGCCCTTTTTCCAGGCAGAGTTCCTGTTGGCCAGATGATCCGCCAGGGCCCGGCGGAGCGTCTCGGCGGCGAGCTCGGCGCAGTGGACATCCGTTTCGGGAAGGCCTCCGAGAAGCTCAAGGATGCTGCGGGCGTTCACCGCGCCCAAGGCTTCGATGAACGTCCGGTTCATGGCCAGCCAAGTGGCCGCACTGCCGCAGACCACCGTCGTGCCGCAGCCGTCCGTCTGGAAGCCGCAGCCGACGACGATATCCTTGTCCAGGCGCACGGACATCTCCATGGTGTCTCCGCAGGTCCCGGTGAGGCGGGCGCAGCCGTCTGGATCCTTCAGGAGCCCGAGATTCCGGGGATGCTTCCAGTGGTCGAGCACCGTTGGGCCGTAAGTCCGCAGGATGTCCCGCTCCATCTCCTCCTGCAGCCGTCGGGCCGCCTCCTCCAGCTTTTCGGTCCGGTCGTCAGGGCTCATGCCGGATCCTCCGCTCGCGATCCCGCATCGTGCGGATCCTCCGCGCGCCGCCCCGGCCCGGGGCGACCGAAATGATCAGGGCAGAGGACATCTCAGTTATAGTCCTCCATGATGGATCGGTCCTCGTTCATCAGGTCGCCGGCGATCTCGGCCATCTTCATATCGGTCCAATAGGGCAGCTTCTGGTGGGCTTCGAAATATTTCAGCGGGATGGGGTGCGTCCCCACGACGACGGGGAGGCCGTACTTCGATTCGATGAACTGCTTGAACTGCTCGATGTAGGGGCACGGCGGGTAGCCGACGACGAATCCCGTGGCCAGGTGGATGGCCTCCGCCCCGTTCTTCTTCATCTCCTCGGGGACATATTCGATGTTCCCGCCGGGGCAGCCGCCGCAATACGAGAATCCGACAACTTCGAGGGGCTCGTCCTTAGAGTAGCGAGCGAATCCCCCGACGCGCTCCCGGACTGACCTGAGGCACTTCCCGCCGCCGCAGCTTTGATAGCGGGCGCAAATGATGATGCCGATCTTTTTCATGTGCTCCTCCGTGTCTCCCTTAGGATATCTCACCGGGGGCGTCCTGTCCATGATGAGGAATGGGGATCGGAGAGCTCGCGCCGGCGCGGCTCCGGCGGAGGCTTCAGCGCGATCTGAGGAAGATCATTCGCTGCCGGCCGGAATCCTCGTCCTCCACGAAGAGGACGACGTAGGGCGGGGACCAAACGGCGCCCGCGACGAGGGGTCCGGGGGCTTCGTACTGACCGGCGCGACGGCCGTTCCGCAGGTCCAGCGCTATGATGGCGGGTGCCGCAGAAGAGACAAGGGCCAAGCTGCCAGCGGCAGCGAGCTCATAGATGACCCGGGAAGGAATGGCCTCCCAGGAGAGGATCGAGCCGCCTTTTCGCGAAAGAAGATAGACGACGCTATTGGAGGCCGGGACGGCAACGGTCCCGCCCTTGATGACGGCCGGGTGGAGCGCGGCCCCCTGGAGCCGCCGCCGCCATTTCACTTTGCCGTTCGCCGCGTCCAGGCTGTAGAACATCCGCTCCGCATCGCCGAAATAGACGCGGTCCCCGGCCTGGACGGGATCTGCTTGGATGGCCCCTGTAGCCTGGAATTTCCAAATGGGCTTGCCCTTGTCGCTGACGGCCATGAGAAGGCCGCCGTCGCGCAACAGGCTGATATCGCCAGCAAGCGCTGGGGTCGATGGAAGCAGCTGCCCGTTCTTGGACCGCCATAGCACGGACTGCGACGGGACAACGAGGGCCGTAAGGAAGCCCTCGCGGGTGAGGTAATAAACGATGTTGTCCTGTGCCCGCGGCTGCCCGACGATGTGGCCGTCGATCTCAAGCGTCCCGGCCTCAACGAGAGGAAACCGCAGCGGGAAGGGGTCGATTCTCTGTTTCACGGACTGGGCGGCGCAAGCGGCCAGCATGAGACCGACGGCGGCCAGAATTCCGACGGTCCTGAGTCTATCCATCTTTTCAGCCTATTATATTACAGTCTTTACCGAATCAGTATTCTCAAGGGGTACTCAGAAGGGGCCGCGGAAGAAGGGACCGAGGGATGATCCCCGAAGTCCCTCCGCGGCCCGACCAACTGTAAACGCCGAGCTACGCTATGGCGCGGAGCGACTGAAACTGGTATCATTCCGGCCTGAGAGCCGGGCATGGTCAACTACATCCTGCTGTATAAGATCCGCCGCATCGTCAAGAAGATCCTCAAGGACAAGATCGCCGACGACGAGATCGCCACGACCCCGAAATCCTGCATCGGCTGCCTGGCCGACGACATCAGCTGGGAAGTGTATTACCTGCTCAAAGAGAAAGAAGACAAGGCCGCGCCGCCTCCCCCCGCCGAGGGCTGAGGCCGGCTAGCTCTTTTTGTCCTCGTTCCCCTCCCGCGTCTTGCCCTCTCTGATCCGGTCTTTCAGGGCGTCCCACCAGGCCATGCGCTTGCGCATCTCCTTCTCGAAGCCGAGCTCCCCCGGCTCGTAATATTTCCGGCCCTTGAGGCGCTCCGGCATGGTCTCCATGTCCGTCGTCTCCATGGCGCTGTCGTGGGCGTACTGGTAGGACTTCCCGTAGCCGATCTCCTTCATGAGCGAGGTCACGGCGTTGCGGATCTGGAGCGGCACGGGCTCGTGGGGGCTCCGCTCGATCTCATGCTGGACGGCGCCGTACGCGGTATAGATGCGGTTGCTCTTCGGCGCCGCGGCGAGATAGACGACCGCCTCGGCCAAGGCCAGCTCCCCTTCCGGGGAGCCGAGGAAATCGTAGGCCTCCTTGGCGTGCAGGGTCAGGGCCAAGGCCTGCGGGTCGGCCAGGCCGATGTCCTCGGAGGCGAAACGGATCATGCGCCGGGCCACGTAGAGCGGGTCCTCGCCCGAGGCCAGCATCCGGGCCAACCAGTAGAGCGAGGCGTCGACGTCGCTGTTGCGCAGGCTCTTGTGAAGGGCCGAGATGAGATTGAAGTGCTCCTCCCCCGACTTGTCGTAGAGGAGGGTCCGCTGCTGGAGCGCTTCCCGGACGTTCTCGACGGAGATCGTCTTGGCCCGGGCCAGGCCGGCCGCGATCTCGAGCGTGTTCAGGGCCCGGCGGGCGTCGCCGTTGGCATAGTCGATGAGCATGTCCCGGGCGCCGGGGTCGATGGCCAGGCCGGCCGCACCGAGGCCGCGGTCCTTGTCCTCGAGGGCATCCTGGAGGATGTGGCCGAGCGCCGCGCCGTCGAGCTCCTTCAGGACGAGGACGCGGGTCCGGGACAGGAGCGGGGCGATGACCTCGAAGGAGGGGTTTTCCGTCGTCGATCCGAAGAGGATGATGTCGCCCTTCTCGACGTACGGCAGGAAGGCCGCCTGCTGGGCCTTGTTGAAGCGGTGGATCTCGTCGATGAACAGGATCATCGGTTTGCCGAAGAGCCGCCGCTGCTGTTCGGCCCGGGCCATGAACTCCTTGACCTCCTTGATCCCCGACAGGACCGCGCTGAAGAACTCGAAGGGCAGGTCGAAGTGGCGGGCCAGCATCATGCCCAGGGTGGTCTTGCCGGACCCCGGCGGTCCCCAGAAGATGATGGAGACGAGCTGGTTCGAGCCGATGAGCTCGGACAGGAGCTTGCCCTTGCCCAGGATGTGGTCCTGGCCGTAGACGCGGTCGAAGGTCTGCGGCCTCATCCGCTCGGCGAGCGGCGTGTGCGGACCCTTCTGCCGGTCCTTCTTCTTCGCGTCCGAGGGCGTCATGGCTTCCGGATTATATCACAACCCGGCCCGGCCGGGCCGGCCGGCGCCTTGACCAAACCCCCAGAAAATGCTAAATTTGGCCTCAAAGCGCCGTGAATACATCGAAGCTCTTCAAGGACGAGAAATCGAAGGCGAAGCTCGTCTACAAGCTCGAAGAAGTCTGCCGCCTGACGGGCGTGGACGCGGCCACCCTGACGACGTGGGAGGAGGAATTCCCCTTCCTCAGCGCCGGGATGACGGGCAGCGGCGAGAAGTTCTTCCGCCAGCAGGACGTGGCCATCATCGCCCGGATCAAGGAGCTCATGGCCGCGAAGACGCTGACGATGGCCGGGATCAAGCGGCGGATCGAGGACGAATTCGGCCTGGCCCGGTCCGCTCCCGTCCATCCCGAGCGGCTCCGCAAGGCGCTCAACAACGTCCGCGATGAGCTCCAGGACATCGTCTCCG
>Ga0105107_10002757_pt1 | contig 11623 bp, 10 predicted proteins | sample PPLLaktember2015_6_FD_79335 | JGI IMG/M metagenome (GOLD analysis project Ga0105107, IMG submission 79335) | Freshwater sediment microbial communities from Prairie Pothole Lake near Jamestown, North Dakota, USA - PPLs Lake P8 Core (1) Depth... | ecosystem: Environmental > Aquatic > Freshwater >... | reverse complement strand
CTCACCGATAATGTTGTGGACCTTTCCTAATGTCTCTGCTAACTGGTCCATGGATTGAGGGTAACTTCCTTTTGCCACCATAAAACCCCTCAAGGCAGTCCTCAAATTCTTTGTATCGATAAACGCCGGACAGTCCAGCGCACACCTTCCACACAACGTGCAGAGATAGGGCTGATCGGAGGTCGCCTTCAGCGCTTCATCGGTATTTTTGGAACTGAAGATCATTCCCGGAAAGCCGTACTTCTTTTTGATGATAGATTTTAGGCTGGTATAAACTCCCCCCATCGTAGCTTCAAGCTGTTTATTCTGCGTGTAAACCGGGCAAACTTCCACGCAGCTGCCACACTTCACACAGGCGTCGAGAGAAATGAGTTCCTTGACGGAAAGAGGGAGAGCGGCCTTTCGGGGCCCGGGTTGAAACGACTTTGGGTCCATCAAATCGATAAACATGACGACCGGGATTGTAATGATGTGCCAGAGCTTCTTATTGTACGGGATAAACGCAACGAGCGTGGCCAGGAAAAACCCGGCGATAGACCAAAGGGGATAGTTAAAAGAGGACCACGGAAGCCCCAGAGGAGCAATGATTTTACTCAGACCGAAGGATACAAACCAATACCCGGCTACGGAGTTCGGAAGAGAGTACGTGAGGATGCTGACCGCTTCACAGAAGAACCGGAGGATAAACCACCCTCCGAGCAGGTTGACCGCAACAATATCCCCGACCGATGTTTTGAAGGGCGTTACCTTGGAGATAAATCTCCGATAGACAGCGATCAATTCTCCTGCCAGGATCATGGCCCCAAAGAGGTCAAAAAAGATCGCGAAAAGAGCGTCGGAGAGGCTCAGCGATGCACCGGCCACATCGCGGAAAAAATAGAAGTCACAAAAAGGGGCATAGAAAACCCTAAGCAGGAAGGAATACCCCTCAAATTGTGGCATCACATCAGCTTTCAAATGGCCTGCGATGAGAATCCCGGGGTAGCCGATCATGATCAGGACTTTCATCAGCCATCGGAGTTTATCCTGGCCAAAAATTTTCCTCTGAAGGATACCATCCATAAGCGCGATCTCGACCAATTTCAGAATCTTAACGCTGAAAAGGACTGCCCCTACTCCCTTGACGAGGGCCTTCCAGTTCCATTGCCCTTGCCAGTAAAGGAATAATCTCAAGAGAAGTCCCGCGACAAAAACGATCGCTCCCAGCATAAAAAAGATTACAAAGAGTGGATGATCCATCACCTTAACCCTTCCTCCTCAGGTCCTTTGCCCATATTCCAACAGTATCCTCTGCGAAAGAAAAACAATTTGCCCCTGCATCAATGAGCCGATCTCAACGGAATCTTAACACTTATTTCAAACTCTATCAATGAAGACGACACGCCTGCCACCGCTCTTGTCGGATACTTTATTCCATGTTATTTTTGTTTTAATCAATCCATCCGACTCCCCGGTCTGAAGCCCGAGGGATGATCAGGGCCGATATTAAGCGGCGTAAAACTCCGGGTTAAGAATCGGTTTTTGTCGCCGCCGAACGGATCAATCAGGAAGCAGAAAGACATGAATCTGTCTATTCTAAAAGCCATTTTTACCTCCATGGAACAAGGGGTGGTTTTCATTGATGATCGTAATCGGATCGCATACTGCAATCCGGCGGCGGAGAAGATTCGAAAGATTAAGATGGATCAAGTATTGGGCCGATCCATCCTGGATTTCCATCCTAAAAAAGCTCACCGGAAGGTCCTACAGGTCATTGAAGACTTAAAGTCAGGACAAGTGGAAGGCCACCACCGGATGAACATTCAGATGGTAAAGGGAAAGTTCTACGACAATACGTATACGGCCGTCTGGGGTCCAAGAAACAAATATTGGGGAACCATCGTTGTCAGCAAGGAAATCACCCAACGGAAGAAAACAGAGGACCAACTCAAGGAGGCGCTGAAACATTTGGAGACCGCCAATGAAGAGTTGAAGCGGCTCAACCAATTGAAGGATGACTTTCTCTCCACCGTCAGCCATGAACTTAAAACCCCTATGATATCGGTCATGGGCTACCTCGGATTGATTCTCAAGGAGAAGGTTGGCGTGCTGACGGAACAGCAGAGAAAGTTTCTGGAAATATCTTACAAGAACCTTTTGAAACTTGAAAAGAATATCGACAACCTTTTGGATCTTGCCGAAATGGGCATACAAAAAGTGTCCTGGACATTCGAACCGGTCGATCTCGCCAAAGTCATTGAATTCTCATGCACCACCGTCGAACCGTTGGCCGGGGAACATCAAATCCGACTGGAAGCTCACCTCCCTCCAGGACCCGTAAAGATCGCCGGAGTTGAAGACAAACTCAACCAGCTCTTTGACAACCTTTTCACCAATGCCATCAAATACAACCGTCAAGGAGGGAGGATCTGTGTGAGCCTTGAAGAGGATGCTGAATTTGTTTTCACCCGTATTGCCGATACGGGGGTTGGAATCTCCCATCAATCCCTGCAGGAAGTCTTCACGCGACATTTTCAAGAAAAAACAAAACCCCTTGGAAATGCAAAGGGGTTGGGGATTGGTCTCTCCCTTGTTCAGGAAATTGTAACCCTCCACCAGGGGAAGATCCATATTCAAAGCGAATTAGGCAAAGGAACCACGTTCACGGTGATGTTACCCAAGAACCGTTGTTGATTGGGGAATGCAGAGTGCGGATTGCGGAACAAAAAACTTCTTATCTTATTAATTCCGAACCCCGTATTCCGAACTCTTCACTTACCTCTTAGACGCCCCACCTCCCAAGAATCCTTCAGATTTCCCTAAATCGATGATAGGAATCCCTCCCCCGGAGACCTGAGGGAGGATTCCGTTCCACTTCTCAATGCTTTTATACTGGACCAGGATCGAACTGATCGAGCGGGAAAGTGCATCATTGGCTTTGGCCTGTCCCTGAGCAACCACCAGGATCGATTCAGCTTCTCCTTTTGCGCTGGCGACCTTTTGCTGAGCCTCGATCTCTCTCTGGGCCAAAACCTGTCTCTGTGTTTCGACCTGCTGCTGGGCAACCTGTTTGGCTTCGATCGCCTTCTCATATTCCGGTGTGAACCGGATATTGGCAAAGTAGATATCGTCGACGATGATATGGTACCGAGCCAGATTATCCCCGAGTTTTCCCATCGCCCTTTTCCGAATTTCCTCTCTTTTTGGAAGGATCTCAGTAATGGGATAGTTGGGAACCACCTCTTTGACAAAGTCATTAAAGGCCGGATCGATGACCTTGTCGGCGAAATCAAGCCCCACCTTTTGATAAAGATCGTTGACATAGGAGGGATCAATATGGAAGTTCATCATCCCGGTCAGTTTGACCATTTGGTATTCCTTTGAAGCGGCATCGATCTCCTTGAAGGGATGCGGCCGAACCCTGACATCGATCTTAATCACTCTTTCCGCTATCGGGACTTTGAGGTTGAACCCCTCTCCCATGACCCTCTTCTCCACACTTCCCCACCAAAGGACAATCCCCCGATGACCTGCAGGGACAATGACAAACATGCCCCAAGCAAGGATGAAGAGAATCAGGAGGATCACAATGATTCCGACGGTTCGTGGTTTTGCTCCTCTAAATTCAAAAGATTCTAACGTTCTTTCTGGCATGGTTTTCCTCCAAAACTTGAATTTCGGCTTTCAGAGTGCGGAATTTCGAATTCTAAAACTCTCGGCCTAAATCCTGTACTTCGATCCGTATTCCGCATTCTTCAAACCCTTAGGGTCTCAATGACCAACCATGCGGTTTTGCACAGAACTCCCTTGCTGCATCCAATCGGTGTGGGGTTCTTTCCACATCCACGATGACCGTGAAGCAGTGGTCGAGTCGTTGAAATTTATGGGGGGTCTGGAGGAACCAATAATCGAAAGTTCCGCGATTGAGGGAAGCATCATTCAATTGGGCGACCACCTGATCTCTGTCCTGGATTCGAATATTGGCTCGAATGGGATTTCCGTCATTTCTAATCTTTGCCCTAAATCGAACTTCTTGCCCGGGTTGGGCCGGATCTGGAATCATACCAAGATCTTCAACGAATAGTGGACCGACTCGAGGCGTCGTCATGCTCCATCCCTGATAAGTCTTCCGGGCGCAAAATTCCTTCGCCAAGTCTACCGGCCTTCTTGATCGCTCAATATCTACCTCTACCGTGAAGCAAGAATCCTGTCGCTGGAACCGGTAACGGGTCTGAGGGAAGACAATTCGATTATCCCCTGGCCTGAGAGATACGTCCTCAACAGCAGCCACCACTTCATCTTTGTCCTTGACAAAGAGGCTGACTCTTCCGAGATGGCGGGAAAGGTTCGAGATAACAGCCTGGAACCTCACTCCTTGGCCCTCCCGAACCGGATCAGGGTCCATCTCCAGATGAAGGACTCTCAGATCACCGGAATGGCGTCCCACCCCGGATGAACGGTCAGAACCCCTATCCGGTTGTGATTGAGCACACGAGGGAAATATGAATAAGAAACCTGACAATAGGGCGACAAGAATTCTTATTTTCATACGTTGAACCTCCTTTGATAGACTTTCAAGCAGCTTTCTTTCCAGGATGTGGTGGCGTCTCCACTCACCCTCGCCTTTTGTTCGTTTACCTTTGCTGGCGGGTCAACTCCGGGAAATAGTAACCACTTCTTCTATTAATTTACCATGATAGTCGGTCACGGGAATCTTGTAAAGAGTTTTTTAAATCAACGGTGAGTTTAAAGGGGTTGTTGAGCGCAGAAGAATTACCGATAGGGTTTGAGTCGCTCTAGCAACCTAGGGTCTACGACCATGCCCAGTTTTCCAGCCTGATCGAAATGTTCAATGGCAGACTTGAATTCTTGCTTCTCGTAATAGATAACACCCAGGGCATAGTGAGCGCCAGCATACTTGGGGTCGATTTCCAGTGATTTTTGGAAAGAAGCGATCGCCTCTTCCATTTTCTTCTGTTGTCGATAGACGCTCCCGATATTGTAATATCCTTTTGCATAATCGGGTTTAATTTCGATCGTCCTCTGATACTCCTCCAGGGCCTGATCGAACATTCCCTGTCTGAAGTGAATAATTCCAAGATTGGTATGGGCTTCGATATAATTGGGATAGATTTGGAGGGCTCTCTGATATTGGGATTTCGCCTTTTTGAGCTTTCCTCTTTCCTGGTAGGCCACCCCGAGATTGAAATGGGCTTCGGCAAAATTGGGGTCAACATCGATGGCCTTCTCGTACTGCGAAATCTCCTTTTTCCATTTCTCTTGCCTTCCATAGACAATTCCGAGGTTGAGATGGGCCTTGGCATTCTTTGAATCCAATCTCAGCACTTTTTGATACTCCGTGACCGCCTCTCTCAGGTCCCCTTTCGCTGCAGCACGGTAGGCCAATTCAAAATGTTCCTCAATCATCAAAGTCTTATCTTTCTTTTCGGTCTTGTTTCCAGCCGCACACGAGATCAGCAGAAGAATGACAGTAAGAATAATGAAATATTTCGCTATCGCTTTCAAAGACTCCTCCTTCACTAAAAATCTTTTGATTCATTAACAGAAAAAAACAAGTAAATCAAGAAGGATAACACAAGAAGGACAACATCTTGACCGATAGGAGCTGAATCGGGTAAAAAAGGAGAGTCTATGAAATCCGCAAAATTCTACTATGGATGGGTGATCGTTGGGCTGGCCATGATCTCCATGTCATTCTGGTTTGGTGTCCGTACCACCTTCTCCGTCTTCTTTGTGGCCTTGATTGATCACTTTCAATGGAGCCGGGCCGAAGCAGCCGGGGCCCAGTCTATCGCCATGCTGGTCTATATGATCATGGCGCCCATCATCGGTACGCTGGTGGACCGCATTGGCCCCAGAAAAACGATCCTCCCCGGCATCTTTCTGACCGGGCTGGGGTTTCTCCTCTGCACACAGATTGAGAGCCTCCTCCAGTTCTACGTCTTTTTTGGAGCAATCGTGGGGATCGGCGTCACCTGTCTTAGTATCGCTCCCAATACCGTGCTCCTCGCCCATTGGTTTGAACACCGAAGAGGCACAGCCAACGGTCTTGCCAGTATGGGAATTGGTACAGGAGTCCTCTTCTTCGTCCCTTTGATGCAGTATTTGATCTCTTCCAAAGGATGGCAGTTTGCCTATCTCATTTTCGGATTGCTCATCCTCATGATCCCCCTCCCCCTGAACGCCTTCTTCTTAAGGCATACCCCGAAGGAATTGGGACTTTTGCCGGATGGAGAAACGCTCAAGAGAATAGAAGAAACAGATCTGAAGAAAATAACTGAAATCGGAATGGTTTGTTCGCCCTCCACACGGGATGAAATGAGCTATCAAGATATCCTCAAAGCCCCTCGCTTCTGGGGTCTTCTTCTCTTCCCTTCCCTTGTCTCTTTTGGCGCTTATTTCATCATCGTCCACCATGTTAAATATCTAACGGATTTTGGCGTCGATAAGATGTGGGCTGCTTCACTCTTTGCGGGGATCGGAGCATTGTCAAGTGGGTTTCGATTCTTCTGGGGCTGGTTCTCCGATTGGAGAGGCCGGGAGATTGCCTTCACGCTCGGAATGATCTGCTTCACCCTCGGGATTCTATTTCTTCTCCTCTTCGAGACGTTCCGCGTCACACCCATCCTTTACCTTTTCGCTGCTTGCTTTGGGTCAGGATGGGGCGCCACCGCTCCGCTTTTTATGTCCATTGCAGCCGACCTCTACAAGGGAAGAAATTTCGGATGGGTCTATGGAACCCTTGAAGGCGTCCTCGGGATAGGCGCGGCTTTAGGCGCCTATGCGGGCGGAGCGATCTTCGACCGAACGGGAAGTTATTTCTGGGGTTTCATCCTCATCATGATCTTGAATCTCATCTCTATCCCCCTCGTTTGGCTCGTGGCTCCCCGCAGATTTCGTAGAACCCGTCACCATTCTTGATGACGCTCTTTGCCATCTGCCTCAGCCCTGTGCTAAAATTCATTCGTGGTCACCGGAATACTGGCATCGCGGGATGTTGAGTCAATTTTCCATTCATGGAGGTCCCTATGTTCGAGTTCACAGAAGAATATGAACCCCTGTTGAGAGAAGTGAGAGAAATCGCCGAAAAAGTGGTGAAACCCCGTGCCAAGGAGATTGAGGAGAGCGATGAATTCCCTCTGGATATGGCAAACCGATTCTTTAAGGAAGGCTACCTTCAGGTTTTAATCCCAAAGCACTTAGGAGGGATGGGAAAAGATATCACCACCTTTTGCATTATTTCAGAGGAGATCGCCAAAGTCTCAGCGTCCATGGCTCTTCTGCTGATTGTGCAAAGCGTGGGAACCCTTCCCCTCCTGCTCTTCGGGAGTGATTCTCAAAAAACGGAATGCTGTTCCAAAATTCCTAAGGACCATATGATCATGGCGTTTTGCCTGACAGAACCTCTCGCCGGATCAGATGTGGGCGCGATGCAGATGACGGCAACAAAAGAAGGAGGCCAATATCTCCTGAACGGCAAGAAGAGTTTTGTGACCAATGGTGGCGTGGCCGATAAATATATCGTGTTTGCCAAGACAAACCCCCCGAGGGGAAGACGGGGGATCTCAGCCTTCGTCGTAGATAAGGGGGCTCCGGGAATGACCTTCAGTTCGAAAGACGACAAGATCGGAATGCGTGGCATTCCCTCCTGCTCCATCAGCTTTAAAGAAGTCCCTGCCTCCAATAGGCACCTCATTGGCGAAGAAGGAGATGGGTTTAAGATTGCCATGGAAACCCTCAATCGGTCCCGACCCGCCATTGGCGCCCAGGCCGTGGGCATTGCCGAAAGCGCCATGGAGATCGCCACGCTCTTCGCCATGAGGAGACGCCAATTTGGGAAGCCTATTGCCAAACTCGAAGGCATGCAGTTTATGCTGGCAGAAATGGCGACGATGATGGAATCCGCCAAAGCCTTGGTTTATAAAGCTGCGTGGCATCTCGATAAGGGTCTCCCTCACGCGACAAAATACTCAGCCATGTCTAAGTTCTTCGCATCGGATGCGGCCATGAAGATCACCACCGATGCTGTCCAAATTCTTGGAGGCTACGGCTGCCTGAAAAGTGGAAATCTCGAAAGAACCATGAGAGATGCCAAGATCACCCAGATCTATGAGGGAACCAACCAGGTTCAGAAGTTTGTCGTCGCTGAGCAGGTGATCAAAGAATTCCTTGAAAAATATGGCATGGGGAGAGATTGGTCGGAGTTCCTTTAATAAAGCAAAACGAGGCCAAACAGGTGTTACATCCCCAAGTAAGACTCTCTCACCCTGTCGTTATTCACCATTTGGTCGCTTTTTCTTTCCAGTGTGATTTGCCCATTCTCCAGGACATAAGCTCGCTGACTCAACTCAAGAGACCGTTCCACCTCTTGGGACACAAGGAGAATGGTCAACCCTTAGTCTCTCAAGATCTTCAGCGTCTCAAAGACATTGGAGGTGTAAAGTGGAGAGAGGCCTTCAGAAGGCTCATCAAGCATCACTAATTTTGGCATGAACTTCAAACCCCTGCCAATAGGCGGCGTCTGCTGTTCGCCACCGGTGAGAGATCCGCAAAAGCAACATGATCAAAACCTGCCGAAAAATGAATTTTCTTGATCGGAGAATCATAATTTGGTAATTTCAATGGAGGCAAAACAATGCTGAACGTTTGAGCTCCTTGTTCTAGCTCTGACACCTCCGAAGGAAGGTTTAACAAGAAAGTACGCTGATGATAGATTCCAATCAGGGCGTAAAAATGGAGACACGGGGACTCCATTTCTTTTATGGGCTAAACCATGCCCTCAAGAATATCAATATTGAGATCAGAGAACGCCAGATCACTGCCTTGATCGGGCCTTCTGGGTGTGGAAAGTCAACCTTTCTCCGGACTCTCAACCGCCTGAACGAGCTCATCTCTCACACTCGGGTAGAGGGAATCGTTTCATTGGACGGTCAAGATATCTACCAACCGCGGACGGATGTCGTCTCCCTCAGGCAACGCGTCGGCATGGTCTTTCAACGTCCAAACCCTTTTCCGAAAAGCATTTTTGAAAACGTAGCCTTCGGACCACGGGTACTTGGAATTTATTCGAAGATTGGGCTTGAAGAGAAGGTGGAGCAGAGCTTGAAGGCAGCAGCCCTCTGGCCAGAAGTGTCAGACCGCCTCCATACGAATGCTTTGGGCCTCACATTGGGGCAACAGCAGCGCCTTTGTATCGCAAGGGTGTTAGCTGTTCAACCCGAGGTCATTCTGATGGACGAACCATGCTCGGCCCTGGATCCCATCGCAACCCTTAGGGTTGAAGAGTTGATGCAGGATTTAAAGAAGAGCTATACCATCGTCATCGTCACCCACAACATGCAACAGGCGGCTCGGACCTCTGATTGGACGGGATTCTTTTTATTGGGAGAACTTCTGGAGTACGGCCCAACAGGGAATGTCTTCACCCGGCCCAAGGACCAACGGACGGAGAATTACGTAACGGGAAAATATGGATAATTGAAAAAGCAATGTCAAATGTCAAAATCCAAGGTTCAAATAATGGAGCTTAATCCGGAAAAAAATCTTTCAGCAGTTAGACGTTTGACATTTATTTGATATTGATTCACCTCAGGTTCATCACTTCGTGTGAACTCCGGCCGGCATGTGCCCCGTCCCGCCAAAGCGGGATAGGCGGAGTTAAGGAGCATCATTAGAAAGATATTTCCTTTAAAGGAAGCCCCGGCCTTGGGCCGGGAGCTTCATATCTGGCATTCATTAAGGATGGTCTCATGAAAATTTGCCTGGCATGGTTCCTTTCTATCCTACTGATATTTCCACAGATAGTGGGATGCCAGCGGTCGAAAGCGGGAATTACGGTAGCAGGCTCGACTTCGGTCGAGCCCTTCGCTGAATTATTGGCTGAAGAATACATGTCGAGGTATTCTGAATCCCATATCTATGTTCAGGGAGGTGGGTCCACTGCTGGAATTGAGGCGGTGATCACCGGAGCCGCAAACATTGGGATGTCTTCGCGCAACTTAACAGCGGCTGAGAAGAAGCTCTATGCAGTCACTATCGCGAGGGATGCCATTGCTATTATCGTCCACATCTCGAGTCCAATAGATAATCTTCCATTAGATAAAATCAGAGAGGTCTTTTCCGGAAAGATAACGAACTGGAAAGAGTTGGGAGGGCCCGATCATCCCATTGACATCGTCACCCGGGAAGAGGGTTCGGGAACAAGAGAATCCTTCCAGAAGTTCGTGATGGGGAAAGAGGATATCAACCTTGGGGCATTGGTCCAGGACTCCAATGGGGCCGTGCGGCAAGTCATCTCGAGCGACCCCAACGCCATTGGATATATCTCTTTGGGGTTGGTCAATGAGCAAGTGAAAGCACTGAGAATCTCGGGCGTCCAGCCCAATTTGACCAACGTTTACAACGGCAAGTATACGTTCGTCCGGCCTTTTCTGTTTGTCTTGAGTGGAGAACCGGTTGGAGAAGCAAAATCCTTCATTGATTTCGTCTTGAGCCCACAGGCACAGAAATTGCTCTTAAAAGAAGGGCTTGTCCCGATCATCGAAAAGCTCGGCTAGGAATAAACATGCAGGTACCGGAGAAAGTCATTGAGAAAATTCTTCTTTTAATCGCCCTCTCATCCATTTTTATACTCGCTTTGATCACTTTTTTCATCTTTGAAGAAGGAATTCCTTTGATCTTGAAGGTGGGTCCCAAAGCCTTTCTGCTTGGGGAAAAATGGATTCCAAGTAAAGGTCTGTTCGGCATCTTCCCGATGATCGTCAGCTCTTTCTGGGTGACCCTCGGGGCTCTGCTCTTCGGAATCCCTCTTGGATTGGCCTGCACGATTTTTTTGTCTGAGCTCGTCCCCCCCTCCATAGGGACGTTCTTCCGCCCTGCCATCCAGCTCCTTGCCGCCATCCCATCGGTCATCTATGGTTTTTGGGGCCTCATTGTCCTCGTTCCTCTGATTCGAATTCACCTGGGCGGCCCTGGCCTGAGCATTCTCGCAGGCTCTCTGGTCTTAGGCTTCATGATTCTTCCAACCATTATCACCATCTCGGAGGATGCCCTAAACGCCCTTCCGCCCTCTTATAAAGCAGGGGCTCTTGCTCTAGGCGCAACGCACTGGCAGACCATCTGGCGCGTGCTGATCCCAGCTGCCAGGTCCGGGATTGTCGCTGGTGTCATTTTAGGCATGGGCCGTGCCATCGGAGAAACCATGGCGATGATCATGATCCTGGGAAATGCCGTGAAGATGCCGGCTTCTTTCCTCGACTCGGCCAGGACACTCACCACAAATATCGGCATTGAAATGGGATACGCCTCCGGAGGGCATCGACAGGCCCTCTTTGCCACAGGAATCGTCCTCTTCTTCATCATCATGGCTCTGAATACTCTGGCTATCTTTCTATCCAGAAGGAGGGCCCCTTGATTATCAAGCGTACTCGGTATCTGACTCAGGGCATCGCAAAAATCCTCATCTGGATGGGTGCCCTATCGACCATCGCACTGATGATCTTGATCCTCTTCCAGATTTTGAAAGAAGGACTTCCAGTCCTCCACCTGCGGTTCTTCCTTGACTCACCCAGAAGCATGGGCCGCGAAGGAGGGATCGTCTCCACCATTATTGGAACCCTGGCTT
>Ga0105107_10002756_pt1 | contig 11624 bp, 9 predicted proteins | sample PPLLaktember2015_6_FD_79335 | JGI IMG/M metagenome (GOLD analysis project Ga0105107, IMG submission 79335) | Freshwater sediment microbial communities from Prairie Pothole Lake near Jamestown, North Dakota, USA - PPLs Lake P8 Core (1) Depth... | ecosystem: Environmental > Aquatic > Freshwater >... | reverse complement strand
GTCTAGAAAATCGTTCAAGACGGTTTTCTTTGGAGGAATCGCAGCAAGTCGCATTCTCCCTCCCAGGTTATGATTCTTCTCAAAAAGGATCACCTGGTGTCCTCTCAAAGCAGCTATTTCGGCAGCTTTGAGACCACCGGGACCCCCACCGACAACCCATACCTTCTTGGCTCGTTCGCTTTTCGAGATTTTGAATCGACTTTCATTGCCTGCCTCCGGGTTGACAGCGCATCGAATTGCTTCTTTTCTCTGGGTTTGGATGCATCGATTACACGAGAGACAAGGAACGATTTCTTCAAACTTTTCCTCTTTGGCTTTTCTCGGCATATAAGGGTCCGCGATCAAAGCCCGGCCCATAGAGACGAGATCAGCCTTTCCGTCTCGAAGAATCTGGTCTGCCATGACAGGGTTTCTTATTCTTCCAACAGTAATCACGGGGATATTCACGACCGATTTGATCGCGTGGGCCAGATGAACGAAAACGCCTTCTTCCGCATAGTAGGGGGGCTGGTTCAAGTAACCCGAGGCGGCGTTGCACGCAGACACATGAAGGGCATCGGCTCCTTCCTTTTCCAAAATTTGGGCGATTTTTTTTGTTTCCTCGATTATAAGTCCTCCGTCCACATACTCGTCGCCACTCAGCCTGCATATGATCGGAAATTCCTGACCTACCCGGTTGCGCACTGATTTCAGAACTTCTATGGCAAAGCGGATTCTTCCATGGATATCGCCTCCATACCGGTCCGTCCTCCGATTCGAAAAAGGAGAAAGGAAGGAACAGATGAGGTAACCATGGGCCATATGGAGTTCAACGCCGTCAGCGCCGGCTTTTTTGACCCTTTCGGCAGCAACTGCAAATGCTTCAATGATCTCCTGGATTTCCGGCCAGGAAAGTTCCCGTGGAATTTCAGTTCGGGTCGGGCAGGGTATGGGTGATGGCCCGACAATGGGGGATCCCGTAACTGTGGATGAAGTCTGTCTCCCGGCATGATTAATCTGGACAACGATTTTTCCTCCTGCCTTGTGAACGGCCTCAATCAGATTTTCGATTCTTGAGGCGTGTTCGTCCGAACTGATAAGGAGCATCTTGGGGCTTGCCTTGCCCTGTTGGAGAATGCCAGTGTGTTCAACCGTGATGTACCCCACTCCCCCCTTTGCACGCTCCACATAGTAAGCGATCTGCCGATCTGTCACAAAGCCTTCTGGTGTAGCGTAATGGGTGGCCATAGGGGGCATCACAATTCGATTTCTTATCTTCATCGTTCCAATAGAATAAGAGCTAAAGAGTCTCGCCAATTTCATCCTACCCTCCTGCCGCTGCAACAATTCAGTTGAAAAAATTTGTTGACAAGAAAAGAAGTATTTGCTATTGAAAAGTCAATTTATTTTGTAATTTAAAAATCAATCAACAAGATAAATAATATTTACCATTTTTCTAAAAGTCAATATATAAAAGAGATGCCTAAAAGAAAAAACACTTCCGGTGGCCGAGTGGACCCAACGTCATCAAGCCATATAAACAAGGCCTATATTGGCATTAGACAAATGTTATTTCATAAGGAAATCGGATCAGGTCAGAAAATCGCTTGCCGTGATCTGGCGACCAGGCTGGGAATGAGCCCGACACCTGTCATTCAAGCCCTTAAATGGTTAGAATTTCAGGGATTGGTCCGCCACGAGCCCGAGCGGGGGTATTATACGGAACCCTTCAGTTTGGAGGAGGTTGAGGAAATTTATGATCTTCGGGAGCTGGTGGAGGTTTCGCTCCTCCCCGAAACGATACAGCGCTTAAACCAAGAGGGTGTGCAACGCTTACAGGCTGCTCTTGATGCTCATTTGAGTGCAGCCCGGGAAGTATATCTCAATGGTAGGCTCATCACGGATATGGAATTTCACCTCATCCTTGCTTCCCTTTCCGGACGCAATCTTCATCAGCGAATGCTACGAAACCTTTTTGATCTTCTGTATCTTAAGTATAGAGGGAGTTTTCTTTCTGTTCGACCCATGGAATATGTAGATTCGGAGCACCGAAAAATTTTCGACTCCGTAGTCTCTCGAGACCTTCATAAATCCAAAGAAGCTCTTTCAGAGCATATCTCGGGTATTAAAAGGGATGTCCTTATGGTTTTGCGTCGCATGATAGAAGAGAAAGAACGTTCAAAATTCTAGGGCTCACCACACATTTTCGGCAGACCCAAAGGGGATTCAATACTGAAACACAAGATACACAACAAAGAAAGGAGGACGAAAATGTATCACACCCTTCATAGCTTTTGCCGTCGAGGCATCGTAATGGTTTGTGCAATGGTTTTCGCCTGCGTCTTTGGGCTGGAGGCTGCTGCGCAGACACCTATCGTACTGAAGCTCGGGACAGTGAACCCCAGTGATTGCCCTCGGAACACCGCCGCCTATGAGTTCGCCAAGGTGCTGGGAGAAAAGTCAAAAGGAAGAATTAAGGTCGAAGTTTATATCAACGGCCAACTTGCCAGGGGGGAGGCCGCTACCTTTGAGGGCGTTCAAATGGGAACGATTGATGTGGCACCGGTCGGCAGCGCTCCCCTTGGAGGCATGTTTGAGCCGCTCTACCTCCCGCTGGACCTTCCGTTCGTCTGGTTCAGCCGGGAACAGATCTGGAAGGTCATGGACGGACCGATCGGTCAGGAACTCCTTAAAAAGATGGAAACCAGGGGCGTCAAGGGCTTCGGCTTCGGTGGCGGCTGGGGGTTCAGGCACATGCAGTCGAACAAGCGAGCCATTTTCACCCCCGAAGACATGAAGGGGCAGACCGTCCGCGTGCAGGAGTCGCCGATCTATATCGGGATGATGAAACAGCTCGGCGCCAATCCGGTGCCCATGCCGTGGGGCGAAGTTTATCTCGCAATGAAGCAGGGGACAGTGGATGCGATGGAGTCTCCGACGTTCAGCATCGTCTCCGGCAAGTACACCGAGGTGACGAAGTATGTTTCACTCACAAAACACACCTATCCACCCATCTCCTGGTTCATGAACCTCAAGAAGTACCAGGCCCTGCCCGCTGATCTTCGGCAAGCGGTGGACGAGAGTTTCCGGGCCGCGTGCGCCAGAGACAGGACGGCCGAGGTCGAGAAGGAGGGCGCCGACCTTCTGGTCATCAAGAAGGCCGGTGTGCAGGTCAACGACGTGAAGGACCTGCAGGCGTTCCAGGACCGAATGGGGCCGGTGTATGACCTGGTTGCAGCGAAGGTGGGCAAGGAGTATATGGATCGGTTCATGGCGGCCGTGAAGGCGGCGAGGTAAGCCCATGCTAAAACGGATTTTGTCGAACGCCGTGGAGTGGGTCTGCATGGCCCTGATGGTCGTTCTCTCCCTCGACCTGCTCCTCGGGGTTTTCTCCCGGTATGTGATGGTCAGGACATTTACCTGGTACGACGAGATTGCGCGGGGTTGCTTCGTCTGGCTGACCTTTCTGGGGGCGGCGGTGGGCGTGAAGCGCCATGCCCACTTCCGCCTCCATATCGTAGTGGATCGCCTGTCCCCGCGACTCCGTCAGGTCACTGTTTTTCTGCTCCCACTGGTGGTGATCGTCTTTGCGAGCGTGTTGATCCAGCAAGGCTTAGTCTTTCTTGAGCTTGGAAAGTTCCAGCAGACCCCTGTCATGGGGCTGTCGAAGATGTGGATCTATGTCGCCATCCCGATCGGAGGAGCCTTGATGATTCTGTACAGCCTTGGGCCGCTTTGGAGCGCCATCCGAGGTCTTATTCGATGATCGCGATCACCATCGTCGCATTCGTGATTTTGCTGATCCTGGCAGTGCCCGTGGCGTTTGCCGTAGGCATGGCCGGCTTTCTGGGACTGTGGTGGAGCGGCCAGTATCCCCTCACGATTATCATCCAGCAGATCTTCCTCACTGCGGATTCCTTTGTCCTTCTGGCGATTCCGTTGTTCGTTTTGGCGGGCGCCCTGATGGAAACCGGCGGCATTGCTGTCCGACTGGTCCGGTTCGCTCAGGCTCTGGTCGGCTGGATCCAGGGTGGTCTCGCCATGGCGGTAGTGATTGCCGAGTATATCTTCTCGGGCATTTCTGGGTCTACCATCGCCGACGTCTCGGCCATAGGCGCCACGATGATTCCCCCTTTGACGCGAGCCGGATACAAACCTGAGGAGGCGGTAAGCGTGGTGGCCTCGGCCTCGGCCATGGGAATCCTGGTGCCCCCATGCATCTTGATGATCATCATCGGTGCCATCGCCGATGTGTCGGTGGCTGCGCTCTTTGCAGGGGGATTCATCCCCGCCCTCGTCCTCGCCATCGCTATCATGGTGTACATCTATGTGCAGGCGCGAGGAAACAAAATGGAGGCTTCACAAACGCCGAGCCTCCGCGAGCTTGGCAGGGCATCCATCGATGCCCTGATCCCCATGGGGATGCCGGTCATCATTTTCGGTGGGATCCTCGGTGGTGTCTTCACCCCTACGGAAGCGGCGGCCGTTGCCGTCTTGTATGCTGCCATCGTCGGCCTCCTCATCTATCGAGAAATCTCCTGGTCGGCCCTCCCGGGAATCCTCCTCCAAAGCGCCGTGATTACAGCGAGCGTCTGCTTTCTTCTTGGGACGGCGGCAGTTGTGGCCTGGGTCCTGACGGTGGCACAAGTTCCGGTGTTCCTTGCGGAGTTGCTGAGGTCGTTGTCTGCGGGTCCGACGGCTTTCCTGCTCTTTTCCGCGCTCCTGTTCATTTTTCTCGGGGCCGTCATTGAAAGGCCGGCCGCTGTGGTCATCCTTCTGCCGACCTTCCTGCCCGTCGTCAAGCAGTTCGGCATCGATTTGGTCCACTATTCCATTGTCATCACTGCCGCAGTCGGCATAGGCCTCTTCCTGCCGCCCATCGGTGTGGGTCTTTTCATCTGCTGCGGGATCGCCAAGATCAGCATCGATCGTACCCTTCGCCCCATGATGCCCTATGTGATCCTCCTCTGCCTCGGCCTCTTGATCGTCGTCCTTTTTCCGTGGCTTACGCTGATCCTTCCAAAGGTCTTCAAGCTATAGCCTGGCACTTTTATCAACCTATACAAACCGATGATGCAGTTCATCGATATCCATGCGGCCCGATGTGTTGTTGTAAATCTCTATGTTTTGTAACACTCTTTTGACGCTTCTCATTCCGATGAGGATGACATCGATCAATGGGTTTGATAATACAAATTGTACTAATGCAGCCGTATAATCAAAAGTGCTATTTGGATTCACTTTCTCAATCCACTTCCGAAATATCATCGAGGTGGCAGGCCTCATCGTGGCTATTCCCATGTCCATCCTTTTTGCTTCGTAGATGCTGCCGGATTTTCTGACGGGATCGTAAGGATGTTGAAAGATGAAATTGTAGCAGGTCTGCATCATGTCAAATCTTCCACTTCGAATCAATCTGTACATCGCGGGATTTTGGTCTTCCGATGTGAACCCTATGAATTTAACCAATCCCTCATCCCGTAGCCGGCACATTTCATCGATCATCCCACCCTCTTTCAAAACAAAATCCGCCTCTTCATCTGAATAACTGGTGCCATGAATCTGAATTAAATCGATGGAATTTCTTTTCAATCTTTTTAAACTTGCTTCCATAGAACGACGAACATGGTCCTTATCCCCGACACTCATTTTCGTTGCCAAGAATATCTTCCCCGGATCGACTCCCTGTAAAGCCTCTCCAAAGATCTCCTCACCTTGGCCCTCGCCATAAGCGGGTGCCGTATCGAAATAATTAATTCCGAGTTCCACTGCCTTATGGATTGCTTTAATAATTCCCTCTCTATCCCCTTCCTTTGTTGGATCGAAAGCATGCAGGTAATTTTTCATGCCAGCCGGTGCCCCTCCAAAACCGATCCTGGAAACCTTGGCGTTTGTTTTTCCCAACCGTACATAGTCCATTAAGATGTTCCTCCCTCCAGAAAGTTTCTTAATCCCACGCACACACTCCCAATCACGGGGTTGCCTACCTTTCTCCAGGTTCCAGTTTACACAATAGGGACGGCCTTAGAAGGAGAAATTATTTGAGGCTGAAGCCGCCATCGACGAGGAGGAGCTGTCCTGTAATAAAGTTGGCATCGTTCGAGGCCAGGAAGAGGATCGCCTTCGCAATGTCTTCAGGTTGAGCCATTCTCTTTAAATAGGACCCCTCGATCATCGTTTTCTTAACTTCATCTGGCAGAGGTTGGGTCATCTCTGTCAGGGTATGTCCCGGGGCAACCGTATTCACGTTGATGTGAGGAGCCAATTCCTTGGCCATGGTCTTGGTGAGATTGATGACAGCTCCTTTTGAAGCGCTGTAATCCATGATTCCTTCCCGGCCGCAGTGATCGATCCCGCGGATTGAAGAGATGTTGATGATCTTTCCCGATTTTTGTTTGAGCATATACTTGGCTGCTGATTGGGAACAGAGAAAGACTCCGATGAGGTTGACCTCCAGTGTCTTCACCCAATCCTCCACGGTCTTTTCAAGAAAGGGTCTGGAGATGACGATCCCAGCGTTATTAACCAGGATATCAATTCGGCCGAACTCCTTGACGAAGTCCGCCATAAAACGCTCGACAGAATCCTTCTTAGAGACATCTCCCACAAAGGTCTTTAGATCATAGCCACGAGAACGGGCAGTCTCCACCACTTTCTTCATATTGGCTTCGTTCACATCGACGACCCCAACCTTTCCCCCTTCTTCCAGCATCATCAGGGCGGTCGTCGCACCGATCCCCCTTCCACCTCCTGTAATCAAAGCGGCTTTGTCTTTGAATCTCATCTTGCTACTTCTCCTTTCGCTATTTCCCCTCACCCTGCCTACCTGCAGGCTCGAACAATGAAAATAAACATTGGGTAGGGTCCCGTGAAGCGGGGCCTTTTGGGCGACTGAAGTCGCCCCTACCCACCTTGAAGCTTTTCTATGCTAATCAATCGGTCAACCTTTGACAGCGCCGGCGCCCCAGCCCCGGATCAAATACCGTTGAACCGAAACGAAAAAGAGCAATGCGGGAATTGTAATCATCATCCCGGCGGCCATGATCAATCCCCAGTCAATCAGCGACGAGTGAAAGAGGTCCTGCACCCCCACCGGCAGCGTCTTCAATTCATCCGAGGTGATGAGGATCCGCGTGAAGATGTAGTCGTTCCACGCAAGGATGAATGTGAAGATGGATGTCGCGATGATCCCCGGCAGGGCCAAGGGCAGGACGACATAGATCACTGCACGCACCCGCCCGGCCCCGTCCACCAACGCGGCTTCTTCTAGTTGAACGGGGATGGTCTTGAAGAACGCCCGCATCAGCCAGAGGGTGAAGGGGAGACAGAACGAAGTGAAAGCCAAAACCAGGGCGAAGTGAGTGTTCTCGATCCCCACCTTCTTCACCAGGATGAAAAAAGGGATTACCACCATGATGGGGGCGAACATGTAGGTGCACAGGATGAGCCCTGCGATTTTCTCCCGGCCGAGGTATTGGTAGCGTGTGAGGCTGTAGGCCCCGGCGGCGCTTACGACCATGGTCAGCAGGACTGCCAGACCCGACACGATCAGGCTGTTTCGGAAGTAAGTTAGGAAACTGGTAGCTGTGAAAAGGCGCCAGAAGTTTTCCCAGGTCGGATCGTGGGGAACAAATGACGGGGGTTGGGCGAACACCTCCACTGGGGGCTTGAACGATGTCGAGACCATCCAGAAGAAGGGAAAAGCCGCCTGGAGGGCCAGGAGGATCGCCCCCACGTACAGGAGGCCGCGGGTCGAGAACCGTCGTAATCGCCAGCGATTCATCCGATGTCCGCCTCCTCACGGAACAAACCGAAGTAAATGACTGTGCAGACCACCAGGATGGCGAACATGATCACGGCCAGGGCCGCGCCGAGGCCCGCCTGGTAGTACGTCATGGTCCGCATGTAGGCATATACCGGGAGCGTCCGGATGAAACGTCCGGCCCCCGCCCCCTCGCCCATCAGCCAGACAGTGTCGAACTTGGTGAACATCCAAATGCTACGCAGCAGGATCACCACGAACAGGATGCCTCGGATCTGGGGGAGAGTGATGTGAGTGAAGCGCCGGAGGGCCGAAGCCCCATCCACCTTGGCGGCCTCGTATAGCTCTGGGGGAATGGTCTGGAGCCGGGCCAGGATGCTCAGCAGAACAAAGGGGAAGAACTGCCAGATGCTCATCACGATGAGGGAGAGCATGATGTGATCGGCACCCAGCCAACTGATTGGGTCTCTGACGATTCCTAGGGCGAAAAGCCAATAGTTCACGACCCCGTAGGTGTCGTTGAGCAGCCACTTCCACAGAATCACCGCAACGATTGTGGGGATCATGTAGGGGAAAAGGACGATCCCACGAACCAGACCCCGTCCTACGAAGGTCTCGTTTAGAACGAGGGCGGCCGCCACCCCCAGGACCACCTGGAAGAAGATCGTCCATACTGAGTAGACTACCCCCAGCCAGAGGCTCGACCAAAACTCCGGATCCTTCCACAGGTAGAGGTAATTCTCGAGGCCGATAAAGCGTTCCTGGGGAAAGAATGAGTGCTTCTCCAGGAGGCTGAGCCAAATGGAGTAGGCGACCGGGTAGAGCGTGAGGGCCAGGATCAGGACGAAGGCCGGGGCAATGGTTAAAAGCCCTGCTAGTTGCTCGCGACGCTTTGGCCTGGTTACAGGGATCCAGGTTGCCCGTCGTGTGATACCAAGTTTGGTAGCGATGATGTCAAATGTGGATTGCACCCCGGAGGAACCCACAAATTTAGGTTCGGGATCAGATACGCCGTTCATGGTCCTCGTTTCAGGGTAAGGGTTGGCTGGACCTGACACACACCTGCTTCGTAAGTCGAAAGCAGGCATGTGCCAGGCCATTGCTCTGTAAACAAATTACCAGCGTTTGTAGCCGAGCTTCGTGATCAACTCCTCTGCCCGGGCCTGGGCCTTGGCCGCCGCTTCCTTCGACGGCATCCCCCGGACGGCATCCGTCACCATGTCGGGGACGATGCCGGACCCAAGGATCTCGAGGCCGAAGGGGAGCTTCAGGTCGTTCCAGTCCACGATCAGAGTCGGCTTGGCCTGACCGGTGTCGAAGTAGCGATACTGCATGTCCTGCCACTCCTTCCATTTACGGACCATCTCATTGGCCTGGTAGGCAGGGTTATTCCGCACCGACTTGAGGGTAGGCAGGAGGTGGATCGGCACGGTGTGGAGATACTTAATGTAATTTTCCTCTTTGAAGAAGAACTTGAGAAACTCAGCTGCCTCTTCGGGATACTTCCCGTTCTTGAAAATCATCCACGGCTCGGCATCGATCTGGGCAGCAGTCTCCTTCCCGGAAGGCCCATGGGGCTTCACCAACACCCCGAAGTGCTCGGGATCGGCCATGTCTTTGGCGGCGTACTTCTCGATATAGCCCGCTCCTCGACCATAACCCTGGTAGAGGATGGCAGTCTTACCGGTGGCCAGGTTGGCGAAGGTATCCAGGTACCCGTGGCCCAACCAGCCAGGCGGCAGGACTGTGGCGGTTAATTTCTTGTAGTAATCCAACACCTCAATAACCTGCTTCTCGGTGAAGGCGGGCCGGCCGGTCATCAGGTCGAAGAGTCGCCCGCCGTTAGCCTTAGTCAGTTCTCCCACTGCAATATTGATGAAGAGGCCCACGCCCGGAAGGGACAGTCCGTAACGGGTCACCCGGCCATCCTTGTCCCTTTCCATCATGGCTTCGGCCATTTTGATGAACTCATCCCAGGTCTCCGGCGGCTTTAACCCTTTTGCCTTGAAGATGTCCTTCCGGTAGATCAGAAGTGATGTAGCTGCTGAATGGGGAATCCCGTAGTACTTCCCGTCATGAAAGCATTGCAGCCGAACGGCCTCCCAAATGTTGTCCCGCCCGATGGAGGCAGCAATATCCTCCTGGTCCCGCAAGAGGCCTTTCGCATAAAAGGACGCACACGTCACTGCCTGTCCATGGGTGGCGTCGGGAGGCGCGCCGGCAGCCAGGGCAGCAGTCAGCTTGGCCTCGAGATCACCCCAGGCCAGCGCTTCCTGCTTTACCGTAATGTCCGGGTGCAGTTTCTCAAAGTCATTGATGATCTGCTGGAACCCAGCCACCGATTGGGGTTCTGTCTCCGTATGCCAAATCCGGACGACCTTCTTCTCCGCGGAAAAGACCATCATGGGGATAAAGAAAATGGATAGTAAGATAACAATGGCCATCACAAAGAATTTTTCTTTCTTAAACATATCTGAACCTCCTTTCATCCATGATAAGAATGCTAAAATAGAATTGCCCTCACTGGGACGGTCTCACCTCCTTCTGCTAAATTTTGAGGGCGACTTCCTCCGCCTCAATTAATGCCTCCATCACCTCCCTCGGTTTTGAGGCATCCCCTACAACATAAACCGTTGGGACCTTTTTCTTCAACGATTCGACCAGGTCATCATTCGGTACGGATCCCAAGGCGATGACCATGGAGTCGAAGCCGCCGAGCCTTCTCGTCCCCTGAGGGTCTTCAACCCAAAGGCCATCTTTTTCGAAACGGATAGCCTTTGTCAAGGTGAGCATCTGAACTCCCTTCTCTTTTAATCTCATATTTAAGAAATATTGAAGATGGGTAACCAGATCGAGGGCGATCCCTTCCCTCATCTCGACGAGCGTGACCTCTTTTCCATTTTCGGAGAGGTAATCCGCCACCTCCGCTCCGATCCCTCCACCGCCGACCACAAGGACTTTCTTGCCAAGAAGAACAGAGCCTTTCAAAGCATCCTCTACAGAGATTGCGCCGGAGTCCTGAATTCCTTCGATGGCTGGGAAAAACGGTTTGCCCCCAATGGCAACGATCACCGCATCAGGCTTGCCTCTTCTCAATGAAGCCGGAGTAAAGGGCTTTCCTAAAATGATCTTTATGGGCAGTTTTTCGACTTGCCTAACGAGATAATCGATAAATTCTTTCAAAACCTGCTTTCTTGGAGGAATGGCAGCGAGGAGAAATTTCCCTCCCAGTCTCTCCGTTTCTTCGTAGAGTGATACCTGATGGCCCCGCAGGGCTGCGATCTCAGCAGCCTTCATCCCGGCCGGACCTCCTCCAACAATCCAGACCTTCTTCGGTTGGTCTGTCTTCTGGAGTTTAAACATCTCCTCCCGCCCTGTTTCTGGATTGACAGCACATTGAAGTGCGCCTTTCCGGATGCTTAGAATGCATCGGTTACAAGAGATGCAGGGAATGATATCCGCCGTCTTTCCTTGAACCGCTTTCACGGGCAGGTTCGGGTCTGCAATTAAGGCCCTTCCCATGGAGATGAGGTCCGCCTTCTTCTCCTCCAATATCTGGTTGGCCAGCTCAGGGGTGCGGATTCGGCCCACGGCGATCACGGGAATGCTCACAACAGACTTAATGCCCTGGGCGAGGTGAGCGAAGATCCCTTCGTCTGCGTAATAGGGAGGATGGTTCAAGTATCCCGATGCTGCGACACAGGCTGAAACATGGAGGGCATCGGCCCCATTCCTTTCCAAAGCCTTGGCGATCTCTTTCGAGTCGTCCAGCTTCAATCCTCCCTCCACATACTCATCAGCGCTGAGACGGCAGAGGACCAAAAAATCTGAACCCACTCTATTTCTCACGGTTCTCAATACTTCGAGGGCCATCCTCATTCTG
>Ga0105107_10002755_pt1 | contig 11624 bp, 9 predicted proteins | sample PPLLaktember2015_6_FD_79335 | JGI IMG/M metagenome (GOLD analysis project Ga0105107, IMG submission 79335) | Freshwater sediment microbial communities from Prairie Pothole Lake near Jamestown, North Dakota, USA - PPLs Lake P8 Core (1) Depth... | ecosystem: Environmental > Aquatic > Freshwater >... | reverse complement strand
GGACGGTCGTCTCGACCTCGTCGGTGGAGATCTCCGTCCAGGAGCGGTCCTTCTTGACGATCATCCGGCCGGGCTTCTTGTAAGTCCGGCAGGAATGGAGAAAGAGGCGGCTGAGGGTATCGACGGCCTGGGTGTTCATCGCGGCGTCCTTTGCGAGGCGACATTATACACCTTTTTCTCGGCCAAAGGGGGGAAGAGCGAGCGGGATAAGTTAACGGTCCTGGATGATCTTGATGAGCTCGGCCGCCCTCTCGGCGAACGCGGGGTGGGCGGCGGCCATCCGGGCGAGCTCGAGGGCCCGATCGAAGGACCCGGCGTTGTGGTAGCCGGCGGCGCCGTTGTACTGGCAGGTGGCCTTGGTCGCCTGGATCGCGAGGATCTGGACCCGCTTCTTGATGACCAGGCGGGTCTTCCTTTCCGCGGACATCTCCGAGCCCTCGATCTCTCCGATCTTCTTCTCCAGGCCCTTTTCCTGGTCCTCGTAGGACATCGCCGCCCCGGCGAAATAGATCCCCGAGTTCAGCCAGTCCTTGCGGTCGGCGTAGAGTCGACCCAGATAGTAGGCCGCGTCGCTTTCCGAGGAGTCGAGGTTCAAGGCGTGGCGGAGGTCCTTCTCCGCGTCGTCGAGACGGCCCTGCCGGTAGGCGATGATCCCGGAGAGGGTCTGGACGTCGACGACGTCGACGAGGAAGAGCTTGGCCGATTCGATCGCCGTCCGCGCCTCCTCGAACCGCTCGAGGTCCTTGAGGTTCCAGGCCCTCCAGTAGTGGGCCTCGCCCAGGTAATAGGTGCCGAGCTCGAGGAGACGGCCGAAGACGGCCAGGGCCTCCTCGGGCTTCCCGAGGCCGCCCAGGCAGATGCCCTTGCCGAGCAGGGCGTCCCGGTAGGTCGGGAGGAGCGCCAGGGCCTTCTCGTTCCAGTCGAGACACGCCTCCGCCTCCTCCATCTGGAACGCGACCTTGGCCAGGGAGATGAGGACCGATAGCGACTCGGGGATCTTGTCGTGGACGGCGAGGTAGCGCTTCTCCGCCGTCAGGAGCATTCCGCCCATCAGCGCGGCCTCGCCGCGATAGTACTCGACCTCGGCGAATCCGGGATCGGCCGCGAGCAGAGCCTCGAGCGGCTCGAGGTCGAAAGCGGGGGAGACGGCCGCCTGGAACGAGACCAGGCGCGAACCGGGGTGGAGACCGGTGACGGCCTTGGCCTCGAGCTTGTCCCGGAACTTGAAGAAGAAGTCGGTGCGCAGGGCCAGGCGGAGAGCGGCGGCCAGGTCATCCGTCCCGGCCGCGCCCCCGAGCTCCGCATCGATCGCCGGCACCCGGGTGCTCGCCCAATCGAGGTGGGCATCGAGCGTCCTCTTCGCGGTCCCTTCACTCCCGGGGCTGCCCTTGATCTTGTTAGGGAGCTCCTCGACGAGTTCGAGCCAGGAGGCGTAGCGGGAAAGGGCCGGCTCGGCCGCGGCCAAAGGCGCGAGGTCGACGGAGGAACCCGAGGTGAGGATGCCCAAGGCCTTCTTCCTCAGTTCGAGCGCGAGGGAGGCGCGGACGTATTTCTCTGCCACGCCGGGGCGGCGATCCTTGGCCTCGAGGGCCTCGCCGTAGATCCGCTTGGCGTCTCGCAGGGCCGCATAGTGGCCCGCGGCGTGAAGCGAGTCGGCTTCGGCAAGCCGGGCCGTCCAATCGACCGGCGGGGGAGTTGTCGCGGCCGGCCTCTGCTCGACCGGCGCGCAAGCCGCGCAAAGCACCACGGCGCCGGCGAGGACGGCCGCCAGGCAGGGGTTGATGATCGCCATCTCTGATCTTTCTCTCATAAGATTTCGCCCGGCCGCTCGGTTTCGTTTATCCCATTCTAACCTGGACTATTCAAAAAAACGCCCATTTTCTCGTGAATAATCCAGGCTTGACCGCTTTGGACTTTCGCGAAAGCCCTTACCGACGCGCCGGCGAAGTCCTCCTCGCGTCGCGCCGGAGGCGGGCTAAGCGTCTCTGTGAGCGGGAGCGTATTCTATGCGATAATGCGCCGGATGGCTCAGAGAAAGGAGTCGAGACGATGAAGAGAAGGGATTTTGTGAGCAAAGCCGGTTGTGCCGCCGCCTTCGCCGCCGCGGCCGGGATCGCGTCGGGGCAGGACAAAGCCCCCCAGGCCCCGGCGCCGCCGCCCCCTCCGCCGCCCCGAGCCAAGAGGTACCGGATCGACATCGAGATCTTCGAGGCCCGGGCCGATTCCTGGTGCCACAAGAAAGGGGATAAGTTCGTCTACCCCGCCGATTGGGGCAGGCTCTGTCCCTGGCTCCGGGCCAGCCTCAACGAGTTCGTCCGCCTCCTCGAGAACGGGGTGACGCTGCCGTGGATGTACGAAGGGACGCCCTACGCCAAGGTGATCGATCCCGACGGCGTCACGACCGAATACGTCCGCTGTCCCGATCCGACCTCGAACCTGGTCGCCAAGATCGTTAGGACGCGCGTCTGAGCGTCGCGACGGGCTGCGGCTTCGCGGGGTCTCGCATTCCTTCGTCAACCATTCGCCGCGTCCCTGAGTATTCATAGGTGTAGCTGCAGCTGGTGCCTCCCAAGGAGCTCCCGATGAACATCCGCCGAACAACCAAAGCCGCCGTCCTGGCCCTGTCCGTCCTTTTGGCGGGAACGCTCGCCGGACAAACCCCGGCCGGGGCGGATCGCGCCCCGGCCTCCTGCTTCGATGTCGTCAAGGCCTCGGTCCCCATCAGGATCGACGGGGTCCTCGATGAGGCGTGCTGGGGCGCCGCCCCGAAGATCCCCGTCCCCTTCGAATGGCAGCCCGGCGACAACATCCCCGCTCCGGTCGCGACCGAGGTCCTCGTCACCTACGACCTTCACAACATCTATATCGGCTTCCGCTGCTTCGATCCCGAGCCCGGCAAGATCCGGGCCCACCTGATGGACCGCGACGACACGGACACGCTCATCCTGGACGATCACGTCAGCTTCATGATCGACGCCTTCAACGACGAGCGCCGGGCCTTCCAGTTCCGGGTCAATCCCATGAGCGTCCAAGCCGACGCCAACTTCAGCGAGTCCGAGGGGTATGAAGATTTCTCCTGGGACGCGATCTGGAACGCGTCGGCCAGGATCACGGACTGGGGCTGGGCCGTCGAAGTGGCCATCCCGCTCGCTCAGCTGCGATTCCGCAAGTCCGACGGGCCCCAGACATGGGGCTTCGAAGCCGAGCGCTCCTGGCCGAGGGACGCCCGCCACCGCCTGACCTCCCACCCGCGCTCGCGCGACGTCAACTGCATCCTCTGTCAGTTCAACAAGCTCACCGGGTTCGAGGGGATCACGCCCGGGAAGAACATCGAGATCGATCCGACCTTCACCGGCAGCCGGACGGACGCCATGGATATGGCCGGCTACCCGAACGGGCCGCTCGACCGCGGCCGGATCGACGCCCAGCCCGGCCTGACGGCCAAGTGGGGCCTCACGCCGAACCTCATCCTCAACGCCGCCGCCAACCCCGATTTTTCGCAGGTCGAGGCCGACGTCGCCCAGCTCGAGGTCAACCGCCGCTTCGCCCTGTTCTATCCCGAGAAACGGCCCTTCTTTCTGGAAGGCGCCGACTTCTTCTTGACGCCCATCCAGGCCGTCTTCACTCGCACGGTCGCGGATCCGCTCTGGGGGACCAAGCTGACCGGCAAGTCCGGCCGCACGGCCATGGGCTTTTTCGCCGCCCAGGACGAGCTCACGAATCTCACGTTCCCCTCGAACCAGGGTTCGATGCGGGGCTCCCTCGATCAGGACGCTTTCGGCGGCGTCTTCCGGCTTCGCCAGGACATCGGCAGGATGTCGACCCTCGGCGTCCTCTACACCGGGCGGATGGGGAACGATTACGGCAATCATGTCGCCGGCGCGGACGGCTTTTTCCGTCTCGACCAGAAGAACTCGGTCAGCTTCCAGGTGCTCCATTCCGAGACGACCTATCCCGACGCCGTCGCCTCGGCCTACGGCCAGAACCAAGGCGGCTTCGGAGGCAACGCGGTCAACCTCCAATACCAGCACTACTCTCGGAGCTGGATCCTGGGGCTGACCTATGAGGATCTCTCGACCGGCTTCCGGGCCGATTACGGGTACGTCCCCCGCGTCGACACGCGCGGCGGCCAAGCCATGGTCTTTCGCCAGATCTGGGGCAAGCCCAAGAGCTGGTTCAATTACATCCGGCTCGGCGCCGCGGGCTCGGTCACCTACGACCACGGCGGGACGCTCACCGACCGCGATCTCTTGCTCGGCGTACTGTACAGGGGAAACCTCGAGACCCAAGTCAACGCCCACGGCTATCTCTCGAGGGTCTTCTATAACGGACAGTACTTCGACACGCCCTACGGAAGCCTGACCTTCTCCATCCGGCCCTTCAGCGGCTCGGAAGCGGGCTTCCAGGGGCTGGCCGGCCGGGGCATCGACTACTCCAACACCCGCCTGGCCAACGTCCTGGCCGCGGGACCCTATGCGTCCCTCCATCTCTTCCGCCACCTCAACCTGGTCGCGTCCCACAGCTACGAGCGCCTCTCCCGCGGCGGCGACTCGATCTACACGGTCGATCTCAGCCAGGTCAAGCTCGTCTGGAATTTCAACGTCCGGGCCTTCGTCCGGGCCATCGTCCAGTACCAGGACCTCCGGCAGAACCCGGCCATGTACGCCGACCCGGTCGATTCCCGGTCGAAGGGGGTCTTCACCCAGTTCCTGTTCTCCTACAAGCTCAATCCGCGGACGGTCCTCTTCCTGGGCTATTCGGGCAACGCGATGGGGGGCGTCTTAGACAGCTGGCTCGGGCCCGGCCGCGTCGGGATGACCCCGACCGATAGGACGTTCTTCCTGAAGATCGGCTACGCCTGGCAGATCTAGGCTGGACTATTCCCGGCTCGCGAATAATCCAGGCTAGGCCAGGACGAGCCCGGCTCGCCTGACCCCGGACCGCACGGCGACCCCGTAGGGGCAAGCCTGTTCGCAGGCCCCGCAATCGCGGCAGGCCGGAGCTTGCTCCGCACCGCCGAGGGACGCGTAGACCGCCCGAGCCCGGCCCGTCTTCCCGTAGGCTTCGCTGTAAGCGAGCGCGCGAAGGATCCCCGTCGTATCGAGGCCGGCCGGGCAGACCTTGCGGCAGCGGGCGCAGCCGTGGCAATAGTCCGTCCCGTTCTCCCGGACATACCGGACCAGGGTGGCCCTCTCGGCGGCGGCGAGCTTCGTCCCGGCCGCGCCCAGGTCCTCCTCCATCTCCGTCCGGTTGAGGATCTCGATCACGGCCGAGGTGATCCGCTCGTCGTCGAGGACCCATCTCAGCATGGCCTGATGAAGGGAAACGGATCCGGTCCGGTATTTCGCAAGATCCTGCCTCCGGCCCCCGACCTTGAGCGTCTTCATGGCCACGACGCCCACCCCGTGCGCATGGGCGTGTCCGATCAGGGCCCGGAGCCCGCTCGTGCCGAGATAATCCGGGTAGGTCTCGACCACTCCGCCTTCGCCCTGGATGTCGAAGACGTTGTAGCCGACCTGGACCGCGTCGTAGAGGCCGCAATCGACCGCCTTCCGGACGACCTCGTCCTGGTTGGCATGGCAGGACAACCCTTTGAAGCGGTAGGCGCCGTCGGCTTTCAGCTTTTCGAAGGCCTCGAGGACGCGCTCGTCGACGACGACGGCGGCCGATTCGGCGCCGTGGATCATCAGCACGTCGATCGTCTCGACGCCCAGGCGGCGGAGACTGCCGCGGACCGAGGCGATGATGGAGGCCGGCGTGTCCCTCGGCGCGACGTGGAATTTCGTGGAGAAATGGAGCTTGTCCTTGCCGACATCCCTGACCAGCTGCCCGATCCGGCGCTCCGCGTTGCCGTTCTCGTAGCTGTGGGAAGTATCGATATAGTTGACGCCGCGGTCGATGATCGCCCTCAGCAGGTCGGGATCTGGGAGGGGGCTGCTGCCAAGCGAGATCTCGGAGATGAGCAGGCCCGTCCGGCCGAGCCGGCGATAGGCCATGCCGTCCCTGACGACTCGCGCCGGCGCCTCCTCGCTGCGGCCGCCGGGCCATCCGGCGAGCGACGATCCCAGGGCGACGGCGCCCCCGGCCACGGTCTTGATGAATGTCCGCCGGTCCTGCGGTTTTCGGCTCATGGGATATCCTCCGCCCCTCCAATCTAGTGGAGCCCCCGCCGGCCGTCAAGAACGCGAGCCTCTGGCCTGGATTATTCACGAGCCGAGGCGGCTGTAGATGCGAGGCGCGAAGGGCGAAGCTGTACTCCTGGTACTGCGAGCCCTTTGGAACGAAGCAGATGCGGCCGGATCGGTTCGCCCGGAGGGTAAAAACTGAATAGCCCAGGCTAGAACCGGTATCCGAGAACGGCCGCGACGGCCGTGCTCGAGGGCCCGCCCGTCTCCTTGCGCCGGGACAGGCAGCCCCGGAGCTTGATGCCGCGGAGGACATAGAGGTCGAAACCGGCTTCGGCGAACCAGGCCGGGGCGGCCAGGAGCTCCTCGGAAGAGCCGGCCTCGAAGGACCTGGACCCGCGGCCGGCCGCGGCCCACACATAGCTCGCGTCCGCGAGATAGCGGCGCAGGCCGGCCATCCAGGTGAGCCCGGCCGACTGATCCGAGCCGGTCCAAAGGATGCGGACGTTCGGATACCAGGGCCCCGCATAGAGCGCCGCGGACGCGGCCAGGAGGATGATCCCGTTCCCGGCGAAGCTCATCCGTCGGGCGCCGAGCGAGACCTCGAGCTTCTTTAGGACGGACTGATAGACCTCGAGGTGGAACGAGGCGCCCGGAGCGACATGCGCCTTCGGGGCGAGGCTCAAGTCGACGTAGCCGTAGGCGCCCCGCCAGAGCTGAGGATAGACCTCGAAGCCGATCCGGTCATCGCTTTCGCCGGCCCTCCAGAGCTTGTCGGCCTTGACCGCGAGCCGGGCCCGGCCGTGAAAGAGGCCGAACAGGCCAGCGAAGCCGAGGGCGGATGAATCGGACCGCCCGTCGCTCCAATGTTCGTTCCTTCCGGAGAGCCAGACCTCCGCCCGCCGGGCGAAGACCGGGGCCGCGGCGGCCAGGCCCTGGGCGAAATCCCCGTTCCGGGGCTCGAGCTCGACGGCCCGGGCCAGGTAGCCCCGGGCCCGGCCGTAATCGCCTTGTCCCAGCAGGACCGTCCCGGTCCGGAAAAGGGCCCCGGCGTGGCCGGCGTCGAGGTCGAGCGCCCGGCGGCAAAAGACGAGCGCCGCGTCGTGGTCGCCCCTCCACGCCGCCAGGTCGGCCAGCCCGGCCAAGGCGTCGGCCGATCGGGGCTCGAGCTCTAAAGCCCGGCTGAACGTCCGCTCGCTCGCTTCGAGGTCCCCGCGCCAGGAGAGGAGGCGGGCCTTGAAAACGAGGAGGTCGGCGTCGGCCGGGTGTTCGGCCAGGAGCGCTCCGAGGACCGCCTCCGCTTCGTCCCGGCGTCCGGAATAGGCGTAAGCCCGGGCGAGCAGGAAGCGGGCCTCGGCGTCCGCCGGATCGCCGCGCAGGGCGTCGAGGGCCAGCGAAACGGCTTTGTCGTAGGCTCCGGCGACGAGAGCCTGGCGGACGTCGTCCCGGGTCTGGCCGCGACCGGGCGCGGCCGTTGCCAAACCCAGGACGAGTCCGAGGACCGCTGAAAGAACAGTCTGACGCCGCAAGCTCTTGCTCATGGCGCCTGCCCCGCTTTGACGAAACCCCGCTTCTCCATGGCGCCCCATTCGTTCTTGCCCCTCAGGTAGTCCAGGTACGCGCCCGCCCGGACCAGGGACAGGTATTGGCGGTAGAAAAGGTTCTCGGCGATCCCGGCCGCCGTCAGGGTGAAGATGTCGCGGAGCTTCGGATAGCGATGCGCGGACATCTCCTCCAGGAGAATGGCCAGGAGGGAGACGAACGTCCCGTAGAACACGGCGACGAAGAAGAACGTCACAGCGAAAGGGTAATCGACCCGCCCGAGGACGACATGGCTCGCGAACAACGCGTAGCCCAGGACCTCGATGAAGGGCCCGGCCATCTCGAAGACCGTATAGAAGGGCAGGGCGAACATCCCGGCGATGCCGTAGCGGGGGTTGAACAGCATCCGGCGGTAGCGGAAGAGGGTCTGGACGAGGCCGCGGTGCCAGCGGCCCCGTTGACGGGCCAGGACCTTGAGATTCTCCGGGGCTTCGGTCCAGCAGATCGGGTCCGGGATGAAATAGATGCGATAGGGCGTCCTGCGGTCGTGCATGTGCTTCTGCATGCGCACGACGAGATCCATGTCCTCGGTGATGGAATCGGCCCGGTAGCCGCCGCAAGCCATGGCGATATCCTTGCGGAAGATGCCGAAGGCGCCGGAGATTATGAGCGTGCTCTTCATCTTGGCCATCCCCAGCCGGCCTCCGAGGAAAGCCCGCAGATACTCGAGGATCTGGAAACGGGCGATCCAGTTCCGGGGGATGCCGACCTCGACGACCTGACCGTCGCGGACGACGCAGCCGTTGCTCAGCCGGATGACCCCGCCGGCGCCGATCGTCAGGGCCGGGTCCTCGAGGAAGGGCCGGACGACCTTGAGGAGCGCGTCTTTTTCCAGGATGGAATCGCTGTCCACGGCGCAGAACAGGGGATAGCGGGAGATGTTCAGGCCGGCGTTCAGGGCGTCGGCCTTTTGGCCATTGACTTTGTCGACGACGATGAGCCGCGGATGAACGGCCGACCGGTAGATGCCCCGGACAGGCTGGGTCGGCACGGATCTGCGGAAGACCGACCGCGACGGCCGGAGGCCGAAGGCTTCGACGAGCCGGGCCAGGGTCGCATCGGTCGAGCCGTCGTTGATGACGATGACCTCGAAGACCGGATAGCGGAGCGACAGGAACGAGCGGACGCTGTCGAGGATGCCGGCCTCCTCGTTGAAGGCCGGGACGATGACCGAGATCGGCCGGACGATGGGCATGCGGAAGATCTCGCCGAAGCGGACGAACGTGACCATCCGCCGGTAGCGCAGGATGCCGGCGAGCGACACCAGGTTGAACAGGAAGTAGAAGGTGTTGAGGAGAAGAAAGTAGGCCAGGATGAGGTGCTCCGTCCCCGTGTCGAGCAGGCTGAGGATGCCGGCCATCAGGCGCCTCCCGCGAGGACGAGCGTGTCGAGGACCATGGCCGCCATGTCCGCGGCGTAGCGGTCCTCCTTCTGCCGGGCGATCTCCTGGAGCTGGAGCACGCCGACGAGGCCGAGCTCCGCCAGCGCAGTGCCCGCGTTGTAGCGGACATGCCAGTTCGGGGAGCACAGGGCCTTGTTCAGCACGGGCACCGTCCGCCGGTCCTTCAGGTGGCCCAGGCTCCGGATGGCCTGGGCCTGGACCTCCCACGCCGGATCGGCGGCGAGCGAGCAGAGCGTCCGGAACGAGGCCGGCGCGAGCAGCCGGCCCAGGGAGCGGGCCGCCCGGATCCGCAGTTCCTTGTTGCCGTGGCCCGCGAACCGGATGACGTCCCGGTACAGGCCGCGCAGGAGGAGCCGCCCGGCCATTTCGATGAGCAGGGCCAGCTTCTCGGGCGGCAGCGGCTTGCGCAGCGAGGCTCTCAGGAACGGCTCGATCCTCTGGCCGAGACTGTTGAAGATATTCGAATAAGCGAAGAAATTCGGCCTGGGGTCCTTCTCGAACAGCTCGAAGATGATCCCCAGAGTGTCCGGGGACGCGACGCCGGTCAGGGCGTTGAGCGCGGCGAGGCGGACGACGGGTTTGTCGTTGAGAAGCTCGACCACGTGGACCGCCTCGTCCGGGCTGGAGAAATCGACGAACAGGCGGACGTTCTGGAGACGCGTGGCCAGCCACGGCGACCGGAGCTCTCGCAGACAGCGGGCCCGCATCGTCCGGTCGAAGATGATCCCGAGCGGCTCGAGGCTCCGGCCGGCGAGGGCCTCCCGATAAGCGACAAGGAGCTGTTTGAGAACGCGGACATGGGTCCGGTGCTTCCGGGCGAAGGCCCGGGCCGACCCCCGGGGATCCGCGGCGGTCAGGACCTGGAGCAGGTCCTCTTCCATGGCCGCATAGAGCGCCAGGTCCTTCCGTTCGCGGCCCTCGACGACGAGCCGGCGGGTGAAGATGAAGAGAAAGAGGGCCGCCGACAGCAGGAGGAGGTAGGCGAAGCTATAGAGGACGACGATCGACAGCATGGTCTTCGACATCCTTCAAGATCCTCTTGACCTTGGCCACGAGGATCCGCGGCGAGAACGGCTTGATCATGTAATCGGCCCCTTCCTCGAGGCTTTTGACGATGGCCTCCTCGTCGTCGATCGACGAGAGCATCAGGACCGGCAGGCTGCGGGTTTCCGGGTCCCTGCGGAGGAGGGAGAGGATCTCGAAGCCGTTCACACCCGGTACGGCGGCATCGACGATGAGCAGGTCGGGCCGGTCGCTGCGGGCCCTGGCCAGGCCGTCGCTCCCGCCGGACGACTTCACGACCACGATGTCCTCCTTGCGCAGGAAATGGGCGACGAGGTTCCGGGTCGTCGGGTCGTCATCGACGAGCAGGACCCTGGGGACCGCCCGCCGCTTCCCGGCGCGAGCGGAGGCCTCCTCGGGGCCCGGGGTCCGGTCATCCTGGTCGCTGGTCATGTCTCCGTCGCTTCCTTCCTGGTTCCGGCTTCCCCCCAGCATAAGAAAGGAGCGCCGGGCCGGCCATCGCTTGACCAGGGGAATATCTGGGTGATTTTAGGGGCTGGGGAGTAGTCCCCCGGGGCGAGGGCTTTCACCCTCCCCCAGGGAACCAAACGGCCCGGTCCCTCGTCTGTCGAGATATGGACAGATCCCGCATGCCTCTGGTAGAGTATCTCTCCGTCCAGTCCCCGAAAGGAGCCCGATCATGAAGAAGTCCCTTTCCGCCCCCCTCGTCATTCTGGCCGCTTTGGCCGTCCTGACCGGAGCCGGCCTGGCCCAAGCCCCCAAGAAAGCCGATGTCGCCGGTACCTGGATCGGCGCCGCCACCGTCAGCGACAACAGCCAGGCCTTCGATATCACCGTCGTGGTCGGCAAGGTCGAGGCCGGATATACGGCCAAGATCAGCGACGCCAGCGGCGCGATCCCGGAGACCGAGATGAGGGAGGTCCTCTTCAAGGGCAACAAGCTGACCGGCCTATTCGACCTGCCCGAGGCGATGGGGGCCATGCTGATCTCGATCGAGCTCACCCTCGACAACGAGACCCTCAAGGGCGTCTGGTTCGGTTCCGACGGGAGCTCGGGCGGGATCGAGCTGGCTTTGAAGAAATAGGGCCTCCGGCCGGAGTCCCGAGCGCTGCGGCCGGGGGACTTGGATTGCCCCCCCCGACCGTGATATAAATCCCCCGAGGAATGTCGTGAGCGGCAGCATCTACGACGAGATCAAGGAGCGCGGTTTTGTCGCCCAAGTGTCCGACGAGGAGGCCGTGCGCCGGATGCTCGCCTCCGAGAAGGTGACCTTCTACGTCGGCTTCGACAGCACGGCGACCAGCCTCCACGCCGGAAGCCTCGTCCCGATCATGGCCATGGTCCACCTTCGCCGGGCCGGCCACCGGGCCATCGCCGTCGTCGGCAGCGGGACGACCATGGTCGGCGACCCGAGCGGCAAGAGCGAGATGCGCCAGATGCTCGACGAGGCGACCATCCGGGCCCAGGGCCAG
>Ga0105107_10002754_pt1 | contig 11627 bp, 7 predicted proteins | sample PPLLaktember2015_6_FD_79335 | JGI IMG/M metagenome (GOLD analysis project Ga0105107, IMG submission 79335) | Freshwater sediment microbial communities from Prairie Pothole Lake near Jamestown, North Dakota, USA - PPLs Lake P8 Core (1) Depth... | ecosystem: Environmental > Aquatic > Freshwater >... | reverse complement strand
CGTGGCGAAGTCTATATGCGTCTCGGCGACTTTCACGCACTGAATCGACGCATGACGGAACGGGGACTGGACGCGTTCGCTAATCCGCGCAATGCCGCTGCCGGCTCCCTTCGGCAGCTCGACTCCCAGATTACCGCCTCTCGTCCGCTCGTTGTCACGTGTTATGAAGTGATGGCGACGACGGGCCCCCGTCCGGAATCCCACTGGGCTGAACTCGAGGCCTTGGCTCAGTGGGGCCTTCCTGTCCCCACGCTCCGACAGCGATGCGACGACATCGAACAGGTCTTGGAGTTTCACCGACAGACGGAGCGGCAGCGAGAGAACCTTGCCTACGAAATTGACGGCGTGGTGGTAAAGGTCAACCGTGGAGCCTGGCAAGCCCGCTTGGGGATGAAATCCCGAAGCCCCCGCTGGGCCATCGCGTTCAAGTTTCCCCCGCGGAAAGAAATCACCGAGGTGCAGGACATTGCCATATCCGTGGGTCGAACCGGGACCTTGACCCCCCTCGCTCTCTTGAAGCCGGTGGAAGTCGGTGGCGTGACCATTAGCCGCGCGACTCTCCACAACGCCGATGAAGTGGCTAGGAAAGATATCCGGATCGGCGACACCGTGCGAGTGGAGCGCGCCGGGGACGTGATCCCGGCGATCGCCGAACGGATACCGCTCCCTAATCAAATTAGGTCCGACCCTTTTCAGATGCCGAGTTCCTGTCCGATATGCGGCTCCGCCGTCGCGAGAGAAGGCGCCTATTATTACTGTACGGGTCAGGCCTCCTGCCCAGCTCAACTAAAGGGCGCGATCGAACATTTTGCCTCAAAGGCAGCGCTCAATATCGAAGGCCTCGGCAAAAAGACTGTCGCTCAATTGGTGGATCGAGGACTCGTGAAGGATCTGTCCGATCTCTATCGACTCGATCGGGAGCAGCTCTTACGGCTCGAAGGATTTGCGGAACGATCCACAACCTTACTGCTGGACGCCATCGCACAAAGCAAAACGATGCCTCTCGACCGTTTTTTGATGGGGCTTGGAATCCGTCAAGTTGGACAACATATTGCCAAGGTGCTCGCGCGTGAGTTTGGCTCGCTCGATGCGATCATGTCGGCCGACCGCGATCGGCTTCAGACGATCAGAGAGATCGGACCGGAAATCTCGGAAAGTTTGTTCTCCTACTTCCAAGAAAGTTCAAACAGGCGAGTCATCGACCAATTGAAGAACCTAGGCCTTTCGATTACGCCTTCCCCCGTACTTCAGAGCGCAACAGATCTCTCTTTCTCAGGAAGGAGCTTCGTCTTCACTGGAGGTTTGACAGGGATGACAAGGGAAGAGGCTGCAGCACTGGTCGAGCGGCTTGGCGGCACAGTCTCATCTTCTGTCAGCAGAAAAACGACCTACGTGGTGGCAGGGGCTGAACCTGGATCCAAACTCGATCAGGCGCTGAAATTCGGAGTACGAGTTCTCAACGAGGAAGAATTTGAACGGTTGCTGAATCGGTCAGAAAAAACATAGAGTCATACGGGAGCTTCAACTGGCACAGCCACCTTCTCCTCTTTAAAAATGTGCACGCTTCGGATCGATCGAGGATCGGCCTCGTGAACGACTAAGCGGCAATTCTCGATTCGAATCTCCTCGCCAGCCGATGGGATTCGTCCGAGGTTCTCCTGGATAAGCCCACCGATGGTCAGCGCTTCATCTCCCCCAAGTTCGACCTTGAGGAAATCGTTTACCTTCCGCACCTCGGTCCGCCCATGAACGAGGATCTGGTTTTTGCCGATGCGCTTGATGAGCTCTTCCGTGATATCTGTTTCATCGACGATTTCCCCGACCACCTCCTCGAGAAGATCTTCGAGGGTCACAAGACCCATCACACCGCCAAACTCATTCACCACGACACCCATATGCCGCTTTTCCTGCTGAAACTGCTTCATGAGATCATCTGCCGTTTTCCCAGCCGGCACGAACAGCGGTGGATGGGCGATGTCCCTTAGACGCAATTCCGTTCGCCCCTTTGCCAGTTCGATCAATGCCTTGGTCTTGTAGAGGATTCCCGTAATGTTATCGAGCGTGCCGTCGTAGAGCGGAATCCTGGAATACTTCGAGCCATAGAGCAACTCCTCTGCTTCCTTGAGTCGAAGATTTCCATCGAGCGAAAAGACATAGATGCGCGGCGTCATGGCGTCTTCTGCCGTAATGTCCTTCAACTGAAACACATTCTTGATCATCTTGACTTCTTCGGATTCCAGCTCTCCAGCCTTTCCGCCCTGGTCGAGCATAATTTTTAGCTCTTCCTCCGTAACCAAAGGATGGGATAATCCCTTTCCCCCCGTCAACTTATAGATCAGCGGTACTATCAAGAAGAGAATCGGTTGCAACATCACCTGAACCCAGGAGATAGGGTAGGCCAACGTCAGCGTCACCGGTACGGAAAATTTTGCCGCCAGCGTCTTGGGGATCACATCAACGGATACGAGGAGAACGAAGGTCAAAATACCGACCATGACTGCGATGGCTTCTTCAAAAATGCTCTTCTCCCCATAGGCATTCAAGGTAATGAAGGTGGCGAACATCGGGATTGCTGTGCTGACGAGACGATCGCCCACAAGGATGGTGGAAAAGAGCCTTTGGGGGTCACTTCTGAGCTGTAGGGCTTTTTCTGCGCGCTTGCTACCATTTTGGGCCAACGCCCTCAGCCGTGTTTCGTTGACCGAGAAAAAGCCGATCTCGGCTGTGGAAATAATGGCAGATAACCCTATCAACCCTAAAAGGATGAGGATGTCCATCGCCGTCTTATATTAGGGACGCTGAACCAGGGTGGTTGACTTAATGAGAAGCCGGGTGTCTCCCAGAGGATACCTCTTAGCCCGCCCTTCCGAGGATCGTAAGATTAGAATGACCGAGCAACCTAAAATAGGAGTCACAGTTGTTACATGTACCATAGGGATCAAAAGCAGGCAAGCAATTCAAAAAATGTTGTTGAAAAATCAATCAGTTCCAAAATGTCACTCGTACAAGAACCGTCTCCAGCATGCCTCTTCGGTATCTTGGCCTCAGCCTATTCATCATCCCGGAATACTAATGATCGAAGACGAAACGCACGATCGAAACGATCCGCAAACATCTGCGCTTCCGATTCGTTTAGAAACCGACCAAACTGAACACGGTAACGGCGACCCTCCGGTAGATCGGCCTGAATGATCCGTCCATCGGGAAAATCTCGTTGGATTTGCGCAAACAACGCTCGTGCATTCTGAAGGTCTGCGAAAGCTCCGACTTGAACTCGTAACGGACCCATCCCTTCGGGTTGGGCAACGTAGTCAATGACTCGAAGCTCTACTCGGTCTGTTCCGTTGCCGACCATATCAAGAGCCCGAGCTCCCGCCAATGAAAGGTCCAAGATTCGCCCCCTCGCGAACGGCCCGCGATCATTAATCCTAACTGTGACCTGGCGACCCGAGGTCAATGAATGGACCACAGCCAGGGACCCTAGTGGCAGCGTCCGATGCGCAGCCGTCAGTTTATGCATGTCATACTGTTCCCCATTGGCTGTCTTGTTTCCATGAAAGCCGGGGCCGTACCATGAAGCCTCCCCCCGCTCCACGAATCCCACTGGATATCCACGAAATCGGCTGATATGACGGGAAGGTGCCGTGCAGCCTTGTAAGAGAAGCCCGACCAAAAGGCCGATGATAATGATACGCTCAGATACGGTTCTCGTGAGCGGCCCCAGCCGCATGATTCAAAACTCGTCGAGGGATTGATTGCGAAGGATGGTCAAGGCTTTATCGGTATTGGAAACCGTTAGGACGACAATCGCCCGTTTCCCTTCCCGTGAAGGCGTACAGTAGCCGCACTTGATATTAATCCGGCTCTTCATCAAAAGATCGGCCACTTTTCTCAGTGCCCCAGGTTTATTCTCAAGGCTCAAGAGCAGAGCCGTTTCTTCACGAAACTTGATTTTCGCCGACCGAAGAGCCGCGCGAGCACCATCCAGATCAGCCACAAGCAAGCGCAATTTCCCTGGGCCCGTTACTTCTGGAGCAGAAAATGCCTTGATATTGACTCCCGCTTCGCCGAGGACAGCCGTCACTCTTGCAAGGGCACCTGGTTTACTCTGACCACTTATGACCAGCTGGGTCGCTGTCGGCATATCCGTTCTCCTCTGGACTCTTCAACGTTAGAACCGCCTTCGCCTCGCCAAACGAGCCATTCGCAAGGGAGACCACGCCCCGCGATGCTCACATTTGACTAAGGATGATATCGACCTTGAGGAAGATTTTCTAGCCTTTGCACGTAACGAAGAAAGGGCTGCCGAGCCTGATCGGCTGCGCTGGAACCGCCGTTTTCTACAGCAGACGCACGATGATGGAGACTTGCTCTGCATCTTCACACTCCCTTATGAGCATCCACTCGTCGCACCGCAACTGACACATTTGAGACAGGTACCGTTCCGAACCATGGTGAACTGCTTGCATTCTGGACAGGGATCGCCCTCGTAACCTTTGACCCTGGCATCTTTGGCGCTTTGTATCTCTGTCAGAGTCAGTGTCTCGCGCATGAGCTCCACTTGTCGGGCGACGCTATGTCCATTTCCGTGACCATTTCCTTTTCCGCCGTTTCGACGGATTGGAAAGTGTTCCGTCACGACGGAAGATTTAGCTAGCGCATCGAGATCGGCTTCTTCCTCGAAGCATTCAGGATCCATGTCATCCTTTTTCACGGAATCCATGCGCAGGTCTTCTTCCTTCACCTGTGCAAGATCATACCGATCGAGATAGGTGACGGCAAGTTCACGGAAGATATAATCAATGATCGACGTCGACATTTTGATCCGATCATTCAATTTAACGGGACCGTTGGGTTCAAACCGAGTGAAGACGAAGGCTTCAACGAACTCTTCCAGAGGGACCCCGTGCTGAAGCCCAAGAGAGATGGCAATGGCGAAGCAGTTCATGAGGCTTCTGAACGCCGCGCCCTCCTTGTGCATGTCTAAAAAGATTTCTCCGACGGTCCCATCTTCATATTCACCGGTGCGGAGGTAAAGCTTGTGCCCTCCGACAATAGCTTTTTGCGTATAGCCATTGCGTCTACCCGGCAACGGGCGCCGTTTGGCAAGATATCGAACGAGCACTCGTTCAGTCACTTTTTCAGCCATCTCGATGATGCCTGCCGTAGCTTCGATGGTCTTTCCGCTGTCGGTCGACGCACTTAATGGTTGACTGAGCTTGGATCCATCACGATACAACGCCACCGCTTTTATCATGCTCTTCCAGGCAAGCAGGTACGCCGCCTTGACATCATCCACGCTGGCCTCAGCCGACATGTTGATGGTCTTGCTGATCGCGCCGCTGATGAACGGCTGCGCCGCAGCCATCATGCGGATATGCGCATCGACGGCAATAGAGCGTTGTCCGATCCGCCCACATCGATTAGCGCAATCGAATACCGCGAGGTGTTCGGCTCTCAAATGCGGCGCGCCTTCCACGGTCATCGTTCCGCAGCAGAAATCATTTGCGGCGGCGATCTCTTCTTGCGTAAAGCCGAGCGCCTTCAGCATGTTGAAATTCGCCTCATTGAGTTGCGCTTCGGTGAAGCCAAGCTGGTCCACGCAAAAGGCCTCTCCCAAGATAAACTTGTTGAAGGCGAACTGAATTTCGAACGCTTGCCCCAGTCCACGCTCCAGTCGATCTAAGGCCGCATCGTCGAATCCCTTCCGGCGCAACGTGTCATGATTGATAAAGGGTGCGCCGTTGAGCGTCTGCGCACCAACGCAGTAACGGACGATATCTTGCGCCTGCTGGTCTGTGTACCCGAGATTGGCCAGCGCGGCCGGCAAGCTTTGATTGATGATCTTGAAGTAGCCTCCACCCGCCAATTTTTTGAACTTCACCAACGCAAAATCCGGTTCAATTCCGGTGGTATCGCAATCCATGACCAATCCTATCGTGCCGGTCGGAGCGATCACCGTCACCTGTGCATTGCGGTATCCGTAGGCCGTCCCGAGTTCCAGCGCATGGTCCCAGGCTCTTCGGGCGGCAAGGAGCATGTCCGGAGGACAATGCTCAGGACGGATTCCCACCGGAGCAATCGTCAGCCCTTCATATTCCGCATGCGGCACCTGGTACGCAGCCCGTCGGTGGTTGCGGATCACTCGTAGCATGGGCTCCCGATTGTTTGCGTAGCCTGGAAAGGGCGACAATTCAGCGGCCATTTCAGCCGATGCACGGTAAGCCTCACCGGTCATGATGGACGTGATGGCTCCACAGATCGCCAGGGCTTTGGAGGAATCATAGGGAATCCCCAACCGCATAAGGACGGTGCCAAGATTCGCATAACCCAACCCAAGCGTCCGGAACCGATAGCTCTTTTCGGCAATCGAACGGCTTGGAAAGGACGCCATTAACACGCTGATCTCCAACGCGATCGTCCACAATCGAACGGCATGGCGAAAATGTTCCAATTCGAACTGCCCATCCACACTATAGAACTTGGTGAGGTTAAGGGAGGCCAGATTACAGGCGGTATCGTCCAAAAACATGTATTCGGAACATGGGTTCGATGCGTTGATACGTCCGTCCTCCGGACACGTGTGCCATTCGTTGATGGTGGTATCGTACTGCGTCCCGGGGTCGGCACAAATCCATGCAGCCCACGCGATCCGGTCCCACAGATCTCTAGCCTTGACGGTCTTGCACACCTTGCCGTTCGTTCGGCGTTTGAGTTGCCAGTCGCCGTCGGCTTCGAGCGCGGCAAAAAACTCATTGGGAATTCTGACGCTGTTGTTTGAGTTTTGACCGGAGACCGTCTGATATGCTTTGCCGTCCCAATTGGTATCGTATTCATGAAACACGAAATGTGTGAACCCCTGCTGCGCATAGGAGAACATCCGCTGGATATATGCCTCAGGCACCATATCGCGACGGGCCGATGTCAGCGCCTCCCGCAGAACCGGATTCGTCTTGTGGTCGAGATCCAGCCTGAGAGCCCCTTCTCCGTCGACCATGTGACAGGCCTTCAACACGGCGTTGAGACGCTGCGCACAAATCTTTGAGCCCGTTACCATCGCCGCGACTTTTTGTTCCTCGACGACCTTCCAATCGATGAATTCCTCAATATCCGGATGATCGAGATCTAAACAGACCATCTTGGCGGCACGGCGTGTTGTCCCTCCTGACTTGATCGCGCCGGCAGCTCGATCACCAATCTTGAGGAAGGACATAAGGCCTGAAGACCTGCCGCCGCCGGAAAGCCCTTCGCCATCGCCTCGCAATTTCGAGAAGTTCGTCCCGGTTCCAGAGCCATACTTGAATAACCGAGCCTCCCGCACCCAGAGATCCATGATTCCGTTCTCGTTCACGAGATCATCCTCGATCGATTGAATGAAACAGGCATGCGGCTGAGGATGTTCGAACGCATTGGTGGCTTTTACCACCTCACGCGTTTTGGGATCGACGTAATAATGCCCCTGTGCCGGCCCCGACAGACCATAGGCATAGTGCAGGCCGGTGTTGAACCATTGAGGAGAGTTTGGCGCAGCCATTTGATGCGCCAGCATGTAACACATCTCATCGTGAAAGGACTCGGCATCTTCCGGTGTCTTAAAATACCCATGGGACTTGCCCCAATGGGTCCAGCATCCGGCCATGCGCTCAAAGACCTGACGAGCATCCCGCTCTCCACCGAGCACCGGCTTGCCGTCCGAGCCCACAAGCGGCTGACCGGTCTGATCGTGCTGCGGAATTCCCGCCTTTCTAAAGTATTTTTGCGCCAAGATATCGACGGCCAACTGAGACCATGTTTCGGGAACCTCGATGTTCTCGAGCTTGAACACGGTCGACCCGTCTGGGTTACGAATCTCGGACGACCGTTTGACGAACGCTAGCCCCTCGTAGGGGCTCACTCCGCGACGGGTAAATCTCCGATCAATTTTCACGGTAGCCCTCCTAGCGAGGAAAAGGTTTGTGATTGATACTTTGGCCAGGTGTCATTGAGCGCGTAGAGCGTGTTTCTCACCCGGTGTTGACTACATATAGCTAGCATATTTTTTTGTCAACACCAAATGTTGTGGCATTTGGGGAAATGTGAGGACAGACTGTGAATAGTCGAAATGCGAATCTCACAGCCTATTTGGGGCACTTCTCAAGGAGGTTATCCACAAAAATACATCGACGAAAGATGCCCCCTCAGATGACCCTGGCCATTTTTCTTGTTAAAAGGCCATCCGGCCGATTTTCAGCGTCGCTTCCTCGACACCCTGAAGGGGAATAAATCGCCCCCCAAGACCAAGGACGACGACGTTGGTATCTGCTAGGTGCGTTTCAAAGTAGCTAAAGATGCCCCAGTTGCGTCGCGCCGTATTCGGCCGAACGACTGACTCGAGAATTTTCTTACTTTGCGACCGAAACACCTGGCGAATAAATTGCTGTTCTCGGGTCGATGTAGCCTGATCCATTCGGTCCATCGCTTTGCTGAGTTCCTGTTCAACGAAGCGCACATAGTCATCCATGGTCGGATTCGATAACGCCAAGCCAACCGCTACAATCAGGATACCAACGACTACGCTTAAGCGGAAGAGATTCATCAGGTGCGACCTACCGATTCTACTCCCGACGTGTGTGAATTGGATATCGGATCAGCCCGATTTGACAAACAACGGTTTGACAATTAGCTTACCCCGGCTTCGTACACCCATTCTTTGAGCCAGAGACAAAAGTGAGGTCGGATTATGAGAGTAGAATTGGGGTCAGAGAACGATACTACACGTACAACAGAAAGATTAACTGTAAATGAAGGCGGCTCTGCTCTCTATGGCACGCGTATAACATTGCCTTGGCATCCTTGAGCAGCGGCTGTAGAATGATGGCATGTCGTCCGACAAATTACTGTCCCGTATCACCGTAGACCCGGGAATCTGTCATGGGAAGCCGTGTATTCGTGGCCTTCGCTATCCCGTAGAGAGTATCGTCGAGTATCTGGCCGGGGGGGATTCTGTCGAGCAAGTCTTAGCGGAATTCCCTGACTTGGAGCGAGATGATATCTTGGCATCCCTCGAGTGTTCGCGAAAGATGCTGGCGGCAGAAAGTGTGCATCTGGCCTTGATCGTTCATCCGTGACTCCAGTGATCTAATTGTCACCGGCGGGGACCCGGTGAAAACCCTGCCTCACCATTGCGAGCCGTGTTCCTGTTTTTCTCGTTCGTCTTTTCTCAGACAGAAATCCTGTCCACATCCTACGCATATTCCCTCGGTTGCTCCGAACTTTTGCGCTCGATAGAATTCTCAACCAACCGGTATCTAATGGGACGCACGACATCCAACATCACTTGTCCGACTTGTCACGCGGCAAAGGTTCGCCTGGCGTCAAGAAAAGGGCTTTCTGATGCCCTACTTGGCGGATTCACCATTTATCCCTTCCGTTGTCAGCTCTGCGCTGACCGCTTTCGAAAGTTTCTTGGTCGCCGCACGCTCAACCCGCGGAGAAGCTTCGATCGCGTGGATGTATCGTTCCCAGTCTGGTTTCGGCCACACCGGACTCCAGGCTCGCCACGACTGGGGCAGGAAGGCGTGATAGAAAATCTTTCGATTCGTGGGTGCCGGATCCGTACCAGCGCTCTAGTCATCCTCGGATCCCGCCTGGAACTGGAATTCCAGTATTCCAACGATTCGCTTCCGATTACGATTGCGGAGGCGGTGGCTCGCTCTTCAGGAGGGGACGGTACGGTCGGCTTGCGATTCACGCGCCTTCATCGAGGAGAAGAGAGGCGGATCAGGCGCATCATTGATGTGTGGCTGCCTGAACCCATGTCATCATACACATAACGTCGACTGCCACGATGATTACGGGAATCAGCGTCATTCTTGGCGAAGCACCGCTAAGGGTGGTTGGCCAAGGATTCGGTAGGTGCTGAGAAAGCCCACCAATAGGGTCAGCGTGACCGTGGCCACAAATCCCATGGCCAGCACGCCTGCCTGAAGGCTCCAGGAGAGATCAAACACGGTTTCAAGGACCGCCCAGGATAATGCGCTGGCAAGCGCGATTCCCAGAAGCCCACCCAGGGCTCCCAGCATGGCATACTCGAGGGCGAACGACCAGGCGATCAAGCCGCGCGTCGCGCCCAAGGCTTTGAGTATCACGGATTCGTATAGCCGACGATACCGGGTCGCAGCCAATGCCGCTGCCATCACCAACCCTCCTGACAAGACACAGAACAACGCCACAGCACGGATCGCGAGGGACAGTCGATCCAGCACCCGAGCGAAGCTGTCGAGCACGTCTCCGATATTAATCGCCGTAACATTCGGGAAAGACCCCACGACTGCTTGCTGGAGCGGTACTTCGTCGGATGGCGCCACACGAACGGTAGCCACATAGGTGTGCGGCGCTCCTTCAAGCGCGCCAGGAGAAACAATCATGAAGAAGTTTGTGGAAAAGTTGCCCCACTCTACCGATCGAATATTACTGATCTCACCCGTGATGGATGCGCCTTGGATGTCGAGTTCAATCGTATCGCCAAGGGTAACACCGAGTTGCCTCGCGGCGTCCTCCTCGATCGAAATCAGCGGCTTGGACAACGCTTGCCCCGGTTTCCACCATTCGCCCTGAACGACCTTGTTGTCTTTGGGCAGATCTTGAAGGAACGTCAGGACATACTCTCGTGTCAGGAACCACTTCCTCCGACGTTCTTCTTTCTGGGCTACTTTTTCACTCTGCTCTTCTTGTTCCGACGTCGGTTCAAACGTCACGGGCTCGCCCTTCACGGCGGACAGTCGTGAGCGGACCAACGGTGTCAACTGAGGAGTTGGGTCGCCGGATCGTTGGCGCAGGAGACGCACCATTCCTTCTGCCTGGTCTGGCTGAATGTCGATGAAGAAAAAGGTCGGAGAGTCTGTCGGGCGATTCTCGCTCACCTGCGCGAGTAAGGACCGTTCGACAAGCGAGACGGTCGTCACGACCATCACGCCGATGCCAATGGCGATGGTGATGCTTACCGCCTGACTGCCAGGCCGAACCACGTTCCCCACTGCCTGGCGAAGCGCCAACTCTTGGGGACGCGGCCACTTCCTGACCGCGAAAAGGGCAGCGCGGGCTGACGCTCCTAACAGCAGCACGGCGGCTGCAAACGCCAGGATAAACAAGAGTCCGACCGTCCACGACGCTGCTTGCCAGATGGATAAGAGCGACAATCCGAGACCGATTCCAATCCCCACGACCAGCTTGATCGGGTCAAGATTACGCCAACAGCTCCACCAGCTGGTTCGTTCCGAACTGGACATCGGGGTGGAGGAAGCAATCTCACGGCGAAAGATCCGCGCGGGTTTCACTTCACGGATTGTCAGCAACGGCCAAAGGGTAAAGAGTAAGGTCGAGAGCATGCCCAAGGCCAATCCCTTCAACAATGGAGGGAGCGAAAGACCCAGCCACCTATTCGCGAAACCTAATTGGTCGAGGAGATCCGAGGCCATGACAGCAGCCATCACCCAGGGAAGACCCAGGTGGAGGGCCATGCCGATGAGCAAGCCGACGAGGCTTCCGACTAGGCCTAGCATCAGGGCCTGTAATCCATAGGTCAGCACGATTGTTTGGGAATCCGCACCGACCGTCTTCAGAATCGCGATCGTGTTCAGCTTTTCCCG
>Ga0105107_10002752_pt1 | contig 11631 bp, 10 predicted proteins | sample PPLLaktember2015_6_FD_79335 | JGI IMG/M metagenome (GOLD analysis project Ga0105107, IMG submission 79335) | Freshwater sediment microbial communities from Prairie Pothole Lake near Jamestown, North Dakota, USA - PPLs Lake P8 Core (1) Depth... | ecosystem: Environmental > Aquatic > Freshwater >... | reverse complement strand
ATGCCCGATATAAATTCATAGCTTCAGGTTGTTTTAAACCGGTCTCAAGAACGAGACGTTCGTAATTTAGTTCTTTTGCATGATCCTCAAGCTGCAATAGAATTATTTTGGATATTCCCCGTCCTCTGTATTCGGGTTTGACATACATCCGTTTTATCTCTGCTGTTGTCTCATCAAAATGTTTTAAAGCTCCGCAGGCTACAGCCATTCCCTCATCATTGTAAACGGCATAGAACACAAGCATCGTTTCGTTTTCTTCTTTAAAGCTTTCAATTATTCCTTCTCCATAAAAATTTTCAAGCTCGTTGTGTAATTTGCTCGAAAGAGAAATGATCTCTTTAGAGTTAGCATCAGCTGTTTTTATTTTGAAATCCATTACAGAATTATTTTATAAAATCACCTGGATGCTTTTTGTGGAATTCTGTTGCATCCTGATATTTATTTGCAAAAGCGATCAATCTACCCTCTTCAAATAATCGTCCAATAAAAGTAATGCTTGTTGGAGTTCCGTCCTCAGAAAATCCATTTGGCAAAACAACACAAGGATGCCCGGTTAAGTTTGTAAGCAGAAGATTATCTCCTTCCCATGAGGGTGCAATGTAAAGATCAATCTTATTCATAATTTTTTCCATTTGCTGAATAAGCAGAAACCTTATTCTATTTGCATTTATATATTCAACGGCAGGAATAAACCGTGAGGCTCTGAAAACATTTGGCCATGCATTTTTAATCTGTCTTACAAGAAGTGTATCCCTGTCGCTTCTTGTAAGTTCATCAAATGCGGCGCCCGCTTCTGCTGAAAGAATTATTGACAGATCGTTGATCGGCAACTTAGGTATTTCAATCGGAATAAGTTCCGCTCCGAGCTCCTGAAGTTTTGCAAGCGTAATGGAATCTTGTATATGGAAATCATATTGCTTATCAAAATCACTTTTTAAGTATCCGATTTTTAATTTGCTATAATCTATTTCTGGTTCGTAGTTGAAAGGCACATCGAAAAGAGTTTGATCAATTCCATCAGGTCCATAAATTGCATTAAACACAATTGCAAGATCTTCTGCACTCCGACAGATTGGTCCAATTTTATCCATACTCCAGCTAAGAGCCATTGCACCAGTTCTGCTTACTCTTCCGTAAGTTGGTCGCAAGCCGGTTGTTCCGCAAACGGTAGAAGGAGAAACAATTGATCCCCAGGTTTCAGTACCAATTGCAAATGGAAGAAGTCCTGCAGAGACTGCAGAAGCAGAGCCAGCCGAAGAACCACTCGAACCTTTCGTTGTATCCCATGGATTTCTTGTAATTCCACCAAACCAAACATCGCCCCACGCGAGTTCACCCATTGTTAACTTTGCACAGAGAACTGCACCAGCTTCCTCAAGTTTTTTTATGACCGTTGCATCTTCATTTATCATTTGATCTTTGAAGGAAGCAGAACCCCAGGTTGTTTTGTAATCAATAGTTGCTAAGAGGTCTTTTACCCCAAAAGGTATTCCGTGAAGCATTCCACGGTAGTTTCCTGCGGCGATTTCTTCATCCATTAACTTTGCCTGTTTGAGTGCTCTTTCTTCTGTAAGAGTAATTACACAATGAAGTATATGATCATACTTCTTTAATCTATTAAGAAAAAATTTTGTCAGATCAGTTGAGGTGATTTGTTTTGTTTTGATTAATTCAGATAATTCACCCACCGAGAAAAAAGCAAGTTCATTTTTATCTGAAGGTAGTTTGGTGTAGGTATAATCACTAAACTTTATAGGTTTTTGTTCTTTGGGGAATTCAAATCCAACCGGAATAGGATTAAATAATATTGCAGAAGGAATATTATTATTGATTTCAACCTTATGAATGTTCACATAATTGGTTAGCTGCTCATCGAGTGTCGAAAGCATTGTATCTCTCTCGGCATCTGTGAAGTCAAGTCCGATTATCTTCTCAGAATTTTCAATGTTTTCTTTAGTGATGGACTGTGAATAAAGAGGTATAAAATGGAGAGACAAAATTAGAATAGCAGTAAAATATTTTAGTCCAATTTTCATAGCAGACTCCTTATTAATTTCGGATTAGTTATAGCAGCTCTATTTTGTCACCAATCTTAACATTTCCAGTTGATTCACAAACCAGGTTCATCCCGAACATAACTTTGTTATTTGCTTTTCTATACTTGGAAAGAGTATGCAGTGGCTCGTGCGCACGTTCGGCAGTCTCCTGGTTTGTGGTTGTGATAACACAACGTGCACAAGGCTTAACAGCTTCAAATTTTACACTACCAATATTAAATTTTTTCCAGCTATCCTCTTCAAAAGGTTTTCCACCTGTGAATACAAAGTTTGTGCGAAATCTGTTCATCGGCAGGGGAGTTTCCATTCTTGAATTAAGATCATCCAGTGAAGCCTGTCCGATAATCAGAAATGGATATCCATCAGCAAAGCTTACAATTTTATTTTTAGCATATTTTTTATCAACAATCCTTTTAGTTGATTCGGGCATTTTAACTAGTCGGCATTTAATTCCGATTAATTCAGAAAACCATTCATCAATCTCATCAGAATAAAATTCACCGGTCACAGTATCATTCCAGATAACAACTTTATCTTTTTTTGAATGCTGGATAAAAAATGGAATTGAAAGCGGGTCAATATTTTTTTTCTTGTGATGGAGTTTTAAACCATCTTTTTCAATACTTACTTTTATCAGAGCCATTTGAGGATAGTCACGCTGCGTGAAAAAGGTATTAGTCTCATCAACTAAAACCCATCTGCGATCGAATTTTAATCCGCGCTCTTCAACTTCGGATGATTGAAGACTAATCCCTCCGAGTGATTTTATCGGATAAATATTTATTTCAGATAGTATCAGCATATTCTTGTGAAGCACCAAATTCTAAAACACAAAATACAAATAATCTTCAATAACCAAGTTCAAATATCGAAACATTTGAAATTTGAACATTGAAATTTGTTTTTTATTTGATGCCTGGGATTTTTTCTTTGTGATTTTAATGTTCGCTTTTGAGCACTATTAAAGTTACTTCCGGAGTTGAATTATACCTGATTGGTGCAAGTGACATTCCAAGTCCTCTATTAATCACCATCAGCATTCCACCGAACCAGAAATCACCGTGGATGTAACTGGTTTCGAACATAGTTGGACTAAGCTGAACGAATGGAAACACGAATGTAATTTGCCCGCCGTGCGTGTGTCCAGCAAGGTATAAATCGAAACCGTTATTCAGTCCCGACTCAATTAAACGTGGCTGCGGCTGATGAGTCAGGAATATTTTAAAGTTGCCGACATTGTTTGAGGAAAGACTATCTAAAATATTTTGAGATACTGTTTCTACGTATGTATTGGTAATAAACGTAATTGCAATTGTTGCACTATCAACATTTATTTCTTTGATATCGTTGTCAATCATTTGAACATTGTGATAATTCAAGGCAGACGTTACTTCGGAAAGACTTCTCACATAATCATTTCTGTATGCCCAGTTGTCATGATCACCAACACAGGAATAAACTCCGTACTTTGCTTTGAGCTTTCCAACTTCTCGTGCACTCAACTCAATATAATCAGGACCTGTGGTTATCAAATCACCCGCTATTAATATTAAATCAGGATTCAGAGAATTGACTTTATTTAGATAATTACTAAGCCTTCCCTCATCAGTGAAGTGATCTGCCTGAATATCCGCGATGAAAGCAATTCTGAATCCCTCAAGTGAAGCTGATAACTCTCGCTTTTCATATTTAATTTCTCGTATTGACACCTCATTGTAATCGTAAATAACTCTGATTGGAATGTAAAATATGAAGAATCCGATTATCAGAAAAAGCAGGGTTGAACGAATTTTTAATAGATGTTTCCGCGTTTTTTTTATAAACAGATGAGAAAATATTTTTATTAAATCTAAAGGTATAAAGAAAAGGCAGCATTGAATTATCAGAACAAAGAAAATCCAGAAAGGATATATCAACAGGTAATCAATTATCCTGCTTTCGGGTGCAGTTAAGTATGAACCGGTGATGGAAAAGTATGTGAAGATAAAAATTAATATTAGTGGGTAGAGATTCATCCAGACAAGAAAGACTTTTCTTACAAGATGAAATTTCTTTTGGTAGAAGTTCGGAAAAAAAAGTTTGATTGCAAGGTTTACGTGCTTAATAAAGTAGAATTCTACTATTACGAGTATTGCTATACCGATAAGGAGACGAATAATTATCCACATATTGAGTTTCTAAAAATTTTTTCGATAAGACAAAAATAGGTTAATTGTGTTAAAGTACTGAGGTATAAAGGTATATGGTACAGGGGATGATTGAGGGTGAGATTTTAGTTGTTAGTTTTTGGTTCTTAGTTCTGGTTTAATAGTTAATGGTTTTAGTTAACTGGTTTATGGTATAATGCTCTGAAAATTATTCCCATTTACCTTTATACCCATATACCTAATCGCCGTATAAACGTTAGCATCCTTTGATAATGAGTTCCTTTCCAATAAATTTTTTTGCAGGACTGACATTCATAAAACTCGTATTGTGTATCAGCAACTTTTGGGGGAAGTCGATTGGTGATCATTTCTTTTTTAATTGGCTTTAATAGTTCATTGCACTCAATACAGCGCGAGAATTCTTTTATTTCTTTTTGAAGGTCAAATCGTTTTAAAATTTCTTTTACCTGTTCTTCAACTTTTGTGCTTCGAATCCAGTAACCGCGAGTCACTTCGTTTCTTTTTAATATCCCCTTGTCTTTAGTAAGAATTGCTCTTCCTTCTTTTAATGATAATTCAACTATCTCTTCATCATCAAAATCATTTTTGTAAAGAACATCAATCCCAATCATCCTCAAGTATTTTGATAATTTTCCAAGATGGACGTCGGCAACAAATTTTGGTGTGCGTAATGGTTTAGCTCTAAGATGCTGAACATCAGAAATATCAAAAGATTCAAACACGGGATAAACAGAAATATCATCGCCATCATTAATTAAATATCTGAAGTTCACTGATTTACAGTTTACCAGAATCAAATCAACTTCTGTATGCGGAACACCAATCGACTCGATTAAATCTTTAACAGAAGTTCTGTCAATAAATTGATGCGTAAATCGTTTCCTCCTTTTTTCCTCCGGAAGGAAGTCGTTGAGTTCTTCATAAAATCTCAAATAAATTTTATGCATAGAATATTTTCAGCTCCAGCATAAACTTCCATTTATAAATCAATTTATACGAGAAGAGAGATGACATCTTTTTCTGCTAAGACAAGTGAAAAGATGTCATCTCTGTGCAACTTATTTTTTACGTAATGAGGTAATAAGATAAACATTTTACATTTTTGAAATATGAATTCCGGATTAGTTAAGCAAACTCTAAGAGCATTACGACATAAAAACTACAGGTTGTTTTTTACAGGACAAAGCCTTTCGCTTATTGGTACCTGGATGCAGTCAGTTGCACTTGGCTGGCTCGTATACAGGTTAACAGATTCAGCATTTCTTTTGGGTCTTGTAGGTTTCTCATCTCAGATTCCAACCTTTATTCTCGCTTCAGTCGCTGGAGTATTGGCTGACAGATATAATAAACATAAAATATTGATTATCACTCAAACGCTAGCAATGGTCCAGGCGTTCATTCTTGCATTTCTTACTTTAAGCAGTTCAATTCAGATATGGCATATTATTGTGCTGAGCTTGTTCTCCGGTTTAATTAATGCTTTTGACATGCCAACAAGACAAAGCTTTGTAATTGATATGGTAAATGACAGAAATGATTTACCGAATGCAATTGCACTTAACTCATCCGTGTTTAATGCTGCAAGATTGATTGGTCCCACTATTGCCGGATTTTTAATTGCAGCTCTTGGCGAAGGATTTTGTTTTTTAATAAATGCCCTTAGTTTTCTAACAGTCATAGCCGCACTGTTGATGATGGATATTCCAGCGAGGGTAAACTACCAAAAGAATGAAAAAGTACTTGAAGGAGTCAAAGAGGGCATTAAGTATGCATATAATTTCAAACCTATTCGTGCATTGTTATTATTAATAGGATTGGTTAGTCTCACCGGAATGCCATATACAGTTTTAATGCCGGTTTTTGCTAAAGATATTTTGCACGGAAATTCTCAAACTCTCGGATTTTTATTCGGGGCAGTTGGTACTGGAGCTTTTGTTGGAGCAATTTATCTGGCTTCAAGAAAAACTGTTTTGGGTTTGGGAAAATGGATAGCAATTGCAGCAAGCATTTTTTCTCTCGGACTTTTATTCTTTTCGTTTTCAAGAAATATTTATTTGTCGGTCGGACTTATGCTTTTCACCGGTTTTGGAATGATGATGCAGATGGCTTCAACTAATACCTTACTGCAAACTCTTGTTGATGATGACAAGCGAGGAAGAGTTATGAGTCTTTATGTAATGGCTTTTATGGGTACAGCTCCATTCGGAAGTTTTATGGCTGGAACGTTAGCAAGCACAATTGGTGCACCTTACACTATATTGTCAAGCGGGATAATTTGTCTCATAGGTGCAATTTTATTCTATAGATACTTACCCTCACTCCGAAAACATATAAGACCGATTTATATTAAAAAGGGAATACTCCCGGAAGTATCGAAAGGATTACAGTCATCAACTCATCTGAAAATGCCTCCAAATTAAGTTATTTCAAAAGTTTTTACTTCGTATTATGAATTTTCCTTTTCTGCGCAATCATATCTATTGAAATAAACCTAACAAAAACTTAACTTTTGGCAACTATTTACAATCGTCTATTTAAATTTCATGATCAAATTGAAAACATTAATCATCTTCATCGTCATCTACACTGCCAGTAGTTCTGCACAATGGTTTGAAGTTAATTCCGGAACGGATGCAAAACTGAACTCAATATTTTTTATTAGTGAAAACAATGGCTGGGCTGCTGGAAAAGATCTAGTTTTGATAACAACTGACGGAGGAAACAACTGGACGCAAAATCAATTAGTTGGAATCAATAATTCAATTCACTTCATAAATAATAGTTTGGGATGGGTTTGTAATAGTGATGGAAAGATATTTAAAACCACTGATGGTGGATTTAACTGGGTTCTAAAACATAGTAAGCCTGGCAAGGAAATCACCTCAGTCACTTTTTATGATGAAAATTTTGGGATTGCATCGGGTTATAATCGCACAATTCTTGTCACAAGAGATGCAGGTGAAAATTGGGTGAGCACTATTGATGAAAGCTACGATCATTTATTAAAATCGTATATCTATTCTGCCAATCTGATGTTCGTAATTGGCGGGAACGGATTAGTTTATCGAAGCACTAACAATGGTGAAAACTGGGACTCATTAAATGTTGGTATGCCAAATGCCTTGTACGGGATATCTTTCATTTCTTCCACAACCGGTTTTGCATTTGGCTGCTGTGGTGCTTATTTCAAAACTACAGATGGTGGTAATACGTGGCAGAACCACAATTACATAACTCCCGGAGACATAATTTACTCGAGTGATTTTGTTAATGAAAATACTGGCTGGGCTGTCGGTGAACTTGGCTGGATCCTGAAGACAACTGACAGCGGGGAAACCTGGTTTGAAAATGGTCCGGAAACTCAAGAGGAATTCAGATCGGTATTTTTTGTAAACGAAGAAATTGGTTTTGTAGTTGGCTTCAACGGCACAATTTTAAAAACAGTTAATGGCGGAGGATCATCAACAAACGTTAATGAGAATGGAGATTCTAATCCGGTTGCTTTTCATTTAAGTCAAAATTATCCAAATCCGTTTAACCCAAGTACAAAAATCAGTTGGCAGTCAGCAATGGGCAGTTGGCAAACTTTAAAAGTATATGATATGCAGGGAGAAGAAATTGCAACTCTGGTTGATGAATACAAACCTGCAGGCAGTTACGAAATTGAATTTTCAGCTAAAGGCGGATCCGCCTCTGGCAGAGATGCTTACGATTTACCCAGTGGAATATATTTTTATAAATTAAAAGCTGGTTTGTTTACAGAAACCAAGAAAATGATACTCCTTCGTTAATCTGTAAATACTCTCCTCACAAATTCAAATTCATCATCTGCCAGAGGTTTATCCATTGCCGATAAATTTACCTGCACCTGTCTGAGATTTCTGAATCCTGGGATAACAGCACCAACAAATTTGTAATGAAGCAGATACTGCATTGCAGCTCTTGCAAGATCTTCAGTGGTGGAACCTAACTTTTCTTTTATTCTATTCAGTTGAAGTTCAAGCTTTAGAAGATTTTCATAAGAAAATCTTGAAAGTCCTTTTCTGTGATCTCCGTTTTCAAACTGAGGAGGATTTTCTTTTTTGTATTTATCCAGAAGCAATCCTTCATACAATGGTCGGAATGCAATAAAAGAAATCTGGTTTTCTTCCATTTGTTTTCTTGTGGGATTTCCGTCATCTATGAATGCTCTTTCAACAGGGTTAGCAAAACTTTGCAGAACGTCCGGCTTAACTTTTGGGATTAATTTTATAAAGTCTTTGTGTGAATAAGCTGATTGCCCGATTAGTCTAATTTTTCCTTCCTCCTTTAATCTGTACATAACTTCAACTGCATCATCAAGGTATTCATTATGGTCACCGAAATAGCCGTGATGAAAGTAATACAGATCAATATAATCTCTTTTCAGGTTGATAAGCGATTGTTCGCATTGATGACGAATGTGTGCCGGTTCATAAGCGTTTGCTGCCGTTCCCGGAAACCAGCCGATTTTTGTAGCGATTATAAAATTATTTGTTCTGTTTCCAAGAATTCTTGCGAGCATTCTTTCTGCTTTTCCGTTGCCGTAAACATCTGCATTATCAAAATGGTTTACTCCGTGATCAATTGCATAGTTAATTGCTTCAGCAACTTCCGCTTCGTCTACATTAGCCCAGCCGTTTGGATCGCCGTTAACCCAGTTGAGCCCGCCCATTGTCCAGCAGCCCAGACTTATTTCTGATACTTCAATGTATGATTTTCCAAGTTTACGGTATTTCATTTTTTCCTTTTATGGCTTCAAACCGATTTAAGTCAAATCCTCAAGATCATCTAGGTCTTTCTTTCTTCCGGAAGCTTTCTTGTTCAATATTAAATCCTCTTTACTAATAATATAAAGAGTCTGACCTCCATACTTACCAGTAACTTTTCTTTCCCAGGCTTCTGTGAAAGTAACTCCGTCTATTGAAGTAAGAATATCAATTCTATAAGGCGGTTGTCCAAGTTGAATTACTTTTCCCTCTTTCATTAAATCTGCAGGACTAATGTTTGAAGAAGTAAAACCAAATTCAACTAAAGATAGTATAACTTTTCCAACATTAGATTTGGAGGTAAGAATCAAAAAGTCAATATCATTAGTGAATCTGGGGTAAGCGTGAATAGCGAAGGCATATCCTCCAACAACAAGATATTTAACTTCATTTTTGTTCAGTAATTCTACAAATGCTTCGAAGTCTTTTACTAATTTCATCCTTGTTAATATTTTTTAATTTTAAATATGATTCCCGTATCTCTTCCAGTGCATTTAGTTTAAATTCAATACTCGCCTCATTCCAAAATTTTTTTTCATCTTCGTACTGAAGAGGATCTTTGAGATCATATGTTCTTATTTCTTTATCCATTATTCGATAAGTTTAGTTAATGATTCTTCGAGATCAATTTACAGAAAAATTTCAAATCGATAAAACAATCAATATCAACATTCACCGTTCGATTTTCCAAGTTTAAGGTATTTCATTTTTCTTCCTTTTATAGTCTGTCATTCCAGCCTTGTGCCGGAATCTTCAATATTATTTTTAGATTCCTGCTTTCGCAGGAATGACATTATTACTTATTTACAAGTCTTATTAATCCACTTAGCTACATCTTTTGCAAAATAAGTTAATATCATATCCGCACCCGCTCGTTTTATTGCTGTCAGAGATTCTATCATAACTCTTTCTTCATCAATCCAGCCGTTTTGACCGGCAGCTTTTATCATCGAGAATTCTCCGCTCACCTGGTAAGCTGCGGTCGGCATTCCAAATTTCTCTTTAACTTTTCTTATTACATCAAGATATGGACCTGCGGGCTTAACCATTACAATATCAGCACCTTCTTCAATATCAGCTTCGACTTCGCGAAGAGCTTCGTTGATATTTCCAATATCCATTTGATGAGATCGTCTGTCGCCAAAAGCAGGAGTTGATTCGGCGGCATCTCTGAATGGTCCGTAGTATCCTGAAGCATATTTCGCGGCGTAGCTCATTATAGGAATTTTTTCATAACCTTTATAATCAAGTGCCTTGCGGATTGCGAGAACTCTTCCATCCATCATATCGGAAGGAGCGACCATATCTGCACCAGCTTCAACATGAGAAACAGCTTCTTTTGCAAGCACGGCGATTGTTTCGTCATTAAGTATATCTTCGCCAGCCAATATTCCGCAATGACCGTGAGAGGTATACTCACACAAACAAATATCTGTAATAATCAATACATCCCTTATCTCCTTCTTGATCGCTTTGATTGCCAGTTGAATTATTCCATTTGGGTTGTATGCATCGCTGCCCTGTTCATCTTTGTGTTCCGGTATTCCGAAAAGAATAACAGCGGGAACACCAAGATCACGAACTTCTTTACATTCTTTAACAAGATTTTCTACCGAAAGCTGAAAAACTCCCGGCATTGAATTAACAGGTTTCTTGACATTCTTTCCCGGGACAACAAACAAAGGGTATATCAAATCGTTCTTTGTAAGAACGGTTTCCCTAACCATATCTCGGACTATCGGGTTGTAACGTAATCTTCTGAAGCGTTTGAAGTTGAAGTTTTTATTTTCCATTATTACTCCTTTCTCTGTGTCTTAGTGTCTCTGTGGTTTTTTTTACCACGGAGGCACAGAGTCACGGAGAGTTAATTGTACTTTTGATTTTATTCGCAACTAATTCTGCATTCTTAATACAATCTCCCACAGAAATTCCGCCGCGGTAATTTCCACTGAGAAAAACTCTTTTATTGTCTTTTTCAAAATGATCGAAGAAATTTTCATGTTCAACATAGCCAAGATTGTACTGCGGAATTGCTTTTGGCCATAGTCTTTTGGAAATCAATATCGGCTCGGCACTTATTTTCATTATCAATTCAAATTCTCTTCTTGCACGATCAATAACCATCTGTTCAACATCATCAACAAAACCGGCATCCCGTGAACCGCCGATGAAAAGGGTAAAAGCCGCTTTACTTTCATCTGACCTATTAGGAAAAATAACCGAACTCCAGATAGCGCCGAGAAATGATTTTTGTTCTTTCTCCGGTATTAAAAATCCGAACCCATCTAAAGGCTGACCAACAACACTTCTTTCATAAACAAGATAAAGAACCAGGACGGGCGGGTAATAAATTTCATTTAGATGCTTTGCAAGTTGATCATCAAAATGTCCGAAGAGTTCTGCAGCTTTGTATGCAGGAACAGTAGAAAGAACAACATCTGCAAGTAACGTCAATGTCTGATTGCCGTCTCTGAAGGTAACTCCATAACTTCCTTCGGCGGTAATTCTGACAGAAGTAACCTCCACTCCGGTGCTGACGCGATTACCAAGTTTTTCTGTAATTGCTTCTGGCAGGACTTTCATTCCATCTTTAAAGGAAAACATTTTTGCACTTTGCTT
>Ga0105107_10002751_pt1 | contig 11633 bp, 8 predicted proteins | sample PPLLaktember2015_6_FD_79335 | JGI IMG/M metagenome (GOLD analysis project Ga0105107, IMG submission 79335) | Freshwater sediment microbial communities from Prairie Pothole Lake near Jamestown, North Dakota, USA - PPLs Lake P8 Core (1) Depth... | ecosystem: Environmental > Aquatic > Freshwater >... | reverse complement strand
GCTACTCGGTGCGGATCGCGGATCGCTTCTGGCACGCGCTGTACCTGCCCGTCGCGAAGGCAGCGGACGCGCTGGCCCGGCTCGTCGGATTCATCCAGCAGGGACGGATCTCGGTGTACCTCACCTACAGCTTCGTCACGCTGCTGGCGCTGCTGGCCTTCGTCCGATGACGCTCGCCGGCCTCCTGTCGCAGGTCCTGCAGGTCGCGCTCGCATTGGCGCTCGCTCCGCTCCTGGTCGGCTGGATCAACCAGTGCCGCGCGTGGCTGCAGAACCGCAGCGCCCCGTCGATGTTCCTGCCCTACCGCACGATCCGCAAGCTGTTCATGAAGGACGCGGTGGTCGCCGAGAACGCGTCGCCGATCTTCCGCACGATGCCCTACGTCGTGTTCGGCGCGATGTGCTGCGCGGCGGCGATCGTCCCGTCGCTGGCGACCGACCTGCCGTTCGCGCGCGCCGCCGACGCGATCGCCCTGGTCGGCCTGTTCGCGCTCGCCCGCGTCTTCATCTCCCTCGCGGCGATGGACATCGGCACGTCGTTCGGCTCGCTCGGCGCGCGGCGGGAGATGTTCATCGGCTTCCTCGCCGAACCCGCGCTGCTCATGGTGCTCTTCACGGCGTCGCTCATCTCGGGCTCGACGTCGCTGCCGACGATCGTGGAGACCCTCGCGCACCGCGAGTTCGCGATCTATCCGAGCCTGGCGCTCGCCGGCGTCGCGTTCGCGATGGTGTCGCTCGCCGAGAATGCGCGCATCCCGGTCGACAATCCCGCGACCCACCTCGAGCTCACCATGATCCACGAGGCGATGGTGCTCGAGTACTCGGCACGCCACCTCGCGCTGATCGAGTGGGCGTCGGCGCTGAAGCTGTTCAACTACTCCTGCATCGGCCTTGCGATCTTCATGCCGGTCGGCATCGCCGAGGGCAGCACGAACTGGCTCGCCATCATGGCCGCGGTGCCGATCCTCGTCGCCAAGCTCATGGTCGGCGGCTTCGCGCTCGCCCTGATCGAGACGCTGTCGGCGAAGATGCGGATCTTCCGCGCCCCCGAGTTCCTCGGCACGGCGTTCCTGCTCGCCGTGCTGGCGATGCTCGTGAACCTCCTGCTCGGCAGCTAGCCGCCGCGTGACCACCGTCCCCCTCTACGCGCAGTTCATCAACCTGCTGGCGGCGATCCTGCTGCTGCTGTCGTTCGCGATGCTCTCGCAGCGACGCGTGCTCTCGCTGATCGACCTCTTCGCCGCGCAGGGACTGGCGCTCGCCGCGTCCACCGCGATCGTCGCCTACGGCACCGGACAGACACATCTCTACGCCTCTGCCGGGCTGACGCTGGCCCTGAAGGTGTTCCTGCTGCCCTGGATCCTCTACCGCCTGATGCGGCGCCTGGACGTCCGCTGGGACGTCGAGGGACTGATCAACATCCCGTCGACGATGCTGATCGGCATCGTGCTCGTCGTGTTCTCCTTCAACCTGGCGTTACCGATCTCGCAGCTCGCCAGCACGATCACGCGCTCGACGCTCGGCATCGCGATGGCCTGCGTGATGCTCTCGTTCCTGATGATGATCACGCGGCGCAAGGCCATTCCCCAGGTGATCGGCTTCCTGTCGATGGAGAACGGGCTGTTCTTCGCCGCCACCAGCGCCACCTACGGCATGCCGATGGTCGTCGAGCTCGGCATCGCGCTCGACGTGCTGGTGGGGATGCTGATCCTCGGCGTGTTCTTCTTCCAGATCCGCGAGCAGTTCGACAGCCTCGACCTCAAGCACCTCGAGAAGTTGAAGGAGGACGCGTGAGTCCTCGCACGGTGTGCGGTCACAAGGAGGACGCGTGAGCACGGCGGGCGAAGCCCAGGACGACCGTGCGCGGCGGGCGAAGCCCAGACCCGAAGGGCCCGTCGCCGCGCACGGGCGCAGCGACCGACGCGCAACCGATCAATTCGCGATGTCCGTCCAGGGAGGTCGCCGAAGGGCCCGTCGCCGCGCGATCGCGCCCGGCCGACGCGCGAGCCCGCGCACGGTGTGCGGTCACAAGGAGGCCGGGTGATCGAGATCCTCGCGGTGCTGGGCATCCCGCTCGCGGCGGGCGTTGTGCTGGCCGTGATCGGCGAGCGCGACGCGGCGCCCGCGGTGAACGTCCTGGCGAGCCTCTTCACCCTGCTCGCCGCGGCGGCGCTGACGGTGCGCGTGATCGCGGACGGTCCGATCCTCGTGATGGACCAGCAGTTCTTCGTCGACTCGTTCAACGTGTTCCTCGTCGCGCTGACGGCGTTCGTGGGCTTCACGACCGCAATCTTTTCGCGCCCCTACATGCGCATCGAGCAGCAGCACGGCAGGCTCTCCGCCGCGCGCCTCAAGCTCTACCACAGCATGTACCAGCTGTTCAATTTCACGATGCTGCTGGCACTGCTCACCAACAACATGGGCATCCTCTGGGTCGCGATGGAGGCCGCCACGCTGACCACGGTGCTGCTGGTCTCGCTGTACCGCACGCCGGCGAGCCTCGAGGCCGCCTGGAAGTACTTCATCCTGTGCGGCGTCGGGATCGCGCAGGCGCTGTTCGGGACGATCCTGCTGTTCTTCGCCGCCGAGAAGCTGCTGGGCGCGGAGGGCGGCGCGCTCCTGTGGACCGAGCTCAACCACGTCAAGGGCCAGCTCGAGCCGACGGTGCTGTCGATCGCGTTCGTGTTCCTGCTCGTGGGCTACGGCACGAAGGTGGGTCTCGTGCCGCTGCACAACTGGCTGCCCGATGCCCACGCCGAAGGCCCCACGCCGGTGTCGGCGGTGCTCTCGGGCCTGCTGCTCAACGTCGCGCTCTACGCGGTGATCCGCTGCAAGGTGCTGGTCGACGGTGCGCTGCCGACCGCGTTCGCGAAGAACCTCATGATGGGCTTCGGGCTCCTGTCGGTGGTCGTTGCCGCATTCCTTCTGTCGAGGCAGAAGGACATCAAGCGCCTGTTCGCGTATTCCTCGATCGAGCACATGGGCATCATCACGTTCGCCTTCGGCATGGGCGGGCCGATCGCGAACTTCGCGGGCCTGCTGCACATGACGGTGCACTCGCTCACCAAGTCCGCGATCTTCTTCGCCGTCGGCCACGCGACGCAAAAGGCCGGCACGCAGATGATCGACGGCATCCGCGGCCTCGTCACGCAGAGCCCGATGATCGGGTGGGGCCTCGCACTCGGCACGCTCGCGATCCTCGGCATGCCGCCCTTCGGCGTGTTCGCGAGCGAGTTCCTGATCCTGACCACGGCGATGCGCGACCAGCCCTGGGCGACGCCGTTCCTGCTCGTCGCGCTTGGCGTCGCGTTCGCCGCCGTGTTCTCGCGCGTGCAGCCCATGGTGTTCGGCGAGACGACGGTGCAGCGCCTGCCCTACCGGCCGGCGATGATCCCGGTGTTCGTCCACCTGCTGCTCGTGCTGATGCTGGGCCTGTGGATTCCGCCGGCGCTCGCCGACTGGTACCGCGAAGCGGCCCGGCTGATCGGTTGAGGCATCGATGAACCTCTCGCCGCTCGGCCTCACTGCCGCGAAGGTTCCCGCCGCGGTCCCCGCGCGGCGAGCCGACGTGAATGCGTCGGAGTTGCTCGCCGCGTGCCGCGCCGCGGCCGACCAGGGCGCGCGGCTGGTCGCGCTGTGGGCGACGGACGACCGCGACCTCGGGCGCGGCTTCCGGCTCTGCACCCTGCTCGCCGACGCCGATGGCCTGCTGCTGCTGCAGCACCGGCTGCCGAACGACGAAGCCCGCTATCCCGACCTCGCCGGGATCTTTCCCGCCGCGAACCGCATGCAGCGTGCCGCGTTCGACCTGACCGGCGTCGCCTCGGATGCCGACGACCGGCGGCCGTGGCTGTGGCTGGCGAGCTGGCCGATCGACCAGTTCCCGCTGCGACGCGACTTCGCGGCCTCGCCCAAGTGGGAGCCGGGTCAGGAGGAGTACGCGTTCGTCCGGGTCGAAGGCGACGGCGTGCACGAGATTCCCGTCGGGCCCGTGCACGCAGGGATCATCGAGCCCGGACACTTCCGCTTCCAGGTCGTCGGCGAAAAGGTGCTGCGGCTCGAGGAGCGCCTGGGCTATGTGCACAAGGGCATCGAGAAGCGCTTCGAAGCGCTGTCGCTCGCCGAAGGCTACCGCCTGGCAGGGCGCGTGTCGGGGGACAGCACCGTCGCCTACGCCTGGGCGTACGCAGAGGCCGTGGAGGCGATCGCCGGCATCGCCGTGCCGCCGCGCGCGGCGTGGCTGCGGGCGCTCGCGCTCGAACGCGAGCGCATCGCCAATCACCTCGGCGATCTCGGCTATCTCGGCAACGACGGTGGGTTCGCGTTCGGCCTGTCGCAGTTCTCGCGCCTCAAGGAGGACCTGCTGCGCGCGAATCTCGCGGCGTTCGGCCATCGGATGCTGATGGACTTCGTTCGTCCGGGTGGCGTCTCGTGCGACGTCGACCCCGCGGCGCTGCGGGCGCTGGCCGACCAGTCGCTGGCGCTGGAGCGCGAGATCCGCACGGTGCGGGGCATCTACGACGAGCACGCCGGGCTGCAGGACCGGTTTCGCACCTGCGGCCGGGTGACCCCGGAGCTCGCGGCGCGGCTCGGGCTCGCCGGCATGGCCGGCCGCGCGAGCGGGCGCGCGCACGATCTTCGCTGCGACCATCCGGTGCCGCCCTACGACCAGCTCGGCGTGGGCAAGGTCGTGCGCGAGGAAGGCGACGTCGCCGCGCGCGTGGCCGTGCGCTTCGACGAACTTGCCGAGTCGCTGCGGCTCGTGCGGGCCATCGTCGACAGGGCGCCGGACGCCGACCTCACCGGCGACGTGCAGCTGCCGTTGCCGGCGCATCCGGCGCAGCGCCTCGGCCTGGGCTTCGTCGAAGGGTGGCGCGGACCGGTGCTGGTGGCCCTCGAGAGCGGACCGGAGGGCTCGATCCGCCGCTGCCACCCGCACGACGTGTCGTGGTCGAACTGGCCGGTGCTCGAGCACGCGGTGATCGGCAACATCGTTCCCGACTTCCCGCTCATCAACAAGTCGTTCAACCTGTCCTACAGCGGCCACGACCTGTAGCAAATCCAGATGCTTACGATCCTGAAGAAGATCGCGACGACCGGCATCCGCACCGAGCCGGCGCCGGCACCCGCGGACGCGGAAGGCGTGTCCCGCCTGCACGAGAGCATCCTGCGCACGCTCGGCCGCGCGCTCACCATCAGGCAGGTCGACGCCGGCTCGTGCAACGGCTGCGAGCTCGAGATCCATGCGCTCGGCAATCCGTACTACAACCTCGAGGGGCTCGGCATCCGCTTCGTCGCCAGCCCGCGCCACGCCGACATGCTGCTCGTCACCGGCCCGGTATCGAAGCACATGGCGGTCGCACTGCAGCGCACCTACGACGCTACGCCCGAGCCCAAGCTGGTCGTCGCCGTCGGCGACTGCGGCTGCACCGGCGGCATCTTCGGCGAGAGCTACGCGTCGCTCGGTCGCGTTGCGAACGTGATTCCGGTCGACGTCACGGTGCCCGGCTGTCCGCCGTCGCCCACCGCGTTGCTACGAGGCATCCTGGCGGCCGTCACCGCGCGAGGCGTGAGCGAGGCATTGCCGGCACCTCGCGCCTGACCGTTGCCTGACCATCGCCGGACCGGCCTCGCCCGGCCCCTCGGGGCCCGACGTCAGCCGAGCAGGTCGCCCGCAACCTTGCGCACGCGCGGCGTCTTCGCCGCGGCGGGCTTCGGCGCCGGATGTTCAGCGAGCACCGGCGAAAGGTAATGCCCGGTGTGGCTCTCCGGCGACTTAGCGACTGCCTCGGGCGTGCCTTCCGCGATGATGCGCCCGCCACCGGCGCCGCCTTCGGGACCGAGGTCGATCACCCAGTCGGCGGTCTTGATGACGTCGAGGTTGTGCTCGATCACGACGACGGTGTTGCCGTGGTCGCGCAGCCGGTGCAGCACGGTGAGCAAGAGCTCGATGTCGTGGAAGTGCAGCCCCGTGGTCGGCTCGTCGAGGATGTAGAGCGTGCGGCCGGTGTCGCGCTTCGAGAGTTCCAGTGCCAGCTTCACGCGCTGCGCCTCGCCGCCGGAGAGCGTGGTCGCGGACTGGCCCAGCGTGATGTAGCCCAGCCCCACGTCGAGGAGCGTGGCGAGCTTGCGCGCGACCGCCGGCACCGGCTCGAAGAACACGTGCGCCTGCTCGACGGTCATCGCCAGCACCTCGTGGATGTTCTTCCCCTTGTAGCGGACCTCGAGCGTCTCGCGGTTGTAGCGCTGCCCGTGACAGACGTCGCAGGGCACGTAGACGTCGGGCAGGAAGTGCATCTCGACCTTGATCAGGCCGTCGCCCTGGCAGGCCTCGCAACGGCCGCCCTTGACGTTGAACGAGAACCGTCCCGGGCCGTAGCCGCGCTCGCGTGCTTCCTTCACCTGCGCGAACAGCTCGCGGATCGGCGTGAACAGGCCCGTGTACGTCGCCGGGTTGCTGCGCGGCGTGCGCCCGATCGGGCTCTGGTCGACGCTGATCACCTTGTCGAAGTGCTCGAGACCCTCGACCTCGTCGTGCGGCGCCGGCTCGGAGGCGGAGTCGTAGAGGTGCCGCGCCACGGCCTGGTAGAGCGTGTCGTTGATGAGCGTCGACTTGCCCGAGCCCGAGACGCCCGTGACGCAGATGAACAGGCCGAGCGGCAGCCGCAGCGTGACGTCCTTCAGGTTGTTGCCGCGGGCGCCGGTGACGACCAGCTCGCGCGTCGCGTCGGCCCGACGCCGCCGCTCCGGCAGCGGGATCATGCGCCGCCCCGACAGGTACTGGCCGGTGAGCGATTCGCTGGCGAGCCGGATCTCGTGCGGCGTGCCCTGCGCGACGACCTGTCCGCCGTGCTCGCCCGCGCCCGGCCCCATGTCGACGACCCAGTCCGCCGACAGGATGGCGTCGCGGTCGTGCTCGACGACGATCACGCTGTTGCCGAGGTCGCGCAGGTGCTTCAGCGTGGCGAGCAGCCGGTCGTTGTCGCGCTGGTGCAGGCCGATCGACGGCTCGTCGAGGACGTACATCACGCCCGTCAGCCCCGAACCGATCTGGCTCGCGAGGCGGATGCGTTGCGCCTCGCCGCCGGACAGTGTTTCCGCGGACCGGTCGAGCGAGAGGTAGTCGAGGCCGACGTTGTTCAGGAACGCGAGACGCGACACGATTTCCTTGACGATCTTGTCGGCGATCGCCGCCTTGTGGCCCTCGAGCGCGAGGCCCGCGAAGAAGCCCGCCGTCTGCTTCAACGGCCAGCCCGAGATCTCGAAGATCGCCCGGGCGTCGGCGCCGGCGCCCACCTTGACGTGCCGCGCCTCGCGCTTCAGCCGCGTGCCGTTGCACTCCGGGCACGGCTTGTCGTTCAGGTACTTGGCGAGCTCCTCGCGCACCATCATCGAGTCGGTCTCGCGGTAGCGCCGCTCGAGGTTGGGGATGATCCCCTCGAACGCGTGCTCCTTGACGATCGTGCGGCCGCGGTCGTTGAGGTAGGTGAAGGGGATCTTCTCGCCGCCCGAGCCGTGCAGCACGAGGCTCTGGACGCGCTCGGGCAGCTTCGCGAACGGCCGGTCGAGGTCGAAGCCCGCGTGCTTGGCAAGGCCCTGCAGCATCTGGAAGTAGAACTGGTTGCGGCGGTCCCAGCCCTTGATCGCGCCCGAGGCGAGCGACAGCTGCGGGAAGGCGACGACGCGCTTGGGATCGAAGAAGCTGATCGAGCCCAGGCCGTCGCAGCGCGGGCAGGCGCCGACCGGGTTGTTGAACGAGAACAGCCGCGGTTCGAGCTCGGCGAGCGAGTAGTTGCACACCGGGCAGGCGAACTTGGCCGAGAACAGGTGCTCGACGCCCGTGTCCATCTCGACGGCGATCGCGCGGCCGTCGCCGTGCCGCAGCGCGGTCTCGTAGGACTCGGCGAGGCGCTGCTTCATGTCGGCGCGCACCTTGATGCGGTCGACGACCACCTCGATCGTGTGCTTCGTGGTCTTGGCGAGCTTCGGCACGGCGTCAATCTCGACCACCTTGCCGTCGACGCGCAGCCGCACGAAGCCCTGTGCGCGGAGCTCCGCGACGAGCTCGACGTGCTCGCCCTTGCGGTTCACCACCACCGGCGCGAGGATCGCGAGCTTCGTTTCCTCGGGCATCGCGAGCGTCACGTCGACCATCTGCGAGATCGTCATCGCCGCGAGCTTCTGCTCCGGATGGTCGGGGCAGTACGGATCGCCGACGCGGGCGTACAGCAGGCGCAGGTAGTCGTGGATCTCGGTGACCGTGCCGACCGTCGAGCGCGGGTTGTGCGAGGTCGCCTTCTGCTCGATCGAGATCGCCGGCGAGAGCCCCTCGATGAGGTCGACGTCGGGCTTCTCCATCAGCTGCAGGAACTGCCGCGCATAGGCGGACAGCGACTCGACGTAGCGGCGCTGGCCCTCCGCGTAGAGGGTGTCGAACGCGAGCGAACTCTTGCCCGAGCCGGAGAGCCCGGTGATGACGATGAGCCGCAGCCGCGGCAGGTCGAGGCTCAGGTTCTTGAGGTTGTGCGTGCGTGCGCCGCGGATGCGGATCGATTCCATGGGGGATGCGCGGGTCGGCGGCCTCGGTTGGCCATCCGGCCTAAGGCGAGCGTGGCCAACCTGTTACTATACTGCGTTTCGATTGCCCGATCACAGCACTGGTTCGTCACGATGCACGACAAGTCCGCGCCCGATCGCTCCGCGGTGCGGACCGACACCGCCGAACCTGCCGCCGGCCGTCCCGTCCGCGAGCGCATGACCGCGCTCGAGCGGCGCGCCACGGCGTCGCTCGCCGGCATCTACGGGCTGCGCATGCTGGGCATGTTCATCATCCTGCCGGTGTTCGCGCTGTACGCCGAGACGCTCCCCGGTGGCCGCGACCACACGCTGGTCGGCATCGCGCTCGGTGCGTACGGCCTCACGCAGGCGATCCTGCAGATCCCCTTCGGCTGGGCCTCCGATCGCTTCGGCCGCAAGCCGACGATCGTCGTCGGCCTGCTGCTCTTCGCGTTCGGCAGCTTCGTTGCCGCGTGGGCGCCGAACATCTGGTGGACGATCGCCGGGCGATCGATACAGGGCGCCGGCGCGATCTCCGCCGCGGTGATCGCGCTCACCGCCGACTTGACGCGCCACGAGGTCCGCACCCGTGCTATGGCCGCGATCGGCATGACCATCGGCGCGACGTTCGCGCTCTCCCTGATCCTCGGTCCCGTGCTGAAGGCGTGGATCGGCGTGCCGGGGATCTTCGTGCTCACCGGCGTGCTCGCGCTCGGCGCGATCGTCGTGTTGAAGCGCCGCGTGCCCGACCCCGACCCCGCGCACGTGCATCCACGCGCGCCCGGCCTCGCGGCGTTCGGCAAGGTGCTCGCCGACGGCCAGCTGCTGCGCCTCAACTACGGCATCTTCGCGCTGCACGCGCTCTTGATGGCGCTGTTCGTGCAGGTGCCGTTCGCGCTGCGCGACGCCGGCCTGGTCGCCGAGGCGCACTGGAAGGTGTACCTGCCGGTGATGGTCGGCTCGGTGCTGCTCATGCTGCCGCTGCTGCGCGCCGCCGATCGGCCCGCGCGCAGCAAGGCGGTGTTCATGGGCGCGGTGCTGATCCTTCTCGTCGGGCAGGTGGTGCTCGCGCTCGCCGGCTCCTCGCTGCCCCTGCTGGTGCTTGGCCTGGTGGTCTTCTTCGCCGCGTTCAACCTGCTCGAGGCGACGCTGCCGTCCCTCGTGTCCAAGTTCGCACCGCCAGCGCAGAAGGGCACGGCCACCGGTGTCTATTCGAGCGTGCAGTTCCTGGGCGCGTTCCTCGGCGCCGCGGCCGGCGGCTTTCTCGCCCAGCACGCCGGCCCTGCCGCCGTGTTCGGGCTCGGGATCGCGCTGACGGCCGTGTGGCTTGTGGTCAGCGCCTCGATGAGCGCCCCGCCTACCTATCCCTCCACCTATTCGATGGGAGAAACCTGATGGCCTCGGTCAACAAAGTGATTCTGCTCGGCAACCTGGGCCGCGACCCCGAGACGCGCTACACCACCGGCGGCGATGCCGTCACCAACCTGCGCATCGCGACGTCCGAGCAGTGGAAGGACAAGAGCGGCGAAAAGCAGGAGCGCACCGAGTGGCACACCGTCGTGCTGTTCGGACGCCAGGCCGAGATCGCCGGCGAGTACCTGAAGAAGGGCCGCTCGGTCTACATCGAGGGCCGACTGCAGACGCGCAAATACACGGACAAGGAAGGCGTCGAGAAATACTCGACCGAGATCGTCGCCGATCGCATGCAGCTGATCGGCAGCGCGCGTGACGCCGGGGGTGGCGGCGGCGGTGATGCCGAGTTCGGCGCCGGCGACGCGGGTGGCGGCCGGCGCTCCGGTGGCGCTGCAGGTGGTGGCGCTGCAGGTGGTGGAGGTGGTGGCGGCGGCGGGTCCGGCGCGAGTCGCGGCGGCGCCGCCCCCAGCAAGAAGAACACCGACGACTTCGACGACGACATTCCGTTCTGACGACACGGAGTCCCGGGCCCCATCGCGAGGGCCCGGGCATGCGGCGCACCTACGTTGCGACGGCCGCCTCGACGCGACTGCCGGAAGCGTTGCCGCCTCGATCGACGATCACGGCTCCGCCGAGGCACGTGTCGCCGTCATAGAGCACGAGATACTGGCCGGGTGTCGGCGCCCACTGCGGCGCGTCGAAGGTCGCACGCATGACGCCGTCGGTCGCATCCACCGTCGTGTCCACGGTCGTGTTCACCGTGCACGCGGCATCCGGCATGCGGTAGCGCGTCTTCGCGCCGAGCCGCGCGGGCATCGAAGGCGCTTCGCCCGCGATCCAGTGCGCCTCCTGTGCGTCGACCGTATCGCGGTGGAGCAGCGGGTGATCGTGTCCCTGCACGACGATCAACGCATTGCGCGCGCGGTCCTTGCCCGCGACGAACCACGGCGCATCGCTCGCGCCGCGCGTGCCGCCGATGCCGAGGCCCTGGCGTTGTCCCAGCGTGTAGTAGGCGAGCCCCGTGTGGCGGCCCAGTTCGCGCCCCTCCGGCGTGACGATCGGCCCCGGCTCGCGCGGCAGGTAGCGCGCTAGGAAGTCACGGAAGGGCCGCTCACCGATGAAGCAGATGCCCGTCGAGTCCTTCTTTGCCCACGTCGGGATGCCGACCCGCTTCGCGATCGCGCGCACCTCGCGCTTGGGCGTATCGCCCAGGGGGAACAGCACCGGCGCGAGCTGCGCCTGCGTGAGGCGATGCAGGAAGTAGCTCTGGTCCTTGGTCGCGTCGACGGCCTTCAGCAATTCGACCGGCCCGCCCTCCCCCGCGGGCCGTCGCACCCGCGCGTAGTGGCCGGTGGCGATCCAGTCGGCGCCGAGCGTACGCGCGTGCTCGAGGAACGCCGCGAACTTGACTTCGCTGTTGCACAGCACGTCGGGATTCGGCGTGCGCCCCGCCTGGTACTCGCGCAGGAAGTGCGCGAACACGCGCTCGCGGTACTCCGCCGCGAAGTTGACCGCCTCGAGGTCGATGCCGATCACGTCGGCGACGCTCGCGGCGTCGACCAGGTCCTCTCGCGACGTGCAGTACGCCTCGGTGTCGTCGTCCTCCCAGTTCTTCATGAACACGCCGACCACGTCGTAGCCCTGCTCCTTCAGCAGCCACGCCGC
>Ga0105107_10002750_pt1 | contig 11633 bp, 5 predicted proteins | sample PPLLaktember2015_6_FD_79335 | JGI IMG/M metagenome (GOLD analysis project Ga0105107, IMG submission 79335) | Freshwater sediment microbial communities from Prairie Pothole Lake near Jamestown, North Dakota, USA - PPLs Lake P8 Core (1) Depth... | ecosystem: Environmental > Aquatic > Freshwater >... | reverse complement strand
GTGGTGTCCTTCGTTCTTCTATTCTTCCTGCTGTCAACATCCGTTTTCTCCACGATGGGATGCGCGACGATGAATGACAAACAGGCACCGGTGCAGACGAACCTCGACACCATCGCCTTCCAGATGCGGGGCGCGCTCGACGCCGAGTTCGCTGCGTGGTATCCGCGATCCGTCGATACGCACTGTGGGGGCTTTTTCAGCGACCTGGACTATGCGTGGAACGTAGACGGCCCGCAACAGAAGTTCGTTGTGACTCAGGCGCGCCATGTCTGGTCGGCCGCACATGCGGCACGGTTCTACAACACTGACACTCCCTTCACAGCCATCGCCGCCCACGGTATCGCATTTCTCCGGGACAAAATGTGGGACCCGCATAGGGGCGGCTTCTATGACATGGTCACCCGGGAGGGTGAACCGATCCTGGAGGATGGTCGCATCATCAAAAAGGCGTACGGCAATTCCTTTGCCGTCTACGCGCTGGCCGAATGCGCCGGTGTCGCGGGCGATACCGCCGCGCTCCGTATGGCACAAGAGACCTTCCGCTGGCTCGAAGCACACAGCTATGACCCGCAGCACGGAGGATACTTTCAATTCATCGACCATGAGGGAACACCCCTGGAAAAAGGGTGGAGAGATTCCCCTCCCAAAGATCAGAATTCGTCTATTCATCTCCTCGAGGCCTTTACCACCCTCTATCAGGTCTGGCCCGACCCGACGGTTCGGAAACGGCTGGAGGAACTCCTGCATCTCGTGCGCGACGTGATAACTACGCCCAGGGGGTATATGGTGCTGTTCTTTGAACGTGATTGGACTCCGGTGTCGTTCGTCAAATCCAGCGCTGCGGTCAGAGCACGAAACTATGAACTTGATCACGTGTCGTTCGGCCATGACGTCGAGACGGCGTACCTGATGCTCGAAGCGTCAGCCGCCCTGGGTTTGAAGAACGACACGACGACGATGAGAGTCGCCAGGAAGATGGTCGACCACGCATTGGCATACGGCTGGGACGCCGGGCGGGGGGGCATTTTCGATGGCGGGTTCTACCTTGACGGAGCTGACCGGCCGTCACTCACACGGACGACAAAGGAATGGTGGTGCCAGGCGGAAGCGCTTAACTCGTTCCTGCATATGTCGGAGCTCTTCCCCGGTGATGCGGCACACTACGTCGGGAAGTTCTGCGAGCAGTGGGACTATTGCACGAAATTTCTCATTGATCCCGAGCACGGAGGCTGGTACTGGGGGGGCCTTGACAGGGCGCCCGAACATTCCCATTCACCCAAGGCCTCTATCTGGAAGTGCAACTATCATACGTCTCGTGCCCTCATCAACTGCATTCGAAGGATACACGCCCGAAATCTTCCAGGGAAACCGGGGCACGCGGGGTCCACTAGGAGCAAGTAGCGATCTTCCTGCGCCGGTTGAACGTTGGAGGCGCTTTTTCTACATTACGTATCGAGAAAGTGTCTTGAAATGGGGACTGGACGGATGAAGAGCTTCCTTCGGCAGAATTGGGGTGCGCTGTTCCTTTCGTTCATTGCCCTCTCATTTGTAGGGAGCCAGGCCTTCCTGTCCACGCACCGTGGTACCACCGTCAAAGAAGTGCATTTTGCCGACCGGCTCACGGAAGCTCACCGGGTGCTCATTGATGAGTACAATCGCCGGCATGAAGGCCATGTCAAGATCATTCCCATCGACTTCCCCAACGAAGATTTCACCACCAACGAGCGGAAAGAAATACTCGCGCGCTTCCTGAGAGGTGAAGGGGACGGCATTGACGTCTTTGCGGTCGACGTCGTCTGGGTGCAACGGTTCGAGCGGTGGAGTGAACCGCTCGACCAGTACTTCACGAAGGAGGAGCTGGCTGGGATTTCGGAAGAAGGCCTACGGTCATGCTACATGGATGGCAAGCTTGTTGCCGTTCCCCTCGGGCTCGTCAGGGGTGTGCTGTTGTACCGGGATGACATTCTGCGGTCGGTTCCGGGCGGGGACGTGATAGCCGGCAAGGTTCAGAAGGGCATTACATGGGAGGAATTCGTGAAGTACGGCGAGGGGGCCCGGTGGCCCGGCCCGTACTATGTGTTTCCCGCCGCGGCTTACGAAGGTCTGCTTTGCGTCTATAACGAGGTTCTCCAGGGCATTCAGCCCGACTATTTCAAAACCCACGGTTTCGACTTTGAGACTCCGGAGGCTGCGAAGGCCCTGCAGCTGTTGGTCGACTGCGTGCAAAAGAACCGTCTGACACCAGCAGAGGTCACCGGAATGACGGAGGTCTCGAGCTACGAGTATTTCCTCCGCACCAACGGATGTTTCATCAGGGGATGGACGAGCTATGACAGGGATTTCCCCGACATGACATCGGGGAAGCGGCTCATCCGGAAGGCCCCCCTGCCGCACTTCGCCGGCGGCACCACAGCCTCGACCATCGGGGGGTGGGATTTGATGGTGTCGAAATTCAGCTCGGAAAAGGCCGAAGCGGTCGCGTTCGTCAAGTTCCTCCTCGAGAAGGAATCACAGGAGACCATCTACACGAAGGCCGGCTATTTCCCGTCCATTCGCGCGCTGTATGAGGAAGAAGTATACAAAAAGAAGTATCCCGAACTTACAGATATCATTCACACATCCACGCTTGGTGTACACCGTCCCGCACATCCGAACTACACCAGGTATTCCGAGGCGCTGGCGCAGTACTTTTCCCAGGCTGTGCGGGGTCGCATCACTGTGGAAGAAGCGCTGCGGCTGTCGAACAGAGCCATCGGCTCGGAAAATGTCGTCCTCACACGGAAGTAACGAAGCGATCTGCCGGTACGATGCGTCTCCTGCACCTCAAATCGAAACTCTCGCAGCATAGGTTCGAGATCAACCACATTCTTGTGTTCTTCATCGTGGTGATCCTGTTCCAGGTGCTGTTGGTTCTTTTTCAGGGATCGCTGGTGACCAACTTCCTGAAAGATGCGCAGCAATGGTTTCAAAAGTACCATGCTGAGCGCATTGCTTCGATCACGTCCGCCAGTCTGGAGAACCTCTTCGAAAACCAGCAACGCATGTGGGCTGAGGGAAGGCTTGAAGATGCGCAGGCCGTCTATTCGGTCAATGTCTTCTTCAAACAGCTTGGCCTGCAACGCAACATCGAAGAGATCTCTCTCATTCTCCTGAAGGACGATCGCGCCTACCTCGTGAGCAACGGGGAGCAGATGAACGAGTTCTTCAAAGGGAGTCTCCCGGCGTACAACGGCGGCACGGCTGAGACCGCCGGTTCAGCTCTGGCCTATTTCGGGACCCGGAGAGACGAATTGATGCGCAATGAACGGATTCTGAGCGATGTGGTCAACCAGAAGACGTTCAATGTGCTCGTTCCGTTCGTCCCGTACGGCGAGTCTGTCGGCGCGCTCTATATGCGTATCTCGCCGGACTTCACACTTTTGACCGACGAGGTGCAGTCGAATTTCGACCGGGTGTCGTTTGCATTCTCAGCACTCGTGGTGCTTGGGCTGATCGTGATGTATGTGGTCTCTTCGAATGCGGTGCGCGAGCGCAACGAAGCGCGTGAGCGGCTTTTCGAGGAGCATCAGGCGAATCTGGAGAAGCAAATCCGTCTGGAAAAAGAGTCCATCTTCACGAAGCGCATCTACCATACGCACCACAAGGCCGAGAAGATCATGGGCTTCATCAAGAACGATGTACGCATGATGACGCCCGGCAATATCGAAGAGATCAGAGAGAGAGTGATCGCCTATTCGAACTTCATCTCACGCATCATCTACGACATGAAGTGGTACGATCAGGACATCAATACGATTGTCAACCCCGTGTTCCAGTCGAATATCAATGCGATCATTGAGTTTATTGTCCGGAACGTTTTCCTGAGGATCTCCAGCCGCAATGACATGTTCTCCTTTGCGTACGACCTGGATCCCGCACTGCCCAGGGTTCCCGTCAACGAGTTCATCATCTGGGAAATCCTCGAGCCGCTTATTCAAAACAGTATCGATCACGGGGCGCAAAACGCCGTTACCATCGCGTTGCACACGAAGTTCGAGCCGGCCACAGGCACATTGACGGTCCGCATCGAGGACAACGGTGTGGGCATCCCGGAGGAGCTCCTGCAGCGGAATGGGCGGGGTGTCAAAAGAATCTTCGAAGAGAGGAGGCCGCCGGGAGCGGGTGCGGGCGTGCATTCCGGCTACGGTTGTCAAATCGCCCACCAGCTGGCAGTCGGCAAATGCGGTTGGGAGATGGACGCCGAAAACCTACCGGGAGGAGGGTGCTGTTTTACGATCACCATAAACCACACGGCAAGTTGATGACTACTGCAAACCCGATCCAGCTCCTCCTGGTGGAGGATGAGGATTTCGACGTCGCGCGTGTCCGGAACACCGTGAAATTGCTTGCGTCGCGCATTCAAATTGCGGGCGTGTGCTCGAACGGGAAAACCGCCCTCGAGCTCATCCGGGCGAAGCCGGACAAGTACGACGTGGTGATTCTCGACTTTCAGATTTCGGGCGGGCTGCGCGGCGAAGAGCTCATCAAGAAGATCAAGGAAATTAATCCATTGATCCAGATTATCGTCATCACGAAGATGACGATCAACATGACCGACCTGGATTTCGCCAACAGCCTGCTCAACGCGGGCGCCTTCTGGTACTGTACCAAATACCCGGGGAACATCGAGGAATTCGTGTACCAGCCCACAGATTTCCTGCTCAGCATCTGCAATGCGTACGAGAAGAAGCGGCTCGAAAAGCTGAAACAGCGGTCAGAAAAACGTCTGATGAAAAACATCGAGGCACTCCTAGAAGCCAAGACCATCCACGGCGAATCCAAGCCTATGCTTCAACTCAAGGAGGCAATCGAAAAATTCGCGAGAAGCGATGCGAGTGTGCTCATCTCCGGGGCGTCTGGCACAGGCAAAGAGCTGGTCGCGTGGAATATCCACCTTAAGAGCAAAAGGCGGTTCGAGACCTTCGTTCCCATCAATTGCGGCGGAATCCCGCAGGGACTGATCGAAAGCGAGCTCTTCGGGTACGAGAAAGGGTCCTTCACGGGGGCCGTGTCATCCAAACCCGGGCTCTTCGAAGTCGCCAACAACGGTACGGTGTTCCTGGATGAAGTGTCCGAGCTCCCCCCGTCGGCACAGGTGAAACTGCTGCGTGTGATCCAGGACGGCGAGATCGAGAAAATCGGCCGGACCGGGAGCTTGTCGGTCAACGTCCGCATCGTTGCTGCGACGAACAAAGACCTCCAGAGAGAGGTGAATGAAGGTCGGTTCAGGGAAGACCTGTACTACCGGTTGAATGTCATCCCGCTCGATCTCGTCACACTCAAAGACCGTGGCGAAGATGTTCTGCTCCTCTTCAACTTCTTCCTGACCTACTTCAGCAACGACATGGGCATTCCAATTCCCGAAGTTGAAAGTGGCGCGAAGGACATCCTGTCAAACTACAAGTGGCCGGGCAATGTGCGCGAGCTGCGGAACGTTGCGCAACGGCTGCTGCTGAATTGCGAGGGGAAGATTACCGCAAAGGATGTGAGCCATCCGATGATCCTGAAGGGCGCGCTGTCCAGGGAGGATTCGGCGGGGGAGAGCCAATTCTCGGGCCGGCAGGTTCTCCCTCTGCGGGAGATGGAGCGGATATACAGGACTAACTACTTCAAGTACGTGCGGAGCATCTCGAGTTCCGATTCAAATGCGGCGGAGAAACTCGGCCTCGCCCCGTCAAACTTCTTCCGTATGTGCAAGGAACTCGGGCTGAAGTAGGGGCGTGAAGGGAAGCCTGCAATCACGAAGGAGGGGTATGAAGATATCCACGCTGCTGATCAGAGCGATCCTGTTGCCCGTTGCTGTGCTGTCCCTCGCTGCCCACGACGGTGCAGGTCCGCGCGTTGTCGCCGTCGACCAGGCGGGCTACCCGAGAGTCTTTGTCAAGTTCGTCTTTGCTTCGCAGGCAGCTGACAGCTTCGCGGTGGAACTGACTGCGACGGGGGAGACGGTGTTTCGCGGACCGATGACACTGTGGAAATCGCCGGACGCGGCGACGGGCCGCACGGTGTACCGGGGGGATTTCTCCGCACTGCAACATGCCGGGCGCTACCGGGTGGTGACATCGCATGGCGACAGTTCAAGTGCGTTCATGATATCCGACAGCGTGTACGATGAGGTGTTCCGGAAATCGCTACGGGGTTTCTACCTGCAACGGTGCGGAATGGCGCTTCTTCCTGACCATGCCGGGGTCTATTGGCACGCCGTGTGTCATACGCGCGACGCTGTGTTCCACTCCTCGGCGGACACCAGCGGCTATCGTTCATTGATGGGAGGCTGGCATGATGCCGGCGATTATGGAAAGTACGTTATCAACGCCGGCATAAGTGCTGGCACACTCCTCCTGGCCTGTGAAATGTTTCCGTCACGTTTCAGCTGCGACGATCTCGGCATTCCCGAGAGCGGGAACGGCGTGCCGGATATCCTGGATGAAGTCCGGTATGAACTCCAGTGGTTTCTGGGCATGCAGCGGTGGGATGGCGGGTTCTGGTTCAAGCTCACGCGCGAGCAGTTCGAAGGTTTCGTGATGCCGATGAACGATACGGGGGCCAGGTACGTCTATGCGGTGTCGTCAGCTGCAACGGGTGATGCGGTAGCGGTCCTGGCAAAAAGCGCGCGGTTGTTCGCACCATACGATACGGCCTTTTCGAGGACGTGCCTCGACGCGGCGAAACGCGGCTGGCAGTACCTCGCTGCTCATCCGGGCATCGTCCCGGCAGGCGGATTCAGGAATCCGGCAGGAACCGCGACGGGTGAATACGGTGATGCGGATGATTCCGATGAACGCCAGTGGGCGGCGGCGGAGTTGTTCGAGACAACCGGCGACTCGCTGTATCATGAGCATCTGAAGATAAGCTTTGCCGCCGCGTCTCAGTTTGATCGCAACTTGTGGTGGGGTTACGTCCGCCCCCTGGGGTTGTTGACCTACATGAGATCGCAACAGCCCTCTGCCCTGACCGGGCTGAAAGAGAAGCTTCGCCTCTCGTTGATTACGTACTGCAACTCCCAGGTTGTGCGGCGGAACCTGAGCGGTTATCACGTGGTGCTGCAACCCGGCGAGTATAACTGGGGGAGCAACTCTGGGGCGATGAATGCAGCAGTGCTTCTGCTTGCGGGTGGCGTGGAGACAGGCGACACGTCGTTCGTCTTCGCGGCCGCCGATCAACTCCACTATGTCCTGGGTGCGAATGGATTGTCGCGCTCTTTCGTCACCGGCATCGGCGAGAACCCTCCCATGCAGCCTCATCATCGGCCGTCGGGTTCGGACGGAATAGCAGATCCCGTCCCAGGGCTGCTCGTCGGCGGGCCGGATCAGTACAGGTCGGATGACGTGTTGCGGGCGCTGTACACCTCCTCGTCACCGCCGGCTCTCTGCTATGCAGACTCGCTCCCGAGCTATGCTTCGAACGAGATCGCGATCAATTGGAATGCCCCTCTGGTGTTTGTAGCGGGATTCTTCGGGAGCTTCGCCGGGCCGACCGATGTCCGGTGGGGAGGCATGACTCCTCCTTCGGAATTCATCCTCGAGCAGAATTTCCCGAACCCGTTCAATCCGAGCACGACCATTCAATTCTCCATCGCAGATCCGCGATTCACAATTCTCAGAGTCTACGATCTGCTCGGGCGGGAAGTGGCTGTGCTGGTGGATGATCGGAAGGAGGCCGGCGTCCATGCGGCGACATTCGATGGAACGGGGTTCTCAAGCGGCGTGTACTTCTACAGGATGCAGATCCGCCCACTGAACTCCGCAATCGGGCTTGACTCCAGGAGCGGGGCCGGCGACCTGGTGCAGACGCGCAGACTAGTACTTCTGCGGTGAATGCCTTCCTCCGAAATACTTCGCTCCTGAATGCCTTCGTTCGGAATAACTCTGCGCTGAAAACCATCGTCCGAGGTACTTCGGTGCTGATAGCTTTCGTCCGAAATACTCCGCTGCGCCCGGCCGGCCTTGCCATCCTTCTTCTCTTCGCCGAAGCCGGCGCGCAGGGGCTGGGAAACGTCACGGGCGTACAGATTGCAGAAAATTCCCTCCTCATTTCTGCCGGTACGGATATCGTTGTCTTCAAAGCATGCACAGCAAACATCCTTGAGGTGAATTACCGGCCGGGCGGAGTAGAGGATCCCGATACACTCGTTGTTGCGAAGACTTCCTGGGATCCGGCCGCCGCACTCATTGACACTGCGACGGGACTCCTATCAATCACCACGGCTGCCTTTCGTGTCGAAATCACCCGCAGTCCTCTGAGGTTCCGCTTGTACAAGTACGGCCAGGATGGCAACTTCTTGATCTGCGAAGAGCCTGCTTGGGGAGGCATCTCTCAAAACGCGGTCTCCTTCCTGACCTCCGCCGGGACCTTCTACGGCATCCACAATCGTTCGCAGGGCTCGCTGTACACGGAGACCGGTGGCGCAGTCACCGCCGGAAATCAAGGCCAGGCCGGAGGGCCGTTCGCATGGACTGCCCAGGGGTGGGGATTTCTTGCTGATGCAGGTGGAGGGACGATTACAATTGCGCCGGATGCGTTCACATTCTCGCGGCCGTTCAATCCTGCCAAGCGGGATCTGGAATTCTACTTCATCGTCGGATCTCCCAAAGAAATTCTCAGGGGACTTCATGATATAACGGGATTCCCGCCGCTCTTCCCGAAATATACATACGGGTTCATGAACACGGAATGGGGGATCGACCAGGCGGAGCTCTACGACGACATCCGGACGTACCGCGGGAAGGGAATTCCGATCGATGCATTCGTGCTCGACTTTGATTGGATGGATTGGGGGGGTGACAATTACGGCGAATTTCGCTGGGGGGCGAAGTTTCCGGATGGGCAATCGGGCGCAATAGTTGACACGCTGAAAAAGTATTCGATCAATCTCATGGGGATCCGGAAGCCACGAATTCATGTGTATACCGCCCAGGGTTCCTATTGTCAAACGCACAGCCTATTCGTCGACTATCAAACCGACTATTTCAGCGGCCAGACGGTCGGCCGCCTGAATTTCCATGACCCGTTCGCCCGGCAATGGTATTGGGAGAGCTTCGCAACACGGAGCCAATCGTACAGCAAAGGTATAACAGGGTATTGGAACGATGAAGCGGATGAGTATGGCGGCAATTTGATGTTCATGCAAATGCAGCGGGCACAGTACGAAGGGCAGCGTGCATTGACCAGGGATCGCGTCTGGTCCATCAATAGAAATTTCTACACCGGCGCCCAACGGTACGCATATGGACTCTGGTCCGGGGACATTCCGACGGGTTTTTCTGCGATGGCAGAACAGAAACTCTTCATGCTCTCAAGTGTGACGCTCGGTGTTTCCTGGTGGGGCATGGATGTCGGCGGATTCAGGAGCACGCCGTCTCCGGAAAACTACTACCGGTGGATCCAATTTGGCGCATTCGTTCCCATTTTCCGCGTCCATGGATCAAATGGCCAGGAACGCGAGCCCTGGTTTTTTGGTGCGCAGGCAGAATCCATTGCCACCAGGTATATTCGACTGCGTTATGCGCTCTTGCCTTACATTTATTCGGCTGCCTGGGAGAATCACCAGAGTGGTCTCCCGTTGGCACGTCCTCTGATTATTGACTATCCCGACGATCCTGAAGTATCGAATCTCACATCGCAGTGGCTCTTCGGTAACAGCATTCTCGTGTCGCCTGTAACGACGGCTGGCGCTTCGCAACAATCCATCTACCTGCCGGAAGGTGAATGGTACGATTTCAATACGGGCGAACCCTACCCCGGGCAAGGAAGGCGGTCGGTCCCCGTGTCGGAGGACCTGCCGCTGTTTGTGAAGGCCGGTTCGATTATCCCCATGTCCCCGCCTTCTTTGTACACGGATTCACCCGAGATGAAGAAGCTCGTTATTCTGAGCAGCTACCCGAATGGATCAGGCAACTGTGTGGTCTATGATGACGACGGAACAACATATGATTACGAAAATGGCAGCTTCAGCTCCGTCTCCATTACCCACGTGCGGACTGAAGAGAAAGCCACGATCACGATCGGGGCAAAGGCCGGGGTGTTTGTTACTCCCGAACGTGGTTGGATGGTGCAACTGAACTGGGTTGGTGCTTCCCCGGACAGCGTTCTGCTTGACGGAACCCCCATGCGCGAGTTGTCGGCAGATACGCTCATCCCCCGGCATGCGGCCGGCTGGTGGTATGATGCGGGATCCCGGAATTGCCTGGTGAAGTTCCCGGATGACAAATCCGGTCATCTGCTCATCGTGTATTTTCCGCGGGTGTCATCGGGACAGGCGCTCCCGGGGAGTGATCTTCCTCATCAATATAAGTTGGAACAAAACTATCCCAATCCGTTCAATCCATCCACCACATTCAGCATGGCGTTGCCGAAATCCGGAGAGACATCGCTGAAGGTATTCAACACACTGGGCGAGGAAGTGGCGTTGGTGTATCAGGGGATGTTGGCGGCGGGCAATCACCGGTTCCAGTGGTCCGCAGCTGGTTTGCCGACGGGAGTCTACTTCTATCGCCTGCAATCGGGTGACTTCACGACCACAAAGAAGATGAGTGTGATGAAGTAGACAATACGAACACCAAGTGAGTGTAATGAAGTGAACACTGTGACCACCAGGATGCGTGTGATGAAGCTACCGTTCGATCTGGAGAACTGAACTGAAGAGACCCCTCTGGCTGATTTTCCTGACCGCCTCCCTCGCCGCAGCGCAGTCTCCGGTTCCGAGCGGTGCAACCGTTGAACTGATTGCCCAGGGATTCCAGTTCGTGGAAGGACCGGTTTGGAGCGACAGCTCAGGTCTGCTTTTTTCTGACATTCCCGGGAATACCGTATACATGTGGTCGGCACCCGGCGGCGCGCAGGTGTTCATGCGGCCGTCTGCCAACGCGAACGGATTGGCATTTGATGCGCAGGGCAGGTTGGTGCTCGCGCAGACTGGCCTGCGGTGCGTTGCGAGGCGCGAGCACAATGGCACTCAAACGCCTCTCGCAACTCTGTACAACGGGAAGAAATTCAACAGTCCCAACGACCTCGCGGTGAAATCGGATGGCGCTATCTTCTTCACCGATCCCCCGTTCAATATACCCCCCGGCCAGAAGGCGGAGTTGTCGTTTTCCGGAATCTACCGGATCAGTCCTACGGCATCGCTGCAGCTTCTCGACAGTTCGCTGGCGGCGCCGAACGGGATATGTTTCTCGCCCGACGAGTCGAGACTCTATGTGAACAATTCCGCCGAACGCGTCATCTATGTGTGGGATGTGGTGGATGACTCGACAATCGCAAACAAACGGCGCTTTGCTGGAATACAACCCAAGGGTTATGCCGATGGGATGAAAGTGGATGGCAAAGGAAATCTGTTCTGTGCTGCGCCGCTCGGCGTCTGGGTCTTTGGCCCGGACGGCGGCGTCCTGGACACCATCCTCGTGCCAGGCCAGACCTCAAACTGCAATTGGGGAGACTCGGACAGGAAGTCCCTCTACATCACTGCCGGCACGTCCGTGTACAGGATCCGCCTCGCGGTCACCGGCGTCGAGGAGCATGGAGCCGTACCGTTGACCGGTCCGGAACTTTTTGCCAACTACCCCAATCCGTTCAATGGCATTTCGCATTTCGGG
>Ga0105107_10002749_pt1 | contig 11635 bp, 6 predicted proteins | sample PPLLaktember2015_6_FD_79335 | JGI IMG/M metagenome (GOLD analysis project Ga0105107, IMG submission 79335) | Freshwater sediment microbial communities from Prairie Pothole Lake near Jamestown, North Dakota, USA - PPLs Lake P8 Core (1) Depth... | ecosystem: Environmental > Aquatic > Freshwater >... | reverse complement strand
TCGCCCTTCTTGTTGGCCGGGCAGAAGGCGTTGAAGAGCTTCTCGTCGTCCTGGCTCGATTCGTGGAGGATGCGGACGTCGATGGCCGCGGCCAGCAGGTCGTGGGCCGCGGTGATCGCGTGGATGTCGCCGGTCAGATGGAGGTTGAAGTCCTCCATGGGCACGATCTGGGAATATCCGCCGCCGGCGGCCCCGCCCTTGATGCCGAAGGTCGGCCCCATGCTGGGCTGGCGGACGACCGTGACGACCTTCTTGCCGAGGTGGGCGCCCAAGGCCTGGCTGACGCCGACCGTGGTCGTCGTCTTGCCCTCGCCGAGCGGCGTCGGCGTGATGGCCGTCACGTCGACGTAATGGCCCAGGGGCCGGTCCGCGAGGCGGTCGAGGACGTCGAGGTGGATCTTGGCCTTGTGCTTGCCGTAGAGGTCGAGGTCGTCCTCGCCGAGGCCGAGCGCCGCGGCGACCTTGACGATGGGCAGGAGCTCGGTCGCCTGGGCGATGTCGATGTCGCTCGGGACGGGGTTTTCGATCTTGACGGACATGGTGCGGGCCTCCCTTCCTTCAGAGTGGCCCTATGGTAAAAGGAATCGGGGCGGAAGGCAAGTTACATGCTGATCGAGATGCTCCGCCCGCCGTTGCCGAACCGGGGGTTGACGACGTTGCTCCGGGTCGAGCCGAAGGAGAAGTTGAAGCCGGCCGAGAACGAGTAGTTGTAGCCCGTGGCCAGCTGCCGCTGGCGGAGGAGGATCTCCTCGTAGGAGGCCCCGCCGGCCGGCAGGGCCAGCTGGTCGCGGATCCGGGTGTAGCTGCCGTCGATCTCGAAGCTCAGCCCGCGCCAGATGCGGAACTCCAGCTCGCCCTCGAGCTCGAGCCGGTTGAACTTGACGTTGTGGAAGAAATGCGAGCCCTCGACCTGCACCGAGGCCTTGCCCCAGGGCCGGACGACCTCGTAAGCGAAGCTCAGCGATTCCTGCAGGAGGCTTTCGGCCGTCTTGAAGTAGATCGTCTCCTCGCTGTAGCGGGCCCGGGTGAAGCCGATGCGGTAGAGGATGCGGAGCTGCCGCTTGGTCGATTCGGAATAGGGAAAGACGTCGTACTCGACGGCCGGGGCGGCGGTCAGGGCCAGATCGAGATTGGAGTAGCTCGAGGACTCGGCCTCGACGTAACCGCCGACCGACCAGTGCTCGCCCAGGCTCTTGACCGCGAGGGCCGAGGTCCCGTAGCCGTGGGTCGCGCTCTCGTAGGCGGTGCCGTCGCCGAGGTCGAACCAGTAATCGCTCCAGTTGCCGTAGACCTGAGTCCGGATCTTGATCTCCGGCGTGACCCGGTTGGCCGAGAGCGAGGCGTAATAGGAGCCGTTCCGGTACTGGGTTTCCCCCATGAGGAAGGCGTTGGCGCTCAGGCCGAAGACCCATTGGCGCCACTTATCGATGACCGCTGTCGGCTTGGCCTGATCGAGGAACTTGACCGTGAGGTCCTTGGCCACCGGGGTCTTGGCGGCGTAACGGAGCAGGCCGAGCTTGATCGTTCCGGCCAGGCCTTTCTTGGCGTCCTCGGGGCTCGCCCCCGGCTCCGGCGCGTAGGAGAGGGTGTTGTCGTCGCCCCGGAACGGCCCGAGGCCGGTGAACGCGAGCGAGACCGAACCGCTTCCGGCGGGGCCGGAGGGCGTGACGAGGACGCGGACCTCGGCGGTCGCGAGGTCGGAAACGAATTCGACGAACGGGATCTCCGCCCGGAGGAAGTCCGGATCGCCGCCGGGCCAATCGAGGAAGACCTTCGGCTTGGGCGGGGGCGGCGGACCGGCCGGGCCGGGAGGCGGGACTTGGGCGGCGGCCGTTGCGGCGAGGACGGCAAGAGTCACGAGGAGGGCGGCGATGGCTGTGCGTGGTCTGTTCATGGTCTTCTCCTGCCCTCTAGTGGATGCTGATGTTCATGCCGCTTCCTCCGGTCGATCCGAAGCGGGGATTGATGACGTTGGTGAAGATGGAGCCGAACTGGAACTGGAAGCCGACGGCGAAGAAATGATTGCTGTTCATCGGGAGCTCCCGGAGCCGGAGGAGCTGCTCCTCGTAGGTCGGCTCCCGGCCGAGGAGGGAAAGCTGGGAGTCGTGGTACCAGGAGTAGCCGCCGAGCACGTATACGCTGAGGCCCTTGTAAAGGCGCAGGTTGACGATGGCGAAGGTGTCGATGCGGTATTTCCCGAGGTCGTGGAGATAGTTCGATCCTTCGGCGCTCAGGCTGATCGTGCCGAACTTCTCGCGGAGGTCGAGCGTCAGGGAGAGCTCCTGTTTGAAGAGCGTCTCGCGGAGCTTGCCGAAGATCGTTTCTTCCCGGTAACGGACGGGATTCAGGGCCAGGGAGTAGAGGGCCCGGAGCTGGCGCCGGGTGCATTGGGCGTAGGGGAAGAAATTGTATTCCACGGCCGGAGCGACCTCCAGCCCGAGGTCGACGTTGCTGAAGAGGGAGGATTCGGCGTCGAAGGAGACGCCTACCGACCAGTGCTCGCCCAGGCTTTTGACGTAGAGGCCGCTGGCCTGCCAGCTCTTAGATGTCCCGGTGATCGTCTCCTCGTCGACGATGTAGGTTTGCTTTGCACGGTCGACGGACAGGCCGAGCCGGACCTTCGATCCCGGAGTAACCCGGTTGGCCGAGAAAGAGCCGTAGGCCATGTGGCTTCGGTAGGTCTCCTCGCCCGAAAGGTAGGCGTCCCCGGACAGGCTGAAAACCCAGGAGTTCCAACGGTCCCGGGCCTCGGCGGACCCCTGCGGCGGGGTGTACTCCACGGCGATGCGCCGGGAGATGGGGGTCCGGCCGACGAAGCTCATCAGCCCGAGCTGCAGGGATTTGACCAGGCCGCGGCGGATGTCGTCGTCGGTGTCTGTCTTGTTCGAGTAGTACTTCTGGAGGTCCTTGACGTCCTTGAAATCGTTCTGGCCGATGAAGGTCAGCGTGTATTCGACGCCGCCGCCGCCCGTGCCCTGCGTGCTGATGAGGACGTGGACCTGGGCCTCGAGGCGGTCCCGGACGTAGTTGACGAAGGTGATCTCGGTCTTGATATACTCGAGATCGCAGTCGCCGCAGTCGAGGAAGACCTTGAGGGCGGTCTTCTTCATCTCGTCGACGCCGGCCTGCCCCTCCTGGGCCCGGGCGGGCCGGGCGGCGAGGGTCAGGAGCGGGGCCAGGACCAGGGCGAGGGCGAGGAGGCGAACGGCCGGGGATGACTTGCGCATGGACTCACTCCTTCGCCGGTCCGGCGGCTGGATCCTCGGCGGTTCGGTACGGTCTTACTGGGACGCAGCAATTCTCGTGCCACAAAAAAACCGTCCGCCCGAGGGGGGACGGTCGTCTGCCATCAGAGAGTTATACGGCCGGGCGTAAGAAAATGTTACATATCTAGAAGAAATAATAAGCCGCAAAGAGGAGCCGGACATTGCGGACGAAGCGGGCGTCCCGGACCTTGCCGAAGACATCCGGCGTGCCGTAGGACGCCGCCGTCAGCTCGGCCTCGCCCGCGAAGCGCATCTTGCCGACGTTGTAGACGAGACGCGGCGAGAGCCGGTAGAGCTCGTCGATGTTGAATCCCCGGGCGTAATTCGCCCCCGTGATCTCGTGGGGAGAGCCCAGGTTCTTGGAATATCCCGCGAAGAGCCCGGTCTGCCACGGGGCCCCGTTGGTCATGATCTCCGTCCAGAGGGAGAGCGCGGCGACCGGCGTGTAAGCCCAATCCTGGCGGACCTCGTCGACGACGTTCCGGACGCCGTATCCGCCGAGCATGGTCAGGTGGTGGAGGTTCTGGCCCCAGATCGCCTCGGCCTTCCAGGTCCACTTCGCCCACTTCTGCTTGAAGAAGGCCATCGCTGCGACACCGGTGACCGACTCATCCGTCTCGTAGCCGGCGGCGGTGACGATCCGCGGCGCTATCTTCATGACGTCGCCCCCGATCCCGGCCACGGTCTCGGTCTTGCGGGCGTCGTTCTTCGCCGCGTACTGGAGCTTGAGATTGAACTCCGGCAGGGCGGCGTTGCGAAGATAGGTGGAGCTCGCGCCGTCCGGGCCGTTGCTCGGAAAGTCGCGCTGGGCCAGGGCCGTCGCCGCGAGGCTCAGACGGCCGAACGACCGGGTATAGCGGACCTGGGGGCTGCGGTTGAACGGCTGGAACGGCGCTCCGGTGTCGAACGAGACGACGTCGGGGAAGCTCTCGGTGACGAACATCGGATGCCAGAACTGGCCGATCATGAGCTCGGAGCGGGCCCAGTTGAGCTTGAGCCAGCCGTGGCGGAGGCGGAAGCCGTTGATGTCCGCGTCGGACATGCCGAAGAACTCGGCTTCGATGTAGGCCGAGGTCTTGGCCCCGAGGGCGTCGGGTCCCGTGATCTTCCCGGCGATCCGGGTCTGGATGGAGAGCATGTGGAAGCCGGCCCGGTCGTTCACGTCGTCGCCGTCGGGGCCGATCTGCGGGGCCTTGGGGAATAACAGGAAGTGCCCTTCGCGGATGCTGACCGTCTGCCGCGTGTCGTAGAAAATGTCCGTCTTGACGAAACCCGAGAGCGTGATGCCGAAAGCGGGTTTCTTCTCCTCGGTCTGGGCTGCGAGCGGCGGCGCGGCGGCGAAGGCGAGCGCGGCGACGGTCAGGGCCACGGCGAGGGCGGTCTTGTCGAGCTTCATGTCATCCTCCCGGCCGGCAGGCCCCGCCGGCATGCGGGGAATTATAGCGGCCGGGGAGCGAAAGTCAAATGTGTGATAAAATCGCCGCGAGACGCCGAAACCGGCGATTTGGGAGGACCGCATGAGACCTGTCGCGAAGGTGTTGGCCGCCCTGGCGTTGCTGTCCCTGACCCCGGGGCTCGTCGCCCAGACGCACACGTTCCGGTTGGGCACGGACGATTTCCTCCTCGACGGCAAGCCCTTCCGGATCATGGCCGGCGAGATCCACTACCAGCGCATCCCGCGGGAGTACTGGGCCGACCGGCTGACGAAGATCAAGGCGGCAGGGCTCAACACGGTCGGCACCTACGTCTTCTGGAACGCTCTCGAGCCCGAGCCCGGGCAGTGGGACCTCTCCGGCGGGAACGATCTCGGGGCCTTCATCCGGACGGCCCAGCGGCTCGGGTTGTGGGTCCTCGTCCGGCCCGGGCCCTACGCCTGCGCCGAGTGGGATTTCGGCGGCCTGCCGGCCTGGCTGCTCCGGACGCCCGACATCAAGGTCCGCTGCTCCGACCCCCGTTATATGGACGCCTGCGAGTCCTACGTCCTGAAGATCGCCGAGGTCATCCGTGATCTCCAGGTCCATCGCGGCGGGCCGGTCCTCATGGTCCAGGTCGAGAACGAGTACGGCAGCTTCGGCAACGACCGGGAATACATGCTGGCCCTCAAGGGCTTCTGGGACAAGGCCGGGATCGAGGTGCCGCTCTTCACGGCCGACGGCGCGACCCCGTCAATGCTCGAGGCGGGGAGCCTTCCCGGGGCGGCCATCGGGCTCGACCCGGGCACGAACGAAAAGCATTTCGCCGAGGCCGCCCGGCTCGAGCGGGGCGTCCCCGTCTTCTGCAGCGAGCTCTACCCCGGCTGGCTGACCCACTGGGGCGAGGATTGGGCCCGGGTGAAAACAGAGGAGTTCCTGCCCGACCTCCGTTGGCTCCTGGCGAACGGCAAATCCTTCAGCCTGTACATGTTCCACGGCGGGACGAACTTCGGCTTCTGGGCCGGCGCGAATTTCAGCGATAGATACCAGCCCGACGTGACGAGCTACGACTACGACGCGCCCCTCGACGAGGCCGGCCGGCCGACGCCGAAGTTCCGGGCCATCCGGGAGCTCCTCTCGCGCTATCAGCCGCCGGGCCACAGGCTCCCGGACCTGCCCGAGCCCATCCGCATGATCTCCATCCCGCCGATCGCGTTCGACGAGAGCGCCTCGGTCTTCGACAACCTGCCGCCGGCCGTCCGCAGCCCCCAGCCCGGGCCCATGGAGTCCTACGGCCAGAACCACGGCTTCATCCTCTACCGGACGAAGCTCCTCGGCCACCGCGGCGGCAAGCTCGCGGCGACCGACCTCCGCGATTACGCCATCGTCTACGCCGACGGCCGGTACGTCGGAACGATGGACCGGACCAAGGGCGAGACGACGGCCCTCGACATCCCCAAGGCGGAGCCGGCCAACGAAACCCTCGACATCCTGGTCGAGGCCATGGGGCGCATCAACTACGGGCCGCGGCTCCTCGACCGCAAGGGCATCACCGAGCGCGTGACGCTGAACAGTATGACGCTCATGGGTTGGGACGTCCATCCGCTGCCGATGGACGAGGACTACCTGAGGCTCCTCAGGTATGCGCGCCGCCCGGCCGAAAGGCCGGGGAACTTCTTCCGCGGCCGCTTCGACCTCTGGGCCACGGGCGACACCTATCTCGACATGAGCGGCTGGAAGAAGGGCGTCGTCTGGGTCAACGGGCACAACCTCGGCCGGTACTGGGAGATCGGCCCGCAGAAGCGGCTTTACTGCCCCGCGCCGTTCCTGAAAACGGGGGAGAACGAGATCGTCGTCTTCGATCTCCACGCCCTCGCGCCGGCGCCGGTCGCGGGCCACACGGACCTAGAGTAGCTCCTTCGAGACCTCGACGAGCGAGCTTTCGAGGTCGTTGACGATGCGGAAGCCCCGCTTTTCGAACACGGCGATCATCCGCGGATTGTCCGTCGTCGTGATGGCGGTGAGCGTCCGGATCCCCCACTGCCGGGCGATGCCGATGCAATAGTCCGTGAGAAGACCGCCCAGGCCCCTGTCCTGCCAGGCGTCCTGGACGAGGACCGCGTACTCGGCCTGCGGCCGCCCGGGCTCGGCGATGAGCCGGCCGACCCCGATGAGCTTCCGGTCGGCCCCCGCGCCGGCCTCGGCGACGATGGCCAGCTCCCGGTCGTAGTCGATGTAGCAGTGGCGGCTGGCCACGTCGTGCGACTGCCAGAAGAAGAAATAGCGGAACCGGGAATAGATCGATTCCCGGGAACAGCTGGCGAGCAGGGCCAGCCACAGCGGCTCGTCCTCGGGCTTGATCGGGCGGAGCGTGAGCTCCGTGCCGTCCCGCAGCGTGACCGGCCGGACGAACTCCTCGGGATAGGGCCGCAGGGACAGGTGCGCGTAGGGCCGCTGCGGGTCCTCGACGGCGTTCCTGTCCCCGACGATCCGGGCGTCGAGGGCCAGGACGCCTTCGGGCGTCACGAGGAGCGGGTTGATGTCGAGCTCGGCGACCTCCGGGAGGTCCGCGGCCAGGTAGGACAGGCGCACCAGTGTCTCGACGAGCTTGTCGATGGCGGCCCGGGGCCGTCCCCGGTAGCCCTCGAGGAGGGGCTTCATCCGGAGCTCGTCGAGCATGCGGCGGGCCAGCCGCTCGTTGAGAGGGGGAAAGCCGATGGACCTGTCCCGGTAGATCTCCGCGGCGGTGCCGCCCATGCCGGCCATGACCACGGTGCCGAAGGTCGGGTCCTTCTTGACGCCCAGGATCATCTCGACGCCGTCCCGGACCCGGACCATCTTTTGCACGGTGACCCCGTCGATGCGGGCGCCGGGGGCCTTGCGGGCCACGGCGTCCATCATGGTCCGGAATGCGGCCCGGACCGCGTCGCCGTCCCCGAGGTCGAGGGCGACGCCCCCGACGTCGGTCTTGTGGGTGATGTCCGGGGACAGGACCTTGAGGACGACCGGGTAGCCCGCGGCCTCGGCCGCGCGGACGGCTTCCTCCGCCGTGGCTGCGGGGACCGGGCGGGTGACCGGTATGCCGTAAGCCGAGAGGATCTCCTTCGACAGGGTTTCGGACAGGGCGCCCTCGGTCGCCGTCAGCGGGCCGGCGTACCGGGCCCGGATCTCCTTCCGGTCGACCGGAAAATCGACCGGGATGTCCTTGGGCGTCTCGTAGAGGACCTCGAGATCGCGGGCGTAGGAGACGAGGGTCATGAAGGCGTTGACCGCCTGTTCGGGCGTCGCGTAGGTGGGGATGCCGGCCTCGTTGAGGAGGTTCGTGCCCTCGCGCATGGCCGCGCCGCCGAGCCAGGCGGTCAGGACGGGCTTGGGCGTCCCGGCGGCGAGCGCGCAGACCTCCCGGGCGATGGCCGTCGGGTTGGTCATGGCCTGGGGCGTGACGATGACGAGGAGGGCGTCGACGCCGGGGTCCTCGAGCAGGATATGGGCCGCCTTGGCGACGAGCTTGGATTTGGCGTCGCCCAGGACGTCCACGGGATTGCGGTGCGATCCCTGCGGCGGCAGGTTCGCGCCGAGCTCCTTCACGGTCGCTTCGGACAGGAGGGCGAGGGTGCCGCCGGACGCGACCAGGGCGTCCGTGGCCATGACGGCCGGTCCGCCGGCGTTGGTCAGCACGGCCAGGCGGGGTCCCTTGGGGACCTTGGAGCGGCCGAGGAGGTCGACGCAGTCGAAGATCTCGCCGAAGTCGAAGACGCGGGCCAGTCCCATGCGCCGGAAGGCGGCGTCGTAGACGGCGTCCTCCCCGGCCAGGGCACCGGTGTGCGAGGCGGCCGCGGCGGCGGATTCCGGGAAGCGGCCGGCCTTGTAGGCGACGATGGGTTTCATCCGGGCGAAGGCCCGGCCGGCGGTCATGAACTTCCGGGCGTCCTTGACGGACTCGATGTAGAGGACGATGGACTTCGTCTCTTCGTCCTCGCCCAGGTAGTCGATGAGGTCGCCGAAGTCGACGTCGAGCATGTTGCCGGTCGAGACGAAGTGGGAAAAGCCGATCTTCTCCTCGACCGCCCAGTCGAGGACCGACGTGCACAGGGCGCCGGACTGGGAGACGAAGGCGACGTGGCCCGGGCGGGGCATGGCCCCGGCGAAGCTGGCGTTGAGAGAGCGGCCGGGCGAGATGAAACCCAGGCAGTTCGGCCCGAGTATCCTCAAGCCCTCGAAGCGGTGGGCTTCGGTCCGGACGGACTCTTCGAGGGCCAGCCCGGCGGGGCCGGTCTCCCGGAAGCCGGAAGAGACGATGATCAGGCCGCCGACGCCGGCTTGGCCGCACTCACGGACGAGTCCGGGGACCTGGGCCGCGGCGGCGCAGACGATGCCGAGGTCGGGGACCTTGGGGAGCGATGCGATGTCCCGGAAGCAGGGGATGCCCATCACAGCCTCGGCCGACGGGCTCACCGGATAGACGACGCCGCGGAAGCCGCCGCCGACGAGGTTGGAGAGGATCCTGCCGCTGACGCTCTTCGGGTTCGGGCTCACGCCGATCAGGGCGATGCGCTGGGGCTTGAAGATCTTGTCGAGCGTGGCGATGTCCATCGGGGCCTCCGGGTGTTCGTGCGAGCCCTCTATTGTCGCCCAGGGGCGGGCTGTTTTCAATAGCCGGTCCGCGGCTCAGAGGGCCAGGCGCAGGCCCGTGCGGACCGTGCGGCCGGGCGCGCCGTAACCCCAGACCGATTCGTAGCGGGCGCCGAGGGCGTTCGCGACGCGGACGAAGAGCTCGAGCCGGGAGCCGAGAGAAGTCGAGAGGACGGCGTCGAGCAGGAAGTAGCCGGGGAGCGCGACGGTCGGATAGGGAGAAGCGCTGTAGTCGCGGTCGAAGCGGCGTCCCGTCCAGAGCCCGGAGACGGCCAGATCGTATTTGCGGAGGAAGCGGAACGAGAGGTCGGCCGCGAACCGGTCGCGGGGGCGCCGCATGAGCTCGGTCCCGGCGTCGAGGTCGCGGGCCGAGAGCCGGGTGTAGGAGGCGGCGAAGCGGACGCCGGCCGCGGGCCTCGCCTCGGCCGAGGCTTCGAGGCCCCGGGTCCGGGCCCGGCCGATATTGACGTAGCCGGCCTGGTAGTCGAAGTCGACGAGGTCGCGGAACGAGTTTCCGAACCAGGTCAGGCCGAGGACGACGGCGCCGGACGCGAAGCGCTGCTCGATCCCCGCATCCCAGCCGGCGGCACGCTCCGGACGGAGGGACGGGTTGCCGATCGGGCCCCAGGACGTCGCGGGGGCGAAGAGCTGGTAGAGGGAGGGCGATTTGAAGCCCGTCCCGAACGACGCCTTGAGCCGGGTCCCCGACGCGGCGACAAGATAGGCCGGGGCGACGCGGAAGGTCACCGCCGGCCCGGACAAGCTGTGGTCCTCGGCCCGGACGCCGGCGGTCACGAAGAAACGGTCCCGGACCTCCCAGTGGTCGAGGAGGTAGATGCCGGTCGAGCGGGCCCGGGCCGAGGGGAAGCTCGATTCGCTCGTTCCCCAGGGGCTTTCCGAAAAGTAGTCGGACCGTCCCCGCTCCTCTTCGACCTCGAGCCCGGCGGTCAGCGTGTGCGACGGGTGGAGGAAGAAATTGTTCTGCCAGTCGAGCTTGAGGACGTCGCTGCGGAACGAGCCTTCTTCCCATTCCTGGGGATGGAGTTCGTCGACGGGATTCGAGCTGTCCCGCTTTGCGCCGAGCCAGGAGACGGACACGTTCCGCTCCCAGCTGCCACCGCCGGAGAGGCCGCGGAATTGGCCGCGGAGGAGAAGCGTGCCGTAGTTCTGGACGTTGTTCGGATCGTCGCCGCCGGGACCGCCGAAGTTGTCGAGCTCCGTCCGGTCCGCGACGGCCCGGACGGTCAGGGTCAGGGCGGTCGAGGGACGGGGTGTCCAACCGAACCGGGCGGCCAGGCTGAGGTTCCGGTAGCCGTCCTTCTCGACGTTCCCCGCGTAGGCCGACGAGGCGGCGGAGAGGCCTTCCGTGCGCTCGTGGAAGAGGGTGAGCGCGTAATCCGTCTGCCTGCCCGCACCGGCGAGAGAGACGTCCGCGCCGAGAGAGCGGAGCGTGTCGGCCGACGCGCCCAGCCGCAGCCGGGGACGGCCGCGGCCTGTGCGGGTGATGACGTTGACGACGCCGCCGAGCGCGTCCGAGCCGTAGAGCAGCCCCTGGGGACCGCGGAGGATCTCGATCCGGTCGACCTCGACGAGCGCGAGGTGGGCGAGGTCGCAGGAGCGGGAGGGATTGATCGGATCGTTGAGCTCGAGGCCGTCGAGAAGGACGAGCGTGTGTTCGCCGTTGGCGCCGCGGATGGAGGCCGAAGCGGTCGCGCCCGGGCCGCCGTTGCGGACGGTCGCGAGGCCCAGGGCCGTCTCGAGCGCGTCGAGGACGAAGGCCTTGCCGGTCCGGGCGAGCTCCTCGCCGGTGATCACGGTGAGGGAGCTGCCGACCTTCTTTTCCGGCGTCTCGAGGCGCGTGGCCGTGACGACGACGTCGTGCTTCAGGACCGGCGGGGCGCCGGCCTGGGGGTCTTCGGCGAGAAGGGAGAAGGGGAGGAAGAAGAGGGATCCGGCGAGAAAGACCGCCGGGCCGCGCGTTCGTCCGTCCATGACAGGGGCTCCGTCTCCGCCCCCGCTGGAATTCGTTCTCCGTCTTCCTCCCGAAGACCGGTCGAGCGAGGCTTAAGGAAGGTATCCTGACTCCCGGATCGTTCTCCTCCCAAGCCTTCCAGCCTCACGGCCGTGGCGTCTCTTGGGATTCGTCCCCGGTTACAGTAGCGGGGGCTGTGTCCGCATCCGACGGACTTCCCTTCTGAATAAGCCGGGATGATTATAACAAAAATGAAAAGAGGAAAGAAGGGAGACCGCCCCGACCGGACATCAGGCCAGGGCGGTCTCGGAGAGGGAGTGGGTTTTATCGGAGAAATCGGAAAGGAGGTCTTG
>Ga0105107_10002748_pt1 | contig 11636 bp, 10 predicted proteins | sample PPLLaktember2015_6_FD_79335 | JGI IMG/M metagenome (GOLD analysis project Ga0105107, IMG submission 79335) | Freshwater sediment microbial communities from Prairie Pothole Lake near Jamestown, North Dakota, USA - PPLs Lake P8 Core (1) Depth... | ecosystem: Environmental > Aquatic > Freshwater >... | reverse complement strand
TCCCTCATTCTCTCCTCAGGAATCTTGGCAATTCGGGCAGCTTCCTCAACGTTACCGTCACAACTCTCACCGAGAGCTCTCATTAAGTCCTTTATCCACCACTCTTCGACATATCCAGAGGGAGAGAGAGTCTTGTTAGTGTAAAGGAAATCTCCATAACTGATCAAAATGTCGCCCAAGAAGAGGATTTTGGCGATACTATCCTTTAGAGCAATGAAGTTGTCGGAAGAGACTCGAGCAACTGAACCATCTTTCAACAGGACGACGGGAGGATCTAGCGCGTCCACGGGCACGGTGACACAACCTTTTCCTGGAAGCTCAATGCGCATCTGCGTGCCAGCTGCCAGAAACTTGTCCAAAACGAGCATAGTTGCTGGGTGAATCCCCACAGCAGACAACCCAGTGTTCCTCGACCTGCCGTACCTTAGCCTGAAACCGCCCCGCCTTGACGGAAAGGAGAAGATTGGACGCCCGGCGATAACGTCATCCATGAACCCTGCAGACTTCTTTTCAGATTTCTTCCCGAACTCTCCTAGCCAATCCCAGCCTTGGAAACCAAGCTTTTCGATTATGACCAGAACCTTGGGAGCGCGCCCAACGATGCCGTCGTTGACTACTCTGAGTGCGCCGCCCCTGACACGGTTGGTCTCTACTCTCTGAAGGTTCCTGAAAGAGGAGACTTCGACCGGATCAGACTCCGTTCCGGTGACCTCGACAGGAAGTGAATTTAGCGCTTTCTTCAGTTCTTCGTCCGGAATATGATATTGGAAGCGCCCTACAGAACGTTCATACAGTCGGAGTTCTTCAAGAAAACGAGAGATCTCTTCCGCCGTAGGCTTGTATCGGTCAAGCCCGAGCAAGCGGCGCACAAAGTCGCCAACTACAAGTGTAAGGGCCTGATCCGTTCCTCCAGCGGACCTTATGGGTCCTGCAAAATATATGCCAAGATACTGCGTCCGGTCCAAGTTGACCTTTATCTTAACCTGAGCGATACCCTGAATAGGAGCCGCCGTTAGTCCCTCAGTGAATATGGCTAATGCCGTACGAATCGCCTGTTCGGCTGCCCTTTCAGGTTCCATATGTCCGAATTTGCCGTAGATTATTTCCTCGGCAATCTTGAAAGCTATTTCCTCTCTTTGGAGCTTCGTGCTCAATTCTCGTATGCTCACAGCCACGTCCTTGGGTCCAACCAATCCTTCCACGAGGTCAGCTATGTCTTTGGCAATTATGCACTCTGTATCCAGCGCTGGATCGAGCCCCTTTCCCCTTGCACTCTTGCTTATTTCGTAAAGCTGTTTCAGCTGATTCTCTAAGTTTTCGATGTAGACCCGATAGGAATCACTCATTTTGGTACTCAATCAGCCGCTCCCCACTACACTGGTTACACAGGGTTTATTTTGGCTTTCTAGCAACAAAACTTAAACAGTCAGATTGAGAGAATCCTCGGAAACTGCAATTAGGACGCAAAAATCAAGGGTTTACCTTTTTCAACCCGTCCACAATCTCTGAAATATGCCGGGAGGCATCAACACTTTCAATTAAGTTGCCAGTAACAATTATTTCCGCACCGGCTGAGGCAGCATTGGTCGCTTGTTCCATGGTCCTAATTCCTCCACCCACTAAGAGGGGAATATCAATAACGCTTTTCACGGTACGAATCATTTCAGGAGGAACAGGGTTCTTGGTTCCAGAGCCTCCTTCAAGATATACAAATCGCATGCCGAGGTATTTAGCAGCAAGGGCATGAGCTGCTGCAATTTCCGGCTTGTCGTAAGGAACCGGGATTGCTTTGCCCACGACGCTAGCGGTACCGCCTTCACCTACGATAATGTAGCCCATAGATATTGGCTCCAAGCCAAATTTTCGCACAAGAGGCGCGCCTAGGACTTGAGCTCCCATCACGAAGTATGGATCAACTGAGTTCAAAAGAGACATGAACCAAATAGCATCTGCATGTTGGCTGATTCCTGATATGTTGTTAGGAAAAAGGATTGTTGGAAGGTTTATTGCCTGTTTAATTGCTTTTATCACTGCGTCTAGGTGTGCTTGCGAGACAAAAGTCGAGCCGCCAATCATTATGGCAGCAGTGCCGCTCGTTTCAGAGTTCTCGGCAATTTGTGTTGCTTGGGCAGGTGTGACATTCTCGGGATCGATGAGAGTAATGTGAATGTAGCGGTTCTTCTCTATCGTTTCAAGTAAATACTTCTCAACAGGCCCAGGCATACAAATCTCCTGTTTGTCAAGCAGTCCCAGCTTTTGCAGCAGAGGGCCTTCTTGACGAACCATAGACCCTGTCCGTCAACATGCAATAAACATCTACTTCTCCTTGAGCAAACTTTATTGTAAACTCCTCTTGAAGACCACAACTACTACAGCGGGCTAAAGCTCGAGACTCATCCCTGAAAATCTCGACTCTAACCGTTTCTTTTCCACATTTTGGGCAAGAGAAGAACTTGGGTAGACGCTTTTTAGGAATGTGAACAACTTTCTTCCTTCTTCGCCCCATACCAACAACCCTCTGAATTCAAGAGCACTGCCTTATTATCTGTGCTTGTCCTTAAATATTTGCCTACTTCCATAGAAATTAGGAAGGCGCACTTGAATGATATTGGCACCGAACGTTTTGGACTTGGACTTACCGGAGACTGTGAGCAGAATAACACGCTTCATCAAAGGATATTTTGAAAATTCAGGCGCAAACGGCCTGGTTCTGGGATTATCCGGAGGAGTTGACAGTGGAGTAATTGCAGCGCTTTCCAGCCTCTCGATTGGAGGTAATCGAGTACTAGGTCTTTTACTTCCGGAGAGTGAAACGTATAGCTCCAAAGACATCAATGACGCAAAACTCATCGCAGAAAAATTCGGTCTGAAAACTCAGGTATGTGATATCACACCCACTTTGGAAAGTTTCTATACAACTATACCTGTATTTGACCCCGAGGATAGACTCTGTAAAGGCAACATAAAAGCAAGAACCAGAATGATTTACATATACTATTATGCGAACAAGTTGAGCAGAATAGTCTGTGGGAGCTCTGATAAATCGGAAGCTATGATGGGATACTTCACAAAGTGGGGGGATGCAGCCGCGGACATATCCCCTATAATGGATTTGTACAAGACACAAGTCCGTAAGGTTGCTGCCTATTTGGGGTTCCCTCCTGAACTTGCAGAGAAGCCAGCGACTCCTGCTTTGTGGCCCAACCAGTTAGCCGAAACGGAGCTCGGAATAAAGTACGAGACTCTTGACCTCATTCTTTACGGACTTGAACACTTCATGTCAGCGGAAGAGATAGTCAGCCAACTTAACATCGAAGCATCTCTTGTTGAAAAGGTCAAAAGCAGATGGCTCTCGGCAGAGCACAAGAGGAGACTGCCGCTGACTGTAAAGTTGGAGTATAGAACGATTGGAGCTGATTTTAGACTCCCGCGAGAAGGTTATTAGAAGCTAAGAGGAAGGAAAGAATATGACAAGAATCAAATTGGCTCTCGCCCAGATAGAAGCTAGGCGAGAAAACAAAAAGGAGAATCTTCGCAAGATCCAAGAATTCACAAACAAGGCACAGAATCAAGGCGCAAATCTCATAATTTTTCCGGAACTCTCACTGACCGGTTATGTTATGCGAGACCAAGTCTACGAAATGGCGGAAACATTACCTGGACCGTCTTCCAGAATAATACAGGACTTGGCAAAAGAAACAGGCTTGCATATTATTTTCGGCATGCCCGAGCTGAGCGAGAAAGCTAAAGCCACGATTTTCAACACAGCTGTTCTTGTGGGACCCAAAGGCTTAATCGGAAAATATCGTAAAATGTACCTTCCAACTCACAGCGTCTTCGAAGAAAAGAGGTATTTCCGCCCAGGAAATCAAGTAGCCTCCTTTGGTACTTCATTGGGAAATATTGGACTCTGTATTTGTTACGATTTGTTCTTCCCAGAGGTGTGCCGGCTCACCAGACTGAAAGGAGCCCAGCTTATAGTGGCCATATCCGCATCGCCTGCTGTGCGCAGAAGCTACTTTGAGATCCTAACCGTTGCCAGAGCGCTGGAGAATACGGCATTCCTAGCATACGTCAACCTGGCAGGCATTGAAGAAGGCTTGCAGTTTTGGGGTGGAAGCAGAGTTGCAGGCCCAAACGGAGACCTTATTGCCAAAGCAAGATACGACGTTGAAGACCTGGTAATATGCGACATAGACTTCAGCGACATGAAAACTGCAGAGGCGTCTATTCCCACCCTGAAAGACTTACGCCCGGAAATATTCGCCGAACTTAAGAGAGAAGCAGAACAATTTTAGCCAACACACTCTTCAAAGAAATATCAACGAGTCACTCTCACGTCACATATGGAATCACAATCACATCACGTCGCTTGTGATGTCATAAGATTCCAACATGCAATAAGGGAATCTTGTCGTGATAAGTGATATCATAAGTGATGTCACACCGCACGCAAAACGAAAAGGATTATTGTTCTCTCTTAATGAAAGCGTCTCGTTAGCATAACAATAGGATAACAAAATTCGACCTACTATGAAAAGGCAAGTAAACATCTTTTGAATGATGTGGCGAAGACAAACCATAGTAGAGATTAAATAACGCCTATTTGAAGAGGCAAGCAATAGAAAGACCGTTTCGAAACTTCCGAAATCAGCCGTCTATCAGCTTCTTTGAAGAATATAATGCTTAAAAGAAGTTAAAAAGAGCCAATCAGTCATCTGTGCCCTTCAATTACCCTTTAAAGCTATAAAATAGAATATTGCAACCGCTATTTTCAATATAGAGCGGCAAACAACGATTCCCCGGACTTTCCAATAAATTTAAAACATGACCAAGTATACAAAAGTGTATCCATTTAGCTATGATCAGGAGTGATTGCAGTGAAACTCAAAGAAGGCGTTCAAGCCTGGCTTAACGGTGCCTTAAATGACTCCGTTGTTAAAATACTCTCCAAAAACAGCCACTTAACAAAAACACAGCTCGAAACATTATTAATAGACGTTTTAGCCGAAAACTTATCAAGCAAACATCTAAAATACGACGAAAAAGCCCATTTAAGGCTAACAAAAGCCAAAATAAGCCGCGGCTCGTTTAATAGGACCCTAAAACAGTCCAAAGAAAATGTTATAAAATCGATATACACGGTCTTATTGTTGGGGTATTTGGGGGTATTCGAGAGCACAACTCTTGATCCCTATCTTGAAATAGCGAATAAACTGCATGAGTATATTGAAGCACACAAAGTATCAGACAAAGTTGAAGACATGGAAGAACGCCTCAAGATCGTGGAGATTATCAGAAAAGAGCTTGAAACAAGCCTAAAAGAGCTTGCCAGTCCATCAAAGGAAGAGGTGTGACGTCACAAATCACAAGAGACTTACTCAGATCCAACAGAAACCTGCCTGGAAGGGTTTAAAGAAAGCTGAAATCAGGCATATAATCAGAAAATAAGCCCAAATCTACAATTATTTTTAACTATGCGAAAAGCAATATCGCGCGTCGCCCAAAGAAACTGTGATGTGTGACGTCATGCTTATACAAGGAAAATAGACCATAAGCCTTAAATCTCGATGATGAAGCTGTGATATGTGATGTTACACTTAATATCACAGAGTAATCACAGGGGAGGAAAGAGTGATTGAACTCGTTGCGTCACTCATGACGGTGTTAGTCGTAGTCACCATAAGCTCTGCCGTTCTATATTATAAGCAGATCCGGAAGATCCAAGCAGAATACGAAAAAGCCAGAAGTGTCATTGAGGACGTCGTTCTCAGTTTCAATCGAGAACTGAGAAAAGAAGCCGACAGGACGGAGTTAGTCGCGTACAAAGTTGAAGGAAACGCTGCAAAAGCAGACAACATCGGCAAGAGAATAGACACTCTAGAGAAAACGATCGAGTCGGTAAAGACCCAAGCTGGTCCAAGTTCAGAAAAGGAGCAAGCCCTCTCTTTGGAAGTCTCGAAGATCAACTCGAGAATATCAGGCCTTGAGGCTTTGCAGGAAATCGTAAAGACTAAGGTCTCTGGAATAGAGGAAGAAATGCAGAAAGTCGTAAGCATCCCCGAGATAAGGAATGAGCCAGCAATTCAAATCAGGAGAGATAAAGCCTTAGCCGCACTAACAGGCACAGAAATTGCTGTTTTGGAAATGCTTGTAACTGAAGGCTCAAAAACGGCCCCCGAGATAAAAGAGCGAGTTAACCTCAGCAGGGAACACACGGCAAGACTGATGAAGAAACTATATGAAGAAGGTTACCTGGAGAGAGAAACCGGCAAAATCCCCTTCAGGTACAGTGCCAAGAAGGAAATGGAAAAGGTATTAAAGAAACCTGAACCGCAGAATCCCTGACTATTCTAATGAGATCGAGTCTTGCCTTTCTATTTGTTTAATACGCCGGTCCATCTCAGAGAGATTCTGGGATTCAGCGAGTCCATAATCTATCTTAGCGTGCTTGTCCAGATACTCAGGATAATGAGAGACTTTTACTGGAACTGCAAACTTGATTCTCGGTTCAGATATTAGGAGGGCCTCTCCCACATCCAACATCTTTATTTCAGTCTCGCTGTACTCCATGTAGGGCGTGTTTTCGGTAAGGTAGATTCTGTCTTTCTTGAGTTCTGTTTTCATTATGATCTTTGTCCATAACTCAGCAAAAACGTCGAAATTAATCCTTGAAGGCCTGGGTGTCACTGCATTGAGGCCCACCCGGTATTTGCGGTATGTAAGGGCTATGTCAGAGAAAATTGTCTTGGGTTTATTCGGGTCAAGAAACTCGTGCGCCTCTTCAAGAGTTATCAGCAAGGTGGGTAGCTTCTTCCACTCTTCATAATTTTCTTCCCAAAGGCGCTTATAATGTTCAGCTATCGCCGAAGCAGACAAGCACACGACGCGACTTTGATCTTCAGATCGAAGACCCGAAATGTCGACCAAACAGGTGACACCCTTACAGACATTTTCCATCGCGCTGTCAACAAAAGTGTAATTTGAGCTGGGGAAGAGATCGTCAGGGAGAGAGGCAAGTTTCTGCAGGAGAGCCTCGATAACGACTTTCTGGGCCCGTATGCCTACTTTTCCTTCAGTCTTGTAAGATTCTCGAGCCTTCTCGATCCAATCCGCCCCGTACAGCCTATACAATCCCCACGCCAACCTCCTTTGAGGCGGTTGGATATCTGGGAAGAGAGTGCTTAGTTTTGCGGGAGTCAGGGTGCGTAAGCCAACAGCGATTTTGCCATCTTTAGCAGAGTAATATTGAACTCGGCTGTGAAACAACGGATGATCTCTCAGTCCCTTTTGAGATTTTATTTCCTTCCCTTCGAGAAGCTGTCCTGCAAAATCATAGATGAGAGCAACCGAGTTGGGACTGTTATCGATAATTTGAGCGTTAAGAATTAGTTCTGTGTTTGTTTTTCCCGAGCCTGTCATCCCGAACATGCCCATCATTCGGGGAATGGCATCGACGTTTATGCCTACCGAACCCAGAAGATGTTCTTCAGTCCGTAATCTTCCAACTTCAAGCGTTCCGGATAGTTCTAGTGTGGCACAATCTTCCTCACTTGTTGCAAAGACTACGTCTCGATAATTCGGGTTAAACGTTGGAGAACGTAATTTGCCAGCTTTCTTTTCCAAGAACAAAATCGCTTCGACACTTCTAAAAGCTGAATATGGCCCAAAAGCTTCCTTTCCTTCGGCCTCGCGTAATTGCTCTATGGTCTCCAAGGTCGAACTACTCGATGAATTGACGATGCGTGCATAGAAAATTCTTTCTCCTGAAGCGATCCGCACTATCTGCCCGAAAGATAGGTTCACATCTTTGTTAACTAGAAAAGAAACGGCGTCACCCTTTGTGCCACAAACGAAACCCAAAGTTTTAGAATTGGTCATTCCACCACTCCCATTCAAAAGCGCGGTTTATTCCGTGAATTTTATCTGCGAAACTGCATGAGCGCTCTTCCACTCGTAGGGCTTCTAGAAGTCCCGAGCATTTCAGTTTGTCTTCGATCTGATCGTGATAAGCGAGCAACATTGAATCGGAAGGTCTAGAGAACTCATGCGCCAAGAATAGGCTTACCGGATATCCGAGGCATCGGGGATCTCCGGAAACGCTGGTTAAGGGCGAGAGTAACTCGCATATGTCTTGCATAGTCAGATAATCCATTATGTCGCAGCGAAAGGCATGAGAACTCTCCGAAGATAACTTCACGATTGCTATATCGCCATAGAGACTCCGATCCTTGTCGGCTTTGCGCACTGGATAATAGACCCATGTACCAAGAGGGGCCATCATGTACGTAGTAGCAACCAAATCTCTTCCTTTCTCGTCGTGTAGAGAAGGCGAGTTCTTGCTGATCGCTAAAAGGGCTACACCGCTTTTCTGGCACTCTTCATAAAGCGATACCCTGAACTTTCTTTCTCCGCCGAAGTATCCTCCTCCGTCCAGAAGCAGGTAAACACTACGTACATCTCCATGTACGTGGTAAGAGTCTAATGCCGTTTTCTTGAGTAACTTCAAGGCAGCTTGGCTTTCCAGTTCAATCCTGAAGTCTTGCAGGAAACTCCTACGTACATGCGCATCTCCGACTACAGTGCATATCCTCTCAGAATAACTCCAGTCAACTTTGCGCCCTTCAACAGTGACGCATGACGCACGCATCAGATATATTCCCCAATTGTTGGCTCTCTTGAGCGTGCGCGTTCCGCAGTCGACAGCAATGAAGCACCCAGCGTGACTGTCTACGTGTTGTAGGGGCTTTATCAAGGATGCATTTGGTTTGATAATGGTCAATGGTTCTTGTTGAACCCCGGTTTGGCTATTGACTTTTCCCTTGTCGACATAGAATTTGAGCTTCATTTCCATGTCATTGAAGTCTGTATCGATACCTTGAATCAATGTTTCACCTCTAAAGGCAAGGGAAGTATTAATCCTTAGGTTAAAAAGGATATTATGTCTTTTTATTCCTCGAGTCGAGTTGAGTTTAGATTCCAGCTAAAGAAGGAATATTGACGCGATATGTTACTTTATGCGCTGCTGCACGATAGCTTGAGGCATGTTCGATGCAATCTTGTACTTTAAGGCGTTGAGACTTCCTGTTCTCAAGAGGAGACCTCTGTTAGACAGCCTAGCAAGATAGGTCGAGACCGTGCTAAGGCTGATTGGCTCTTTCAGATCTTGTTCATACACAAACTGTATCTCCTTTGAGGAAAACCAAATCAGTGGAAAGCTCTTTTGAATAACTGAGTGAACTTTTTCGATTCGGGAAGAATTTCTAATTGCCGGCGCGCCGGTGACGTTAGAAACCGCTCCTTCTTCCGGCATACCGCCTAAAAGTTCAACAAGATCTAGTAGCCGTAGAGCTTTATCGCGGGTTATTTGTCCCTCGAATGCAATAGTATATCGATTGCCTTCACTGTCGAATAGCTCTACGCGCATCTTGCGAGCTGGCATTACAGAGTACACCCGGGAGGCGTTCACAAGCTTTACACTTCACAACTTATAGCTGTTATGGTGAAAGTATTGACAATGAAAAGCTCTGCAAGAGCTCAAATATGGAAAATAGCTTGAATTTGCAGGTCTTTTGATGTTACAGACTTCACAGAAATCCGAAATTGGAAAAAACTTGTAAGCTCTGGATGCTTTCGTCTTTGCATTGGAAGCGCAGGGGGGTCTTCTTCACTTGAAAAGGGCAAAAAAATAGTAATTCTGCCTGAAATGGGGTTCAGAAAGCGGCATTTTTAGTTCAAATTCACAAGGACTTCACGTGTTGTGAACGGCTGGCAATATAAAGAAAGATAGTATCAACCACCTGAGTATGTACGTGGTGACGACTATATTGAGGGAAGCCACCAAAGTTGAAGGATAGACAAGTTAGTTAATTGCTAGCCATTAGATATCCATGGTAGTCATGTTCAAGAATAGGTGAACACTGCCACCCCTCTATTTCCTGTCGAAATAGTTCTAAGGAAGAAGGTAAAGGGAGGGGTAAAAAAATTATCTTGAAATCAATCTAAAAAATTTTACAACAATAGTTAATATACTTTCCACGGACTAATGTTCAGAGTATATTTCCTCTAAAAGGAAATCATACACTTTTTCTAAAGATATACCGGTATATTTCCAGTGGAAACTCTGGGGTGAGTGGCTTCCTTCAAACCACAGCAAAGAGCTTCAAAGTTACATCTCGTTTTAGGATTGTCGTGCTTCATAACTACTTTTCTGTACTGTATCCTTTATCTTCTCCACCCGAAATAACGGTGTTGCCTCTGAAAGCGAGTGGGGATGCAAAATGGGATCTAACAACATAATCGACGGCGTGTTCGACAATTTCGTAAAAGGTGCTAAACTATTCAAGGATAGAGAGGTCTTAAGACACGACTACCTTCCTGAAAATCTGCCACACAGGGAAGAACAGATACGGCTCTTGGGCCAAACAGTTGCACCCATTCTGAAGGATGCACGATGTTCCAACATTTTTATTTATGGAAAGACAGGCACAGGCAAAACAGCCGTGACCAAATATGTTTTGGGGCATCTTGAGGAAAAAGCCAAAGAATATGGGGCCCCTGTCAAGTTTTCCTATGTTAATTGTAGAATGATGGGCTCAGAGTATAGAGTCTTTGCAAGCCTAATCCAATCTTTAGGCATAAGTGTGCCCTTCACAGGCCTATCCGCTGGCGAAGTGTTTGATAGGTTTCGAGGAGGACTGGATTCTTATAGAGTCAACTTTATCGCAGTCTTGGATGAGATAGATGCATTGATTAAGGATCGTGGAGATGCCATTCTATACGAATTAACTCGCATAAATGAATCTCTCAGCAAGAGCAAGTTTTCACTAATTGGCATATCAAATGATCTTCGTTTGAAAGAGTTTCTAGACCCACGCGTTTTCAGTTCACTCAGCGAAGAGGAAATTGTGTTCAGGCCTTACGATGCGAATGAACTGCGAAATATTCTTCTACAGCGTTCAGAGTTGTCGTTCCATAAAGGTTCCCTTTCAGATGCCGCCCTGAGCATTTGTTCGGCTTTAGCCGCGGCGGAGCATGGAGATGCCAGACGTGCCTTAGACTTGCTACGTGTTGCAGGTGAAGTGGCCGAGAGAAGTGGCGCCACTTCAGTCACTGAAGAGCATGTTAGGGATGCTGAGAAGCATATCGAACACGACCGAGTTATTGAGGCATTGAAGAACTTGACTCTGCATTCTAAGCTCGTGCTCCTTAGCGTCTACCGTTTGAGTAAGTCAAGCGCCACGACCGGCGAGATTTTTGATGTGTATAGCCAGCTCTGCGGTGAACTTGGTCTGGGGCTTCTTACGCAGAGGCGTTTGGGAAGTTTGATTAACGAGCTTGATTCGATGGGGCTTTTGAATGCGAAGGTTGTAAGCATGGGGCGCTATGGCCGCACAAAAAAGATTAGACTCGAGATATCTCGAAGCATCATTAAGGATGTTTTCCGGAGTGATTCAAGACTCGGCCAGTTCTTTAACGGTACTTCATAGCGCGCGACTACAAAAAAGATAGTACATGGCTCTCCAACGTCTGAAGATTTACAACTGGAACTTTGCCTGGAGTCGGAACTAACCCCAGCTTTTGCATGTAATCTGTTTGCTCTTGCCAACCGCCTGAATTTACAACAAGCACTCCTC
>Ga0105107_10002744_pt1 | contig 11648 bp, 7 predicted proteins | sample PPLLaktember2015_6_FD_79335 | JGI IMG/M metagenome (GOLD analysis project Ga0105107, IMG submission 79335) | Freshwater sediment microbial communities from Prairie Pothole Lake near Jamestown, North Dakota, USA - PPLs Lake P8 Core (1) Depth... | ecosystem: Environmental > Aquatic > Freshwater >... | reverse complement strand
GGAGGGGTCCATTTCCGGTTGCGAGCTCGCCAGAGACCACACCCCCCGGTCCGGGCTCAAAACATCTACGCATCATGCAAAGAAGTTTCAGTTTAAGACTCTAATCAAGAGGCACAAAAGGACGTTTTGGCAGGCATGAACTCTATTCGTCGAATGATCACCGCAACTATGATGAGCACGTGCACGATCACGTGCACCCTCAAGCGCACACCCGTGGGGGTCATTCGGCGGCGGATCATGACATAGCGTAACGTCTTATCCAGGGCAGTTCAAAGGCCCGCCGTCGAACAAGCGACGGCGGGCCTTTTATTTCTCTTAAACTACAGGAGGTGAATGTCATGTCGAATAAAATCAGTGTGGGCGTCATTGGGGCTACAGGGATGGTGGGGCAGAACTACATCCGTTTGCTGAACGACAACCCATGGTTTGAGGTCGCCTACGCCGCCGCCTCTCCCCGTTCAGCAGGCAAGAGGTATCGGGAGGCTGTGGCAGGAAGGTGGCACATGGGTACGGACCTACCGTCCAGGGTCGGAGGCCTGGTCGTGGAAGATGCCGGCAACGTGCACGCCGCTCTGGGAAAGTGTTCGGTGATCTTCTCTGCCGTGGACATGGAAAAGGAATCGGTCAGAAAGCTGGAGATGGAGTTTGCGGCAAAAGGGTTTGCCGTGGTCTCCAACAACTCCGCTCATCGCCATACGGAAGACGTGCCGATTCTCATCCCTGAGATCAACCATGAGCACTGCGACATTGTCCCGGCGCAGCAAAAGCACTATGGGTGGAGCAAAGGGCTCATTGTGGTCAAACCGAACTGCAGCATCCAGAGCTACATGATCCCCATCCACGCTCTCATGCAAAAGGGCTTCCGGGTAGCAAAGATGATCGTTACCACTCTGCAGGGGCTCTCCGGCGCCGGGTATCCCGGCCCTTCCAGCCTGGACATGGTGGACAACATCATTCCCTACATCGGCGGGGAAGAGGAAAAATCGGAAAACGAACCCGGGAAGGTTTTTGGCAAGGTGACAGGAGGCAGAATCGTACCGGATGGAACCCTCTCCATCTCTGCCCACTGCACCAGGGTCCCGGTGATTGACGGTCACTCTGCCTGCGTCAGCATTCAATTTGCCGGAGCCAGGCCTTCCATCGACGAGACGAAGGACGCGTGGAGATCCTACCGGTCGGTTCCACAGGAACTGGAGCTTCCCTCAGCTCCGCGACAGCCGATCATCGTTCGTGACGAGATAGACCGGCCTCAACCGCGGAAGGACCGGGATGCGGAGAACGGCATGGCGGTTGTCGTGGGCAGGCTGCGGCCGTGCAAGGTGTTCGATTACCGCTTTGTCGGCCTGTCGCACAACACGGTCCGTGGGGCTGCGGGGGGTGCGATCCTGATGGCCGAGTTGTTGAAGGTGAAGGGGTACATTGGGTGATGGGGAGTCGGGCGGGAATACATCGTTCCCGCAGGAGAAGTAGAACGACATCAGCGAGATCAGGACAGCGTTTCTGAAGATTCTTTTTGTCGCCTTTCTCATGCTCTTGAATCCCGAGCGTTCACGTTGCGAATTTCTCAAGAATAGCCGAGTTCTTCGAGCCTCTCCTCGCTGATCCCGAAGTAATGAGCGATTTCGTGCACCACGGTCAGCTCGATTTCCTCCTCCAGTTCCTCGACTGTCCGGCACATTTCCTCCAGAGGCTCCTGGAATATGAAAATGGTGTCCGAATAGAGCGGCGGATCCGTCACGGACTGGTCCCCCATGGGAACGCCGGAAAAATAACCCAGAGGCTCCTCCCCCGGCAGGACCTCCATCTCCTCAAGCATGTCTTCGGACGGCCGCTTGCGAACGCTGATCAGCACATTGTCCAGGTGCCTGCGCAACTCCTCGGGGATGCGGTGAATTGCCCTCTTCACCATCCGGTCGAAATCTTTGTCGCTCACCTTCATGGGTTCGCTCCCACTTGAATTTTACTGCGGCAAGGAGTAAGAAGTAAATTAAATCCGGAGAAGAAACTCGACCATGACGCCATTGGTTCAGTGAATGCCCCGGTTGAAACGAGCTACCGGATTGTGGAGAAGGAGGGGTGAGGGAGAACAATGACGAGGATAAAGACGATGAACCCTAGATTCCGAGATCCTGCGACCAAGAACGTGCTGGATAAGATCGAGCTGTTCGACGAAGATCGCGATCTTGAGCTGGGAACCCTGGATGGCGCCACGGCCCTCAAAGGGCTCAAGTGCGGCAACCACACGCTTGACACGGACCTTTACGAACTCACGATGGTAGCCGGCTACCTCGTCTCAAGCAAGAGCAAACAAAGAGCTTGTTTCGATCTCTATTATCGCCAGAATCCTGATGGAGGAGGCTTTTGCGTCTTTTCCGGCCTGGAAAGCGTCATTCAGTATGTCAATTCACTGAAGATCTATCCGGATGACCTGGATTACCTCAAAAGCCTCGGCATCTTCTCAAAAGAAGCCTTAACGGAACTCGCCAAAGGCATCCGGTTCACCGGCGATATGTGGGCGGTCCCCGAGGGAACGGTGGTCTTCCCCAATGAACCCCTCATCCGGGTGGTGGGGCCCATTGCAGAAGCTCAGATTCTCGAGACCACGTTGCTGGCCATGGTCGGGCACCAGACGCTCATTGCCACGAAAGCCTCCCGCCTCAAAACAGCCACAAAGGGCGCACCGGTTATAGACTTCGGGACTCGGCGGGCTCATGGCGTCGAAGCGGCTCTTTACGGAGCCAGGGCTGCCTACATCGGTGGATGTGAAGCCACGTCCAATGTCAGAGCAGGCAAGCTCTTCGGCATTCCGATCCGAGGCACTCACGCCCACAGCTGGGTGGAGAGTTTCGACACGGAAATCGAATCGTTCCAGACCTTCTCCCGGATTTTCCCTGACCACTGTGTTCTCCTTGTGGACACCTACGAGGTGGTGGAGGGCGTGAACAACGCGATTCGAGTCGCAGAGGAGATGCGCTCGGAGGGCAAGAGACTGAGGGGCATCCGGATCGACAGCGGGGACCTGGCCTATTACTCCAAGGTCGCCAGGAGAATGCTCGACGAGGCGGGCTTCCCGGAAGTGAAGATCCTTGCAAGCAGCGATCTCGATGAATGGCTCATCGAAAGCCTAAGAGACCAGGGCGCGCGCATTGACATCTGGTGCGTGGGAACCAAGCTCATGACCTCGTATCAGACTCCGGCGCTCGGGGTGGTGTACAAGCTTATGGCCGCGGGTTACGAGAAGGACGGGCTCGTTCCCAAAATCAAGATTTCCCAGAACCCGGAGAAGGTGACCAACCCGGGAGTGAAGAAAATCGTGCGCTTTTACAACTCCCGGGGATTCATGATGGGTGACCTTCTCACGGAGGTGGAGGAGCCTCTTCCCTCCGGGAAGCCGGTCATTGCTCATCACCCCATGTACGACTACATGAAAAAAGCCTACCGGCCTCCTTATGAAGCCAGGGAGATCATGGTGCCGGTCTTCAAGAACGGCAAGCAGGTCTATGAGCCTCCTTCGCTTCAGGTTGTGAGACAGCATGCCGCAAAGGACCTGGAAAGTCTGGAGAACGAAACCAAGCGGTTCACGAATCCTCACCTCTACAAGGTCTCACTTTCCGACACGCTTCACCATATCAAAAAGAACCTCCTCCTTTTGCACCACGAGAACGCCTCAAATGGTAGGACGTAAATAGAGCGGCTCCATGAACATCCCTTTTCTCCTTCTTTTCTGGAGCCTTTGGTTCCTGAATTTCTCCACGCGAACGGTTCTCTCGCCTCTGCTGCCGATTTTCGAAACGGAGCTCCACATCAGCCATGCCCTGGCCGGCAGCATCTTTCTTTTCATGGCCGTGGGTTATACCAGCTCGTTGCTGGTCTCGAACTGGATCACTCCCAGGATCGGCTTCAAGAAGTCTATCGCCATCGGGTTCATCATTCTGATCGGAGCTCTCTTCGCACTTGCGTTTGCGAATACCTATTGGGGGCTGGGGGTTGTCGCCTTTTTCCTTGGGTTCGGGGGAGGCCTGTACCTTCCTTGCGCTCTCCCCTTGCTCACCTCCACGATTCACCCTGACCGATGGGGGAAGGCTATTGCCTTTCACGAAACGGCCGCCACTTTCAGCATCCTGGTCATTCCGCTTTTTGCCGCTGCGGCTCTTCGCTTCCTCGATTGGACGGTGCTGGTCCTGGCGCTGAGCGGCCTCTGTCTGGCGGCGACCATTGTGTTCCTCATTCGCTCCCCGGACCCCAGACCCAAAGTTGAGGACAAATCCCCTTTTTACAGTGTTCTCCGGCGTCGAGACTTCTGGATCATGGCGACCCTTTGGGGTTTTGCCGCAGCCGGGGGCCTGGGGATTTACAATCTGATCCCTCTCTTTCTCGTCAACGAGAAAGGCCTTTCCCTCGATCTGGCCAACTCGATCTTCGGCCTTTCCCGGATCGGAGGCCTGGTCGTCACTTTCCTTTCAGGCTTTTTGATCGACCGGATCGGCGTCAAGAGGGTGCTGCTCATCTCTTTGCTGGCCTCAGGCTTTTCCATCACGGGGATTGCCCTGGCGGATTCTTTCCCTCTTCTGGTGGGCATGCTTGTTTTTCAGGCCACGTTCATGCCCGCTTTTTTCCCCGCAGGCCTGGTGACGATTTCAAAGCTGACCACCTTCGGCGATCGAAGCGCATTTGCCGGGGCGACTGTTGCCATTGGGGTTGTCTTCGGGACCGGGATCGTGCCCACTCTTCTTGGAACAGTGGCGGATATCTGGAGCTTTCAGGCGGGCATGATGGTGCAGGGCCTGCTCACCATGGGGATCTGCCTCATGCTTAAATCCTTGCGTGGTCTGTAAGGGCCGCTAAACCCCTTGCATTGTTTGCCGCCGTTTCTATAATGGTCTCTATTTCTGGAGCTTGTGACCCTGATGCATGGCAAAAAGGAGCACCCATCCCATGTCGAGCGTTGATTTCACCCCAGCCCCCAATTTCATCAAGACCATCATCACCGAAGACCTGCAGACGAACAAATCCGGAGGCCGTGTCCACACTCGCTTTCCGCCCGAACCCAACGGCTACCTCCACATCGGTCACGCCAAGTCCATCTGCCTGAATTTCGGGCTGGCCCTGGAGTTCAACGGCCTCTGCAATCTGCGCTTCGACGACACAAATCCCAGCAAGGAGGACGTTGAATATGTGGAGTCGATCAAGACCGATGTCCGCTGGCTGGGATTTGACTGGGCCGATCGCGAGTACTATGCCTCCGACTACTTTCAGCAGCTCTATGACTTCGCGCTCCGGTTGATCCGCAAGAGGAAAGCCTATGTGGACGATCTCAGCGCGGAGCAGATCAGGGAGTTTCGCGGGACCCTGACCGAGCCCGGGAAGGAGAGCCCTTTCAGGAACCGTCCTCCGGAAGAGAGCCTGGCCCTCTTCGAGCGCATGCGCAGCGGCGAGTTCCCGGACGGCTCCCGGGTTCTTCGAGCCAGGATCGACATGAGCTCCCCCAATCTCAACCTGCGAGATCCGGTCATGTACCGGATTCTTCATGCCGAGCACCACAGGACCGGCAACACCTGGTGCATTTATCCCATGTATGATTTTGCCCATGGTCAGTGCGACTCGATAGAAGACATCACTCACTCGATCTGCACCCTGGAGTTTGAAGATCACCGGCCCCTCTACGACTGGTTTCTGAACGAACTCGAGATCGGTCATCCGCAGCAGATTGAATTCGCCCGCCTGAATCTGAGCCACACGGTGATGAGCAAGCGAAAGCTGCTCCAACTGGTTCAGGAAGGAGTCGTTTCCGGTTGGGATGATCCGCGCATGCCCACCCTTTCCGGTTTGAGGCGTCGAGGGTACACTCCCGAGGCCATCCGGAGCTTTTGTGAACGCATTGGCGTCGCAAAAAGAGACAGCATGGTGGATGTGGCTCTCCTCGAATACTGCATCCGGGAAGACTTGAACAAGCGGGCTCCCCGTGTGATGGCTGTCTTGCGCCCCCTGCGGCTGGTTATCGACAACTATCCGGAAGGCCGGGAGGAAGAGTTGGATGCGCTGAACAACCCTGAAGATCCGACGATGGGAACGCGAAAGGTCCCCTTCTCAAGGGAGCTCTTCATCGAGGAAGACGACTTCATGGAGACTCCACCCGCGAAGTTTTACCGGCTGTCGCCAGGCCGCGAAGTGAGGCTCCGCTACGCCTATTTCGTCAAGTGCGTCGGTGTGGTCAAAAATCAGGGCGGCAGGGTGACTGAGGTTCACTGCACCTATGACCCTAACACCAAGGGCGGGGATGCTCCGGATGGCCGCAAGGTGAAAGCAACCCTCCACTGGGTTTCAGCGCCCCATTCCATCGCGGCAGAGGTGAGAGTGTATGACCACCTCTTGTCCAAAGCCGAGCCGAGCGAAGAGGAAGGAGGCGCTGACTTCAAGACCTTGTTAAATCGCAGGTCCCTGGAGGTCTTGAAGGGCTGCCGTTTGGAGCCCGGCTTGTCAAAGGCTGCGCCCGGCTCCCGTTTCCAGTTCGAACGGCTGGGATACTTCTCTGTGGATTCTGAGGATTCGACTCCGGAGCATCCCGTGTTCAACCGGACGGTTACGCTCAAGGACGAGTGGACCAAGATTCAGAAGACCCAGGAAAAAGAGCCTGCGAAGCTGAAGTCGCCCAAAGCGATCCCTGAGATCTCTGCGGGCCGGCAGCGCACGGATCTTGTCCCTATTGCCCCGGAAATCACGATCGACGACTTTTCAATGCTGGACTTGAGGGTAGCCGTTGTGCGCGAAGCAGGCCTCGTGCCTGGAGCAGACAAGCTCGTGAAGCTCATGCTGGACGTCGGCGAAGGCCGCCTTCGACAGGTTTTCGCCGGCATTCGGTCCGCCTATCCTGAGCCGGAAAACCTCGTGGGCAAGAAAATGATGTTCGTCGCCAATCTGAAACCGCGGCAGATGAAATTCGGGCTCTCCGAAGGGATGATTCTTGCAGGGTCTGGAAAAAACCGCCTGGCCGTCGCGACTTTTGACGGCGACCTGGAGCCGGGAGACAAGGTCTCGTAGCTTTTTCTTGCCTCAGGCCTCTATAAGTATTATAGTTTGAGCGTAGGGTTTGCATGGATTCACGCGTGTCACAGGAGATCCACAGGCTTTGAACAAGAGAGAGTTTTTGCCGGAGTTCACCAAACCCCGCCGAGCGGCGAGGTTTTTTTTGGTCGGGTTCCTTTTTCTTGGAGCTTGCTCAGGCGGTCCTTCCGCAGAGGAGCCCAAATCCAAGGAAAGGCCGCCGGTGCCGGTCATTGTGGCATCGGTTTTCTCGAAGGATGTTCCCATCCAGGTCAGCGGCGTCGGCAACGTAGAGGCCTATTCCACGGTAGCCGTGAAATCCCGTGTTTCGGGTGAACTCGTGGGAGTTCACTTTCAGGAAGGCCAGGAAGTCAGGGAGGGGGATCTTCTTTTCACCATCGACAAAGCGCCGTATGAAGTGGCCCTCAAGGAGGCCCAGGCAAGGCTCGAACGGGATCAGGCCCTCGCACGCAAGGCAAGAGACGATGTACGGCGAAACCAGCCTCTGGCTGAAAGAGATATCGTGAGCCGACAGTCCCTCGACCAGTACGTGAGCACTGCAGAGGCGGCCGAGGCGCTCGTGAAAGCGGATCAAGCCGCAGTGGAAAACCTCCAGTTGCAGCTCGGGTACTGCTCCATTCGTTCCCCTATCTCGGGAAGGACCGGAAGCCTTCTGATTCAGAAAGGAAACCTGGTCAAAGGGAACGACGAAAACAAGTCCCTCCTCACCGTTCACCAGATCGAGCCGATCTATGTGACCTTTGCCGTTCCGGAGAAGTATTTGGGGGAGATCAACCGGAGAACCAAGGAAGGCAAAATGGAGGTCCAGGTCTACACCGCCGACAACCCGGGCGGTGCGGAACCGATCACCGGTGTCTTGAGCTTCGTGAACAACACGGTGGAGCAATCCACGGCCACGATTCGCCTCAAAGCCACCTTTCAGAACAGAGACCGCCGACTCTGGCCCGGGCAAACGATCAATGTGCTTCTTACCCTGGGCGTCCAGCCCAAGGCCGTGGTGGTGCCCAGCCAGGCGATTCAAAGCGGCCAGTCCGGTTCCTACGCTTTCGTCGTCAAGCAGGACCAAACCGCTGAGCTACGGCTCGTCTCCGTGTCTCGCAGCACAAACGGCGAAACCGTGATCGAGAAGGGTCTCAGCCCCGGCGAAACCGTGGTCACCGACGGCCAACTCCTTCTGACCTCAGGCGCCAGAGTGAGCATCAAGGACCAGAACTCGGGTCGCCAAGAGGCTCCCAGGAAATGAACCTTAGCGCCCTCTTCATACGACGGCCGGTCATGACCACGCTGGTCATGCTCAGCATCATCATGTTCGGTCTCATGGGCTACCGCCGCCTGCCGGTCAGTGATCTTCCCAACGTGGATTTCCCTACGCTGATGGTGAGTGCCAGCCTGCCCGGTGCCAGCCCTGAAAACATGGCTGCCTCGGTGGCCACTCCCTTGGAGCGCCAGTTCACCACCATCGCCGGGGTGACGGCCATGACGTCCTCCAGTTCCCTCGGAGTGAGCCAAATCACTCTCCAGTTCGACCTGGACCGCGATATCGATGCTGCCGCTCAGGACGTACAGGCAGCCATTGCCAGAACAACCCACCGGCTGCCGCAGGACATGCCCTATCCCCCGTCTTACAGGAAAGTGAATCCGGCGGACATGCCCATCCTGTTCCTGTCCATCACCTCCCCTACCCTCCCGCTCTACACGCTCAATGAGTATGCGGAAACGATGATCGCTCAGCGGATTTCCACGGTGAGCGGTGTGGCCCAGGTGCAGGTCTACGGCTCCCAGAAATACGCCGTCCGCATTCAGATCGATCCCAATGCGTTGAAGAGTCGCGGCATGGGCATTGATGAAGTCGCCCGAGCGATTCGAACCGCGAACACCAACTTGCCCACGGGCATCCTTTATGGACGCCACAGGGCATTCACCGTGGAGACCACGGGCCAGCTCAATCAGGCCAAGGAGTTCAACCCGGTCATCATTTCTTTTCGTGGCGGTCACCCCGTTCGTCTCCAGGATGTGGGCAGGGCCATTGACAGCGTGGAGTTCGACAAGGCCGCGGCGTGGTTTATTGATGAGCGTGCGATGGTGCTCGCGGTCCAGCGTCAGCCGGGAACCAACACCGTGGAAGTGGCGGATGCCGTCAAAAAGCTTCTCCCTGCCTTCCAGGCCCAATTACCGGGTTCCGTGTCTCTCCACCTGTTGTATGACCGTTCTGAATCCATTCGCGAATCCGTGAGGGATGTCAAGTTCACTCTGGTCTTTGCGTTGCTCCTTGTGGTGATCGTGATCTTTCTCTTTTTGCGCAAAATCTCCGCAACGCTGATCCCTTCCGTGGCCATGCCCCTCTCCATCATCGGGACCTTCGGCATCATGTATCTCCTCGACTTCAACCTGGATAACCTCTCGCTGATGGCCTTGATCCTGGCCGTGGGGTTTGTGGTGGATGATGCCATTGTCATGCTCGAGAACATCGTGCGCCACGTGGAAATGGGAGAACCTGTTTTCGAGGCAGCCCTGAAAGGATCGAAGGAAATCGGATTCACCATCATCTCCATGACCCTCTCCCTGGCGGCTGTTTTCATCCCCGTCCTTTTCATGGGAGGAATCATCGGCCGTTTGTTCACGGAATTCTCGGTCACCATCGGAGTTGCGGTTCTCATCTCCGGTGTCATTGCCCTAACCCTCACGCCCATGCTGTGCAGCCGTTTCATCAGGGCGGAAGCTCTTGAAAAGCGAGGACGATTCTACGCGGCTTCCGAAGGCGTCTTTCAGGCCATGCTCAGGGCCTATGGTGCAGGGCTTCGGTTCTTCCTGCGGCACCGTTTTGTGACTCTCCTGTTCACCGTTCTTGTCCTTTTGGCCACCGTCCATCTCTTTCGCACGCTTCCCAAAGGCTTCATTCCTTCAGAGGACACCTCGCAGATGATGGCGATCACGGAAGCCGTGGAAGGGATCTCCTTTGAATCCATGGTGGAGCACCAAAAGGCGGTGGCGAGCATTGTCAAAGAGGATCCCAATGTGGCCGCTTTCATGTCCAATGCCGGGGCCCGCGGCCCATTCGGCAGGGGCAATACGGGTTCCATGTTCATTCGCCTCAAGCCCAGGAGCGAGCGCGAGCTCAGTGTCGACGAGGTCATTTCAGAACTCAGACCCAAGCTGAATCAGGTCCCCGGCATCCGAGTTTTTCTTCAGAACCCGCCTCCCCTCCGGATCGGCGGGATGGTGACCAGAAGCCTTTACCAGTACACCCTTCAGAGCCCTGATTTGCGTGAACTCTACGAACACGCCCCTGTCCTTCAGGATAAGATCAAGGCCTTGCCGGGTTTTCTGGATGTGACCTCTGACCTTGAAATCAAGAACCCTCAGGTGAATGTGGAGATCGACCGTGACAGGGCGTCGGTGCTCGGGGTGACGGCCGAACAGATCGAAGACGCCCTTTACACCGCCTACGGGACCAGGCAGATCTCCACGATCTACGCCTCCAACGACGATTACGCGGTCATCATGGAGGTTCTCCCCGAGTATCAGCTGGAGACTGGGGCTCTGTCTCTGCTCCACGTCCGGTCGGCCGGGGGCCAGCTGGTTCCTCTGGACACGTTTACCCGTTTCACCCCGTCTGTCGGTCCTGCGGCCGTGAGCCACCTGGGTCAATTGCCCGCAGTCACCATCTCCTTTAACCTGAACCCCGGAATTTCCCTAGGGGACGCGGTAACCGCTGTGGAAAAGGTTTCCAGAGCCACCCTGCCCTCGACCATCAACACCAGCTTTCAGGGAACAGCCCAGGCTTTCCAGTCCTCCTTCGAGGGGATGGGGCTCCTGCTTCTCATGGCCATCGTCGTGATCTACATTGTCCTGGGGATTCTATACGAAAGCTTCATCCACCCGGTGACCATTCTTTCCGCGCTGCCTTTTGCGGGATTCGGAGCCCTGGTGACCCTGCTGGTTTTCAACAGTGAGCTCAACATCTATGCCTTTGTCGGGATCGTCATGCTCGTGGGTCTTGTAAAGAAAAACGGCATCATGATGGTGGACTTCGCTCTTGAGGCGAAGAAAAGCGGAGAGAAATCTGCCTCTGAGGCGATTTATGAAGCGTGCCTGATCCGGTTCAGGCCGATCATGATGACCACTATGGCCGCTCTCGTGGGCACCCTGCCCATTGCTCTGGGATACGGCGCCGGAGGCGAGGCTCGCCAGCCCCTGGGTTTGGCCGTTGTAGGCGGGCTGTTGTTCAGCCAGTTCCTGACTCTTTTCATCACCCCTGTCTTCTTTGTCTACCTGGATAAACTCCAAGGGGCCTTGAGCCGGCGCGGCCGAGCGGAAAAATCATCTCTGAGATAAGGCCATCCCTTTGCCCTGGTCTCTGCGCTATTTCAAAATCCATGCTCCCCACCTCGATGCAAGAGGGGAGCAGGGGAATTGCTTTTTACAGGGATTGCCCTTATTCGTCGATCGTTGTGGCTGGACACAGAAGAAGGAGGTCAGTCTAGGACTTTGGAAACGGGGATGGGGGTGCATCTGATATCAGGGCGTGCAACGCTTCCCGATCTTCTTTCGTGATCTCCACAAAACAAATGCCCACCCCAAAAGCT
>Ga0105107_10002743_pt1 | contig 11651 bp, 6 predicted proteins | sample PPLLaktember2015_6_FD_79335 | JGI IMG/M metagenome (GOLD analysis project Ga0105107, IMG submission 79335) | Freshwater sediment microbial communities from Prairie Pothole Lake near Jamestown, North Dakota, USA - PPLs Lake P8 Core (1) Depth... | ecosystem: Environmental > Aquatic > Freshwater >... | reverse complement strand
CTCGCACGCGCGCTCGTGGCCTCGCGGGGCGACGCAGTGCGTGCGCGCGAGCTGGCCGAGCAAGCGCTCGCGGACTACGCGTCGATCGCCCCGCTCGCTGCCGACGAGGTGCCCGCGGTGCGCAAGTGGCTCGCGGCGCGCAAGCGTTGATCAGCCGCCGAGCGTTGCCAGTGCGAGCGCGACCTGACGCTCCTGCTCGCGGGCGGGATCGTGCACCTGCAGGCCGAGCCACACCGTGCGTTCGAGCAACGACCTGGCCTCGAGCAGCCGGTGGAAGAGCGCACCGCGGTGATCCTCGAGCGTGCGCAGGCGGTCGAGGCCCTCGAGGATCGGCGTGCGCACCGACGGCGGATCCTCGCGGGCCTCGCTGACCGCGAGCGCACGCACCATGGCGCCCTCGTCGAGCGTGCCGAGCTCGGCGCTGACGCGCGTGATCTCCTCGACGTGCGTCTCGATCGCAGCGACGAGCGGCTCGATCGGCGCGGTCAGGGCATCGATCTCGCGGGTGTCGCCCAGGAACGACGCGCGGTGGTCGACGAGGCGTTGCACGAGCAGCGCGAGCTCGCCGACGACCTGGCGCACGTCGCCGGGGGGATTGCCGCCGAGCACGGCCGCGAGCCGGGCGACGAGTGGATCGGAGGCGGGCAGGGCGGCCGGAGCGGCGCGCAGACGGAAGCGTGGCCGGGCGCGGCGATCGGCGACCCGATCGTTCAGGATGGCGAGCAGCGGGATGAGCCCCGGAATCGTCGCACAGAGCACCCACCAGCCGGCGATGCCGAACAGCTCGAACAGCAGGCCGACGACGAGGTTCGCCGCGAGCCAGATGCCGACCCACGTGCCGGCGCGCGCGACCGCGGTCGGCCCGATGATGCGCATGTCGAGGCCGTGCTCGCGCGCGATGCCCTGCAGCGCATCGGCCGTCGCGGGCGTGAGATTGCCGTACAGCCGCGCGGGCAGGCGGATGCGACCAATCTTCTCCTCGTCCGAGTACATGTGCACCGAGCCGATCACGAACTCGGGCTTCTGCACCGGCGGCGCCGACACGTCCTGGATGAACGACTGCAGCCAGCGCAGCGGCTCGGCGTGCTCGCTGAGCGACGTCAGCTCGAGGGCATAGCCTTCCTCGTCGCTGCCGCTGTGCTCGAATCGCACCGCGAGTCGGCCACACGCGAGGCACAGCCGCTGGCCGACGCGCAGGCGCGTCTGGCAGTGCTGGCACACCGTGGTCTCGTCGTTCTGCCAGGGCCCGGCGCCGCCGCGGAGCACCCACGCGATCTCGGCGGCACTGCCGGGCCGGCGGTCGGCATCGATCTCGAGACAGCGACGCACGAGATCGTCGAGCGCCGCGGGCACGTCCGCGCGGACCTGGGCGAGCGACGGCAGCCGGTGATGATCGGCCAGCAACGGCGGACCATCGCCGAACGGGAGCGCGCCGGCGAGCGCCTGCCACATCATCACGCCCAGGCTCCACAGATCCGAGCGCTGGTCGACCGCGGTCTTCACGAGCTGCTCGGGCGCGACGTAGCTCGATCCACGCAGCAGCAGGCTCGACGCGGTGTGGCTCGACAGCACGTCGACGCGCGCGAGACCGACGTCGGTGAGCACGAAGCGCCCACCGGCGACGCGCACGACCTGCTCGGGCCGCAGATCACGGAGCACGGCGCCGGTCGTGTGCACGGCATACACCGCGTCCGCGACCCCGGCGAACACCGCGGTGACCTCCTCGATCGGCAGCGGTGCGCGTGCGAGCCAGCTCTGCAGCGGATCTCCGTCCGGGTCGAGCCGGACGCGCCACGGCGGCTCGGCCTGGGGATCGCGCGGATCGGGCGCGGGTCCGATCGCGATCGTCGGCGCGAGGCTGTGAACTGCGAGCGATCGGATGCGCTCGACGTCGCGGACCCACCGGCGCCGGATCGACTCGTCGCGCGCGAGATCCGGCGCGAGCTGGCCGACGACGCAGTGCGACCCGTCGGCCATCCGCACCCGCCAGCGCGTCTCGGTGCCGACGTCCGTGGCCTCGCCGACGACCGTGTGTGGCAGCGAAAGGAACGGCAGCGAGGTCACAGGCGCTGGACCTCCTCGAGGGCCTCGACCGTCGCGCGCAGGGAATCGAGCTCGCCCTCGACGCGCTGCAGGCCCAGCCGAGCGCCGGCGGCCGCCTGCCGGGCGGCGAGTGCATCGAGTGTGGCAGTGAGCTCGAGCAATCGCCCGGCCCACATGTCGCGCTCCTGCATCGTCGCGCGATGCTCCGCGTCCGCGAGATCGAAGCTCGCCTGCAGCATCATCGACTCGATCTCGTCCATGCGCCGCACCGCGACGGTGGCGAGGTTGATCGCGTGCTCCATCTCGCCGCTGATCTCGGCGTGGCGTTCGGGCGGCGTCGCCCGGACGAGCCCGACGACGCGCAGCACGACCGCGCCGAGGGCCTCGCGGTGCCGTTTCTGGCCGATGCCCGCGACGACGGGCGGGAGCGCGCGCAGACGCTGCTCGAGCGCCGCGGGCAGCGAGCGCCCGTCGATCCCGTGCGCGGCGACCATCGGACGCACGACCGAGCTGTACGCCCGTCCGTAGGACACGACCGCCGCGACGAGCACGACCGGGATCCCGAAGACGACGAGGAAGGGATGGATGAGCGCCGGGATGCTCGCGATCGCCGTGGCGAGGGTGAGCCCGCGCCCGGCCATGCGGTGCATGTGTCGGCGCAGCAGGGGATGCTCCAGGCGACCGCCGGTGTGCACCTCGGACTCGAGCTCGAGCCGCGCGAGCGAGCCGACGATCGACTGCGCGCTCGCGGGACTGACGTCGCGCACGAGCACGAACGGCAGACGCGGGATCTTGCGCGACAGGTCGGTGGGATCGAAGCCCACGCTCGCATTCGCCTGCAGCCAGTCGACCAGGCGATCGCGACGCGAGGTGTCGAGCTTGTCCGATAGCCGGCCCGGTCCCGTCACGAGCACCGTGCTGGCCCCGGGCTCGAGTACGACCGGCATGAGGCCGCAGCGGAAGCACACGCGCACGTCGGTGAGCACGTCGGCGCCACAGCCCGCACACCGCCCCGCCGCGACCGCGAGCATGCCGGCCGATCCGAACGCGACGGGCACGAGCGCCGCGCGGTTGGGGTCGCGCAGCTCGGCGAGCACGGCGAGCACGGCACCCGCGGACTGCGGCCGTTCGCCGGGCGTCTTGGCGAGCAGCCGCGCGACGAGCCGCTGCAGGCCCTGCGAGTACTCGCCGGGCAAGGCCGGAATCGGCGCGGAGCGATGGGCCTCGAGCATCGCGAACGGCGTGGGTCCGCTGAACGGCGGTGAGCCGGTGGCGAGTTCGACGAGGATGCAGCCGAGCGCGTAGAGGTCGGTGCGCGGATCGACGGCGAGCGGATCGAGGCACTCGGGCGCCATGTACGGCGGCGTGCCGAGCACGGTGAGCGCCCCCTTGTCGGCATCGGCGAACGACGACGCGCGAGCCATGCCGAAGTCCGCGATCTTCCCGAACGGGCGGCCCTCGTGCATCGCGAGCAGCACGTTGGCCGGCTTGAGATCGCGATGGATGACGCCGCAGCTGTGCGCGTAGGCGAGGCCGGCCGCGATGTGCTCGGCAATCTCGAGCAGCTCGGGCTCCGGCAGGGGACCACGTCGCGCGAGATGCCGCGCCAGCGTCGAGCCCTCGACGAGCTCCATGACGAGCGCGGTGTGGCTGGTGATCGTGTCGATGCCGTACACCCGCACGAGGTTCGGGTGCACGAGCCGGCTCGCCAGCTCGGCCTCGCGCTGGAACCGGGCCCGCGCGGTGGCGTCGCGTTCGTGCCGCCCGTGCAGCAGCTTGGCCGCGTACACGCCCCCACCGACGCGATCGCGGACCCGCACGACCGTGGCGATCGCCCCCTTGCCGATCTCCGCGCCGACCTCGTAGCGCTCGTAGCGGTCGGGCGCAGCGCTCATGCCTGCGGTGAGAGACTCCATGACCCCACAGGGTTGTTCCCCGCCGCCAAACCGCGAGGCCCCGGAAATCTACCCCAAGCTCCACGAGCCGGGCACGGGTGCCGCCGGTCGGTTCGTTTTGCCCAGGTCCGGGGGGCCGCCGTGCTACAACCTGTCCGCGATGCGGGCTCTCGGCATCGACGTCGGCAGCAAGACGATCGGCGTCGCGCTCTCGGACGAAGATCTCGTGATCGCGAGTGCATGCGAGGTGTTGCCGCGTCGCGGGAACGACGATGATGCCGCCGCCATTGCCGCGCGCGTGCGCGACCGCGCGGTCGGGACCGTGGTCGTCGGATTGCCGCTCGAGCTCGATGGGCGGGAGGGTCGCCGAGCGCGCACGGTGCGGGCACTCGTCGGCGTGCTCGAGCGCGAGCTGGGCGGGAACACACCCCCGGTCGAGCTCGTCACGTGGGACGAACGGTTCTCCACCGCAGCCGCGGAGCGCACGATGATCGAAGCCGACGCGTCGCGATCGGAGCGCAAGCGACGGATCGATGCCGTCGCGGCGCAATACATCCTGCAGGGCTGGCTCGACGCGCAGCGTCCAGGAGAGCACCGGTGAAACGACCCTGGTGGAAGCTGCGTCGCTCCCGGCGAGCGCAACGATGGGCCCTCGTGGCCGTGCTCGTCACGCTCGCGGTGGGCGCATGGTTCGTGAAGCGCGAGTGGGAACGGCTCATCGCGTACCCCGAACGACCCGCACCGGGCACGAGCGATCCGATCGACGTCGTCGTGCCCCAGGGGGCGTCGTTCCCGGAGGTGCTGGCGCTGCTCGTCGACAACGGCGTGGTGCCGGCGGAGGACGCCACGAGCTTCCGGCTGTTCGTGCTGCACAAGGGCGCGGCACGCAAGGTCACCGCCGGCCCGCATCATTTCCGCGGCGACATGACGCCGATCGAGGTGCTCGACGAGCTGCAGCGCAAACAGCAGCGCAAGGCGGTGCGCGTGACGGTGCCCGAGGGCAAGAACATGCTCGAGGTCGCGCGCATCATCGCGGACGGCGGCGTGTCGGATCCCGCGGCGCTCGAGGTCGCCATGCGCGATGCGAAGCTGCTCGCCGAGCTCGGCATCGCCGGGCCCACGGCCGAGGGCTACCTGTTCCCCGACACGTACAGCTTCAACGTCGACGAGGATCCGGCCAAGGTGATCTCGACGATGGTCGCGCGCCATCGCGAGGTGTACGCGGAGCTGCGCCGTCGCTACCGCGAGGAGGCTCAGGACCTCGCCGACGACCTGCAGTTCGACGATCACGACATCGTCACGCTGGCCTCGATCGTCGAGAAGGAGACGGGGGCGAAGCACGAGCGGCCGCTCATCGCCGGCGTGTTCCTCAACCGTTTGCGGTTCTCCAGCTTCAAGCCGAAGCTGTTGCAGACCGATCCGACGATCATCTACGGCTGCACGGTGCCGGCCCAGAAGTCGGCGGCGTGTCAGAAGTTCGAGGGCCGCATCCGGACGATCCACCTGCGCGACCCGGACAACCCCTACAACACGTACACGCACGAGGGGCTGCCGCCCGGCCCGATCACGAACCCGGGCAAGGCCGCGCTCGAAGCCGTCTTCGCGCCGAAGAAGTCGAAGTTCCTCTTCTTCGTCGCGCGCAACGACGGAACGCATCAGTTCAGTAAGAGCGAAGCCGAGCACGAAGCCGCGGTCGAGCTCTACCAGCGTCAGGGAGCGGTCGGCGACGGCTCGGCGGCCGGTGCTCGCGACGACTGACGTTCGTTTTTACTTCCGCGGTACATGGCGCGTGATACGCTGACGCGGACCGATGCCGGCTCGCCACGGGATCTTCGCGCAGTGGATCGCGGTGCTGCTGGCGGTCTTCGTGGGGATCGCGGGGCTGCCGAGCACGCCGGCGAATGCGGCTGCCCCGGCGGAAACGGGGGCCAAGGCCGCGATCCTTCCGCTCGCCGTGGACGGTGAGCTGTCGCAGGTCGATCGCGAGTCGCTCACGACCGAGCTGGTCGGCGGGCTGCAGCGCGGCGCGTTCGCGGTGGTCCAGCCGTCCGAGGTACTCGCCAGCGACGCGAACGCCGGCGAATGTGCCGACGCGAAGTGCTACGTCCGCGTGGCCAAGGCCACCGGCGCGACGCATCTCGTCCGCGCGACGGCCCGCGTGCGCGATCGCGACTACGACATCGCCGTGGAGCTCATCGACGGCAAGTCGGGCAGCGTCGTGGCGAGCAGTCAGGAGGGCTGCGAGATCTGCGGCATCGTCGACGCCGGCAATCTGATGAGCTCCGCGGCCGCGACGCTGCGGACCAAGCTCGATGCCCTCGCGAAGGGACCGTCCACGCTCACCATCACGAGCGAGCCCGCCGGTGCCGAGGTGACGGTCGACGGAGAGATCGCCGGCGTCACGCCCGTGCAGCGCTCGGTCATCGTCGGCAAGCGCGTGATCCGGGTCAGCAAGGAAGGCTTCATCGCCGTCGAGCGCGAGGTCACCGTCGTCGAGGGCGTCGCCGAGGAGATCGGGTTCACGCTCGAGAAGGTGCCCAATCGCCTGCCGAAGCGGCCATGGGGCTTCGTCTCGCTCTCGTTCGGTATCGCCTCGCTCGGCGTCGCTACTGGCTTCGCGGCGATGCAGAGCCGCCCCTACAAGATCGGTGGCGCCTGCGATGGCGACAACGTCGACGCCGACGGGGACTGCCGGCGGCTGTGGGACACCGAATGGATCGTCTACGGCACGGCGATCGCCGGCGCGGCTCTGATCACGCTCGGCATCGCGGTGCTGCTCACGACGTCGGGCCAACGCAAGGACCGCGCGAGCAAGCGGTCGAAGGGCAAGAAGCGCGGCAAGGCGCAGGCGAACGTCGGCGTCGGCTTCGGATCGCTCGAGCTGCGCGGTCGGTTCTGATCGGAGGCATCGTGACCGGGCGCGTCGCCAGGGTGCCTGTCGACGTGCGTGGTCGGTACCTCGTGCTGGACGCGGTGGCGTCGCCCGAGCCGGGTGTCGAGCGGTTCACCGCGTACGACCCCGAGCTCGCACGGCGCGTGCAGCTGTGCGTCGTCGCGATCGCGGACGACCAGCAGCGGGCCCGCGTGATGGCCCGGGCGCGGGGTCTCGCCGGCATGACGCATCGCAACGTCGCGGCCGTGCTCGACATCGGGGCGAGCGAGGACGGGATCCACATCGCCACCGAGCTCGCCGACGGGCCGCCGCTGCGCGCGTGGTGCAGCACGCAGGGGCTCGATGCGCGGGCGACGTGGCGATCTATCGCAGCGGCCGGGCGGGGGCTCGCGGCGGCGCACGCGGCCGGCATCGTGCACGGTGCTCTCGATCCCGATCGCATCCGCATCGGATCCGATGGACGCGTCTGCGTGGTCGACTTCGCCATCGCACCGTCCGACGAGGCGACGATCGCCGACGACGTGCGGCGCTTCGCGACAATCGCGGCCGACGTGCTCGCGGCCCGCGACGCGCCGGGCTGGTGGTTGCGCCCGCTGCAGGCGGCCGCGCGCGGGGAGCCCTGCGAGATCGCGGTGCTCCTCGCTCGCGTCGAGGCTCACGAGTGGCGGCGCCGGCAGCTGTGGCTCGGCCTCGGTACGGTCGCGGTCGCAGCGGCGCTGGTGTACACGACGGCGTCGGACTCGACGGACGTCGCGTGCACCGGAGCCGCCCGGCACCTCGACGGCGTCTGGGACGACGCGCGCCGCGAGCAGTGGGCGGCCGCGTTCACGGCCACGGGTGCACCGTGGGCCGGTGACGTCGAACGGCTCGCCCGCGAGCGGCTGGATGCGCACGCTGCCGCGTGGATCGAGCAGCACGAGGACGCTTGCCGATCGACGCGGATCGATCACGCCCAGAGCGACGCGGTGCTCGAGCTGCGCATGGCGTGCCTGCAGCGTCGTCGGCTCGAGCTCGCGGCGCTCGTCGACACGATCGTCGCGGCAGAACCGACCGTGCTCGCGCGTGCCGACGACGTGGCGGCGGGGCTCACCGATCTCCAGGGATGCGCCGACGTCGACGCTCTGATCTCGCGCACGCCACCGGTCGATCCCGGCATGGCGGACGGGATCGCAAGCGGTCTCGCGAGCGCGCGTGCGCTGCGGGATGCCGGGGAGGACGGCCGCGCGCTGGCGATCGCGTCGCCGTGGGTCGCCGCTGCGCACACGCTGGGCGATGCGGTGCTGCTGGCCCAGGGCCAGCTGTTGCTCGCGGATCTCGAGGATCGGCTGGGTGCGCCCGAGGTCGCCGAGCGCACGCTGCTGGCGGCGTTGTGGTCGGCCGAGCGGGCACACGCCGACCACGAGGTCGCGCAGGCGTGGATCGAGCTCGAATGGCTGCTCGGATTCCGTCGTGGCGATCGCAGCGAGGGCGAGCGCGCGGCGCAGCACGCCGCTCGCGCACTGCAGCGGGTCGGCGGCGACGCCTCGCTCGAGGCGATGCGACTCGGCAACCTCGGCTACGTGCTCGAGATCGCCGGCGACTACGACGCCGCGGCGGCGAGCTTCGAGGCCTCGCTCGCGCTCGCCGAGCAGACGTTCGGCCGCGACGATCCGCGGCTCCTGCAGCCGTTGAACGGCCTGGCGATGACGCTGAAGAACCAGGGCAGCTACGAGCGCGCGGCCGCGACGTTCGAGCGTGCGCTCGACCTGGTCGAACGCACGGTGGGTCCCGATCACCCCCGCAATGCGTCGTTGCTCGCGAACCTCGGAAACCTGCAGCGGGCGCGCGGGCAGCTCGCGGAGTCCGAGGCGTCGCACCGGCGCGCGCTGGAGATCCGCCGCGCGACACTCGGCGAGGACCATCCCGAAGTGGCCGCGTCGCTGCACAATCTCGCGAGCCTGCAGATCGATCGCGGCGACTACGAGGGGGCCGCGGCGAGCTTCCGACGGGCTGCCGAGGTGTTCGAGGCCAGCTACGGCGATCGTCACGGCCACGTGGGTACGGCGCGCAACGGGCTGGGGTATGCCCTCTACCTGCAGCAGCGGTTCGGCGAGGCCCGCACGGAGTTCGATCGCGCGATCGCGATCCAGTCGGCAGCGCACGGCGAGGATCACCCGATGGTCGCGTCGGCCCGCACCAACCTCGGGCTCGCGCTGCACATGCTCGGGGACCTCGACGGCGCCGCCGAGCAGCACCGGCGCTCGCTCGCGATCATGGAGGCGAAGCTGGGCAAGGACCACCCGAACCTCGTGACCGCGCTGACCAACCTCGGCGAGGTCCTGCTCGCGCGGGACGACGCCGCAGGTGCGTTGCCGCTGCTCGAGCGCTCGGTCGCGATCGCCGAGACGACCGAGGCTGCGAACGCCGGGCTCGCCAGCGCGACGCTCGGGCGCACGTACCTCGCGCTGGGCCGCCGCGCCGAGGGCATCGCCGCGCTCGAGCGGGCGATCGCGATCATGACGAAGAACGGCAGCGACCCGGAGCGCCTGCAGGACGTGCGGGACGAGCTGGAATCGCTCAACCGCCGAGCTTCGCCTTCACGCGACTGATGCGCTCGTCGGCCTTCGACGAGCCGAGCTTCTTGGCCTGCTCGTACTGCTTGAGCGCGTCCTGGAAGCGCAGCACCTTGAAGTAGGCGTCGCCGAGCTTGAGCCGGTAGTTCTGGTTCGCCGGCGAGGCTGCGACCGCCTTCTCGGCGAACACCACCGCCTTCTGGTCGGAGCCGGTGTCGAAGTACACGTCCGACAGGCCCATGAGCGCCATCGCGTTGGTGTGATCGTGGGCGATCGCCTGGTTGAACAGCGACGAGGCCTCGTTGCGCTTGCCGGCCCGCAGCGCCGTCATGCCCTGCTCGGCGAGCTCCTTGGCCTTCTTCGGGTCGCGCTCGGCGGCGCCGAGCAGGTCGCGCGGATCGTGGCCGAGCGTGCGCTTCTTCTTCTTCGTCTCCGCGGGAGCCGCAGCAGCCGGCGCGGGGACGACCGTGGGGGCGGCGGCGACGGGCTCGGGCGCGGCCGCGACGACGACCTCGTCCTCGTCGGGCGCATCGGGGACGGCCCCGGCCGACTTGCGCGCGCGCGTCTTCGCGAGCGGGCTCTTCAGCTCGGGCATGGACTGCGCGAGCATGTCGGCTTCTTCGGCGTCGAGCTTCGCGAGCTCCTCGAGGATCGCTGCCAACTGCTCCTGCTTGACCTCCTCGTCGGCCTCCTGGTCGACCTTCGTCATCTCGGCCATCACCTGCTCGAGCGTGGAGAACTCGCCGCGATTGGCCCGCTCGATGAAGTCGGCGAGGAGCACGGTCGGGAACTGGCCGCGCTCCTTCGCCCGGACGTTCGTGAGGTCGAACGCGAGCGCCCAGAGGTAGTGCTGCTTCGCGGCCGTCGTCGCGCCCTGATCCCACAGCGTGTCGCCCTGGCCGACCAGCGTGTCGGCGAACTCGGTGCGCAGCGCGATCCCGCGTTCGTCGCCATCCGACTCCTCGGGACCCGTGACGCCCTCCAGCTCGAGGACCTTCGCGTAGGCCGTCGGCACGGTCGGGTCGGTGTGCGGTGGGATGACCCAGTTCAGGCGCGCCGCAGCGCCGCGTGCCTCGTTCGTCAGCGTCTCGACCACGCTGTCGCCGGCGGGCACCGCGGGCTCCTGCGGCCGTCCGAATGCGAGGAACAATCCGAACAACACGGCGGCGAGCGTGCTGGCGCCCGCGACGACCGGCCACACCCAGCGACGACGCGACGGCATGCCGATCGCCATCGGCGAGGGCATGTCGCGCAACAATCGCTCGCGCCGTTCCATGTCGGCGAGCTCGGGCAGCGCCAGGTCGTCCCACGGCGTCGAGAGCTTGTCGGCGATCTGCGCCTCGCACAGCGCAGCCTCGAGATCGGCCATGTCCCAGAAGCGAGAGTCGGGCTCCTTCGCGAGACAACGCAGGACCACGCGCTCGAATGCCGACGGAATCGTGAGATCCGTACGGCGCCTGCTCGGCGGTACCGGCTGCTCGTGGAGATGGTTGTGCAACAGGCTCTCGATCGAGTCGCCGTCGAACGGCGGCGTTCCGGTGAGCAGCTCGTACGCGGTGCAACCGAGCGCGTAGATGTCGAGCCGCCCGTCGAACGCGACGCCCGCGATTTGCTCGGGAGCCATGTAGTGCGGCGTGCCCGCGATGCTGCTGCCGTCGGCGGTCGTACCCGCCGCGAGCATCGCGGAGATGCCGAAGTCGACGATCTTCACGGTGTCGACGCGACCGTTCTCGGTCGTGACGATCAGGTTCTCGGGCTTCACGTCGCGATGCACGACGCCGGCCCGGTGAGCGACGTGCAGCCCCTTGCAGACCTGGCGCAGGATGCCGATGAGGCGGCCCGGATCCATGCCGGTGGACGAGTCCGGTGGGACGAGATCCACGCCGTCGAGCAGCTCCATCGCGAAGAACAGCCGACCGTCGGGGAGCTCGCCGAAGTCGTAGATCTCGACGATGTGGGCCGATCCGAGGCGGCTGGCCGCGCGCGCCTCGTCGCGGAACACCTGGACCATCTTCGGCTGACGGCTGAGATCGAAGCGCAGGATCTTCAGCGCGACCTTGCGTTCGATGTCGATGTGCTCGGCCTCGTAGACGACGCCCATGCCGCCTTCGCCGAGCCAGCGCAGGATGCGGTACCGCGTGCCGGGTACCATCTTGCCGGCGGTCAGCCGCAGCTTCGGCGAGTCGCTGCCCGGCTCCTGCAGACCCTCGGCGCCCTGCATGCGCGTGCCGATGCGATTCGGTCGGTCGATCTCCGTCGGCCGTCGCG
>Ga0105107_10002741_pt1 | contig 11653 bp, 9 predicted proteins | sample PPLLaktember2015_6_FD_79335 | JGI IMG/M metagenome (GOLD analysis project Ga0105107, IMG submission 79335) | Freshwater sediment microbial communities from Prairie Pothole Lake near Jamestown, North Dakota, USA - PPLs Lake P8 Core (1) Depth... | ecosystem: Environmental > Aquatic > Freshwater >... | reverse complement strand
CGCCGTGGCAGAATGGATACGTAGAAAGACTGCTTGGAAGTGTTCGGCGGGAATGTTTGGACCACGTGATCATTCTGAATGAAACGCATCTGCGTGGCATTCTGCAGGAATACGTCCGCTACTACAACACGCAACGGACTCACCTGGGGATCGGCAAGGACTCACCGGAACCGCGAGAGGTGCAAGCCATCGGGGAGATTGACAAGGTGGCGGTGCTGAACGGGCTGCATCATTTCTACTTCCGAAACGCCGCGTAGAAAGCGAGCAGTCAACTCATCTATGTGGGATCCACTCGTGAACCGAGGAATGACTACGTCCTCGCCGACGACAAAGTCACTATTCGGACTGAATCTGTGCGCGTTTCCCTATCCTTTACTCAATGACTCTTGTCCACTTACCTTCGCATCGCACAGAACATCACACTCAACTCATGATCCGTGGTGGCATCGTTCCACAGATAGAATATTGAATAGGGACAGGTCCCGAATAATGAGAAGGCCCTCCATACAGCTAAAAAGTGGCGGTTTTGAGGCAGGGAGAGTGCATACAGCGCATACTGTGCATAGAGTTACAAAAAAGTAGCACGAATCTGTCACACCCTTCCGTGCATGTCTTGAACACGTAACGTGTCGACCGGCGCAGATCTGCAACACTGATTTCGGCGGGTTCGGTGTGGATGTTGGTGAGGGTTCGCATTCGACTCATTTCGAATCGTCCTCTCGCATCAATTCGGTTTCGATCTGCTCAACCGTCGGGAGATTCCCCTCCAGTTCTTTGGGCAATCGTTTGACCAGTTTTGTCTTCCAATCGGCCACGCCGATGGGTTTCTTAAACCCCCGCAGAGCGTACTCAGCCACCAACTGGTTCTTTGAGCGGCATAGCAGAAGCCCAATGGAGGGCTTATCGTCGGGATGGCGCAGAAGGTCGTCCACGGCGGAGAGATACATGTTCAGGGTGCCAACAAAGCCGGCATCAAAAGGAACGGCCTTCAGTTCCACCACCACGTAGCGGCGCAATTTCAAATGGTAGAAAAGTAGGTCGAGGTAGTAGTCTGCGTTGGCAAACTCGAGGCGCACCTGCCGCCCAACAAATGCAAACCCCGCACCCAGCTCGAGCAAAAACCGCTGGATGTGGTCCGTCAGAGCCTGCTCGACTTCCCGTTCGCGGCGCGGATCGGCAGTGCCGAGAAAATCGAAGAGATAGGGATCCTTGAAGACCTGGGCCGCCATGTCCGAATCGGTGGGCGGCATCGTGAGGGCGAAATTGCTGACGGCCTTCCCTTGGCGCTTGTGAAGTCCGGCCTCGATCTGGAGCTTCAGAATGTTGTGAGACCAGCCCTGAGCAGCACTTTGACGCGCATACCAGAGCCGATCCTCTGGGCCTTTGCACTTCTCCAACAGCGCGATATGGTGATACCAAGGTATTTGTGCAAGAACCTCTTGCACAATTGCGGCATGGGGCCAGGCAGCCGCAAAGGTTCGCATGTATTTGAGGTTACGCGGAGACAGGCCACTCATATCCGGAAACGCTTCGCGCAAGTCGGCGGAGAGTCGGTCGATAACCCGGGCACCCCAGCCTTCGTGCTCCTGCCGTTCCAGTATCAGCCGCCCGATTTCCCAATAGAGCATAACCATGGCCGAATTGGCCGCCATAACGACGCGCAGGCGCTCAGCCTGGATGCGTCGCTTGATCTCACCGAGAACGGTCCCGTAGCTGTCGGGCAACTCGGCATGAGACGGAGGAGCCGGAAACGAGGCGTCCCTTGGTTTGCGGCCCAGCAAACCGCGCCCGCTGGTCGTTGCGGAGGGTGCCTCCCTCTTGACCTTCTTCTTCATATCGCCAACTCCTCGGAGTTCTCCTGAATCTTCACACCTAGCTCCGCTGGTTCCGTATTAAGGTCAGCCAGCTCGGTGTGGATGTCGCACAGAGTCTGCTCGAAGTCGACGTCCTCGTCCTTGTACCTCAGCAAGACTCCATCCGCGCACAACATAGTGAATTCAAATTGAAACCGAAACTTTATTCCGTATCAACTACCGGGGGAAAATACATCTGCCAGGGGGGGGTCTTCAGAGTCAAATCCGCTACTACAATACTCAACGTACTCACTTGGGCGTGAACAAAGACTCACCTGAACCGAGACAAGTCCAGACCGACGGGGAGACTGACAAAGTGGCTCTGGTGAACGGGCTGCATCACTACTATTACCGACGAGCCGCGTAGCAAGAGAGCAGGTTACTCCTCTTCGAATAGTCCACACATGCACCAAGGGAAATCTATCTCCCCGCCGGGGAGAATGTGACTCTTGGAACACAATCCGAGCGCACTTGCCTCTCGTTGAATCGGCAACTCACTCCCATTCATCTCCTCATCGCACAGATAAGCGCGCTCAAGTCATGATCCGCAATGTCACTTAGTCCTGGATGACATTGTGACGAGGGACAGCTTACCCCTTTGCACCTTGACAACTGACGTTGACGTGTAAATGAGCCCGGACATCGCTGCCCGGGCTTCATTGGGACGTTCGCGGTCATCCTGCCCTGCACGGAGGAGCAGCCTCCACCGAAACAGGTTCAATGTGATTTGACGTACCCGGTGTATGCTCCAGTCCAAAACCTGAAATCCGGAGTAAGGTAAATGTTGTTCTCCATGAAGACATGCATACCCGTCAAATTACCGCCTTTCCCTGGTCCCTCTTCCTTCAGGGGGAGAGTCCAGCCGTACAGACCGAACCGGCCTCCGTTCGGACCTGGGACCGGATTCGGAAGCGGACCGTACGTGCCTTTCGCATGCCATGCCAGCTCCCACACCCCGTCGCCTCCATTCGTCGGAGTCAAGGTGAGCTTTCCATAGAAGACCCCTTCTCCATTATCGCCCGCATAGCCGTCCATTGTGACGACCGCAGTTCCGCTGAAAAGATCCGTCGTCCCTGCAGGGAAGTTCGCCTCACACACAACCATCTGCTTCACCCCCTTGAAGGTCGTTTTGCCATCAATGTGCTTGATGACCCCCGCATCGACGACAAACCCCGGATTGCCAAGATCTTGCCACATCATTCCTGCAAATGGCGTCTCAGTGCTCTTGGCGAGAGGGCCTGGAACACCCACCGACTGTTCTGTCGGCGACACCGGCACGGCCGAGTTGTCCGAACACCCCAACAGCGCAAACGCTATACTCGCAAACAGCAGTAGAACAAGCGACAAGAGCTTCATGACTTTGCCCTTTCTGATGATGTGTGGAATGGAGGTGGATGATGCGAGAAAAAAGCAAACACCCCACAATGCAGCGAAAGTAGGGCACTATTCCCCGATTCTTGTCTCCCAAGTGCATCGAGTTTCCCCCGCCAATTACAGCCTGGTTACAGTACCGATTGCACAGCATCCGTGCAATCTTGGATGGCTGTGCATACGAAACAAAGATGGCAGAGGCGTCAGTTACATTTTGCACGAGGTGCGATTCGCGGGCCGACCTCCGCCCGGTGTATTCCTATTTTCTATCACCCATCTCCTGATCTCCTCCTCCGATCTTTGCAGGCTCATCTTGGTCGAGCAGGTTAACACCAGCCAATGGGCAGTAACCGTACAGGCGCGTTCAGGAAAAGGCCCGGGGTGTATTCCGAGCCTTCTCGTCACCCGCTTCACGATGACGGTCATCTCAGCAACAAGAGCCGCTGGGTCGCCACAAACTCCCCCGCCTGTATTCTGTAGAAATACACTCCGCTCGATAAGCCTCTACCATCAAACTTGACCTCGTGAACTCCCGCTTCCCTTCTCTCGTTCACCAACACCGACACCTGCCGACCAAGAATGTCATACACGTTCAGGGTCACCTGTGATGTTCGCGGCAACTCATACTTGATGGTCGTACTCGGGTTGAAGGGGTTGGGGTAGTTTTGTCCGAGAGCAAAACATGTCGGTAGCGCCTCACGCTGCTCCTCGACTCCGGTTGCCGGCCACGCGCCAAGAGGATCATATTCCCACACATCCGTTTTGGCTGTTGACCAATCCTGTGTTCCCCCGAAAACATAAATCCTCCCATTCACTGTCGTAGATCCGAACGACATCAAATGCACTGGCATATTTGCAAGTGTTTTCCAGGTGTCGAAAGCGGGATCATATACTTCCACGGTTGCCAGGGAACTATTCATCCCCAGGCTTCCTCCGAGAACGTAGATTCTTCCATCCACCAGATAGGTCCCGACTGCAAACCGTGCCGTGGGCATATCCGTTTTCTTCGTCCATGTGTCTGTCTGCGGATCGTACGCAAAGACCGTCTTCAATGGTGCCCACGGTGAGTACGTTGACCCGCCAAACACGTAGATTACTCCGTTGTATGCCGTTGCAGAGTGTACCCAGCCGCCACCGCCTACAGGCATAGGTGACTTCACCGACCATGCATTTGTCCTTGGATTGTAGGCCTGGCAGTCCCGCTCGTTGTAGTTACCTCCCATGATATAGATGATCCCATTCACAACAGCTGCTGCCATGCCTATCCTGGGTGCAGGCATCGAGGTCTTTGTTGTCCAGGTATCAGTCGCAGGATCATAGGCCTCCACTACGCCCGTCGCCGTCGGGTAACCGCCACCGATGACATAGATCGTATCATTCACAACGGCACTCGTAAGAAACCCCCTCGGAGTGGGCAAAGCCTTTTTGGCCTCCCACTTATCCGTCGTAGGATCGTACACCTGATTGTATGCAAGATCGGCATAGCCTGGTGCATTTCCCGCCCCTCCCATCACATAGATCTTGCCTTTGACCACACTCGCCGTGCCTCCGTGATTCGGCTTGCTGGTCTTCTGTGTCCAGGCTCCGCTTTGTGCTGGCGCGTCAGGATGAACCAGAATCGAAAGAACAAGAATCAGCAGTAGTTTCCTGATGATGCCCCTTCTCCCCCCCAAACGAAAAGCCCATACGTTTGCCATATGACCTCCTTCACTAGCAAGTTGTGTTCTGTTTCTGTCATCGCTTCATCAGCATCTGTTTGGTTGCCACGAAATCGCCTGCCTGGAGTATGCAGAGATAGGCGCCTTCTGCCATTCTGCCGGCATCAAACTCGATCTCATAGGTACCCGCTTCCTCCTCTTCATCCATAAGCCTTGTCATCACATCGCTTTGACAATGAAGCACGTCAATCGTCACTTTCGTCTTATACGCCACACAGAATTTGATTTTTGTCTTTCCGCTGAACGGATTAGGGTAGTTCTGGCTGAGATGGAACTCCGATGGAACCATGTCGCTCATAACGCTGTCATGGTAAGGATTGCGACAGGGGATCTTCTACCTGGAATGTGTAAATGAATAGCACTTTTGTGTTTGAAGCAGAGGGGAGGGGTGGGTGGGCGAGATATCCACTATCCATGGATCAGGGATAATGCACAATTCGGTCCCGCTTCGCGGGATCGAGGGGGTCGAGGGAGAGTTCAGTTGAGGGCAGGGTGCGAAACGAGGGGCAATTGTAGTACTTCAATTCGTGGGTGATGCCGCGTATTTGACGGTACCCTGGTGATACTCCGAAGGGTTCATGCCGAATTGCCTTCTGAAGCATTTCGTGAAGTAGGACGGATTACTGAAACCGACTTCCAGTGCAATTTCAGAAATGTTGCCCATTCTCCCTTCGAGAAGTGTTGCGGCCTTGTTCAATCGTGTCCGTCTGATGACTGCGTTCGGCGGCTCGCCAATCAATGCTTCAACCTTCTTAAAAAGCGAAGACCTGCTCACAGCCATGAGATATGAGAGGGTTTCCACGCCGAAGGAAGCATCCGCCATGTGCTCAGTGATGATCGCAAAGAGCCTCCGCAGGAACCGCTGATCGATGGGGGTGATCTTCTCCTGTTCGATCTCAACCAGTCCGTGCTTTCTGAAATGCTCATGCAGCCTCTCCCTTTGGCCAATGAGATTTCTCAGTCTCGCCTTCAATTCTGCTGGTTCAAACGGCTTCATGATGTAGTCATCGGCACCCGTTTCAAATCCCTCGATTTTGTCCTGACTCGTGGCCTTTGCCGTCAGAAGTATGACGGGAATGTGGCTTGTTCGTTCATCCGTTTTGAGTTTCTTACAGAGCTCGAAGCCATCCATCTTCGGCATCATCACATCGCTTACGATGATATCCGGCGTCTCCTCAATAGATCTGTTCCATCCCTCTTCTCCATCTGCCGCTTCAAGAATTCTACAGGCGTCATTCAGATTTCCGCGTATGTACTCCCTGACATCTGCATTGTCTTCTACCACAAGGACAACCGGCAGCCCTGATCCGGTCTGTGGGTGAACACGAGGTCGATTTGACACCGGTGCTCCGTCGTAGATTGCTGCCTCCGGAATGTAAGGCGCCTTCTCTTCTTCTTCCCCTGGAGCGCAGATCTCTTCCGGCTTCAAGTGGTCTCTTCCCAGGGGAATACGAATGACAATAGTGGTACCCCTGCCCTCCTTGCTTTCTACTTCGATCTTTCCTTTGTGCAATTCAACCAATTCCCGCGTCAACGATAGTCCGATACCTGTTCCTTCGTGTTCTCTTGTATGGCTGCCATCAACCTGGTAGAAACGATCGAATACCCTGGGGATCTTCCCGGCAGGTATGCCAATTCCCGTATCGCTGACACGTATGTTCACATCCTTTTCATCTGTTGATACTGACACCTCAACCAGCCCACCCTCAGGAGTGAATTTGAACGCATTCGAAAGAACGTTACTGAGTATCTTCTCAATCTTCTCCCTGTCGATGTATACGAGTACTTCTTCTTCTGTCGATGTGACAATGAATGCTATGCGCTTTCTTTCGGCATATGAGCAGAATGATTGTGCAAGGCCTTTGACCAGAGGGACGATATTCTGCGGAACTGCATGAAGCTTCATGTTCCCCGACTCAAGCTTAGAGAGATCAAGTAACTCATTCACGAGATCCAGCAGCCGTCGTGCATTCCTGTGGACTACCCGCAGTTCCTGTTTTGCCTTTTCATCTTCGAGTGTATCGATTACCTGTCTGACAGGCCCAAGGATCAAGGTAAGCGGTGTCCTGAACTCGTGGGAGATGTTTGCAAAGAAACGGGATTTCATCTCATCAACTTCATGGAGCTTTGCTGCTTCAAACCTGCTCATCTCATATTCATGGATCATCCTTATCCTCTTCACCTGCTCCTTCCAGGCAACGTAGAGGAGGCTCAGAGCCATTATCGAATAAAGAAGATAAGCCCATGAAGTTTTCCACCAGGGGGGGGCAATGATTATTGAAATGGAAGTGCCGGCTTCATTCCAGACCCCATCGTTGTTTGATCCTTTCACCCTGAACACATATTCACCCGGCTCGAGACCTGGATACGACGCAAAACGCCGTGTTCCCGATGAGACCCAATCCTTATCCAATCCATCCATCCTGTACGCATACTGATTCCTTTCCGGACTTATGAAGCTGAGTGCAGCAAATTCAAATGAAATGAAATTCTCATCATAGGCTAGCCGTATCTCATGAGAGAACGGGTACGGCCTGTCAAACCTCTTGAAGGAGGTTATGACTATGGCAGGAATGAACGGATTATCTCTTATGCTGTCGGGATGGAAGCGCGTGAACCCTTTTGCACCTCCAAAGTACATCTCACCATTTCTTGTTCTACACCCGATTCCGTTTAATACGTCTGTGGCCGGTTCTACTCCGTAAGAAGCATCATAATTCTTGAATTGATGTGCTTCGGGATCGAACTTTGAAATGCCTTTGCTGGTGTTAAGCCACAAACACCCATGATCATCCTCGAGTATTCCACGGATGTTGTTACTTGCCAAACCGTCTCTTTCAGTGAAATGAATAAAGCTGTTTGTGGAACGCTCGTATTTATTCAAGCCGGAATTCGTGGCAAACCACAATCTTCCCTTCTTATCCTCATAGATGTGACTAATCTGCTTTCCACTGATGCTCGAAGCGCTTCTCGGATCAGATACAAATTCAACTAATGAATCTTCTCCGTGGTTATAACAAAACAATTTGTCCATATACGTAGCGATCCAGAGTAGACCGAAAGTGTCTTCATACATCAAATATATACGCTGCTTAAGATTCTTGACTTTCAGAACGCGATTTGTTTGGGGCTCCCAAAGATCTAGATCACCTGACCTAAATCCGCACCAATATCCCTCATTTGTTTTCCGGCCGAAAGAAGCATATTTGAGATACTCTTTCCAGGAAGAATCCAAAGAAAACGTGATATTCCCGAGAGCATCTTTTATGTACAAACCACCCTGTTGCGTGCGAAAAGAGAAGTCAGATCCGCCATTCCAAACATAGAACAAGCGATCTTTTCCAAAAGAATATGGAACGAATTGCTCTTTTCTTATGTCGAATTTCGACCATCCCGGATTGTTGTACATCCACAGTATGCCTTCAGTCCAAGTGGATACGCCGCAAACCATAGCTTCACTTGCATATTTTGTAAAGGGCTGTTTTATAGGGTTAACCTTCTTGATATCCGCGTTTGTCCCAACCCACAGCGTTCCGGATCGTTCACTACATACACAGGTTGCTTCAGAATTATGACGAGTAAATGTTGTTGAGTTCTTGTCAAAAGAGAAAAGACCATCCGTAGTTGCCAGCCAAAGAGAGCCTGATACATTGTCCGGGCAAATTGATGTAATACAGTTTATGGGATCTTTTGGAATAAAAAGATGGTTGAAAGACGTTCCTTCTTTTGGATCAAATCCAACCAGCCCTCTGTCTGTCCCCAACCATATTGTGCCGGCCGCGTCTTCAAGAATTGAATTGATCAAAAACTTCGGATCCGATGGGATGTTTTTGCTCGGATCCTCCCAATGGTGAATAAACTTCCCTGTTGTAAAATCAAGCTTATCAAGTCCTCGATTTGTTCCAAACCAAAGCGACCCTTCCTTATCCTCGTGGATTGCATTTACAGAACTATGAGATATGCTGCCTGGATCAGTGCTGTCGTGTCGCAGATATTTGAACTGTTCCATCGCTCTGTCAAACTTGTATACACCGTTCCCGCTTCCGACCCATAGCACCCCATGAGTATCCTCACAAATTGCGCGGACCTCATTGCTTTTATTATCTCCGGTATCGGAAGGATTCGGGGTATAGTGGGTGAAGGTTTCGGATCTAGGGTCAAACCTTTCAAGCCCAAAGTATGATCCGATCCATAGAATTCCTTCCTTGTCTTCGAACACGACAGACAGAGTATTATCGAAGAGACTGGTAGTGTCATCAAGATCATGCGTATAAGAAACACAGCTGTATCCATTGTATTTGTAGAGGCCACTCCAGGTCGCAAACCACAGGTAACCGGTTATATCTTGAAGGATACACTGAACAGCAGTCGGCATTCCCTCTTGAAGGGAGACATTTTCGAACGGGAGGTTTGCTTGTTGCGGGTGGGAGCGATGGGGTTGAAGAATGAGGAAAAGAAGAGACCACACGAGGGGTTTCCATATGCAGATTATCTTAGGCATCACGTGCGATATCGCTACTAGTTGAACTGTGCCTGGCAGCTTCTTGCGCGGCTGTCCCGCCTCTTTGATGGCAAATGGGAGGATTTCCGTTCTGAGACTGCAATTTGCATTGTTTCAACATCACCCAGCATGTAACCCGATGGAACGGGCGTCACAGGACCAAACACATATGGAATGTGGGGGTTGGATCCCATAGGCATGTCTGCGAACCCACGTCTGCGGACACAGCCTTGCAGGGATCTGTCATCTGCTCGCAGAGACTATTCCGCGTGCTCTCGCGCACCGTGCGTGTTTGCACTTGTGGTCCATCTGTGGAGCACAAGTTGTGTTCGACGACGATTCAGCTCTTCAACATTGTCAGTTCAGAAATCCCTTTGGTGGGAGAATCCTCGGGAGTCCAGTGCCGCGTTTGAGGAGGGAGTGCAGATGGAGTCAAAGTGCAGGTGCGCTTCCAGGTCTGACGCGGAGGCCCCGACCACCGCATTCGATCTATGTAAGCTCACTGCGAATATACAAACTGGTTCGTCGAAAGTCTGTAGGAAGAATGCTGATACTTCGTGTAGGAAACTCCCCACAAATTGCGTCCATGGCTGGGTTGAGGTGGGATTGGAGGGTTCACAACGGAATTTGAGACCTTGATAGATTCATAGCAGACGGAGGGGGGGGGAGCAGGACCGGACAAGGACCAGAAAGTTACAAACAAGGTACAGTCGCCTGAATAGGCGAACGTAACCCCTTTAATATCAACTGATTAACGGCTCCGCGAGCAGAACTCGAGAAGGAGATTGCATCAACAAGGCGAATCTAAGCGGCATTCGGCACTTCAGTCGCTCAGATTTTCGCCTTCTTCGCTATTTTGAACTGACAAGGCGACAGTGAAAAACCAAAGCCTCATGAGGCGCTCGTGACAGGAAAGAACACACATATCCGGAAAGAGGCATAGCTCACCGTGCGGCTGTCGCGGTTTTCGTGTGATCAAATGGCGAAGAACGCGTAGCAGTAACGCCTCCAACATATCGTTTGGCGTTCTTGCGGTCTGACCCCTATTGCATCGAATAAGAACGCACGCACTGGATGCAGTCACCCCAACATGTATCCCGTCCCGTTCCTTTCGGAACACGACGGGACCTCCACCCCACCGTGCAGCCGGAGGGTCACAAAACGAAAGGGTCCTATCTTCAAAAAGGTGAAGACAGGACCTTGTGCTTTGACTGAGAAATCTTGTATCCGGGACTTCTTGGTCCCGGGACAAGTTCATCCTTCCCACTTATCGAAAACAGGGCAGCAGCGACCGATTTTGGTGTACCAGACACAAAAGTACTAGCACAAATCTGTCACACTCAATTATTGACTCAGCTCAAAACTGCCCTTTTTCGTCGGGGCGGGGGGATTTGAACCCCCGGCCTCTTGGTCCCGAAGATTGCGGCAATCTCGGAATCGCGCGAAATGAGGGCAGTTTTGCAGATTTAAGTTACATGGAGAGCATTGAATTACACAGATCGCCTACAATCTGTCTACAGTGACAAACGTAGGGACATGCATGATGCCGATCCAGACGCGACACGCTTCCGATGGCAGCCTGCCGATACCATCGAAGTATCTTGACAAATGTTCACAAATATGTTAACTTAGTTCCATGCAATCTAGTCAGTTCTATCAGACCGACAACAACAGGTCTCCAGTTGAGGAATTCCTCGATTCTCTGCCTGATAAGCATGCTCAGAAGGTCGCTTGGGTCATGCGTCTTGTCGAGAGACTCGACCGGGTCCCCGAACAGTTCTTGAAGAAGCTCGTTGGCACTGGGCATCTTCGGGAAATCCGATCACAGATCGGAGGGAAGAGCTATAGATTCTTAGGATTCTTCGATAGTCCTACACTTTTGATTGTGACCAACGCCTTCGCGAAGAAGCAGCAGAAAACGCCCCCTCGAGAAATTGCACTCGCTGAGGCACGAAGACTGAACTATCTGCAGAGGAGAAGAAGATCATGAGCGATGTTCAGAAATATATCGAACGCCGCAAACAGAAGAACCCAAAATTCGCGAAAGACTTTGAGTCCGGATATCGCGCCTTCGAGTTCAGTGTCATGTTGCGCCAAGCCCGTGAGCAGGCGGGAGTAACCCAAGAGACTATCGCCCGCAAACTCCGAACCAAGAAATCTGCCATCTCGAGAATTGAGAACCACGCCGAAGACATTCGCTTGTCCACCCT
>Ga0105107_10002740_pt1 | contig 11656 bp, 11 predicted proteins | sample PPLLaktember2015_6_FD_79335 | JGI IMG/M metagenome (GOLD analysis project Ga0105107, IMG submission 79335) | Freshwater sediment microbial communities from Prairie Pothole Lake near Jamestown, North Dakota, USA - PPLs Lake P8 Core (1) Depth... | ecosystem: Environmental > Aquatic > Freshwater >... | reverse complement strand
TCTTCTTGGCCAGATGGCGGGCGCGCTGCTCGAACGGCGGAGCGAACGGGTTGGCCGCCGCCCCCAAGAAGAACGGCGGCGGGGATTCGATCGGCCGCCCGCTGAGGAACTGCCCCTGGTCGCGCATGATACGCGCGGTCTGCAGCAGCATCACCGAGTCCAGGTCGAAGACCGGTTTGGCCTGCGGCTGGTCGCCGGCCTGAACACCGTCGCCGGTCAGGCACAGCACGTTGCGCACGCCCATGGCCGCCGCGCCGAGCAGGTCGCCCTGGATGGCGATGCGGTTGCGGTCGCGGCAGGAGACCTGCATGACCGGTTCGTAGCCGGCGCGGGTCAGCAGGGCGCACACGCCGACGCTGGACATGTGCACGTTGGCTCCGGAGGCATCGGTGGCGTTGATGGCATCGCACACCGAGGCCAGCACCAGGGCCCGGTCGTACACGCACTGCGCCTCGCCGCAATCGGGTGGGTTGAGTTCGGCCGTGACCGCGAAGCGGCCGGCGCGCAGCACGCGCTCCAGTCGCGAGCGCGGCCTCATCGATCCCATCCCGGCGGGGAGGCGCCGGCCCGGCCGTCGAAGTCGTTGATCCAGGCCGAGGTGCCCTGCAGGCGGCGGTCCAGCGGCGGCAGCGCGTGGACGATGTCCGCGCCAAAGCGCGGCATCCTCTCAGCCCGCCGCCAGGCCAGGACCCAGATGCACGCTTGATCGGGCAGCACCTCGCAGCGGCCGTCCGGCCGCACGCCGCCGCAGGGGCCGTTGCGCATATTCTTCGGGCAGGTCATCGGGCAGGTCATGCCGGTCGAATGCAGGACGCACTGTCCGCACATGCGGCAATCGAAGACCGGCCCCTTGCTCAGCTGTTCACCCCATACCAAGAGCCGTTCGACCAGGCCGCCCGGACGCAGCCAGCGCCGGAAATGGCCCAGAGCGGAGTGCGCGGACAGATAGGCTCGTTCGAGGAGCTGCGGGGTGTTCTGCAAGAACGACACGGCGCGGGTTAACTCTCCCGGCCCCCGCGGGCGGCCAGGGCCGTCAGACGCTCGTCGGGGTAGTCGGCCTCCAGCTGGGCGACTAAAGCGGAGGCGACCTCGGCCAAATCGCCGTCGCGCTCCGGCCAATCGGACGAGCGCCACTCGGCCAGGTAGGCATCATCCTGCGCCACCCCGGCACGCATGGCCGCCGCGTCGATGGCCTGCTGGAAGCGCTCACTCAACGGTCGGGCCAACCGCTCCCTGCCGGCGCGCAGCTTGATCTGCGCCGGAATGTCGCGCCAATACACGACCTGGACCGAGACCGTCATGGTCGCATCATCTCCACCAACCGCGACTCCAGCGCGCCGTAGCCGACCTGGCGGATCTCCAGCGGCAGGCCGAGCGCCTCCGCCGCCCAGGCGGCGCGCCGGCGCAGGGCGGGGTCGTCGCGCTGTGCCAGATACACCACGCGCGAGTAGTTGCGGAAGTACTCCTGGCGCAGTTCGGGGTGCCGATCGAGCCCCATCCCTTCGATGACCAGGTGATCGAACGACTGCACCAGGTAGTCGGTCAGGAAATACGTCCCCGGGTCGTCCTGCATCAGCTGATGGAAGAGTCCGTCGGCATACATCTCGTAGCAGTGCGGCCCGGCTACGCGCTCGACGCCCTCGGCTTGCAAGGCCCGATCGAGCTGGCCGCCCGTCCCGCAGTCGCCGTAGACGACGATGACCCGCTCATAGGCGCGGCGTGCCTGGCGGATGCGGCCCAGGACTGCGGCCGGGATGCGGTCGGGCTCGTTGTGCAGCAGCGAGGCGACGCCCAGGACGTCGGCCTCCCAGCCGTGCTTGTCGCGCAGGTGGAGCACCTCGCGGGCCAAGGCGCCGCAGGCGATCAGGGCCGTCTTCATCGGTGCCATCTGCGCCTCCTCGCCAGGATCACCCGCGCAGGCCGGCGGCGGAGAGCGCCTCGGCCATGGCGTGCAGATGCGCCGGGGTGCTGCCGCAGCAGGCGCCGATGATGCGCGCCCCCGCCCGAGCGGCAGCGACGGCGTGCTCCGCCATGACTTGCGGCCCAGCCCGGTAGACGGCCCTGCCGCCGACCAGCTCGGGTATGCCGGCGTTGGCCTTGGCCACCAGCAGCGCCTGCGGCGCGACGGCCCGCATCTTGCGCAAGACCTCCAGGACCTCGTCCGGCCCATTGCCGCAGTTCCCGCCGGCCGCGTCGGCGCCCCAGCCGAGCACCGCCTCCACGGCCTTCTCGGGCGAGACACCCATCATGGTGAAACCGCGCGTGTCGAAGGTCATCGTGGTGATCATCGGGCGACCGGGCGCCGCCTGCTGCACGCCGAGCATGGCGGCATGCATCTCCTCCAGGCTGGCCATGGTCTCGATCCAGAACAGATCCACCCCGGCCTCAGCCAGGGTGGCTGCCTGCTGGGCGAAGCCGGCGGTCAGATCTTCGAAAGTCAATGACCCCAGCGGGGCGAGCATGCCGCCGCTCGGCCCGATATCGCCTGCGACCAGAGCGCTCCCGCCGGCGGCCTCGATCGCCTTGCGGGCGATCGCCACCCCGGCCCGGTTGAGCTCGGCCACGCGTGGTTCCAGGCCGTGCAGCTCCAGGCGGAAGCGGGTGCCGCCGAACGTGTTGGTCAGGATGATCTGGGCTCCGGCCTGCACGTAGTCGCGCTGGATCGTCTCGACCCGGTCAGGATGCTCCACGTTCCACGACTCGGGCGGGCTGCCGAACTCCAGCCCGGCCTCGAACAGCATGGTGCCCATGGCGCCGTCCGCCAGGATCACCCCGGGTTGACGGAGCAGTTCTTGCCAGTCCCCCATGTGCGCCTCCTCTCTCAGGCCTTATTGCGCCGGATGGCGATCAACTTCTTGGCCGTCTCGACCGCAACGGCCGCATCGCGGCAGTAGGCGTCCGCCTCGATCTCCTCGGCGAAAGCGGCGTTCAACGGTGCGCCGCCGACCAACACGATCAGATCCTGCCGCAGGCCGGCTTCCTTGAGCGCCTTGATCACCACGCCCATGTACGGCATCGTGGTGGTGAGCAGCGCGCTCATGCCCACGATGTCGGGATTGTGTTCGCGCACCGCCGCCAGGAACTTGTCCGAGTCGTTGTTGATCCCCAGGTTGACCACCTTGAAGCCGGCGCCTTCCATCATCATGGCGACCAGGTTCTTGCCGATATCATGGATATCGCCCTTGACCGTACCGATGACCAGCGTGCCGACCTGCGGGGCGCCGGTCTCGGCCAGGAGGGGGCGCAGGATCTCCATGCCGGACTTCATCGCCTTGGCGGCCATGAGGACCTCGGGGACGAACAGTACCCCGTCGCGAAAATCGACGCCGACGACATCCATCCCCGCCACCAGGGCCTTGGTGAGAATGTCGTAGGGGGTCATCCCGCGGCGCAGCAGCTCGTGGGTGCCGGCTGCAACTTCCTCGGCCAGGCCGTCGTACAGGTCGTCGTGGATCTGCTGCATGACTTCGTCCGTCCCCAGCGTCGTCAGGTCGATATCATCGCTCATGCTTTCCTCGTCTACCCAGGTTTCGAGCTGCGCCGTCGGTTGCGGCGAGGCGCTGCGCTTTCCGATTGCGGCAGGACGCCCTGCAGGTGAGGGAAGGCGTCCACAGCATGCGGCAGCGCCATCGCCTCGACAAAGGCCTGCTGGAATCCGGGGTCGGTGGCGGTCTGAACGTGCTCAACCCAGCGCGCCAGGCGGGCCGCCTCCCGGCGCTGGTGGCGGTTGAGCAGTGCGATGCGGGCGCCGTCGCCGGCGGCGTTGCCGACGGCCCGAACACGCGAGAGATCGCAGTCCGGGATCATGCCCAGGACCATGGCGTGCAGCGGATCGATGTAGCTCCCGAACGCGCCGGCGAGCGCGATTCGATCGAGGCGCTCCACGCCCAGGTGCGCCATCAGCAGCCGGATGCCGGCGTACAGGGCGCCCTTGGCCAGCTGGATGGCGCGCACGTCGTTCTGTGTGACGACGATCTCCTTGCCGGTGGCCGTCTGCGAAGAATCCGCCAGCACATAGGCGGCGGCGCGCCCGTGCGCGCGGATGCGCGGGCTGCGCTGTGCGCCGTCTTCGGCGAAGCGGCCGTCGGCTCGCAGGACCCCGGTCAGGTACATCTGTGCCACGACCTCGATGATACCGCTTCCGCAGATGCCCGTGGGCCGGGCGGCGGCGGGCAGGTCCGCGGCCGAGGCCTCGATCCAGTCGGCGTGGCCGATCACCCGGTAGCGCGGTTCGAGCGTGGCGGGATCGATGCGCACGCGTTCGATCGCCCCCGGCGCCGCCCGCTGGCCGTGAGTGATCTGCGCCCCCTCGAAGGCCGGACCGGTGGGGCTCGAGGCGCACAGCAGCCGGCTGTGGTTGCCGAGCGACATCTCGGCGTTGGTGCCGACGTCGACGACCAGCGCCAGTTCAGCCTGCGCCTGGGGCGCCTCGGCCAGCAGGACGCCGACGTGGTCGGCGCCGACATGCCCGGCGATGCACGGCAGCGTGTGCACGCGGGCCGACGGGGCAAACGACAGCCCGAGGTCGCGCGCCCGCAGATCGACCGGGCCCGAGGCGGCCAGGGCGAATGGCGCCCCGCCTAACTCGACCGGGTCGATCCCCAGCAGCAGGTGAATCATGATCGTGTTGCCCACCAGGACCGCGTCGAGGATGCACTCCGGCGTCTGTGCGATCCGGGCGCAGGCCTTTTCGGCCAGCTCGGAGACCGCCCGCAGGGCAGCACGATGCATGCGCTCGACGCCTTGAGGTTCCATCATGCCGTAGGAGACGCGGCTCATCAGGTCTTCGCCGTAGCGGACCTGCGGATTCATCATCGCTTCGGTGGCCGTCACGGCTCCGGTGCGCAGGTCGCACAGGTGGGCAACAATGGTCGTCGAGCCGATGTCGACCGCCAGGCCGTACAGCCCCTCGCGATAGCCCGGCAACACCCGCACGACCTCCTGCTCTTGCCACACAGCCACGGTCAGGCCGCGTCGGCCGCTGGCCAGGTGCGCCGCCCGATCGCGCAGTGCCGGCTGCAGGCGGCGCAGCGTCATGATGTCGATCGCCAGTCCCCGTAACGACCACTGCTCGGCCAGCGCCGCCTCAAGCCTCTCCCAATCGCCCCGGTCATCGCCCAGGTCGGCCGGATCGACCTCGACATACACCTGCCGGACGGCGGGCTGAACGTCGATGACCCGCTCGGTGGCGGCCTTGGCGACGATCTGCTTGCGCGCCTGACTCTCTTCGGGGACCGAGATGAGCAGATCGCCGATGACTTGGGCGGCGCATGCCAGGCGGCGCGCGCCCAGGCCGTTTTGAGCAGCGTAGGCGGCCTCGACCTCCCCAGGCGCGCTGAGATGATCGGCGGACGAGGTCAGGCCGTGCTTGGGGAAGTTGCCCTCTTCGACGATCACCTGGCACTTGCCGCAGGTCTGTCGCCCGCCGCAGATCGATTCGAGGTCCACGCCCAGGGCGCGGCAGGCATCCAGCAGGTTGCTCCCGTGCGCGACCTGTCCGCGCCGCCCGGAGGGAAGCAGAACGACCTGATGTTGGGCGACCTGCGTTTGCGCCATTTCGCGACTCAACCCAGCAGACCGATCATGCCCACGCCGGCGGCGATCATCAGCGATCCGACGATGCGCATCGCCGAGCGGCTCTCCTTCAAGACGAAGACGCCGTAGGCGGCGCCCAGCACGACGCTGAACTCACGCACGGCGCCGGCATACGAAGCCGGGGTGCCGAACTGCATCGCTAACAGGACGATGCCATACGCTCCCAGCGTCATCAACCCGGCCAGGACCGTGGCCAGGGGCGAGGCGCGCAGTTCCTGCCGCAGCCCGCTCCAGCCGACCTCGCGCAGCGTGAACGGCGTCACCCACAGTGTGGTGATCCCCAAGGCGATATAGGTATACAGCAGGGGCGGCACCAGTGAGATACCGATCTTGTCGATGGCGGTATACAGCGAAGTGCTCAGCCCGGCCAGGAGCGCCCAGCGCGGACCGGCCTGGCGCAGGGAGCGCAGCGGTTCGCGCCAGGCGCCCAGGCGGGGCAGGTTGATGACATACAGGCCGGCGGCGATGGTGATAACCCCGGCGATTCCGCCGGCCGAGATCGGCTCGCGCAGGAGCAGCGCCGACCAGATCAGTAGCAGCGCCGGGGCGGTGCCGCGCGCCAGCGGGTAGACAACCGACAGATCCGCGCCGCGGTAGGCCTTGGCGATCGCCAGGAAGTAGGCGGCCTCGAACACCGAGCTGAGCAGCATGATCCCGACAGCCAGCAGCGGGAGCGGCCGGCCGAAGATGAACAGGATCGGCGAGAAGAGCACCATCGCCCAGACCAGCATCCACCACACGAACGACGCACGATCGTGTGCCTTCTTCAGCCCGACATGCACGATGACATGCATGCAGGCCGAACCGAGGATGAGGAGCAGGTTGGCGAGACTCATCGACTCTTCGGCCGCGCCTCGGCAGCTCAGGCCCTGAGGTGTGTTCCTTCTGCGTCATAGAGGACATCCGCGGCGACCTCGGCTTTGACCAGCTCGCCCATGACGTCCACGTCCAGCTGCGTGCCGACTTTGGCCAGCTCGACCGGCAGGTACGCGTAGCCGATGTTCTTCTTTACGGTGTAGCCGTAGCCTCCGCTGCGCAGTCGACCCAGAACCTTGCCTTGGTGCTGCACGGCTTCGCCGCCATAGATGGTCAGGTAGTCACTGCCGCCGATGGTCAGCGTCGCCAGCCGCTGTGAGATGCCCTCCTGCTTGGCTTTCTGCAGCGCGGCGCGCCCGACAAAATCGCCCTTCTTCAGACGGACACAGAAGCCCAGCCCGGCTTCGTAGGGATTCTCGAGCATGGTCACGTCGGCGCTGTAGTACCTGTAGCCCTTCTCCAGGCGCAGGGAGTCAAGCACCTTGTAACCGCCGGGCTGCAGGCCGTGCGGCTTGCCGGCGGCCGCCAGCGCATCCCAGACCGGCGTCGCCCAGGCCGGGTCCATGTACAGCTCCCAGCCGAGCTCGCCGACGTAGGTGACACGCTGCGCCAGGACCGGCGCCCCGCCGATATCGATCGACCTGGCGGTCATGTAGGGCAGGGCGGCATTGGACACGTCGTCCGCCGTGACCGCCTGCAGGACCAGGCGCGCCTTGGGCCCCCAGATGCCCAGGCAGGTCAGCTCCTCGGTGACGTCCCGCAGGGCCAGCGGGGCATCTTCAGGGCGAATGTGCGCCCGAATCCAGCCGAGGTCATTGTCGATGAACCCGGCGCCGGTCACCAGGCGGAAGCGGTCGCGGGCCAGGCGCGTGATGGTGAGATCGGCCACCACGCCGCCGCGGTCGTTGAGGAACTGGGTGTAGATCACCGCCATGTCGGGCCGATCCAGGTCGTTGTCGGCCAGGCGCTGGAGAAGCGCCAGGGCGCCCGGGCCGGAGACCTCGATCTTGCCGAAGGAGGACATGTCGATCAGGCCGACGCGCTCGCGGAAGGCCTGGTGCTCCTGGCCGATGCGCTCAAAGTAGGGCGGCCTGGTGTAGCCGAACTCGCGCTGGTCGGCGCCGGCGCGCCGCCAGGGCCGATCGGGTTCGAAGTACTCCGGCCGCTCCCAGCCGTTCTTCTTGCCGAAGACGCAGCCCAGGTCCTGCAGGCGGTGGTGCACGGCGCTGACGCGCTTCGGCCGGGCGAACTCGTCCTGATCGAAGGGATAGCGCAGCCGGTAGTAGTACTTGTAACACTCGCGCGCCATCTCGGCTGCGTACAGCGGGTCGCGGTAGACCGGGCCGAAGCGCCAGGCGCGGTAGCCGTACACGTCGACCGAGGTCTCGCCGCTGGTGATCCACTCGGCCATCACCTGGCCGATCCCGCCGCCGCCGCCGAAACCGTTCAGCGACAGGCCGGCGGCCATCCAGAAGCCGTGCAGCCCGGGCATCGGGCCGAGCAATGGATTCGCGTCGGGGGTCAGGGCGTCCGGGTGGCAGATCAGGCGGACGATCTCGGCCCGGTCGAGGAAAGGGAAGCGCCGGATGGCGCCCTCCATCAGCTGCTCGAAGCGGCTGTAATCAGCCGGAAGCGAGCGGGCATTGTGCTCCCAGGGCACGCCGTCGACCCAGCGGGCGACGGGGTTGGGCTCGTAGCCGCCGAAGACGACGCCGCCCGATTCGGATCGCCCGTAGACCAGGTTGTCCGGATCGCGGAAGCAGGGCATCTCGCTGGGCAGCTCGTGGCCGGGGACGGCCTTCAAGGCGACGTGCTGGTGATCGATCGGGGTGGACGGCACCCAGGCCCCGACCATGGCCGCCACCTGCGGCGCCCAGATGCCGGCGGCGTTGATGACCAGCTCGGTGCGGATCTCGCCCTGGTTGGTCAGGACCTTGCGTACCTCGCGCTGCGGCGAGAGCTCGATGCCCGTCACCATGGTGTCGGTGTAGATCTTGGCGCCCAGATCGCGCGCCGCTTTGGCCACAGCGTGGGTAGCGCTGTGCGGGTCGAGGTGACCGTCGCGAGGGATGTATACCGCCCCGTACAGGTTCTCGCTCGTGATGGCCGGCATCAGGCGCAGCGCCTCTTTGGCTGAGATGACCTCGGCTTCCAGGCCGATGCCGTGAGCGCGGCTGACGGCGCGCTGCAGGTCTTTGAGCTGGTCGGGGCTGGCGGCGATGCGCAGGCTGCCGACGTGTGAGAAGACGCCCAGCTGGCTGTACAGGTCGATGCTGTACTTGCGGAAGCGCATCATCGTCGGCGAGACGTTGAACATCGTCACCAGGCCGGCCGCCTGGCAGGTTGAACCGCTGGTGATCTCATGCTTCTCGAGAAGGACGACATCGGTCCAGCCGGCCTTGGCCAGGTGATAGAGAATGCTGCAGCCGGTGATACCGCCGCCGATGATGACAACCCGGGCCTGGTCTTTCATGGGATGCTCCTTGAGGTCTTGATGGCGGTCGTCCCTGTGCTCTTCGTCGGGCGGATCAGGACTCGCCTGCGACGCCCTGGCGGTGCCGGCGGCGTTCCTCGCGCGTGCGCCGCGTGGGCGCGGCGCCGGCCGGGCGCGTCCAGCCCGCCGGCGGCTCGAGCGTGCCGGCAACCATGTCTTTGAACTCGGCCCGGATGCGGGCATCGACCTCGGGCGAGAAGCCGGCCGGGTTATCGCGCGTCAGGATGTCCCGCACGCGCTGCATGGCATGGGCCTGTGAGTCGAGGGCGCCGCGCTCGATCCACAGCTGGCGTGGGTCGCGGTCGGCGATCTCGGGCAGGAAGCCGGTAGTGCGCATGCGCTCGACCGTGTGCGGCTGGTCCATGAACATGCCGGTCGGGCCGACTCGGGCGATCAGATCCAGAGCCAGGTTGTCCTCGCTGTACTCCAGGCCGCGCTTGACCTTCTTCAGCATCTGGGCGATCTCGTCGTCGATGACCGCCTTGGCGAAATCGAACGACATGAGCGAATCGAGCAGCCCGGCCATGTTGAACATATCCACGCCGCCCAGCAGCCCGGCCACGGTCGACATGCCGGTCTCGTAGCCGGACTGGGCATCGTTGACCTTGGCATTGGTCAGGCCGATGTAGCCGCCGTTGGGGACGTTGTAGAAACGCGCCATCTGCGCCACGCCCATCATCAGAATGCCGGTTTCGATCGCGCCGGGGGCGTAAGCGCCGCTGCGCGTGTCGGCCACGGTGGGCAGGCTGGCGTAGATGGTCGGCTTGCCCGGGTCGATCATCTGCTCCAGCACGGCCGCCGCCAGGAACTCGGCATTGCCCTGCGTCAGTGTGCCCATCAGGGTCAGCGGGGCGGTCAGACCAGCATTGGGGACGATGGTGGCGTAGCAGGGCAGCTTGAGTTCGGTGAAGGTGATCAGGTTCTCGGTCGAGTCGAAATCCATCGTCAGCGGCGAGACGACCGGGCAGTAGTGATGCGTGATGAAAGGGTGGTCGCGATAGGCCGATTCGCTCCCGGCGATCAGGTGGGCCAGGCGCAGGATCTTCTCGGTGTCCTCCGGCGGGCCGGAACCGCGCACCGGCTTGAGGCAGTACTTCAGCGCAACGTAGAAGCGCGTGGCGCTGAACAGCCCGGGCGGGGCGTCTTCGGCCAGGGTCGAGATCGAGAAGACGTCGTAGCCGGGAAGCTCGTTGACCGTGTGGGCGATGCGGGCCAGGTCAGCGGAGGTCGCCCGGCGCTCGTAGCCGGTGACCGGGTCAACGATGTTGGGGGCCGAACTGCCGGTGACGATGACCGGGGCGTCGTCGGGCAGGGTCTTGTCGAAGCGAGGGTCGCGGCCGCGGAAGGTGAACTTGGGCGGGATCGAGGCGCGGAACTGTTCGACCACCGCGCGCGGGAAGCGCACCACTTGAGTCTCCGCCTCCACCTGGCAGCCGTGCCTGGCGAAGATGGCCCGGGCTCTCTCGTTGCGAACCAGGAGGCCCACCTGCTCGAGGATCTGGAGCGAAGCCTGGTGGACCCGTTCGACCTGCGCTTGGGTGAGAAGGTTGGCGTAGCTGGCGAGCATGCGACCTCATCCTTGGCCGACCCGGGCGGGTGCGGCAGCGTGAAGTTGAAACCGTCCTCGATCAAGCTTCCCAGGGGGCGCTCTCGGTGACAAAGCGGAAGCGGTCCCCGCGATACAGATCGCGCCCGTGTTCGACCGGTTCGTTGGCATGGTCGAACGACAAGCGGCGCTCGAGCATCAGCGGTGCGCCGGCGGGGAGGCCCAGCAGCTCCGCTTCGAAGTCCGTTGCCAACACCGGCTCCAGGCTCTGCCGCGCCCGGCTGAAGCGGATGCCGTATTCCGTCTCCATGATCTCGTACACCGAGCGTCCCTCGAGGTCGTGCCCGGTCAGTCCCGGGAAGCGGCGAACCGAGATCGTGTAGCGTTCCAGCAGTACCGGTTCCTGGTTGACCGAACGGCAGCGAAGCACGACATACACCGGGGCGGCGACGGGGATCTTGAGCTCGGCCGCCAGCGAAGCCTCGACCGGCCGCTCCTCGACCGAGACCAGGCGAACGGTCGGGACCAGGCCGCGGCGGCGCATGCCGCGATTGAAAGACACCAGCTGACCGGCCTGCCGCTCGTATTTGGGTTCGGAGACGAAGGTGCCCTTCCCTTGATGGCGGGTGAGGAGCCCCTGGCTTTGCAGAACCCACAGGGCGCGGCGCAGCGTCAGCCGGTTAACCCCGAGCATCTCGCTCAACTCCCGCTCAGCGGGCAGGCGGTCGCCCGGGGCCAGGTCGCCCGACTCGATTCGGTCGAGCAGCCCCTCAGCGATCTGGACGTACAGGGGCGCAGCGGCCAGGAGTCGATTGGTGGGTGCATCCGCCGTGGACACCGGCAGGCCTCCCCGCGGGCGCGACAGGACCCAAGTGGATGAGAAGTGGCGTAATGGTATATACCATTACGTCCATGACGATATCACGGAAAAAGGGGTCCGGCAAGCAGGAGTCTGAGGGACTGCGCGCCCAACAGGCCGCCGGCGGCTAGGCAACGGCAGGCTGAAAGAACCTGTCCAGCGGCAGGCTGACGGGCTTGCTTTCGGTCACGATCTCAGCCAGGTGCTGCAGGAGCGGCAGTCTGCTGGGCTGAAGCAAACCCCGCCGCTCCATGTTCGGCAGGGCCTGCGCCAGGAGGCGCAGGACCTCGGCCGACTCCAGCGTCACCCCTTCCAGGCGCGCCAGGGCCGGCTCGATCGGCAGGCC
>Ga0105107_10002738_pt1 | contig 11665 bp, 10 predicted proteins | sample PPLLaktember2015_6_FD_79335 | JGI IMG/M metagenome (GOLD analysis project Ga0105107, IMG submission 79335) | Freshwater sediment microbial communities from Prairie Pothole Lake near Jamestown, North Dakota, USA - PPLs Lake P8 Core (1) Depth... | ecosystem: Environmental > Aquatic > Freshwater >... | reverse complement strand
GGTCACCACGCATTCGGAGCGCTTTCTCGCTTCCGAGCTCGTGCGCGAGAAGCTCTTTCGCCTGCTCGGCGAGGAGCTGCCGTACGCGACCGCAGTCGAGATCGAGCGCTTCGAAACGGTCGGCGAGCTGAGGCGGATCTACGTCGCGATCCTGGTGGACCGGGCCAACCAGAAGCCGATCGTCATCGGCAAGGGCGGCGAGAAGCTGAAAGCGATCAGCAGCCAGGCGCGCAGGGACATGGAGCGGCTTTTCGGCGGCAAGGTCTATCTGGAAGTCTGGGTGCGGGTGCGCAGCGGCTGGGCCGACGACGCTGCCGGGCTGAAGAGGATGGGTCTCGATTGAGGCGTGTCCTGTGACGACCGGCGTGGGCGCGCCGCCCGCCGCCAGGAGCACGAGCACGAACCGGCAGGATGCGCAGCCGGCGTTCGTCCTCCACAGCTACCCCTTTCGCGAAACCAGCCTCGTCGTCGAGCTTTTCACGCGCGACTTCGGCCGCATCGCCGTGGTCGCCAAAGGCGCGCGGCGTCCGAAGTCCTCGCTGCGCGGCGTGCTCCTCGCGTTCCAGCCGCTCCTCGTCTCGTGGTCCGGGAAAGGCGAGCTCCATACCCTGATCCGCGCGGAGTGGCACGGCGGCTATCACCCGCTCAAAGGCCTCGCGCTCATCTGCGGCTTCTATTTGAACGAGCTCCTGCTGAAGCTCCTGCCGCGCCACGACGCCCACGAGCGGCTCTTCGAAACCTACGCGGGCACGCTCACTCACCTGGGCCCCGAGCGCGACCCTTCCGGCATATTGCGCGGCTTCGAGAGGGAGCTTCTGCGCGAGCTCGGTTACGCGGTGACGCTCGACCGCGACGTCGAGAGCGGTCACATGATCGCGGCCGAGCGGCGCTACACCTATGTCCTCGAGCGCGGACCCGTCAGCGCCGGGGATGATGGCGGGAGAAACGGGGTAGAATTGCTCGGCCAAACGCTCCTCGACATGCAGTCCGGCGATTACTCGAGCGCGGTGACGCAGCAGCAGAGCAAAGCGCTCATGCGCACGCTCATCAACCACTATCTCGGAGACCAGGTGCTGCACACGCGCCAGCTGCTTCGCGACCTGCTCGCACTCGAGCCGTGACGAAGCTCAGCGTCAACCTGAACAAGATCGCGCTCCTGCGCAATTCCCGCGCGCTCGGCATACCGAGCGTCACCCGCGCCGCAGTGACAGCGCTCAACTCGGGCGCGCACGGCATCACGGTGCACCCGCGTCCCGACGAGCGCCACATTCGCGCGACCGACGTGAAGGACCTCGCCGAGCTCATGCGCCGTTATCCGGACGCCGAGCTCAACATCGAAGGCAATCCTTTCGAGAACGCCCTGGATCTCGTACGGTCGCTGCGCCCGCACCAGTTCACCCTGGTTCCCGACGATCCGGCTGCATACACCTCCGACCATGGGTGGGACCTCGCGCGCGACGCCTCGCGCCTGCGGCCGCTCATCGCGGAAGTGAAAGCGCTCGGCGTGCGCGTGAGTCTTTTCATGGACGCGGACGCCGACATGAAAGCCGCCGCGAGCGTCGGCGCGGACCGCGTCGAGCTGTATACCGAGCCGTATGCGCAGGCGTACGGCACCGCGCAGGAGTCCCAGGTGCTGGCTCGGTACGCCGCCGCCGCCCGCGCGGCGGCGCAGGCGGGGCTCGGCGTCAATGCCGGTCACGATCTCAACCAGCGAAACCTCCCGGCCTTCCTGTCGGCGGTGCCGGGCGTGCTCGAAGTCTCCATCGGCCACGCGCTCATCTCGGACGCGCTCGACGACGGCCTCGCGCAGACCGTGCGCAACTATCTCGCCGCGATCGGACGCGCGGCGTGATCTACGGCATCGGGATCGACGTGTGCGAGCCGCACCGCATCGCGAGACTCCTGGACAAATACGGCGAGCGCTTCGCAAGGCGAGTCCTGACGCCGCGCGAATGGCCGGGTTACGAAAAAACCGCGAAACGCGTGCTTTTCCTCGCGAATCGCTTCGCGGCCAAGGAGGCGTTCTCGAAAGCGATGGGCACCGGTTTCAAGTATCCGGTGACGCTCCAGTGCATGAGCGTCGTACCCAACAAGGCCGGCAAGCCCGGGTTCGAGTTCCACCCCAACCTCGATGCGCTCCTAAAAAGCCGCGGCATCGTGCGGCATCACGTGACGATCAGCGACGAGAACAGTCTCGCCTGCGCGTGCGTCGTGCTCGAAACCGTGCTCGACGTGACAAGCTGACGCGATGCCGCTCGGCCCCGTCATCATCGACGTCGAAGGTAAAGCGCTCACCGAGGACGACCGGCGCAGGCTGTTTCACCCGCTCACCGGCGGTGTCATCCTGTTCACGCGCAATTACGAGTCCCCCACGCAGCTCCAGTCGCTCACCGCCGAGATTCACGCGCTGCGCGAGCCCGCGCTCATCGTCGCAGTCGATCACGAAGGCGGGCGCGTTCAGCGCTTTCGCGCCGGTTTCACCCGGCTGCCGCCGATGCGCGCGCTCGGCGCGGCGTGGGACCGCAGCCACCCGGAGGGGCGGCACCTCGCGCACGAAGCGGGCTACGTGCTCGCCACGGAGCTTCGCGCGCACGGCGTCGATCTCAGCTTCACGCCTGTGCTCGACGTCGACCACGGCAGTAGCAGCGTGATCGGCGACCGTGCATTTCACGGCGAGCCGGAGGCGGTCACGGAGCTCGCCGGCGCGCTCGTGCAGGGTCTCAGAGAAGGCGGAATGAGCGCCGTCGGCAAGCACTTTCCGGGTCACGGGCACGTGCGGGCGGATTCGCACCTCGAGCTTCCCGTCGACGACCGGCGGTACGAGGACATCGAGCTCGACGATCTCGTGCCTTTCGCGAGGCTCATCCGCGCGGGTCTGCCTGCGATCATGCCGGCGCACATCGTGTACCGGCGTGTCGACTCGCGGCCCGCGGGGTTCTCCAGCGTGTGGCTGAAGCGCATCCTGCGCGAAGAGCTGCGCTTCGACGGGCTCGTGTTCAGCGACGATCTCAGCATGGAAGGCGCGCGCGCGATGGGCGGGATCGCGGAGCGCACGCATGCCGCCCTGGACGCCGGCTGCGACATGGTGCTCGTGTGCAACGATCCGGCGGCGGTCGATACCTTATACGGCAGCTTCTCGTATGCCATGCCGGCCGTGGGTCTCATGCGTCTCGCGCGGCTGCACGGGCGGCCCGGCGCCGAATCGATGGTGAAGCTGAGGGAGGAGGCGCGCTACGTGGCCGCGCTGCATGCGATCGCGGGCCTCGGCCAGGAGAGCGGCGAGCTCCCACTCGCATGAGCGCGCACGATCACGCCCGCACCCACGCGCACGGCCACTCGCACGGCGGCGATGCGCGGCGTCCCGCATTCCTGCTCGCGCTCACGATCACGCTCGGCTACGCGCTGATCGAGCTCGCCGGCGGAATCTGGTCGGGATCGCTCGCGCTCGCGAGCGATGCCGGGCACATGTTCTCGGACGCGCTGGCGCTCGCGCTCGCGGCGGGCGCGGCGTGGCTCGCGAGGCGTCCGCCGGGTGCCAAGCACTCTTACGGTCTCGCGCGCGCGGAAGTGATCGGCGCCACGCTGAACGGGCTCATGATGCTCGCGATCATCGTGGTCCTCGTCGTGGAAGCGGTGCACCGGATGCTCGATGCCGATCCGCAGCCGGTCAACGCCATTGCGGTCATGGCGATTGCCGCGGTCGGCCTGATCGTCAACGCAGCCGTCGCTTTCATCCTGTCGCGCGGGCATCGCGACCTGAACGTGCGAGGCGCGCTGGTGCACGTCATGGGCGACCTCGTGAGCTCGATCGCGGCGCTCATCGCCGGCGCCGTCATTTACGCCACGGGATGGCTCACGATCGATCCCATATTGTCGATCGTCATCGCGGTCCTCATCCTGGTCTCGACGCTGAGACTCCTGCGGGACACGCTGCACGTGCTCATGGAAGGCGTCCCCGCGGCGGTCGATTTCGAGCAAATCGGCGGCGCGCTCGCAGCCGTGCGCGGCGTCTCGAGGGTGCACGACCTTCACGTCTGGAGCATAGGCAGCGACCGGGCGGCGCTCTCGGCGCATCTCGAGATCGAACGGCTGGAAGACTGGCCCGCCATACTGGCGGCGTCGCAGGCGGTGCTGCGCGAGCGCTTCGGCGTCGATCACGTGACGCTGCAACCCGAGCTCGTTGCGGGGCTGCGGCTCCCGCGACAGGCGCCGGTGACGCTCTGGCCGCGCGGACAAAAACCCTCGTGACTATGCGCGGCACGGCAGCGGAAACGCTCGCGCCTTTCGCGGTCGAGTGCCGGGCGTGTCCGCGGCTCGCGCACCACCTGGCGGAAGTGCGGGCGACCCATCCCGACTATTACGCATTGCCGGTCGTACCTTTCGGCGACCCGGACCCGCAGCTCCTGATCGTCGGGCTCGCTCCCGGCATGCACGGCGCGAACCGCACGGGGCGGCCGTTCACCGGCGACCATGCCGGCGTGCTCCTCTACGAAACGCTGCATCGCTATGGCTATGGCAATCACCCCGAGGCCATCGCGCGCGACGACGGGCTCGAGCTCACGCGCTGCCGGATCACCAATGCGGTGAAATGCCTGCCGCCGCAGAACAAACCCCAGCCGGACGAGGTCCGCCGCTGCAACGCGTATCTCAAGGCCGAGCTCGCAGAGCTCGCGCCGTCCTCGTCCATCCTCGCCCTGGGCGCGATCGCGCACCGGGCGGTGCTGATGGCTTTCGGCTTGCGCGCCCGCGATTACCTGTTCGCTCACGGCGCACAGCACCAGCTCCCCGTGGGCCACTCGCTCTTCGATAGCTATCACTGCAGCCGCTATAATACGCAGACCAAGCGCCTCACCCCCGCGATGTTTCGCGACGTCTTCGAAGCCATAGCGAAGCGCGCTTCAAGCCGATCGGGCGCGCGCTGAAGCCACCGCTCCCGGGGCGCGCGCCAGACGCCACCATGTCCGATCCCGCTGAAATCATCGCCGGTCTGCCGCACCGGCCCGGTGTCTATCGCATGCTCAACGTAGCAGGCGAAGTCCTGTACGTGGGCAAAGCGCTCGATCTGCGCAAGCGCGTCGCTTCCTACTTCCAGAAGACGCTCGGCCAGTCGCCGCGCACCCAGATCATGGTCTCGCACGTGGCCCGCGTGGAAACGACCGTCACGCGCTCCGAAGGCGAAGCGCTGCTCCTCGAAAACAATCTCATCAAGGCGCTTAGCCCGCGCTACAACATCCTTTTCCGGGACGACAAGTCGTACCCCTACCTCGTGGTCACGGGACATGCGTATCCGCGGCTCGGCTTCCATCGCGGCGCGCTCGAGCCGGCTCACCGCTACTATGGCCCGTTCCCCGGCGCGGGGGCGGTGCGCGAGAGCATACAGCTCATGCAGAAGGTATTTCGCATCCGCACGTGCGAAGATACCGTTTTCGCCAATCGCTCGCGCCCGTGCCTCCTGCACCAGATCAGGCGCTGCACGGCGCCCTGCGTGAACCTGGTGGCCCCGGAGGCTTATGCCGAAGACGTTCGCAGCGCGGAGCTCTTTCTCTCGGGCAAGGAAGACGAGGTCTTCGGGCGGCTGGAATCGCGGATGCACGCCGCGTCCGGGCGCATGGATTACGAAGAGGCGGCGCTCGTCCGCGATCAGATCAATGCGCTGCGCAAAGTGCGCGAGAAGCAGTTCGTCGCCGACGAATCCGGGCGCGATGCCGACGTGGTCGCGTGCGCGCGCGTCTCAGGCGTGACCTGCGTGAACCTCGTGATGATCCGCGGCGGGCACCACCTGGGAGACAAGAACTTCTTTCCGCGCAATGCGGAGGGGTGGAGCGAAGACGAAGTGCTGGAAGCCTTTCTCGCGCAGCATTACCTGCGCCACGGCATACCGCGCCAGATCGTGGCCGGCGCGAAATTCGATCCCGCCCCGCTCGAAGAGGCGCTCGCGGCGCAGGCCGGACGCAAGGTGCAGATCAGCATGAACCCGACGGCGTCGCGCCGCGCGTGGCTGGAGATGGCGTGGAAGAACGCGCTGCTGGGCGCGGAGCAGGCGGCGAGCATGCACTCGACACAGGAGACGCGGCTCGCCGCTCTCCAGCAGGCGCTCGGGCTCGGCGAGTCCCTGCAGCGCGTCGAGTGCTTCGATGTGAGCCACACGATGGGTGAGGCGACCGTGGCCTCGTGCGTCGTCTACGACAAGTCAGCGATGCAGAAAAGCGAGTACCGCCGCTTCAATATCAAAGGCATCGAGCCGGGCGACGATTACGCCGCCATGCGCGACGTGCTCACGCGGCGTTACCGCAAGATCGTGGCGGGCGAGGGGAAGCTACCCGACCTCGTCCTGATCGACGGCGGGAAAGGACAGCTCGGCATCGCGGTGGAGGTTTTCGCGGAGCTCGGATTGAGCGATCTGCCGGTGGTGGCGGTCGCGAAAGGCGAGGAGCGCAAGGCGGGGCTCGAGCAGCTCCTCATCCCCGGCCGCGCCGAGCCGCTCGTCCTGGGCGCCGACCATCCCGCGCTCCACCTCGTGCAGACCATACGCGACGAGGCCCACCGGTTCGCGATCGCGGGCCACCGGGCGCGGCGCGCCAAGGCGCGCTCGACATCGCCGCTCGAGGCGATCTCGGGAATCGGTGCCAAACGCCGGCAGCGCCTTCTCACGCGCTTCGGCGGTCTCCGAGGGCTGCTCGCCGCCAGCGTCGACGACCTTGCGCAGATCGACGGCATCAGCCGCGCGCTCGCCGAGAAGATCTACCAGGAACTGCACTGATGCCTTTGAATCTACCGAACCTGCTCACGTGGCTGCGCATCGTGCTGATCCCGCTTTTCGTCGGGATTTTCTATTTCGAGAAAAGCTGGGTTTCGATCCCCAACCAGAACCTGGTCGCGACCGTCATCTTCACCACCGCGGCGATCACCGACTGGCTCGACGGCTGGCTCGCACGCAAGTTGAACCAGACCTCGGCTTTCGGCGCGTTTCTCGACCCGGTCGCGGACAAGCTCATGGTCGCCGCCGCCCTCATCATCCTGGTGCAGCTCTCGCGCGTGGACGCGATCATCGCGCTCGTCATCATCGGCCGCGAGATCACGATCTCGGCGCTGCGCGAGTGGATGGCGCAGATCGGGGAGGCGAAAAGCGTCGCCGTCTCCGCGCTCGGCAAAGTGAAAACGGTTTCCCAGATGATCGCGATTCCGATGCTGCTCTATCAGGACCGGGTGTGGTTCTTCGACCCCATGCTGTGGGGCACCTGGCTCATCTATATCGCCGCGGTGCTCACGCTCATTTCGATGGGCTGGTACCTGAAGCTTTCACTGCCTTTGGCGTGGAAGCGGTAAAAATCCATGGACCCCGGCGTTCGCCGGGGCGACGGCGACTGTGCGCGTGCCGTCGGTTGCCGGAGATAGGGGGTTTACGTATAATTCAACGCCTTACGCGGGAGTAGCTCAGTTGGTAGAGCGCAACCTTGCCAAGGTTGAGGTCGAGAGTTCGAGACTCTTCTCCCGCTCCAGATTCGATAAAGCGGCTTGTGCGCAAGGCGTTTTCAGCAAACGGTGACCTCCCGGTGACGCCGTAACGAAAACGCCCCGGCTACAAGCCGTTTTACGTTCAAGTCCACCGGCGGGGTGGCAGAGTGGTCATGCAGCGGCCTGCAAAGCCGTGTACGCCGGTTCGATTCCGACCCCCGCCTCCAATAAGAATCAGCCACTTAAAAGAATATGTTGTAATTCCTGTGCGTTTTTGGTCCAATTTGGTCCACCAGCTGAAAGGGTGGTCCACATTGGCGACAATTCAGAAAAGAGGCCCTGCGCAATACCGAGTGCGTGTACGTCGAACAGGCGTGCGTAAGACGCTCACTAGAACCTTCGAAACGAAGCAGGAAGCCGAAAAATGGGCGCGTCGAATGGAAGCCGATCTCGACGCGGGCAAGCGCATCCTTTTTCTCGGTACGCCTGAAGTTCAGACGCTGACGCTTCGCGCGGCGCTCGAGCGCTACCGGAACGAGAAGACGGTGCACAAGGCCGGCGCGGAGCAAGAGCGTAAGCGCATCGATCGCTGGCTAAAAGATCCGCTTGCCGACAAGCTGCTGCATCAGATCGTTCCAGGCGATCTGGAGAAACACCGAGATCAACGGTTAGCGGAAGGGAAGGCATTCTCGACCGTTCGGCACGAGCTGAACATCGTCAGTCAGGTATACGAGGCGGCGCGATTTTCGTGGCGCATGCGCGATCTGGAAAACCCCGTTAAGCACATCAAACGGCCTCCGGCTTGGGCTAATCCACGGAACGTCAGACTGAAAGGCACTGTCGACCTTAAGACGTTCCTGGCCGCGGTCATGCCCGACTCCAAGTACTGCACCGCGGCGCAGCGTCAAGCGGCAACACGTTGCGCACTCGCGCTGGAATTCGCAATCGAGACGAGTCTTCGGCGCAGCGAGGTATCAGCGATCACGCCAGCTCGAACAAACTTTGTCGAACGCTGGGTCGAAGTCCAACGCGAAAACATGCTGCATGGCGACTTGAAAGGGGGCACCCGCCGGGTAGCCCTCTCATCGCGTGCCGTCGCGATTCTCAAGTCATTGCAACCGAAGGACGCCGTTTCGCCATGGTTCGGTGTCAGTCCCAGGACGCTCTCAGCGGCGGTGGTGCGCGCGCGACGGAAGCTCGGCATTGACGATCTTCGCTTGCACGACCTGCGCCATGAGGCGACTTCCGCACTCTTCGAAAAAGGACTGTCTCCCATCGAGGTATCGACTATGACTGGACATAAGACGTTGGCCACACTAAAGCGGTACACGCATCCGGACGTCACGGATATTGCAAAAAAACTGGGATAGAGAAGTGGGGCTGAGCTGAACGACCGGTGCCGCTCACAAAAGATCACGTTTGTATTTTGGCCCGATCCACCACCGGCTCGAATCCGTGCATGTCAAAGCTCCCAAGACCACTGCTGTGGGAGACCTTCGTCGTAAGCTTGAGCGTGAACTGCTGGACGCGCACGTTATGTTGGCCCGCCCTGTTGATCGCATTGTTACTGCACATTGACGACTGGAATTGCCATTGCCTTCCCGCGCCTGCAAAGGCTATCTTGGCCGATGCCACTTGATACTGCGTTCTCGATGTTACGTCGAGGTCCTGATCCCCTGCTGTCTACATCAAAAGGTTGTGACCGTAGATCGATCGGGCAGGGCCCGAGAGCGGTGGCAGATGAGGATTCCATCGGCCGCGACCCCGGAATCCTCAATGGCGGCGAGCCACACGTCTTGATCCAATACACCATCGACGAGACGGCCTGCTCGGCGAGCGTGCGCGCTATGGGCATGAGGCGCGAGATATTGTAGGGTTTCTGGTGGATCACCGGGTGCTTGCCCGTGCGAAGCGCAGTATCGATCGCATCGAAATCGCGATGCGGCGTGCCGATGTCTTCACTGATCTCGGTGGCGATCGCCTGCACCACGTCAAACACGCCACGGTTTATCGAGTGGCTCTTTTTCTGAACAAACCGCATCCCGCGTGCGACAAGCCAATCGAATGTCCGCGCACCGGGGTCGATGATCAGGCTTTGCTCATGCTCGATCGCCTTCAGCTTCTGATGCAGCGATGCGTAGTAGACGAGCGCACCCTGCGGCTGAGCGACTGCCAGGGCTTTGCGCACTATCACCGTTCGGCCGCCGCCCACATCGTGTTTTCCGGTCATCGCCTTCTCCAGCGCCGTCTTTTTTGCCGTGAACGCGGCGACCGGCAGGCCCACTACCAGCAAATCGATGAAGTCGACTTTCATGAGGGTTAAGGCACCGCGCAGGAGTGCTGCGTACTCGGGTGTGTCCGTATAGCGGTCATGCATCTGCGTTGCGCGGAAAGTGTCCGCCGCGAGATTCACTTCCGGCCCCACCTCATAGAACAGCCCGTCGATCGGCACGGCGACAGTCTTGCGGCGCTCCGCCGCCGGGGTTCCGGTCAGGTCTCGTGCGCTCGGATAAGCAACCGAAGGGAAGTAGGCGCAGCGCATGTCACCGTCGGTCGCGCCTGTCACGTACTTCGTGTTGCCAAAACCTACATCGACTGCTCTTACGATCATTTCCATCATCATCTCCGACGAGTCGAATTAAATGCGCTCAGCATCGGGCAATCGCTACCGCCGTTCCACAAGAAACGGCTATGTTTAAGAGGGTATTTCGTCATCAGCTCGGCATTCACAATTCAAACTGCGACTCTGGACTCGCCACCATGCGAGTAACGCGCAGAGGCCGTTTTGCGGGTTTTCTGCTCTCGCTACGGTCGCACCCGAAATTGAGCTGTCAAGGGCGCACCCTCTCCGCGAACTCAGGAGTTGCACCAGAGGCCATCTTTATCTGCGTCAACCCCGCCTGATACCTCATGTTTTTCTGCGATCGATAAATAAATGCCCATAACGACAGAATCCGCCACTCGAAAAAGGCCCCATCACGCCGGACAGCGCTTGAACACACATCGCGCCTCTGTCAAGATGCGCGCTGCTTCACAGGGTCCTTCCCCTTGCTCCCATCGCGGGACGCGAAAAGGCGTTGCGGTCGTTACCCGCCCTGCAAGACCGATCGTTGAATCGGTGTCGGCGCGACCCTCGAGGTCGCGCTGCTGAGACTGAAACTTCTCGTAGTGCAACGGGCCTTCTGACTCGTGAGCGTGTTTTGCGCTCACGCTTTCCTTTGAGAGAGCGTCAACGCCCAAGCGGATGGCTGATGCGGCACCCGATGCCGGATCACGAGTCCCCGCCACTTATTTTGAGCACCGCGTTTTACACGCGAGCGCGCGGCTGTGCTTGCCTCTCAGAGGCTCCACGCGCGTTCTTCGCTCGAACACCTGACACTGCCCCGGACTTTCGGTGAGGGGCGGAGCCCTGCAGGTGAAGTGGCGGCTACACCCTGAAATGATCCCAAAGTAGTCGAGACCTGATCTCGACGCCGATGCCAGGCTGACCCTCGAGGTCGCTCGGCATCTCAAGCCCGACACCCGCAGAAATGCGTGTCCGGGTCCTGGATCAACTGCTCCATTTTTACGGCTAACCGAGCCGGGCTAAGGCGCCATGCGCTTAACGCCTGGCAACCCTCTGGGCAAACCGCGAGCGGCGACACGAGGTCGCGCCGTTCGCGGTGAATGACGACGACCTCGTGCTGTGTGCGCCGCCGGAATCCGGCGTGCACGGCGTGTCATGGGAAGATTCAGCTTCAACCGTCGCACTCGCGTCTGCGAGGCCGACGGCATTGGAGAAACATCATGCAAAACCGATCACGACATGAACGCACCACAAGTGCCCGGGCGGTGCGCACCCATCAACCGCGGCGCCCCGAACACTGGCGCGGATTGACGGCCCAGGAAATCCTCGATCGGCATCCCCCCGTGAAGACCTCACCCACCCGAACTCGGCCCTCAAAGTGCTTCCGGCGGTCTACTTGGGGCCCGGCATCGCGGTGTGGCTGTTCGGCCGAGCATCATCCATTCATGTCGGCGCCAGCGGACTGGTCTACGGCCTGGTCAGCTATATCTTCGTAGCCGGCGTGATCCGACGGGACCGGCGCGCGATCGCGGCGTCCCTGTTGGTGTCCTTTCTATACGGCTCCGTCGTGTGGGGGGTATTCCCGATCGAGCCCGGTGTTTCCTGGGAAACCCATCTAGCGGCCGTGCTGATCGCCCTCGCGCT
>Ga0105107_10002735_pt1 | contig 11668 bp, 8 predicted proteins | sample PPLLaktember2015_6_FD_79335 | JGI IMG/M metagenome (GOLD analysis project Ga0105107, IMG submission 79335) | Freshwater sediment microbial communities from Prairie Pothole Lake near Jamestown, North Dakota, USA - PPLs Lake P8 Core (1) Depth... | ecosystem: Environmental > Aquatic > Freshwater >... | reverse complement strand
GCCGGCTGCGCCTTCGTCAAGCGCTCGGCCATGGTGCCCGTCGCCCGGCCGTTCGACATCGTGGTCACGACGAACTCCGGCTATCCGCTCGACATCAACCTCTATCAATCGGTCAAGGGCATGAGGGCCGCCGGCCAGGTCGTCCGGCCGGGCGGGGCCATCATCATCGCCACGAGCTGCTGGGACGGCATTCCGGAACACGGGCTCTACGGCCAGATCTTGAGAGGGTGCCAAAGCCCGCAAGAGCTGCTCGGGAAGATCTGCGCCCCCGGCTTCCTCGAGCAGGACCAATGGCAGGCCCATATTCAGGCCCTGATCCAAAAGAAGGCCGCGATCTACGTGAGGTCGGACGGCCTGACGGACGACGAGATCCGCGCCGCCCTCCTGCGGCCGTGCCGCCGTATCGAGGACACGATCGCCGAACTGCTCGAAACGTGCGGCCGCGGCGCCTCGATCTGCGTCATGCCCGAGGGCCCGCAGACGATCCCCTACATCGCCTGACGCCGGGTCGCGCCTTTCGGCGCGGTTTCATCTCCCGGCGGCGAGGACTTTGCGGATGAGCCCGGACAGCTCCCGGGCCGTGAAGGGTTTCATGATGAAGGCCCGGATCCCGTCCCTGCCGACGGTCTCGCCGTTGACCTTCTCGCTGAAACCCGTATTGAGGATGATCGGGATGTCCGGCCGGACCTTGACCAGGTCCCGGGCCAGCTCGATCCCCGAGGTCCCCGGCATGGTCTGGTCCGTAATGACCAGGTCGAAGGCTTCCGGGTCCTTTTTGAACGCCGCCGCGGCGGTCCGCCCGGAAGACCGGGTCGTGATCTTGTAGCCGAGCCGCTCGAGCATCTGGGCCAGGCTCTTGAGCTGACCCGCATCGTCGTCGACGAGCAGGATCCGCTCGCTCCCGGTCTCTGCCGCCGGGGCGGGCATGGCCTCTGACGGCTGTGTTTCCTGAGGCAGGAGAGGCAGGAAGATGCTGAAGGTGCTGCCCTTGCCTATCTCGCTGTAAGCCGTGATCGCTCCGCCGTAGCTTCGAACGATGCCGTGGACGACCGACAGGCCCAGCCCGCTTCCTTCGCCCGGGCTCCGGGTCGTGAAGAACGGCTCGAAGACCCTGTTCATGATCTCTCGCGGCATGCCGCAGCCGGAATCCGCGACAGCCAGACGCACGTAGGGGCCGGGTTTGAGGCCCGAATGCCGGGAGGCCATCGCGGCGTCGACGTCGACCTTATCGAGCTTGACCTCAAGCCGGCCCGGTTTTCCTTTCATCGCCAACGAGGCGTTCTGACAGAGGTTCGAAAGGATCTGGTGGATCTGGGCGGGGTGGGCCTCGACCGTGGCCTCGTCGGCCCGGATCGCCTCGTGCACGGTGACGGTGCCGGGCAGGGTGGCCCGGAAGAGCTTCAGGGCTTCCTGCACGACGGGGGCGATGCGGAGGGGACTCCTCTCCCATTCCTTATGACGGCTGAAAGTTACGATCTGTTTGACCAGCTCCTTGCCCCGCTCGGCCGCTCGAAGGATGAGCGGCAGGGATTCCCGCGCCGGACAGCCTTCCTCGGTGTCGAGGAGAGCCAGCTCGGTGTTGATCGTGATGGCGGCCAGGATGTTGTTGAAATCGTGGGCGATACCTCCGGCCAGGGTCCCCAGGGCCTCCATCTTTTGGGCCTGGCGCACCTGCTCCTGGAGGATGACCTCCTGGGTGACGTCCCGCTCCGTGATAAGGATGCCGGGGGGGTTCTTGACGGAGGTCGCGACGATCTCCAGCTCGACCGCCCTTTCGCCTGGCCGCGCGAGGGTGACATGGCCGTTCCAGTCTTCGCCGCGCTCCACGGCGGCGCGGAATGCCGCGGCTCCCGTGTCGCCGGCGACGAGATCGAAATAGTTACGGCCCGCCGCGACCTCTTTGCCGAGGCGGTTGATCGTCTCGAATGCGGCGTTGACGTAGAGGATCCGGCCTTCCGGGTCGGCCATGATGACGGCCTCGGAGGCCAGCTCGACTGCCGCCCCGAGGCGCAGCCGCTCCTGTTCGACCAGCGCCCGTCGCAGGGACTCCGCCTGCTTTCGCTCGGTGATATCGTGGACCATCCCGATGGAACGCACGATCCGGCCCGTAGAATCCCGGACATGCTCGCACTTTTCGTGGACGATCCGGGCCTCCCCGGTGTCCCGGCGGACGACCCGATGCTCGATCTCATAGCCGTCGCACCCTTCACGCAGTGAACCCAGATAAGCCGCGTCGACGGCCTTCCGGTCGTCGGGGTGGATCGCGGCCAGAAAAGCCTCGTAGGTCGCGGCGAATTCCTGCGGCTTGAGCCCGAAGATGCGAAAGGTCTCATCCGACCAGGTCAACCGGTTGGCGGCGACCTCGAGCTCCCAGCTGCCGAGGTGAGCGATCTCCTGGGACCTCTCGTGCCGTTTCTCGCTCTCGCGGAGGGCTTCCTCAGCCTTTTTTCGCTGAGTGATGTCCATGAAGACGACCGCGAACTGGCGGGGGGCGGGGCGGTAAGCGTAGACCTCGAACCAGCGGTTGAGCGGCTCCGGATAGTATCGTTCGAAGGTGAGAGGTTCGCCGGTCAGGGCCACGTGGCCGTAGGTCTCGATCCAGAAGGGCTCGATGTCCGTCAAGAGCTCCCGCACGCCCCGGCCCAGGACTTCGGTCCGCCGCAGGCCCGTCAGCCGCTCGAAGGCCGGATTGATATCGATGAAGCGATAGTCGCTGGGGCGGCCCGCTTCGTCGGTGACGATCTCGTGGAGGGCGAACCCCTCGGTCATGTTATTGAACAGGGCCCGGTACCTCTCCTCGCCGAGCTTCAAGGCCTCTTCGGCGTTCCGGCGCGCGCTGATGTCCTCGACGATGCTGGCAAAGCGGCGCCCGCCGACGGGAAATGTGACGATGTGGATGTGCCGGTCGATCGCCTTCGCGTAGGTCTCGAAGTCGGCCGGCGTCTGAGTGGCCACCACGCGGGCAAAGGTCGGCAGATATTCCGCGTAGACGGCAGGGAAGAGCTCGCTGATGAGTCTGCCGACGATCGCCTCCCGGGCGACTCCGGTGTGGCGGGTGTAGGCATCGTTGACCTCGAGGACGCGCCAGTCGATCGGCCGCCCCTCTTTGTCCTCGATGAGCTCGTACAGGGCGAACCCCTCTGTCATGGATTCGAAGATACTCCGGTATTTCGTTTCGCTATCGCGCAAGGCCCTTTCCGCCCGCGCGCGTTTCGTGACCTCGTGGGCATAGAGATTGACGAAGGATTCGTCCTTCGGACGGACGGCGGTGGTCAAATACCACCGGTCCTCCCCGGCGGCGATCTCGGCCTCGACGGTCCCCTCGTGATCGTAGGCTTCCAGGGCGAGGCTTCTGAGGAGAGGCGGCAGCGGCCCGGCGGCCGCCGCGCCGAGCGCGGCGAAAAGGCGTTGGGCCGCCGGATTCGCGTAGAGAAGCCGTCCCTCCGCATCGGCGCGAAGGACCGGATGGGGGTTCTGTTGCGGAAATTGGGCCAGGCGCCTTTCGGCCTGCCTGAACCGCTCCCGCTCGGCGCTCTCGATGACCTCCCACTTCGATTCCCGCCGGACGAGGGCGAAGCGATGGTTGCGGACGACATCGAGGACCTCGTTCGCCCCGCACCGATCGAGCGAGTACGTGCAAAGGGCCAGCATCCGGCAGCGGCCGATGACCTCGTCGACGGCGGCCTCGTAGTCGGTGAAGGCCTGCCAGTCCTCTTTCTCGAGCCAGAAGGTGTTGCCGCTGAGCCGGAGGCCTTCGAAGCCTCGGGCCAGCGCCTTTTGGAGCTTGGCGGCCCATGCCTCGAGGACCCTCTTCGCATCGAACCCCCCGCCGGCGAGGTACCAGGCGTCGTGAGGAACGATCTCGATCTGGCCGTCGCGGACGTAGCGTTCGAATCCGGGCACGGCTTCGGCCAGCGCTTTTTCCGTGGCAGCCTTGTCCAGGGGAGAGGAGGTGACCCACATGCAGAACTCGTTTGCCTCGAGGCCGGCGACGAAATAGGGGATGAGGATGTCCAGGAGGTCCTGGGACGTCCGGTAGAACTGGCAGAAATGCGTACCCCAGGGGATATCCCCGATGATGTCGATGCCGGATTTCCTGAGCTCGGTACTCATTGCCTCATTCTCCCTGGGTACGAATGCGACCACGATAGGTGAGCCGGCCCGGTTAGTCAAGTGCCGGCGTCCGGCGCGGTGTGGAAATTTCCCGCCGCCACGGGTAGAATGGAATGTCGGGCAGGTTATGATGAGAGCTTCAAGAACAGTCGCGTGCGCCCCGGCCCTCGCCGTTCTCGCCTTCGTCTGCGTTGCCGCGTCCTGCGGCAAGCCGCCGGCCGTCGCCTGGAGCGAATCGGCGCGGGCGGTCCTGATCGAGCGTGTCGGCCCCGACGGCGCGGCAGGGCCCATCTACTGCCGGCGCGACCGGGTCTGCGGCTCCGACGTCCTGCCGGGTTTCTATCGGGCCCGGGACTTCCGGCCGGCTTGGATCGACGACGCCCTCACGCTCGGCGACGCGCGCGGTCTCATCGCGGCCCTGCGTCTCGTCTCCGAAGACGGCCTCGATCCGGCGAATTACCATCTGGCCACCCTCGGATCCTTGATCGCCGAGATCGACGCGGCGCGGGCCAAAGACCCGCGGCGCGTGCCGCCGGAGTCCCTGGTCGACCTGGAGATGCTCCTCACGGACGGCTTCCTCCTCTGCGGCTCGCACCTCGTCCACGGCCAGGTCGACCCGGAGACGATCCAGTCGGTCTGGCTCATCAAGGGCCGCGTCGAGGACCTGTCGGCCGTCCTGGAGAAGGGCCTGGCGGCCAAGGACATCCCCGCCGCGCTCGATTCCCTGCGGCCCGGCCACGCGGTTTACCGCGGCCTCCGCAAAGCCTACCGCGAACACGGCGCCGTCGTTGCGGCAGGCGGCTGGCCGGGATTCCCACCCGGCCCGAAGCTCGTCAAAGGCGACCGCGATCCGCGCGCGGAGGCCCTCAGGCAGACCCTCGCGGCCATGGGCGACCTTTCCACAGCCGAGGCGCCTGAAGAGCCGGAGTTTTTTGACGATATCCTCGAGAGCGCCCTCAGGGCCTTCCAGCGCCGCCACGGTCTCGACCCCGACGGCGCCGTCGGCGCCGAGACGGCGTCGGCCCTGAACGTGTCCGCCGCCGAGCGGTTGAGGCAGATCCGGGCCAACCTCGAGCGCTGGCGCTGGATCACTCAAGATCTGGGCGAGAAGTACGTCCTCGTCAATGCCGCCGACTACCGGGTGAGCGTGTACGAGGCGGGCCGCGCCGTCATGTCCATGCAGGCCATCGTCGGCCGCGCCTACCGGCAGACGCCGGACTTCAGCGGCCGGATGTCTTATATCACCCTCAACCCTCCCTGGAACGTGCCGCCGACGCTCGCCCGGGAGGACATCCTGCCCCACCTCAAGAAGGACCCGGGCTACCTCCAGAAAAAGGGGATCCGGATCTTCGAGAATTGGACGGCCGGGGCCCGCGAGATCGATCCCGGGGACGTCGACTGGACGCAGATCAAGCCGGAGGGCCTGTCCTATAAGTTCCGTCAGGACCCCGGCCCTCAGAATTCGCTCGGCCGGATCATGTTCATGTTCCCGAACAAGTTCGACGTCTACATTCATGATACGCCCGAGAGCGGGCTCTTCACCCGGGCGGCCCGGAACCTCAGCTCCGGCTGCATCCGGGTCGAGAGGCCCCTCGATCTCGCCGCCTACATGCTCCGCGACGATCCGGCCTGGACGAAGGAGAAGATCGAGGAAGCCATAGCCGCGGGGGACACGCAGATCATTTCCCTCCGCAAGAACGCGCCGAGCGTCCACGTCCTCTACTGGACGGCGTGGCTTGCGGGCGACGGGCGGATCCAATTCCGGCAGGATGTCTATCTCAGGGACGCGGCCCTCGACAAGGCCCTCGCGGAACGCGCGTCGGTCGTCGCCGAGTAGGCGGGCCTACCAGGTCCGTACGCGGCCGACGTCGACGTGGATGAAATCCGATCCGGGATAGATCCCCACCCCTCCGCCATGGAGGTCGAGGGCCTTCCGGTAGAGGTCCCGAAGCTTGACGCCCGGGACGCGGATATCGATGGCCTTGCCGACGAGGTGGAGGCTGTTGGAGGCGACACCCCCTCCGCCGTGCGTCCTCAGGTAGGTGTTCGTTTTCGGCGAGCGGTAGCCGGAGATGATGTGGAAAGGCTCGTTGGTCGGGATCGTCCGGGCGAGGGCGTTGAGCAGATCGAGGAGGCGGACGTCGATGTCTTTGATCTCCCCGGTGCGGGTGTCCCGGAGGATGTGGTTGATTCTGTCGAGCGACGTGGGCACGAGGCACCCCGACTGGCAATACTCGATGGCGGCGGACTCGGCGGTGTGCGTGTTGTAGAACGAGAGTCCGCGGTCAAGGGGAAGAGGCCCGTCAAGGGGGCCGGGTGACGCGAACGCAGTCAGGCGGCCCAGGAAAGGCAGGGCCAGGGCGGCCGCGCCCAGGCCGAGGAACCGCCTGCGGCTCAAAGAATCGGGGGCTGAAGTGTCTCGGTCCTTTCTTTCCGCCATTTTTACTCGCAATTTGCTTCCATTATACCACGTAACGGTAATTTAGTCGTTCGGCGACAGTGAGATCCGAAAACACCCCATATCAACGGATGACGATCTCGTCGACGAAGACCCAAGACCGGCCGCCGGCGGAAGGGTGCCAATCGGGCAAACGCTTGGTCCCCTCGATGCGAAAACGGACGAACCGGACCGGGCCGAAGGAGCCCTCGCCCGCCATGTCTTCCGTCCAGGAAAACGAGCGGACGCTGTCCTCCCCCTGGTGGTCTCCCGTCAGGGTTTTCGTGCCGATTTCGCGGAACGAGAGGCCGTCCGAGGAGACCGAGCAGGCGACGCTCGCGGGATGGAGGATCCAGCTCCGCTGGTCTGAGAGCGTGCTCAACGCGATCTCCCGGGCCGCGGCCGGCCTTCCGAGGTCGAGAACCAGCGTGATGTCGACGCCCTCCCAGCCCAGCCAGTGAACCTTGAAATCGCTCGCCCCGCGGACGCCGTTCGTCAGCACGGCCGGGTCGCCCCCGGCGTATTTCGGCGCAGGCGGCGGGTCGGCGGCGACCGGCTTGCGGAAGGCCAGGTTGCCCTCGACCTGGACATCGATGAAGCGCTTGACGCCGTCGCGGTAGGTTTCCGGCGTCAGTCCCGACTCGTTGAGGGTCCGGACGCCGCCGTCGCGGCACCGCTCGAAGAAATCATCGATGAGATCCGCCATGCGCGGCTCGGCGACGAAGCGCCCGCCCTTCTCTTCGTAGAAGCCGCGCGGGCCGAACATGTCGTTCTTGCCGATCTCGAGCATCGCGTACATCAGGGGGAGACGGGCGGTCCGGACCCGGGTCAGGGTTGCGGGATCGCCGGCCGCGGCGGCCTCGGCCCTGTCGAAGAGGGCGTTATAGGACGCGATGTCGCCGGCCGAAAGATGATCGCCGTCGTGGACCGCCGGGGGCTCGTAGATGTCGAGCTTGGCCCCGGACCTCCGGAGCGCCGCTTCAAGGGCCTTGATGTACCGGCCGATGAATGTGCCGGACTTGCCGTAATAGCCGTCGAGAAAATCTTCGGTCACGGCTTCGACGTCCGCCCCCGGGTTCCAGAGGAGGCGCGCCAGGAGATAAGCTTTGAGCTCGCTCGTCTCGTGGCCGGGGCCCGTGTTGGTCTGCTGGAAATGCCTGCGGACGCCGTGGTCGACAAAAAACCGGATGTTGGGCTGGAGGACGTGGAGGTTGGGGAAGGGGGAGACGTGATGCGAGAAATTGACCGTGTAATCCCAGAGATAGAGGTTGCCGCAGATGCGGCTCCAGGCCTCGATGTCGCGCACGAACGAGGCGCTTGACGGGTCCCCGGCGATGGACAGGCTCCGGTTGAGCTCGATCGTGCAGAGCATGACCTCGACGTTCGGGGCCGGCCGGGTCATGCGGGGCGCCGGACGCGAATACTGGTAAGCCAGGGTCGAGATCGTCTTGTCGGGGAAGAGAGCGGCGACGCGATTCACGAAGCGGAGGACGGGGCCCGCGGGCGAGCCTTCCTCCTCGATCGCCGCGAGGCACTCGGGGCACTGGCAATACGAGAAGTTGTCGTTCTGGCTGACCGACCAGATCTTCTTATCCGGTTGGGAGGCCATCTCCTCCCGCAGCCTGGCCACGGCGATATCGAAGACCTCGGGCCGCGACAGGCAGGGTTGGTCGATGATCCTCTTCCCGTTCATCAAGGCGAAATACTCGGGGTGCGCCGCGAAATAGCTCTGCCAGGGGACGAGCCGCTGAAAAGTGTGGACGTAATAGCCCGTGCCGTAAAGGCCGCGATGGTCGTGGAGCCTCATCCAGTCGAGATAGTCGGCATCGAGGGCGAATTCGCCGTTGACGACGCGGACCTCGTTCACCGGGTTATCGGCCTCGAAGAGACAGCCGAGAGCGAGATCGTCGCGGGGCGGGAAGACCTCGGCCGTGGGGCTGTAGCGGCGGCAGCCGAAGTACTTCTCGAGCAAGTGGACGACGCCGTAGATGGCGCCCTTGCCGCCCCCGCTCACGATGTAGAGGTTCCCCGTCGACGTGCCCGCCAGGAACCCGTCGGGACGGAGGGAGGAGAGCGAGGAGGCGAAGACGGGGGGAAGATCTTTCGGAAGAAAGCCGATGGCGGCGACGCCGGGCTGGCCCGGTTCCCCGGCCGCGAGAACGGGCAGGTCGACCCCGGTCATCTTGAGGATCGAAGAGCGCAGGATCTCGGCGGCCCGTCGCTCGACGGCGCCCGCCGTCTCGGGGATCTCGATCCTGGCCGCCGGGCGTCCGTGGTCGACGAACACGAACGCCCGTCCGCAGGGGCTGAGCTGGACGGGGCGCGAAGCCGGACGGGAGGATGGCCCCGGCGCGCACGCGGCTGTCCAGAGCAGAGCGCAGGCGGCCATCCCGGCCAATGCGGCGGCGCCGGCACGGATCCTCACGGTGGATATCGCTTGACGTTCTCCATCCGGCCGTGCGGACATCACTGGCCACTCTAGACCAAACCGCCTTCCGGCGTCAATCGCCCGCGACGGCGGCGTTCATGGACGGTCCGGCTCTTCGGGGAGATCCCGGGGCTGGATGACGAGACGGAGTCCCGAGAAGATCTCGACGACCCGCGGACGAGATAACGTCCCGATCTTTTCCTCGAGGACGGATCTGTCGACGGTCACGACCTGTGATACGTTGACGACACTCGACCGGGGCAGGTTCGCTTCCCCCTTTTGGAGGAGGACGTTTCCTGGGGCTTTGGCCCGCTCCAGGTTCGATGTGATGGCGCAAAGAACGACGGTCCGGATCCGGCTGGCGTTGAAGATATCGTTCTGGACGACGACGTGGGGCCGCCTGAAACCGGGGCCGGACCCGAGGGGCGTCCCGGTGTCGAGCCAGAAGATGTCTCCCTGGACGATCACCATTTTTCCTTCCCGAGGACCGTCCGCGTGTAGAGACCAAGCTCGGCTTTCCGGGTGTCGATCTCCTCTTGGGTGTCCGGCTCGGCGTAAGCGTCGTTCAAAGCTTGGAGCATCCGGCGCGATTCGAGCTTCTCCAGATGGGCCTTCACGGCCTCGACGATGACCTCGCTCCGCGAGCGTTTCTGTTCTTCGGCGATCTTTTTGACGTCGCGGAACACGCTGTCAGGTATGGAGATGGCTATTTTCATACCATTAGTATGAATAGTGGTATTCTCATTGTCAAGTCTCTGCTTGCAAGCCGCATTCGTCATGTCATCAAGAAAGACGAATCTGTCCGCAATTCTTTCTCGCCAGTGCGGCGGTCGACACCGTTCCGGAGGCGCTATTTCCTGAACCGGTCGAGGTACTCGGCCCAGACCCAGAACGTGTCCCGGCTGCCGCTGCGGGTCGAGGTGAAGAAGAAGTACTTGCCGTCTCGCGTCACATAGGGGCGGTTCTCCGAGCCGACGGAGTTGACCTCCGCGCCCATGTTCCGGGGCGGGCCCCATTGGCCGTCCGCCCCGCGGAAACTGATGTAGATGTCGTCCCCGCCCAGCCCGCCCGGCTTCATCGAGCAGAAGATCAGGTAGCTCCCGTCGGGGGCGATGAACGGGTCCCATTCATTGTATTCCGTGTTCAGGGACTCCAGGTTGACCGCGTCGCCGTATCCTCCGTCCTTTACCGGGCACATGTAAAGATCGAACCGACCTTTCCCGCCGCGACGGTTGCTAAAAAAATAGATGGCCCCTTCGGCCGTGTCGGAGGCGTAGCTCTCGTTGTCCTCCGGGGCGTTGACGGGCGCGGGGAGAGAGATTTGTTCGCCCCACCCTGTGGCCGTAAGCTCCACCCTCCAGATATCGGATAGCAACAGGCCTTCTTTTTCCGTTTTGACCTGATAGAGCATCGTTTTGTCGTCGCTCGAAAAGACAAGATCCCCGTTGTCGTCCATGGACTCCCAGAAGGGAATGAGCTCGGGCGCCGTCCAGGTCCCGTCCTTCAGTCGTGTAACATAGGTGTGACAGCGGCGCTCGATGAACTTCTGGAAGATGAAAACGGTCCCTTTCAGGGCGAAGCCGGAGCTGCCCTCGTCGGCGTCCGTCGTGATGATCCCGGGAGCGAAGGGCTGCGGCGCCATCCCCGGCGGCTTTTGCCCCAGGTAGGGACCCTGCAGTCGCGGAAAAGGAGCTTGCCCGCCGGCGGTGATGCCGAACGATAGGGTCAGAAGGACCAGGAATACGAGGCTTGCGCGTTTTGCCATGCGGGACCTCCACTCAGAGGAAGATGAGGACTGCGAGGGACAGGCCGATGAGAACGAGCGAGATCTTATTGAGCGTGCGCCAGGCGGCGTTGGCTTCCCGCAGGATCTCGAATTCGGTGACGTAGACGACCTCGCAGGCGCCGTTGCCGCGGTCGTTGCGAACGGTGCTCGAGCCGCGCGAGTAAGGTGCCCCCTTGACGCTGTAGGAAACGAGCCAGCCCTTGAAATGGACCTGGTCGCCGGTGCGGGCCTTGAGGACGGCGTCCGCCACGAGAGGGTCCGCCGGGAGCAGGTGGTTGTTGGACAGGCAGTTCTCGGTGAAGAGCGCACCCGTCTCCCGGTCAGGATAACGATAAAAACAGGTGAAATCGCGGTTCCGAAAGGTCATGCGCTCATAGACGCTGGTCTCGACGTTCTTGCCCCAGATGACGCAGATGTCCTTGGTGTTGAGATAGTCGTTCCATTGCTTGTGGGAGGTGTCGATGAACGAGGCGGAGTGATGATAGGAGACGATCATCCCCCAGAGCTCGTAGCTGTAGAGAGGAGTGACCGTGTAGGTGAAGTCCTTGCGCGTGACCTCGAACGGCTCGGGGAGGCCGTCCTTGGTCTGAATGGGGCTCTGAAGGAGCGGCTCGAGGGCCAGGCTCTTATCGGGAAGGCGGTTGCGCATGAAGAGAGAGGCGACGAACACAAGAGCGGCCACGGGCAGGGCGATCCGCGCCAGCCGCCGCAGCCCCGGGTATCTGTCCCTCATTTGACGAGGACGATCTCCTTCTGCGGGCGGCCCAGCCACTCGGCGCCGTCGCGCGTCACGACGACCATCTCCTCGATGGTCACGACGCCCCGGCCGGGGACGGTCAGGCGCGGCTCGATGGTGAAGACCATGCCTTCCTCGAGCTTCCGGAACGGCTTCTGGGCGTACTTT
>Ga0105107_10002733_pt1 | contig 11671 bp, 9 predicted proteins | sample PPLLaktember2015_6_FD_79335 | JGI IMG/M metagenome (GOLD analysis project Ga0105107, IMG submission 79335) | Freshwater sediment microbial communities from Prairie Pothole Lake near Jamestown, North Dakota, USA - PPLs Lake P8 Core (1) Depth... | ecosystem: Environmental > Aquatic > Freshwater >... | reverse complement strand
GTCCTTGGTCACCGTCGGAGCGCCCCAGCTCTTCTCGATCACGACGTTGCGGCCCTTCGGGCCTAGCGTCACGCGGACCGCGTCCGCGAGCTTGTTCACGCCAGCCAGCAGCTTCTCGCGAGCCGCCTGGTCGTAGGTAATCATCTTCGCAGCCATGGTTGTCAGATCTCCTCGTTACTCAAGCACGGCGAGGACGTCGTCCTCGCGGATGATCAGGTGCTCTTCGCCATCCAGCGTGATCTCGCTGCCGGAGTACTTCCCGAACAGCACCTTGTCGCCCTTCTTCACGTCGAGGGGCGTCACCTTGCCCTCGTCGTTGACGCGGCCCGGTCCCACGGCGACGACGAGCGCCTCCTGGGGCTTCTCCTTCGCGGTGTCCGGGATGATGATTCCGCCCTTGGTCTTGGCCTCGCTCTCGAGGCGCTTGACCAGGATGCGGTCGTGCAGCGGTCGAAACTTCATTGCAGGGGATCTCCTCGAAGAACGGCCCCCATCAGGGGCCGGGATTCACAACAGATTGTAGATAAGCACGCCGCGGAGCCCGTCAAGCAGCGAGCGGGGCCTCGGGGTCGATCCCGGCGGGGATTCCGCGCCCTCCGCCGTTCCTATAGAGTGGACGCGCCCGGAGGGCAGGGGAGGCGCGATGGGGGCACGGGGCCTCGGGATCGGAGCGGCGCTGGCGCTGGCCGCCGGCCTGGCGCTGTTCGGCGCCTGCGCGGTGGACGGGGCCCTGAACCGGGTGGCGGGCCCCGCGGTGCCGGTGTCCGAGGCGCAGCGGGCGCTCCACGCGGGGCTCGTGGTCGTGGACCTCCACGCCGACCCCCTGATCTGGAACCGCGACCTGCTGGCCCGCGGCCGGCGCGGGCACGTCGACCTGCCGCGCCTTCAGGAGGGCGGGGTGGCCCTCCAGGTGTTCGGGGTCGCCACGAAGACGCCCTGGGGCCTGAACTTCGAGCGCAACGAGAGCGATGCGCTCGACATGATGACCTCCCTGGTGGTCCTCCAGCGCCGGCCGCGGCGCACCTGGGGCAGCCTCTACGAGCGCGCCCTCGACCAGGCGGCCCACCTCGAGGCGGCGGCCGCCGCCTCCGGCGGCAAGCTGCGCCTGATCCGCAGCCGCGGGGACCTCGACCGCTTCCTGGCCGAGCGGGCGGTCGATCCCAGCCGGGTCGCCGCGCTGCTCGGCAGCGAAGGCCTCCACGTCCTCGAGGGTCGCCTCGAGAACGTGGACGGCCTCTTCGCGGCGGGCTTTCGCATGATGGGGCTCGCCCACTTCTTCGACAACGAGGTGGCGGGCTCCGCCCACGGCGCCGAGAAGAGCGGCCTCACGCCCCTCGGCGTGCAGGTGCTGGCGCGCATGGAGGCGCTCGGCATCGCCCTCGACCTGGCCCACGCCTCGCCGGCCGCGGTGGACGACGCGCTGGCGCGCGCGACGAAGCCGGTGGTGGTGTCGCACACCGGGGTCCAGGCCACCTGTCCGGGGCCGCGCAACCTCAGCGACGACCAGCTCCGGCGCGTCGCCGCGACGGGCGGAGTCGTCGGCATCGGCTTCTTCGCGGGCGCGGTGTGCGGCGACGACGTTGCCGCGATCGTGCGCGCGGTCCGCCACGCGAGCGCGGTGGCCGGGCCCCAGGCCGTCGCGTTCGGCTCGGACTGGGACGGCGCCGTCGTCACGCCCTTCGACGCCGCCGGCCTGCCCCGGCTCAGCCAGGCGCTGCTCGACGCCGGCGTCGCCCCCGCGGAGCTCCGCGGCATCGCCGGCGAGAACGCCCTGCGCGTGCTGCGCGCGACCCTGCCCGACTGAGCGTGACCGCGTTCGATCCCCTGCGGGCGGCGCGCCTCGAGCGCCGGGTCCTCTGGGCCGTCGTGGCCTGCAGCCTCGCGCTGATGGCGGTCGGCATCCAGTGGGGTTTGCCGAACGTCGAGTCGTGGTCCGGCGACGACATCGCGCCCGAGAAGCCGCTGCGCGTGCTGAACGACTGGCTGCGCGGGAGCCACAAGTATCCCTACCTCCACTGGTGGCTGAACCTTCCCCTGTATCTGCCGTGGCTCGCGGTGGTCGGCGCGCTCGGCGAAGTCGATCTCGGCTGCTTCCCGCGGCTGCGCGCCTCCTGCTTCGAGCATCCCTGGCGGGACATGACGGTGTTCATCGTCCTGTCGCGGCTCCTCTCGATGGCGATGGGGGTGGGGATCGTGCTGGGCACGCGCCGGCTGGCGCTGGCGCTGCACGGCGACCGAGGCGCGGCGCTGCTCGCCGCGGCGATCGCCGCCGGGTCGCCGCTCCTGATCTTCTTCTCCCACACGGCAAACCTCGACGTCCCCGCCACCTTCTGGCTCACCTGGTCGCTGGTGGCCGGGGTGGCCGTCTGGCGGCGCGGCGCCCCGAGCGACTACGCGCTGCTGGGCCTGCTGATCGCCTGCGCCCTGACGACCAAGGACGCGATCGCCGGCGCCTACCTGCTGCCGGGGCTCGCGCTGGCCGGCGTCCACCTCGCGCGCGTCGACCGCGAAGGGGCGGGCGCCCGCGGCTCCTCCCTCGGGCGCGCGCTCGTCGACCGGCGCGTGCGCCTGCTGCTCGGCTCGTTCCTGGTGCTCTACGTGCTGGTCCAGAACGTGGTGTTCAACCTTCCGGGCTTCCTCGAGCACTGGCGCTTCTGGCTGGTCGAAGGGAGCCCGGTCTACGAGCAGCTTCGCGGCCGCTCGATTCCCTTCGCCAAGACCCTCTGGCGCCTGGGGCTCGTCTTCGAATCGCTGCTCGGCCTTCCCGTGCTGGTGCTGTGCGGCCTCGGCCTGGTCTACGCCGCCGTGCGCCGCCACCGCTCGCTCGCGCTCGGGCTGCCGGCGCTCTCGTACGTCGCCGTCTCGTTGCTGCCCACCTTCCTGGCGCCGCGGCTCGCCCTGCCGCTGCTGCCGATCTTCGCCGTGTGGGGCGGCCTGCTGGCGAGCCGCGCGCTGCGGGCCCCGGGTTGGGCGCGCCCGGCGACCGCGGCGCTGTTGGCGGTCGCCTTCGCCCACGAGTACGCCGCTGCCCTCCACCTCGACCTGCGCATGCTCGGCGATTCGCGCTACGAGGCGGAGGCTTGGCTCGCCGAACACGTACCGCGCGACCGCCGCATGGCGGGGCTCAGCGCGGAGAAGGTCCTGCCGCGGGTCGAGCGGATGGGCTACGCCGTGCGCTGGTATCCGATCGACGCCATCGCGCGCGGCACCCTCGAGGCCGACGGCGCCGAGTGGGCGATCCTCACGTCGGGCAGCTTCCCCGGCGCCGATCCCGCCTATCTCGAGGATCTCCGCTCCGGCCGCCTGGGCTACGACGTCGCTTACGTCGCGCAGGGGTTACCGACGATCCGCTGGCTGGATGCGAAGCTCGGCCCGGGCGCGCTGAGCCCGCCCGTCTACGTGCTCCGCAAGCGAGAGCCCACTCAGCGGCCCGGCACCGAGAACCGGTAGCCGATTCCGCGCACGCTCTGGATGTAGCCGCGCGCTTCCCCGAGCTTCCGGCGCAGCGACTTCACGTGGGCGTCCACCACGCGCACGCTGCGCGCTCCCATCTCGCCGGCCAGGTCCTCGACGATCGCGCGCCGCGTGAGCACCTTGCCGCGCCCCCCGACCAGCAGCGAGAGCACGCGCAGCTCGGTGGGCGTCAGGCGCACCGGCTCCCCCGCGACCTCGACGCGGCCGAGATCCGCATCGACCCGCAGCACGCCGTGCTGCTCCGGACGCGCCGCGAAGGGTGCGGCGGGCACGCCGAGCTCGCGGCGCAGCAGCGCGTTGACGCGGGCGCCGAGCTCGCGCGGCGAGAAGGGCGCCGGCAGGAAGTCGTCGGCGCCGCACTCGAAGGCCAGCACGCGGTCGAGCTCCGAGTTCTGCGCCGAGATCACGAGCAGCCGCAGGTGGCGGAGCTCCGGGTCTTCGCGGGCGGCGCGGCAGAAGGCCATCCCCGTCATGTCGGGGAGCACGGACTCGACGATCACGAGGTCCGGCTTCCAATCGCGGCAGAGGCGGCGGGCGTCCGCTCCGGTGCCGGACAGCTCCACCACGGCGTTCCGCAGCTGCTCGCGAATGCGAGCATGCCAGGCCTCGGTGGCGCCGACGCTGAGGATCCGCGGGCCGTGTCGCACTCGGGCCTTCTCGCTCTCCCTGGAGGGCCCGCAGCATCCCCGGGGTGCATTGCGATCGTGTGAGGACGATGTGGAGAACTCGGGCATTCGCACGGCATTGTGAAGGGGAGGGTCCCGCCAACGTCCGCCGCTTCTTCATGGCGGGGGCGCGGGCGCGCCGCGAAGATGGTCACGGGAGCAGGGGGCGACGATCGACCGGCAAGCTCGGCGTGGCGAGATCGACCTGGTGGCGCGTGCGGGGGCCGCGGACCCGCGCGCCTTCCGGGCGCTCTACGACCTCTCCTTCCGGCTTGTCTATGCCTGGTCGCTGCGCGCGACGGGTGATCCGGCGCGGGCGGAGCGGCTGACGGCCGCCACTCTGCGGCGGACCTTCGCGGCCCTCACCGGGTTCGACGGGTCGACGAGTATCGGAGGATGGCTGGTCGGCCACGCGGAGGCAGCCCTCGCCTCGGAGGCGCCGGCGTCCGGGCGGACCCCCGTCGCGCGAGAGGCCTCTTAGGATGGGCGTACGCGCGCCGGTGTGGGTCGCGCTCTTCGCGAGCGCTGCGTTCTTCGCCGCGGCGCTGACGTGGGGGGGCGACGATGCGTCGAGCGGCCCGGAACGCACCGGCCGCGAGGCCCGCATGCGCGCATCGCGACCGGCGACCGTGGCGCCGGCCCTCGCGCCCGCGCCCGCGCGGCGCGAGCCCCGTGAGCCTCGCGCGACCCGACGTGTTGTTTCCGCAGCGGCGCGCCCGCCGGAGACGGCGTCGCGCCGGATCGCGCCGCCGCCGGCCGACGTGCGCAGCGGTGAGCTCGTCGGCCTGGAGCGCGAGGCGGCGGAGCTCGCCGCCTCGGAGGGCCTCGTCGATCTCGCGGCCCTCGACGCGGCCGTCGCGGCGCTCGAGCCGGCGCCTGGCGAGAGTCCGATGGATTTCGCGCGGCGCGCCGATGCGCTGCGCGAGAGCCTCGCGAGCAGCGAGCTCCTGGTGCAGCACCGCCTCTCGGAGCTCTTCGAGAGCACGGTCTACCCCCACGGATTCCCGGTGGAGCAGGTCGTCGTTCCGCAGGAGCGTCAGCTCATTGGCTCCTTGCCCCAGGAGGAGCGAGCCGCGCTCCTGCGCGGGATCCTCGAGCAGTGGGAGCCGGCCCCGGCGCAGCCGCGCTTCGAGCCGCCCGAGTCCGGACGGGTCTGGAGGGGCGGCACGCCGGCTCTGTGAAGGCCGGCGCGCGCTTTCTCCTCCGAGGCGTCGAACGGCCTTCACGGGCCCGCCCCCCGCGGTGCCTAGACTTCGGCCGCTCGCAGAGCGCTCACATCAGGAGCACCCCCATTGCCCCACCAGTCGAGCTTCGTCTTCGCCTTCCAGAACCTGACCACCGAGGGCATCCTGACCTTCAGCACGCTGTCGGCGCTCTCGCTGGTGGCGTGGACGGTGATCGTGGGGAAGGTGCTCGCCCTGCGGAAGCAGCAGAAGAAGGCGGACCATTTCTACGAGCGCTTCGCGGAGACCACGGATCCGCTCGAGCTGATCGACAAGGACGACGAGTTCGAGGGCGCGCCGCCCTACTCGGTCTACGACTACGGCGTGCGCGAGCTCCAGCGCCTGCGCGAGAAGTTCGGCACGGGAGGCGCGACCAACGGCTCCGGCCCCAAGCTCCCCGGCAAGGTGCTGGCGCGCCTGCGGGCGTCCATCGAGCGCGGCATGGGCGAGGAGTCGGGACGCCTCAGCGCCGGCATGGTGGTGCTGGCGCTCTGCATCTCCGGCGGGCCCTTCCTCGGCCTGATGGGCACCGTGATCGGCGTGATGGAGACCTTCGCGGCGGTCGGCCAGGCGGGCGAGGCCAACTTCGCGGCGATCGCGCCCGGCGTGGCCGGCGCGCTGCTCAACACGGTGCTGGGCCTGTTCGTGGCGATCCCGGCGCTCTTCGCCTTCAACCTGCTCCAGCGCCGCATCGGCGCCCTCGAGACCGACATGGCCACCTTCGCCTCGGAGCTCGAGGGGCTGCTGGTGATGGACTACGTCGACGCCGACGCCTCGGCGCTCCACGAGGAGTCCTCGCGCGCGATGCCGTCGTCGTCGGACTTCTCGACCACCCACTGAGCCGCGGGCGCGAGGCCCCTCGATGCGCAAGCCCCCCAAGAAGAACATCAGCGCCGAGATCAACATCACCCCGCTGCTCGACCTGGCGTGGGTGTTGCTCGTGATCTTCATCCTGACGGCCGTCTCGATCGTGCAGTCGGTGGAAGTGAAGCTCCCCGAGACGCGCGAGAGCAAGGAAGAAGTGCCGACCGAGACGGCGACCGTCGCCATCGACAAGCAGGGGACGATCTTCCTGAACGAGGAGGTGGTCGAGCTCGGCGTGCTCGAAGAGCGGCTGAAGCTCTACGCCACCGCCAATCCCGACCTCCCCGTGGTGCTGCGCGCGGACCGCGAGCTCGTCTACGACCAGGTGGTGCAGGTGCTGGACAAGATCAAGGGGGCGGGCGTGCTGAACCTGAACCTCGCCACCGAGGCGGGCGGCGCGTGAGCCGGCGCGGGCGCCACCAGAAGAGCTCGATTCCGATCGGCCGCACGCTCACGATCGTGGCGGGCATCCACGTGCTGCTGGGCGCCGGCGTCTTCGCCCTGGCCCAGACCGAGGTCGGCCAGCGCATGATCAAGCAGTACAAGGTGAGCCTCGCCCAGGAAGAGAAGCAGGAGGAGAAGAAGGAGCCTCCGAAGCGCGAAGAGCCGCCTCCGCCCCCGCCGGAGCAGAAGCTGCAGGCGCCGCCCCCGGACGTGGCCGCGGCGCCGTCTGCGCCGAGCGCGGGCGTCACGGAGATTGGCGGCGGAGGCGGGCTCGCATACGGCGGGAAGTTCTCGGCGCCGAGCGGCGGTGGCGGCCCGGTGGCGGCCTTCAACAACTCCGTCGAGCGGCGCTTCCGGCAGTACTACAAGGAGCCGCGCGATGCGTTCGGCGCTGCGCAGCTCGAGCTGCGCGTGGGCGCCCAGGGTCAGGTGCTCTCCTACCAGCTCGCGCGCTCCTCGGGAAGCGCGGGCAACGACGCCTCGATCCTCGACGCGGCGGGCCGGCTGCAGAAGGACGGCGTGATCCCGCCGCCGAAAGGCAAGGAGCGCATCGTGCTGGTGAAGGTGACGCCCTACTGAAGTTCGCGTGAAGACGCCGCGCGGCACGGGCGCCGCGCGTATCCGACGCCGATCCTGCTGCGAAGCCGAGGAACCCCCCATGCGATCGCCCCTCGCGACCACGCTCGCCGTTCTGCTGCTCGCGCCCGCGCCCGCGCTCGCCAACCCGAAGGGAGGGCAGCTGCGCTCGGGCAACGCGGTGATCCGCGAGGGCGCCGGGCGCGTCGACATCCACCAGCGCTCCCACTCCGCCACGCTCACCTGGGACTCGTTCGACATCGCGCCCGGCGAGGTCACGCAGTTCCACCAGCCCGGCAAGGACTCGGTCGCCATCAACCGCATCTTCCAGGGCGACGCGTCGCAGATCCTGGGATCGCTGCAGGCGAACGGCCACGTCTACCTGATCAACCCCCACGGCATCCTGTTCGGCAAGGAGGCGACGGTCAACGTCCACGCGCTGATCGCTACCACGACCGTCGACGGCCGGGACCTCGCGGCCGAGGAAGGCTTCGACCCCTCGGCGAGCGCCGCGCCCGGCGCGCAGATCGTGAACCAGGGCTCGATCCAGAGCGGCAGCGGCGGCTTCGTCTACCTGATCGCTCCCTACGTCCGGAACGGGAAGGACGGCGTGATCGTCTCGCCCGAGGGCGAGGTGATGATCGAAGCCGGGGCCACCGTCTATCTCACGGATCGGCCCGACGGCCGCCGCTTCGCGGTGGAGTACACCGCGCCCTCCGGCGGCCAGGCGGTGAACCTCGGCAAGCTGTTCGCCGACGGCGGTCTCGCCCGCCTGCGCGGCGAGGTCGTCACCCAGGGCGGCCTGGTTCAGGCCAACGCGATCCGCGAGCAGAACGGCGTCATCGAGCTCGTGGCCGAAGCCGAGCTGACCCTCGCCGCGGGCAGCGTGACCCGCGCCAAGGGCGGGGAGGACGCCGGCTCCGACGCGGGCCGCGTCGATGCCTGGTCCGACGGCGTCGCGGTCATGGAGGAAGGCGCGCGCATCGAGGTGTCCGCCGCGGCCGAGGGCGCGGACGGCGGCTTCGCCGAGGTGTCGGCGGCGCGGCGCGTCGAGGTGGCCGGCACGTTCGCGGCGCAGGCGGGGAAGGGCGGCGAGCGCGGCGAGGTCGTGATCGATCCGGAGGAGATCGTGGTCGCCGGCAGCACCCGCTTCCAGGGCGCCGGCAGCGTGCTGCTGGCCGCGGACCGCGAGATCTCGGTGGAGGCCGGCGCGCGCATCGATCTCGCGCAGCAGCCCGGAAACGGCGCGCGCGGCGGGCGCCAGACCCTCGAGCTGCGCTCGGGCGGCGACGTCGTCTTCGAGGAAGGCGCGCTGATCCGCGATTCGGGCACCGGCAAGGTGTGGGACGTGGAGGTCGTGGCGGGCGAGTCCGCGACGGGCGCGCGGGCGGCGGGCGGCGGCGACCTGATCTTCGAAGGCGGCGCGGGAAGCGGCCTGCGCCTCGCGCGCGGCAACGCGCGCGGCGTGGCCGCGGGCGACGTGATCCTCTCCGACGGCGCGGGGATGTCGAGCATCGAAGGCGACGTCGACGTCGAGGCCGGCGGCGACGTGATCTTCGAGGCCGGCCGGAGCCCGGGCGTCGACACCGCGATCGAGAGCGGCTCGGGCGACGTGCGCGTCGTCGCGGGGGGCTCGGTGCGGCTCCAGCCGACGCCGGGGAGCGGCGGCAACGCCGCGATCCGGACGCGCGGGATCTACGGGACGGACTCGGCGGGGCGCATCACCAAGACGGCCGGCGGCGACGTCCTCGTCTGGGCGAAGACCGGCAGCGTCGACGCGGGGGTCGGGAATCGCTGGATCGAGCCGGGTCCCAATTTTCCGGCCCGGGGAGCGGGTCGCCCGAGCGGCACCGCCCAGCAGGGGCCGGACTTCGATCCGGTTCCGGTCGTCAGCACCCACAACGAAGGGCGCGCCAACGAGGGCAACACGGGCGACGAGGGCGTGCTGGGCATCGGCACCGAGGCCGGCGGGAACGTGGTGGTCATCGCCGGCGCCGACGTGAACACGCGCGAGACGGGCCTCCAGCGCAGCGGCGGGACCGCCGCCGGCACGGGCACCAGCTACGACGGCGCGCACATCGGCGCCTTCGGCGTGCCGGTCTACTACGACACGGACCCCGACGGACAGTTCCTCGTGTACCAGGGCGCGGTGCCGCTTCCCGACGCGCCCGAGAACCGCGTGATCGTGATCGCGGGCGGCGACATCACCGGCGATTACATGGTCCGGAACGGCGAGGCGACGTTGATGGCGGGCTACGAGCTCCCGGCGGGCGTCGAGAGCGTCGCCGATCTCGTCTCGCTCGGCCTGGACCAGCCGGGCTCGCTCACCCGCGAGCGCCTGCGCGGGGACCTCGAGGTCTCCGCGCTCGTCGACGGCGGCCGCGCCCGAGGTTGGGTCGGAACCCTCGGCAAGCCCATCACCGTCGACCTGGTGGAGGGCTCCGTCGATCTGCTCGGCCGCAACGGCGTGGCCGTGCGCGCGGTGGAGAACCCGAGCCTCGTCTACAGCCCCGAGAGCGCCGACCTCGGCACCACCAAGGTCGCCAGCTACGGCGACGACGACTTCGCGCTCCTCGAGTCCGAAGCCGGCGACGTGGTGCTGATCGGAAACCAGGCCGACCTGCCGGATCCGAAGCTCGGCGGCTCGCGCGCGGTGAACCCGCTGGTCTGGCTGCTGCCGCCGAGCCTCATCGTGCGCACGGGGAAGGAAGGCAGCCGCCCGGGGGACTTCGTCCAGCTCGAGGACTTCCTGCTCTTCCCCTCCGCCGACGGAGGGCTGACGCTCGACGTGGCGGGCAAGGCCCGCACCGCGAGCGGCGCCGCCTCGAGCAACACCATCGTCAGCATCGCCGCCGAGTCGCTCGGAACGGCGGCGGATCGCGACGTCTCCATCCCCGCCGGCGCCAAGCTGCGCGATCCCGCGACGGGGCTGATCTACGTGCTCGGCGACTCGATCTCGCTCGGGCCGCGCACGCCCGCGCAGCCGGCGCAGGTGCGCGTCACCTTCGAGGCGCTGCCGGGCTTCGAGGATCGGGAGATCGCCATTCCCGCCGGCACGCGCGTGGAGGACTACCGCGGAAGGATCTTCACCGCGGGCTGCGCCGGCGAGCAGTGCACGACCAACCCCCCGCCTCCCCAGGTGATCCCGGCGCTCGCCAACCGCCTCTCGGTCGGCGAGGTGCGCTTCGTGCCCGAGGGCGGCGAGGCGCGCAGCGCGATCGAGATCGCGAGCGGCACGCTCATGCAGACGCCGGGGGGGACGCTCTTCGAGGTGGTCACCGGGGCGGCCCTGAACCCCGGAGACCGCGCCGTGACGGTCGAGGTGCGCGCGGTCGCCGGAGCCGTCGGGGTGGACGCCGCGGCCGGCGAGCTCCAGCTCGTGACGGCAATCCCCGGCATCGCACGCGCTACCAATCGCCTCGCCACGCAGCGGCCGGCGAGCGCGCAGATCACCTTCTTCGCCGAGGTGCCGGGAGCCGCGGACCGTTCCGACCTCGGGCGCATCAAGAACCTGCTCGATCCGATCCCGGGCGCGCGCTTCGCCTACGCGGAGGCGCCGCAGGTGGGCGGCGGGGCGGACCCCGGAAAGGGCGGCGTGCTCCTCACCCAGCCGACCGCGCGCGCCAGCGTGATCGGCCCGGTCGCCAACCTGCCCGAAGGCGAGCACGTGCTCGAGCTCGTCGACCCGCGGGTCCTGCCGCGTGGGGTCTCCGCGAATCAGATCGTGATCACGGCGCGCACCCAGTCGCCCGCCGAGCTGGTGCCCGCGGTCCTGCGCGAGCCCGCGGGCGACGGCCGGCCCGACCTGCCGGGCAATCGCATCACCGTCGCAGACTCCGCCACGCTCTGGCAGCGCGTCGGCGGTGGCGCGACCGCGACGTTGAAGCAGTCCGACGCCGATCCCGCCTTCGACGCGCGCGGCATCGGCGCCAGCTTCGACTACGCGACGTACTACGGCGCCTGCCGCTCGGGTGCGGCCTGCCAGCTGAACGATCCCTTCAGCACCGAGCAGCAGCCGCTGAAGACCGGCCGGGGGCCGACCCACGCCCAGGACCGTGAGCCGGCCTCGCTCCATGCGCGGCTCGGCTTCGAGCGCATCGCCTTCGACCTCGCGGAGGCCGCGACCCTGCGCGCGGGCCCGGGGGAAGGCGAGGAGTTCGGCGGCCAGCAGGCGGACGTGATCGACGTCGCGCTCGTCACGCAGCACTCGAAGCCCTCCGACGTGACCTCGGTGCTGGTTCCCTACGGCGACGCGCTGTTCGCGGCGGAGGCTCGCGAGGCGGTCGATCGGGAGACCGGCCTCACGGCGCTCCTCCCGGCGAATCCGCTCTCGGGCGTCACGGTGGCGGGCCCCGGCTCGCTGGTGGTCGCGGTCGGCGTGCAGGGCTCGAACGGATCGGCGCGCGCCACGGGCGTCGGCGGACG
>Ga0105107_10002732_pt1 | contig 11674 bp, 8 predicted proteins | sample PPLLaktember2015_6_FD_79335 | JGI IMG/M metagenome (GOLD analysis project Ga0105107, IMG submission 79335) | Freshwater sediment microbial communities from Prairie Pothole Lake near Jamestown, North Dakota, USA - PPLs Lake P8 Core (1) Depth... | ecosystem: Environmental > Aquatic > Freshwater >... | reverse complement strand
GAGCCAGCGCACGGCTTCCTCGCCGAGCGGGATCAGGCGCTCGCGATTGCCTTTGCCGACGATGCGCAGCACGCCCTGGTTCATGTTGACCTGGCTGTGCCGCAGGCTCACGAGCTCGGAGACGCGCAACCCAGTCGCGTACAGCACCTCGAGCATCGTGCGGTCCCGGTGCCCGAGGGGGTCCGTGGTCTGCGGCGCGGCGAGCAGCGAGTCGACCTGCGCCTCGGTGAGCGAGCGCGGCAGACTGCGCCCGATCTTCGGCATCGCGATCTGCGCGGTCGGGTCTTCCGTCACCGCTCCCTCGCGCACGAGATAGCGGAAGAAGCGCCGGAAGCTCGAAAGCTGGCGCGCCGTCGAGCGCGGGCGGGCGCCCGTCTCCACCCGCCAGGCGATGAACGCGAGCAAGTCGCTTCGGGAGGTGCGGTCGAGCGCCGTGCCCCGCTTACGGAGCCAGCGCGCAAGCGCGGTGAGGTCTGCGCGGTACGCCGCCAGCGTGTTCGGCGACAGGCCGCGCTCCATCCAGACGGCGTCGAGAAAGCGAACGATCATCGGCTCGACGGCCTCATCCGACCCGATGGCCGTCGCGAGGGTCGCCGCGCGCACCGATGTCGAAGATTTCATAGCTGCGCTCATGGACCTGTCCTGCTTCCCGTTTCGGTCGCCGGCGCCGGATCGCGCACGGCGCTCTGGTGCGACAGAATGCAAGCGCAGTATGGTTTGCCTCTGACGCTGTCAGCGTGACCCGCCTCACAGACCCCCATGACCATTAACATAACCGGAACCAGTTCACAGTACGCGGCCGGGACGGCGCGCGGGCCGAGGCAGGCATGAATCCGCTGCGGTTTATCTGGGCGATCTGGGCCTTGCTCCTCGTAGTGCCGCTGGTGCTGTTCGCCGCGCCGCCGATCCTGCTCCTGCCGGGAGTCGCCGGGCGGCGCTGTGCGGCGGCCATGGTCTGCCGGGTCTATTTCGCGCTCTGCGGTCTGCCGGTGCGCGCGATTGGCCTCGATCGATTGCCGCCGGGCGCCTGCGTGATCGTCGCGAACCACGCGAGCTACTTGGACGGGCCTTTGCTGTTCGCCTGGTTGCCGCCGCGCTTCGGCTTCGTGATCAAGAAGGAAGCGTCGCGCGCTCCCCTGCTGGGACTGCTGCTGCAGCGGCTCGGCCACCATTTCGTGGAGCGCACGAACCGGCACGAGGGCGCCGGCGATGCGCGCCGCATCCTGCGCGCCCTCGAACAGGGCGATGCGGCGGCTTTCTTCCCGGAGGGGACCTTTCACCCGCACGCCGGGATCGGGCGGTTCCACGGCGGAGCCTTCGCGCTCGCCTCGCGTACCGGGCGGCCGGTTGCGCCGGTTGCGATCCGCGGGACGCGCCACGTGCTTGGGGACGGCCGCCTGCTGCCGCGCTGGGGACGCATCGAGGTCGAGGTGCTGGAACCGCTGCCCGCCGAAACCGGCGCGGGCGATGCGGCGACGCGGATGCGGGATGCCGCGCGCGAACGCATCGCGGCGGCGACGGGCGAACCGCTGCTGTAGCTACATGTTGCGGCGGTACTGGCCGCCGACGGCGTAGAGCGCACGCGAGATGCGGCCGAGCGACGCCGACTTCACGGTTTCCATCAGCTCGCCAAAGACGTTTCCGCTGGCCGCGGCTGCAGCCTGTAGCTTGCGCAACGCCAGCTCCTGGGCCGCGCCATGCACCGCGTTGTAGGCGCGCACGGCGGAAACCTGGGCGGCCTTCTCGTCGTCGGTCGAACGGATGAGCTCGGCGTTCCGGTTCTCGCCGCCCGCGCCCTGCTCCGGAAGGAAGGTGTTGACGCCGATGATGGGCAGGCTTCCGTCGTGCTTCTTGTGCTCGTAGTACAGCGACTCTTCCTGGATCTTGCCGCGCTGGTACATCGTCTCCATCGCGCCGAGCACGCCGCCGCGCTCCGAGATGCTCTCGAACTCGGCGTAGACCGCCTCCTCGACCATTTCGGTCAGGCGCTCCAACACGAACGAGCCCTGCCAGGGGTTCTGGTTCTGGTTGAGACCGAGCTCGCGCGCGATGATGAGCTGGATCGCGACCGCGCGGCGGACGCTCTCCTCGGTCGGCGTCGTGATCGCCTCGTCATAGGCGTTGGTGTGCAGGCTGTTGCAGCTATCGAACAGCGCGTACATCGCCTGCAGCGTGGTGCGGATGTCGTTGAACTGGATCTCACGCGCGTGCAGAGAGCGCCCCGAGGTCTGCACGTGGTACTTCAGCATCTGGCTGCGGGGCGAAGCCCCGTACCTCTCGCGCATGGCACGCGCCCAGATGCGGCGCGCGACGCGGCCGATGACCGCGTACTCCGGGTCCATGCCGTTCGAGAAGAAGAACGACAGGTTCGGCGCGAAGTCGTCCACACTCATGCCCCGCGCGAGGTAGTACTCGACGATCGTGAATCCGTTGGCGAGCGTGAACGCGAGCTGCGAGACCGGGTTCGCTCCCGCCTCGGCGATGTGATAACCGGAGATCGAGACCGAGTAGAAATTGCGGACGCCGTTCGCGGTGAAGAACTGCTGGACGTCGCCCATCATCCGCAGCGCGAATTCGGTCGAGAAGATGCAGGTGTTCTGCGCCTGGTCCTCCTTGAGGATGTCCGCCTGCACCGTACCGCGCACGCGCGTGAGCGCGTCGGCACGGATCCGGGCGTAGGTCTCGGCATCGACCAGCTGGTCGCCGCTGACGCCAAGCAGGCCGAGGCCGGAACCGTCGTGCCCGGGCGGCAGCTCGCCGCGATAGCGCGGCCGTTCGCGCCCTTCGAACAGCTTGCCGATCTTCGCTTCCGCCCCGGCCCAATGACCCCCGGCACGCAGCCATTTCTCGACCTGCTGGTCCACGGCGGTGTTCATGAACATCGCCAGGATCATCGGCGCCGGCCCGTTGATGGTCATCGATACCGAGGTCGAGGGCGCGCACAGGTCGAATCCCGAGTAAAGGCGCTTCATGTCGTCGAGCGTCGCGATCGATACGCCCGAGTTGCCGATGCGTCCGTAGATGTCGGGCCGCTCGTCCGGGTCCTCGCCATACAGGGTGGTGGAGTCGAAGGCCGTCGAGAGTCGCGTCGCCTGGTGGCCGCGCGCCAGGTAGTGGAAACGCCGGTTCGTGCGTTCGGGCATGCCCTCGCCCGCGAACATGCGCGTCGGGTCTTCGTCCTCGCGCCGGTACGGATAGATCCCCCCCGTGTACGGGTAAGCGCCCGGCAGGTTCTCGGTCAGCAGGAACGCGAGCTGAGCGCCCCAGTCCTCGTGGCGCGGCGTCGCGATCTTCGGCAGGTGCAGGTGCGAGAGAGATTCCGTGTAGTTCGGACCGCGCACCTCGCGGTCGCGCACGCGGTAGCTGAATTCATCGGCCGACGCGGCCTCGCGGCGCGCCGGCCACTCGCGCAGCAGGGCGAGCCCGTCGGCACCGACTTCGTCCAGCGCCGCGTTGTACGCGAGGCGCAACTTCTGCGCTGACGGGTCACCGACGCCGAGCGCCGCCTCCGGACAGCGCTCGAGCGGCGCCGGCAGCCCCGTGTCGCCCAACGCTGCGAGCGCGCGATAGAGGCCATGCGCGCGGCTTGCGGCAGAAGCTTGCGCGAAAGCGGCCTGCTGCGCGGCGCGACCGCCGGCGGCAATCTCCGCTAGATAACGCACCCGCGGCCCCGGAATGATCGCCTGCCGCGCGGGCGTCCCGACCGGGGCCAGGCCTTCGGGCTTCCAGGTTCTCAGGCGGCCTCCCTGCTCCTGCAGCCGCCCGCAGAGGGCCGCGAACAGGGCGTTGACGCCGGCGTCGTTGAACTGGCTCGCGATGGTCGGGAAGACGGGCAGTTCCTCGGGCGGGGTCTTGAACAGCTTGCGATTGCGCGCCACCTGCTTGCGGACGTCGCGCAGCGCGTCCTCGGCGCCGCGCTTCTCGAACTTGTTGAGGACTATGAAGTCCGCGAAGTCCAGCATGTCGATCTTCTCGAGCTGGCTGGCGGCACCGTAGTCGGCGGTCATGACGTACATCGACAGGTCGACGAGATCCACGATCTCGGTGTCGCTCTGGCCGATGCCCGCTGTCTCTACGACGATCAGGTCGAACCCCGCCGACTTCAGGAGCTGGACCGTGTCGCCGAGCACGGCGGAGGTCGCGAGGTGCTGTCTCCGGGTCGCCAGCGAGCGCATGAAGATCTGCCCGTTTGCCAGCGCGTTCATGCGGATGCGGTCGCCGAGCAGCGCGCCGCCGGAGCGCCTGCGCGTCGGGTCCATCGCGACGACGGCGACCCGGCGATCCGGGAAGAAGCGGACGATGCGATTCAGGATCTCGTCGGTGAGCGAGGACTTTCCGGCCCCGCCGGTGCCGGTGATGCCGAGCACGGGAGGCCGGTTGAGCGACCGTGCCACGCCGCCGCGGATTCGCGCGACGGCGGCTTCGTCGCCCTGTTCGAGGAGCGTGATCGCGCGCGCGAGCGCGACCGGGTCTTCCGCGGTCACCGGGCCACCCTCGAAGAGCGGCCGCGGCGACGCGCGCACGCGCCTGAACACGTCCTCGATCATGCCGTCGAGGCCGAGCTTCAGCCCGTCGTCCGGCGTGTAGATCTTCTCGATCCCGTAGGCCTCGAGTTCCTCGACCTCGTGCGGCGCAATCGTGCCGCCGCCGCCGACGACCACGCGGATGTGCGCAGCCCCTTCGGCCTTCAGCATGTCCACCATGTAGCGGAAGTACTCGTTGTGCCCGCCCTGGTAGCTGCTGACGGCGATGCCGTCGGCATCTTCCTGGATTGCCGCCCGGACGATGTCGGCGACACTGCGGTTGTGACCGAGGTGTACCACCTCGGCCCCGTGCGCCTGCAGGATGCGGCGGATGATGTTGATGGCTGCGTCGTGGCCATCGAACAGCGATGCCGCGCTCACGAAACGGAGCGGGCCGCGGGCGGCAGCGGCTGCCTTCTCGATCCGCTCGGCCGTGCTGCTCATCGAGACTCCCCTGCGCGACGTCCGGACAGTTTAGCGTTGCATTCCGCAGCCGGCGATGCTGTCATTCCGCTGGTCCGGCGGGTCTTGGGGAGTTGCGCGTGGCGGATACCGGGGAAGACGTCTGCTCGACACGGGAAGCTGCCGATCGGCTCGGCGTATCGCTTCGCACCGTGCAGCTCTGGTCGGAGGCGGGCCTGCTGCGCGCCTGGAAGACGCCCGGCGGGCATCGCCGCATCCTCAACGTCTCGATCGACGAGCTCCTGAAGCGGCGCACTGGCGTCGGCGCACGCCGCGCGCCAGGCGGAGACTTCCAGGTGCTGATCGTCGAGGACGAGCCGGACTTCCGGCAGCTTTTCGAGTTGCATCTGCGCTCCTGGGGATTGCCCATCCACCTCACCAGCGTGCCGAGCGGTTTCGACGCGCTGCTGCAGATCGGCGCATCGCGGCCGGACCTGCTCATCACTGACCTGCGCATGCCAGGCATCGATGGCTTCGAGATGCTTCGTGCACTGAAGGCTTCGGGCGCCATCAGCGAACTCGACATCATCGTCGTCACGGCCCTCACCGAACATACGATCGCCGAGCGCGGCGGCCTGCCGCCGGGCGTCACGGTGCTGTACAAACCGCTGCGTTTTGCAGAGTTGCGCCAGCGGCTCGAACCGCTGGTGGCTCGGTGGCGGCAGCCCGTGACTGGCTGAAAGGCCACTTGAACGCCCCCCGCCCGCCACTGGGCGACAGCCGGCCTTTTGCAGGGCAAAATAACCCCCATACTCTTTTCCAGGAATATCGCCATGGCCAATGACCCCGTCGTCATCCTGAGCGCCCGCCGCACGCCCATCGGGGCGATGCTGGGCGCATTCGCCAGCGTCCCGGGACACGCGCTCGGCGCAGCGGCGATTGCAGGGGCGCTGGAAAGCGCAAAGGCGGATCCTGGCCTCGTGAACGAGGTCGTCATGGGATGCGTGTTGCCTGCCGGCCAGGGCCAGGCCCCGGCCCGCCAGGCGGCCCTGGCGGCGGGAGTGCCGAAATCCGTGCCGGCGACCACGGTCAACAAGATGTGCGGGTCCGGCATGCGCGCCGTCATGTACGGGGCCGACCACATTGCCGCCGGGAGCGCCGATTTCGTGCTCGCCGGCGGGCTCGAATCGATGACGAATGCGCCTTACCTGCTGCTGAAGGCCCGTTCCGGCTATCGCATGGGGCATGGCGAAGTGCTCGACCACATGTTCTACGACGGTCTGCAGAGCCCCTGGGACGGGAAGCTCATGGGCTGTTTCGCCGATGCGACCGCCGCTCGCTATGGCTTTACGCGCGCTGACCAGGATGCCTTTGCGGCCGAGTCTGTGCGACGCGCCGTGGCCGCGGTTGAATCGGGCGTTTTCGCCGGCGAGATCGCCGCCGTCACCATCAAGGATCGCAAGGGTGAGCGACGGGTTGATCGCGACGAAACACCGTTCACGGTCTCCGTGGACAAGATCCCGACCCTCAAGCCCGCGTTCGGCAAGGACGGCACCGTCACCGCGGCGAGTTCCTCGTCCATCGCCGACGGCGGGGCCGCCCTGCTGCTCGCGCGCGAGAGTGCCGCCGCTCGCGCGGGCCTCGAGCCCCTTGCGCGCATCGTCTCGCATGCGAGTCATGCCCAGGAGCCGGAATGGTTCACCCTCGCTCCGGTCGGCGCGATCCAGTCCGCCCTCAAGCGCGCAGGCTGGAAGGCGACCGACGTCGACCTCTTCGAGATCAACGAGGCTTTCGCGGTGGTCACGATGGCTGCCATGAAGGACATCGGCATCCCGCACGAGAAGGTCAACGTGCATGGCGGCGCCTGCGCGCTCGGTCACCCGATCGGCGCCACCGGCGCACGAATACTGACGACGCTCGTTCACGCGCTGAAGCACCACGGCAAGAAGCGCGGGCTCGCCGCGCTTTGCATTGGCGGCGGCGAAGCGACGGCCATCGCCGTCGAGATCAGCTGACGCGGACCGCGTCACCCAGCTCGTCGCCGACTTCCGTCGAGAGCGCGATCCCGGCGACTTCGTAGCCGCGGCGGAAGTCCCGCACGTGGCGGCTCATCCACTCGCCCGCCGAGGTCGCGTCGCGGGCACGCACGGCGCCGACGATGTGCCGCTGCGCCGCCTCGATGCGCGCGCGCGCCTGGGGCACGCGGTCGATGATGACGGCGAGGCTCGGCTTGAGCAGCCGCAGGAGCGGCTCGTTCAACAGCTGGAATACGGGATTCGCCCCGGCTTCGCCGAGTGCGTCGAAGAATTCAGCGACGTCGGCGACCGCCGCGTCCCGCTCACCCTGCCGCGCGGCGAAGCGGACGGTTACCGCCTCGATCTTCGCGAGTGCGCCGTCCGAGCGGCGCTCGGCGGCTGCAGCTGCGATGCCCGGCTGCACGGCCTGCAGCGCTTCCCATACGTCGACGACCCGGGCCCGGTGCAGGGTGAGCGCCTGTGAGAACCCGCCCCCGAACGTTTCGCGAGTCGGGCGCGTAACCACCAGACGCTTGCCGCCGCGCCGCCGGCCGAGCAGCCCACCGCTCTCGAGCTTTCGCAGCGCTTCCCGCACCGTCGAGCGGTTCACGGCGAACTGCCGCGCAAGCTCGGTCTCGGTCGGCAGGACCTCTCCCTCCTGGAGCTCACGGCGCAGGATCCGCGACCGGATAGCCTCAGATACCCTCAGGTAGGCCGGGGCATAGGCAACGGGTTCGAACATGGAACGCGGTTCTCCTTCGTGGGCTTGCCTGTCGGATTGTCGGACAATATGATGCGCGAATCAAGCCATTGCCCGCCGGGTGGAGAACCGCATGTTCCCGATCGAGTTCGATTTCGACCTCCCCGCCCGAGTCGAGGAGTTGCGACAGGCGGTACGCGAATTCGCCCTGCGACGCATCGCACCCCAGGCGGCTGAGATCGACCGCAGCAACCGTTTCCCGCGTGAACTCTGGCCCGAGATGGGTGGCATGGGCCTGCTCGGCATGACGGTGCCGGAAGAGTATGGCGGACTCGGCTTCGGCTACCTCGAGCACCTCGTGGCCATGGAGGAAATCAGTCGCGCCTCCGGCTCGATCGGTTTGTCATACGGCGCGCACTCGAATCTCTGTGTCAACCAGTTGCGTCGCTTCGGCAGTGACGAGCAGAAGCGTCGCTGGCTGCCGCGCCTGGTCTCCGGCGAGGACGTCGGCGCGCTCGCGATGAGCGAGACAGGTTCGGGCTCAGACGTGGTCTCCATGCGCACGCGCGCCGAGCGACGCGACGGCGGCTTCGCGCTGAACGGCTCGAAGATGTGGATCACGAACGGACCGGAGGCCGATGTCGCCGTGATCTATGCGACCATCGAGCCCGGGAGCGGCGCCCGCGGGATCACGGCCTTTGTCGTCGAACGGGGCATGAAGGGCTTTCGCGCCGCGCAGAAACTCGACAAATTCGGCATGCGCGGCTCGGACACGTCCGAGCTGGTGTTCGAGGACTGCTTCGTGCCGGACGACAACCTGCTCGGCAAACCGGGTGGCGGCATCGAGATCCTGATGTCCGGCCTCGACTATGAGCGCCTGGTGCTGACGGGAGGACCACTTGGACTCATGCGTGCAGCGCTCGACCTGATCGTGCCGTACCTGCACGATCGCCAGCAGTTCGGCCAGCCCATCGGCAGCTTCCAGCTGATGCAGGCGAAGCTCGCCGACCTCTACGCCGCCTGCAACGCTTCACGTGCTTATGCTTACGCGGTCGCGCGCGCCTGCGATGCCGGCCGTACGACCCGCTACGACGCCGCCGCCTGCCTGCTGGTCGCCTCGGAGAATGCGACCAAGGCCGGACTCGAGGCGATCCAGGTCCTCGGCGGCAACGGCTACATCAACGAGTTCCCCGCGGGCCGCATCCTGCGCGACGCCAAGCTCTACGAGATCGGCGCCGGCACCAACGAGATCCGCCGCATGCTGATCGGGCGCGAGCTGGTACGAGCCACGTCGCCATGACCCGCATCGCTTCACGCGCCGACGCCGGCTCCGAGGAGTTCCGCGGCAATGCCGCGCACATGGCCGCGCTCGTCGCCGAGCTGCGGCGCCGCCAGGCCCAGGCGGCGCTGGGCGGCGGCGAGGAAAACCGCGCGCGTCACGTCGCGCGCGGCAAACTGCTGCCGCGCGACCGGATCGAGGCCCTGCTCGACGCGGGCAGCCCTTTCCTCGAGCTTGCGCCGCTGGCGGCCGGCGGCATGTACGGCGACGACGCCCCGGCAGCCGGCATCGTCGCAGGCATCGGGCGCGTCCATGGCACCGAGATCCTCGTGGTCGCGAACGATGCGACCGTGAAGGGCGGGACGTACTACCCGATGACCGTCAGGAAGCACCTGCGCGCCCAGGAGATCGCGCTCGAAAACCGGCTGCCGTGCATCTACCTCGTCGACTCGGGCGGCGCATTCCTGCCGCTGCAGGACGAGGTGTTTCCCGACCGCGAACACTTTGGCCGCATCTTCTACAACCAGGCGCGGCTCTCCGCGGCAGGCATTCCACAGCTCGCGGTGGTCATGGGCTCCTGCACCGCGGGCGGCGCCTACGTACCGGCGATGTGCGACGAATCGATCATCGTGCGCAAGCAGGGAACGATCTTCCTCGGCGGGCCGCCGCTGGTGAAAGCGGCGACCGGCGAGATCGTGGACGCCGAGACCCTCGGCGGCGGCGACGTGCATGCGCGCACCTCGGGCGTCGTGGACCACCTCGCGGACAACGACGCGCACGCGCTCGCCATCGCCCGGGAGATTGTCGGCAGCCTGAATCACCGCCCGGTCGCCTGGCTCACGCGGCGCGAAGTGGCTGAACCTGCGCATCCGGCCGCGGATCTCTACGGCATCGTGCCGCGCGACCTGCGCCAGCCCTACGACGTGCGCGAGGTGATTGCGCGCCTGGTCGATGGCTCCGAGTTCCACGAGTTCAAGCCGCTGTACGGCAAGACGCTGGTCTGCGGTTTCGCGCAGTTGTGGGGCTACCCGGTGGCGATCCTCGCCAACAACGGCATCCTGTTCTCAGAGTCCGCGCTGAAAGGCGCGCACTTTGTCCAGCTTGCGAATCGCCGCAAGGTGCCCCTGCTGTTCCTGCAGAACATCACGGGCTTCATGGTCGGCCGCCGCTACGAAGCCGGCGGCATCGCCCGCGACGGTGCCAAGATGGTGACTGCCGTCGCCTGCTCGACGGTTCCCAAGCTGACCGTCGTCATCGGCGGCTCATTCGGGGCCGGCAACTACGCTATGTGCGGACGCGCCTACGGCGGGCGCTTCCTGTGGACCTGGCCGAATGCGCGGATCTCGGTGATGGGCGGCGAACAGGCCGCGAGCGTGCTCGCCACCGTGCGCCGCGACGGCGTCGAGGCGAAGGGCGGCCGCTGGCCTGAAGCCGAGCAGGAGGAGTTCATGGCCGGAATCCGCGAGCAGTACGAACGCCAGGGCAACCCCTACTACGCGACGGCGCGCCTCTGGGACGACGGCGTCATCGACCCGCTCGACACCCGCCGTGTGCTCGGCCTTGCGCTCGAGGTCGTGGCGCGCGGGCCCGCGCCCTCCCCCGAGTCCTACGGCGTGTTCCGGATGTAATGGCCATGCTGCGCATCGAACGCGACGCCCGCGGAATCGCCTCGCTCACCCTCGACCGCCCGGAGGCGCGGAACGCCTTGTCCGCCGCGCTCGTCACACGGCTCACCGAATCCCTTGCCGGGCTCGCCGGCGACACCACCGTGCGTGCCGTGCTGCTGACGGGATCCGCAGGTATCTTCTGCGCCGGAGCGGACATCGCAGAGATGCGCGCTGCAGGCAGCGCCTCGGAAGCTGAGAACGAAGCGGACTCGCGCCGCTTCGCGAAAATGCTGGAGGTGCTGGAGCGGCAGCCACAACCGACGGTCGCGGTCGTGAACGGGGCCGCCTATGGCGGCGCCGTCGGGCTGGTCGCGGCCTGCGACATCGCGCTCGCGGCGAGGAGCGCCCGCTTCGCACTTTCCGAGGTCCGGCTTGGCCTGGTGCCCGCCATGATCTCGCCGTATGTCATCCGCGCGATGGGCCCGCGACAGGCGCGGCGCTGGTTCCTGACCGGTGAGGCCATGGAGTCGCACACGGCCGAGCGAATCGGCCTCGTGCACGAGGTCGTCGAGGACAAAGAGCTGCCGTTGGCTTCGGCCGCTCTGGTTGATGCCCTGCTGGCCGGCGGCCCAGGCGCACAGGCCGAGGTCAAGCGGCTCATCCGCCATGTCACCGGGCGCAGCGAGCTTGCGGACGAATCCATGCTGGGTGATACGGCTCGCTGGATAGCGCGCATCCGTGCCGGCGACGAGGCCCGCGAGGGACTGACGGCCTTCCTGGAGCGGCGCAGGCCCGGCTGGATCCGCGACGCATGAAGATCGCGCGCCTGCTGATCGCGAACCGCGGCGAAATCGCCTGCCGCGTGATCCGGACCTGCCGCCGGCTCGGCATTCACACGATTGCCGTGCATTCGGACGCCGACCGCGGCGCCATGCACGTGCGCCTCGCCGACGAGGCGCGGGCGATCGGACCGGCGCCGGCGCGAGAGTCCTACCTGAATGTCGGGGCGATCCTCGCGGCCGCGCGCGACTCGCGCGCCGATGCCATTCATCCCGGTTACGGCTTCCTCTCCGAGAATGCGGCTTTCGCGGAAGCCTGCTCCGCCGAAGGCATCGTCTTCGTCGGGCCGCCGGCCGCCGCCATGCGCG
>Ga0105107_10002731_pt1 | contig 11675 bp, 10 predicted proteins | sample PPLLaktember2015_6_FD_79335 | JGI IMG/M metagenome (GOLD analysis project Ga0105107, IMG submission 79335) | Freshwater sediment microbial communities from Prairie Pothole Lake near Jamestown, North Dakota, USA - PPLs Lake P8 Core (1) Depth... | ecosystem: Environmental > Aquatic > Freshwater >... | reverse complement strand
GAGCACGGCCACGTGCTCTACGGCGAAGGGGTCTTCGGCGGCCACCGCTCCTACGACGCGCGCGGCGTGGAGCCGCTCTTCCCCTTCGGCCACGGTCTCTCCTACACGCGCTTCGAGTACGGCGCGCCGCGCGTGGAGGTCTCCGAGCAGGAAGGCGCGCTCGCGGTGCGCGTGTCCGTCGAGGTCGTCAACGCCGGCGAGCGCACCGGCCAGGAGGTCGTGCAGTGCTACGTGGCCGACCTGGCCGCGAGCGTCGCGCGCCCGCCCCAGGAGCTGCGCGCCTTCGCCAAGCTCGAGCTCGCGCCCGGCGAGCGGCGCCGCGTCGAGCTCGCCCTCGGCGCCGACGCCCTCTCCTTCTGGGACCCCGCGCGCCACGCCTGGGTCGCCGAGGCGGGCGAGTTCGAGCTGCGCCTCGGCCGCTCCTCCCGCGACATCCGCGCCACCGCCCGCTTCCACCTCCCCCGCCCCCACCTCACCCCCCCCGACCGCCGGATCGGGGACGGTCTTAAGTAGTTAAGAAACTCTCCCCTCGGGTGGAAAAAGTGAACTACTTAAGACCGTCCCTGCTGTTGCTCGCGCTCGCGGGGTGCGGGGAGCTGGAGGGGGGCGGAGAGATCCAGGGGACGGCGCCGGTTCCGGCGGCGGTGATCGCGGCGCGGAGCGCGGCGGAAGCCGCCGCCAACCCCGAGGCGTCGAAGCAGATCCTGTTCGGGGACCTCCACGTCCACACGACCTACTCGACCGACGCATTCTTGATGAGCCTGCCGCTGATGCAGGGCGACGGGCCGAACCCGATCGCCGCCGCCTGCGACTACGCGCGCTACTGCGCCGCCCTCGACTTCTGGGCGATCACCGACCACGCCGAAGGGCTGACGCCGCGCATGTGGCGCGAGACCAAGAACGCCGTGCGCCAGTGCAACGCGGTGGCCGGCGAGGGCCCGAGCCCCGACGTCGTCGCGTTCCTCGGCTTCGAGTGGACCCAGATCGGCCAGACGCCGGCAGACCACTGGGGACACAAGAACGTGATCCTCCGCGACACCGCCGAGGACCGCGTGCCGAAGCGGCCCATCCACTCGGACAGCTTCGCGCGGCGCGCCATGATCGCGGGCGCTCCCCTCACGTTCCAGATCCAGTTCCCGCTGCGCGACTGGGCGAACCGCCAGCGCTACTTCGACTTCGGCGCCGCCAACCGCGAGCTGCGCGGCACGCCCAACTGCCCGGCCGGCGTCGACACGCGCGAGCTCCCCGAGGACTGCTCCGAGGGCGCCGCCACGCCGGAGCTGCTGTTCGAGAAGCTGGCCCAGGGCGGCTGGGAGTCGCTGGTGATCCCCCACGGCACCACCTGGGGCATCTACACGCCGCCGGGCTCGGCCTGGGACAAGCAGCTCAGCGCGGAGCAGAACGACGGCCGCCAGCGGCTCATCGAGGTGTACTCCGGCCACGGCAACTCCGAGGAGTACCGCGACTGGGCGGAGGTCGAGCTCGGGCCCGGGGGCGAGCGCGTCTGCCCGGCGCCGAAGGGCGGCTACGAGCCCTGCTGCTGGCGCGCGGGCGAGATCATCCGCGAGCGCTGCGCGGACCCGGCGGCGCCCGAGTGCGAAGCCCGCGTCGCCGAGACGCGGCGCCTCTACCTCGAGGCCGGCGTCAACGCGCGCTTCACGGTCCCGGGCGCCGGCGTCGCCGACTGGCGCGACTGCGGGAGCTGTCCCGACTGCTTCGTGCCCTCCTACAACTATCGTCCGAAGAGCAGCGTCCAGTACATCCTGTCCCTCGGGCACCCCGGCGCCGGCGACGACGCCAGCCAGTTCCGCATGGGCTTCATCGCCTCGAGCGACAACCACTCCGCGCGCCCCGGCACCGGCTACAAGGAGCGGGACCGGCTCGAGACCACCGAGGCGCGCGGCGCGCGCGACCGCTCGGCCTACGAGTGGGCCACCCCGCAGGCCACCGAGGCCAAGGACCCCGAGCCGCGCGACTTCGACACGCTGCGCGAGACGCTCTCGCCGCTCCAGGTGCTCGACTTCGAGCGCCAGGCGTCGTTCTTCGCCACGGGCGGGCTGGCCGCCGTGCACGCCGAGGGCCGCGACCGGGAGGCGATCTGGGGCGCGCTCGCGCGCAAGGAGACCTACGCCACCAGCGGCCCGCGCATCCTGCTCTGGTTCGACCTCGTGAACGGCGCCGCGCCGCTCCCGATGGGCTCGGAGGCGCGCCTCGCCGAGAGCCCCCGCTTCCGGGTGCGCGCGGCCGGCGAGCTCGAGCAGCAGCCCGGCTGCCCGGATTACGCGGAGAGCGCGCTCCCGGCGCAGGCCCTGGAGCAGCTGTGCCGCGGCGAGTGCTTCCATCCCGGCGCGCGGCGCTTGCCGATCGAGCGCATCGAGGTCGTGCGCATCCGCCCCCGGCGCAGCCCGGACGAGCCCGCCGCGGCGCTGATCGACGACCCCTGGCGCGTGCTCCCCTGCCCGGCCGGCGAGGCGTGCAGCGTCGAGTTCGAGGACCCGGAGTTCGTCGCGGGCGGCCGCTCCGCGCTCTACTACGTGCGCGCCCTCCAGGCGGCGACGCCCGCCGTGAACGGCGCCGGCCTGCGCTGCCGCGAGCGCGACGCGCAGGGCGTCTGCCTGGCGGTCGACCCCTGCTACGGCGACTACCGCACGCCCGTCGAAGACGACTGCCTGTCTCCGGTGCAGGAGCGCGCCTGGTCCTCGCCGATCTTCGTCGACCCCGCCTCCTGAGCGAGGGGAACGTCATGCCCGAGATGCGGATCCGCCTGACGGACGACCGGCGCGAGCGCATGCTGCGCTCGATCCGCAAGTTCTTCGACGAGAAGCTCGACCAGCAGCTCGGGGAGTTCGCGGCGGAACGCATCCTCGAGTTCTTCGTGAAGGAGCTCGGCGCCCCCGTCTACAACCAGGCGATCCAGGACGCGCGCGCCTTCCTGCAAGGAAAGCTCGACGATCTCGACGTCGAGTTCTACGAGCCGGACGAGCCCTACTCGGAGCGCTGAGCGCGCTCCGCCGCCGCGTGCAGCGCCTCGAGCGGCACGCGGGCCATGCGGATGTCCGTCGGCAGGATCATGCCGAGCAGCCATGGGTAGTCGCGGTCGCTGCGGCTGGTGTAGTAGTCGGCGTAGAGCGCGCCGCCGCGCAGCACCACGCCCGCGTACGCCGTGTCGCCCGCGCTCGGCAGATCCGACAACCAGACCAGGCGCGGCTCGCCCTCCGCGGCGCCGTCCGGCGCCTCGCGCCCCGCGTCGATCCACCAGAGCGCCGTGCGCTTGCGGGCGAAGGCGCTGCCGAGGCGGAGCGGCCAGAAGCGCGGGCCCGGCTGGGCGCGCGCCACCGCGAACAGCCGCCCGCGGTCGGAGAAGGCGACCGGGCCGTCGAGGCGCGTCGCCCGGCTCCGCACCTTCCGCGCTTCGCTCCATTCGGTGTAGGGAGGATCGGCGAAGGCGAGCAGCGTGGCGGCGTCGGGATGGCCGTCGAGCGAGTCGGGCGCCCCTTCGAGGCGCGCCGTTGCGACGAGCCGCGGCGACGGCGTCCCGTCCGCGCGGGGCAGGAAGGCGATCTCCGTCTCGTCGTTGGCGTCGCCGCGGTGGATCGTCGCGACGCGCGCGAAGGCGCGGCCGTCCTCCGAGCGCAGCAGGATCGATTCGCCGTGGTCCTTCCAGTACGCCGAGGCGTACCAGACCGGCTCGCCCCCGGGCGTGCGCTCGCTGGGATGGGGTCGCAGCCGCCAGAGCAGCCAGCCCGGCGGCCCCACCGGTTCGAAGGCCGACCAGCTCGCGCCGTCTTCGCTCGCCGCGACGACGCTGCCGCTCGGGATCGCGTAGAAGCCCTGGTTGACGAGGGCGTAGAGCAGCAGCCGCCCGCCGATCGGCGCGAAGATCGGGTCGCGCACGTCGCTGCCCGGAACGCGCAGCTCCGCGATCGGCTCCCAGCGCGAGCCCGGCCCGGGCTCGGCGTCGGCGCAGCGCCGCACCACGAGGCGCGAGCGCGGCGTCCCCATGTGGTAGGGCGAGGCCGCGTGCACGAGCAGCCAGCGGCCGCGCCAGTGGATGAGGTCGGTGTTGGAGTTGTGCTGGCCGTCGGCCACCAGATCCCAGGCGTCGATGCCGAGCCGCGCGTCGACCCGCGCCCGGTTCCCTCGCAGCGCCCACCACGCGACGAGCGCGCCGGCGCAAAAGAGCAGCACGAGGGCGATGCCGCGCAGCACGCCGGCAGCATACACTGGCGCGATGGGCCAGAGACTCCCGGCGGGCGTGGTGCGGGGCGACGACGGCGTGGCGCGCTGCGCCTGGAGCGGAGCCGACCCGCTCTACCGCGCCTACCACGACCGCGAGTGGGGTCTCCCCGTCGCCGACGACGACCGCCTGTTCGAGAAGCTCTGTCTCGAGGGCTTCCAGGCCGGCCTTTCCTGGATCACCATCCTGCGCAAGCGCGAGAACTTCCGGCGCGCGTTCCGCGGCTTCGCGATCGAGAAGGTGGCGCGCATGGGCGGCCGCGACGTGGAGCGCCTGCTGCGGGACCCGGGGATCGTGCGGCATCGCGGCAAGATCGAAGCCGCTCTCGCCAACGCGCGCGCTGCGGCCCGACTCCGCGGGGAGTACGGCTCGCTCGCGGCGTACGTGTGGCGCTTCGAGCCGGGCGCCGCGAAGCGCCCGCGGCGCGTCACGCGGGCCGCGCTCGCCCGCCTCGCCGAGAGCGAAGCCTCGCGCGCCCTCTCGCGGGACCTGCGGGCGCGCGGCTGGCGCTTCGTCGGACCCACCACGGTGTACGCCTTCATGCAGGCGATGGGCCTCGTGAACGACCACCTGGAGGGCTGCGCGGCGCGGGAAGCCGCCTCGCGGGCCCGCGCGCGCTTCCGGATCGCTGGGGGGTAGCGCCCCCGCTCCATGCGTGGTGTCATGGGGAACGCTGCGGAGGGCACTCCATGACCCGGCTCGGCCTCCAGATCCCGAACTTCACCTATCCGGGTGTCCCCGACGCTCGCCTGTTCGAGCAGGTCGTCGCCACGGCGGTCCAGGCGGAGGCCTCGGGCTTCGACACCGTGATGGTGATGGACCACTTCTACCAGCTCCCGGCGCTCGGCGCGCCGGACCAGCCGATGCTCGAGGCGTATACGCTGCTCGGCGCCCTCGCGGCGCGCACCTCGCGGGTGCGGCTGGCGACGCTCGTCACGGGCAACACCTATCGGAACCCGGCCCTGCTCGCGAAGATCGTGACCACCCTCGACGTCATCTCGGGGGGCCGCGCCGTGCTGGGCATCGGCGCCGGCTGGTTCGAGCCGGAGCACATCGGCTACGGCTACGAGTTCCCGTCGCTGCGCGAGCGGCTCGACCGCCTCGAGGAGGCGCTCGAGATCATCCGCGCCATGTTCCGCGGCGAGCGGCCGAACTTCCAGGGCCGCTTCTACCGCACCAGCGAGGCGCTGAACGTGCCGCTTCCGCTGCGCCCGGGCGGCCCGCCGATCCTGATCGGCGGCAGCGGCGAGAAGCGCACGCTGCGGCTGGTGGCGAAGTACGGCGACGAGAGCAACCTCACCTGCGAGCCGAGCGAGATCCCGAGGAAGCTCGCCGCCCTCGCGCGGCACTGCGCCGACTTCGGGCGCGATCCCGCCACGATCGGCAAGACCTGGCTGGGCTCGCTGATCCTCGCCCCCACCCACGAGCTGGCCGTCGAGGCGCGCAACGACTTCCTCGCCCGCCGCGGCCTGCGCTGGGAAAGTCTGCCCCAGCCGCTGCGCGACACGATCGACCGGGCGCTCGTGCTGGGCGATCCCGACGAGGTCGGCGAGCGCGTGCAGCGCGAGATCCTCGGCGCCGGCCTCGACGGCATCGTGGTGAATCTGCCCGCCAACTCGCATCTCCCCGAGGCCATCGACCTCACGGCCTCGACGCTGCGAAAAGCGCTGGGCTAGGGCCCTTCGCCATTGATAGGATGAGCCCGTGCGCGCCTCCCCCCGAAGGCGCGGCACGGGAGGGTCCTCGATGGGCATGCTGCAGGAGTTCAAGGACTTCGCCGCGCGCGGCAACGTGGTCGACATGGCGGTCGGCGTGATCATCGGCGCCGCCTTCGGAAAGATCACCGGCGCGCTCGTGAACGACGTGCTGATGCCCCCGCTCGGCATGCTGCTCGGCGGCGTCGACTTCGCGGACAAGGCCATCGTGCTGCGCGCCGCCACCGCCACCGACCCCGGCGTCGCCATGAAGTACGGCGTATTCATCAACAGCGTGATCGACTTCCTGATCGTCGCCCTGGCCGTCTTCTTCCTGGTGAAGGGGATCAACTCGCTGCGCAAGAAGGAAGCGGCCGCCCCGGCCGCACCGGCCGCACCGACCCGGGAGGAGGTGCTGCTCACCGAGATCCGGGACGCGCTGCGCTCGCGCTGAGCGCCCGCGCGACGCGCTCCACCTCCGCCGCGGGCACGCGGTAGACGAACGCGCGCAGCTCGCCAGCGGGCCCGCGCCGCTCTTCCAGCACGCCGCCGGGGTAGCGCGCGCGGATCGCCGGCAGCAGCGCCGTCTTCTGGGCGTGCACGAGGAACGCCACGTCGCGGCCGCTGGGCTCGAACCAGGCCGTGGACGGTTCGAGGGCGACGAGCTTGTCCTGCGCGCGCGCGCCGCGCGCCAGGAACTTGAAGGTGCTGTTCTGGTCCCAGCTCATCAGCGGGGTCACCAGCACCAGGTGATGCGTCGGCGCGAGCTCCCCCATGGCGCGACCGAGCTCGGTGATCTCGGCGAGCGCCCAGCGGCGGCCGTCGCCGAGGTAGGCGGCGGCGCTCTGCGCGGCGACCGCCGCGGCGAGGGCGAGGCTGGCGAGCGGCGCGAGCCGGGGACGCCCGGCGGCCCGCGCGAGGCCGGCCGCGAGATCGTGGAGCGCCAGCGCGGCGAAGGCCGAGGGCAGCGCCGCCGCGCCGATCAGGTGGTTCGCCTGGGGAGGCCGCTGGTCGAGCGCGTTTGTGGCGAGCGCCACCGCGAGCCAGCCGAGCAGCAGGCCGGCGAGCGGCCGGCGCGGCCGCCCGAGGGCGAGCCCCACGCCGACCAGGAAGACCGCCGCCTCGGCGGCCGCCAGGATGGGGAAGCCGGGGCGCACCGAGAACGGGCTGCGGTCTGCGAGGAAGACGAAGCTGAGGAGCGCGCGGCCGGCCTGCTCGGCGACGGTCGCCGCCACGCCCTCGCTGCCGGGCGCGCCGAGGTCCACCATCCTCGCGAGGGGGTGACGCAGCAGCGGGCCGTACCAGTCGCTCCGCAGGTAGTGCACGAGCTCGGGCAGGAACACCAGCAGCGCCGTCGCCAGCGCCAGCACGGCGAGCCGGTAGTGGCGCGCGACGGGCACGGCCCTCCCCGCCGCGAAGGCGAGCAGTGCCAGCGCCAGCAGCGGCGGCAGGCCGATCGCCTTGTTGCCGAAGTAGAAGCAGAACCCGGTCAGGCTGCCGGCGGCCACGGCGGCAAGCGCCCGCCCGCCGCGCAGGGCCGCATACGCGGCGGCGAGGGCGGCGACGCTGCAGAGGCCGACCCAGGCGTTGTTCGAGCCGAGCCGCGTCAGGTGCATGGGAAGCGGCGCGCAGGCGAGCAGCACGCCCCCCGCTGCGGCGCCCGAGCGGCCGAGATCGCGCCGCAGCAGCAGGTAGAGGGCCGGCACGGTGAGCGCGCCGGCGAACGCCGATGCGAGGCGCAGCCCCGCGACGTCGCGACCCGCGAGCACCATGCCGGCCGCCTGCACCCAGTGGAAGAGCGTCGGGTGATCGTCGAACGCCACCGAGAACGGCGGCGGCCGCGGGCCGTCGAGCACCGCCAGGGCGCGCAGGCCGAACTCGGCCTCGTCGCCGTAGAGTCCGCCCGGCACCTGCTCCAGCCCCGGGATGCGCGCGGCGAGTCCGAGGCCGAGGAGCGCCGCGACGATCGCCAGCTCGCGCGCATCCGGCGCGCGCAGCGGGCGCGGGAGCCAGGCGGCGATCCAGGACAGCGCCGATACGGCGAACCACGCGAGCTGCCAGCCGTACGCGCGATCCGACGCCTGGAGCGCGAGCAAGCCGCCGAGGGCGACGACGGCGAGCCCCGCGAGGGCCGGGCGCACGGGCCGGAGCGCGCGCCAGGGAAGCGCGGGCGGCGCGGGGGGCGCGGGCTCGGGCTCCGCGAGGCGCGCGGCCGCAATGCCGGCCGCCAGGGCGGCGAGTGCCGCCGCGATGCCCGGCGCCTGCGAGCCGGTGCGCAGCGCGAGCTGCGCAGCGCCGGAGAGGCCGAAGGCCGCGACCAGCAGCGCGAGGCCGGGCACCGCGGCTCAGGCGGGCGGCGCGAGCGGCAGCCGGACCGTGAAGGTGCTGCCGCGCCCGGGCTGGCTGTCGACGGTGACGTCGCCGCCGTGGGCGCGCGCGATCTCGCGCGCCAGCGCGAGCCCGAGGCCCGCGCCCGGGCCGGTGCGCGGGTTCCCCTCGCGCACCCGGTGGTAGGGCTCGAAGATCCGCTCGCGCTCGTGGGGCTCGATCCCGATGCCGCTGTCGCCGACGCGCACCAACGCGGCGCCGTCCTCGGAGAGCTCCAGCTCGGCCCGGATCGCGCCCCCTTCGGGCGTGTAGCGGATCGCGTTGTCCACGAGGTTGGCGAAGCACTGGTGCAGCCAGGCCGGCTCGCCGGCGATGGTCGCCTCGTCGACGCGGCCGAGCGTCAGCGCGAGCCCCTGCTCGGCGGCCAGCGGCTCGAAGAAGTCGACCACTTCGCCCAGCACCTCCGCCACCGCGACCGGCACGCGGTGCTCGGCAGGCAGGCCCGCCTCGGACTGCGCCAGCCGCATCATCGCGTGCACCGCCTCCGAGAGCGCCACGACCTGTTCCGCGGTCTCGGCCAGCGCCTTCCGGTACTCGTCGGGCGTGCGGTCCTGCTCGAGGGTCACTTCCAGCCGGCTGCGCAGCGCGTTCAGCGGCGTGCGCAGCTCGTGGGCCGCATTGGCGGAGAAGCGCTGCATGCGCTCCACGCTGTGACGGATGCGCTCGATCATCTGGTTCAGGGTCGTGGCGAGCTCGTCGAGCTCGTCGCCCGAGCCCGTGGTGGGAACGGTCTCCTCGAGGTGGGTCGCCGAGATGCGGCGCGCCGTCCGCGTCATGCCTGCGATCGGCCGCAGGCTCCCGCGCACCAGCCAGGTCCCCAGGGCGAGGGTGAAGATCATGGCCAGGGGAAGCGTCCAGAGGTAGATGTCGCGCACGCCGCGCGCGTTGCGCACGAAGCGCCGCAGGTACACCGAGCCCTGTACCGCGCCGCCGTCGGGCAGGCGCCGCGTCAGCACCAGGTAGGGGTAGCTGCCGGCCTCCTTGGGGAACTGGACGTCGCGGGACGCGCGGTCGTCGAGGTCGCCCGGCAGCTCGTCGGGCAGCCCGATCCCGGCTCCGTCGAGCGAGCCCTGCGCGAGCACGAGCTTGCCCTCGGCGTCGAAGACCTGGAAGCCGAGCTTCAGGTCGGGCCCCGCCGCCGCGATGCTCCGCTCGAGGATGCCCTGCAGCGCCGGGTCTCCCACCGGCACCACCTGGAGCGTGTCCACCAGCTCCTTGAGCTGGAGGTCGACCAGGAAGCGCGCGTCCTGATGGAAGCGCTGGTCGATGCGCAGGTACGTGTACGTCGCCAGCAGCGACACCGCCAGCAGCATCACGGCCGTGTAGCGCAGCGTCCACTTGGCGCCGATCGAGAGCCGCGTCACCCGCCCTGGCCCCGGTCCTCGAGCACGTAGCCCACTCCCTTGACGGTGTGGATCAGCTTGTTCGGGTAGGCGCGATCGACCTTCTTGCGCAGGTGGTTGATGTGGACGTCGATCAGGTTCGAGTAGGTGTCGAAGCCGTAGCCCCACACCTTCTCGGTGATCATCGCGCGCGAGATGGCCTGGCCCTGGTGGCGCAGCAGGTACTCGAGCAGCGCGAACTCCTTGGGCGTCAGCTCGATGGCGACTCCGCCGCGCGTCACGGCGTGGCGGCGCAGGTCGAGCTCGAGGTCTGCGCAGTCGAGCTTGCCGTCGCCCGGCTCCGAGAGCGTGCGGCGCGCCACCGCGCTGATGCGCGCCAGCAGCTCGGCGAAGGCGAAGGGCTTCACCAGGTAGTCGTCGGCGCCGAGGTTGAGCCCGCGGATGCGGTCGCTCACCGTGCTGCGCGCGGTCAGGAAGATCGCCGGGGTGTCGACTCCCTTGTCGCGCAGCGTCTTCAGCAGCTCGAAGCCGTCGGAGTCCGGCAGCACGACGTCGAGGATCAGCAGATCGAAGGCCGACTCGAGGGCCAGCGCGAGGCCGCCCTGGGCGTCGCCCGCGGAGGTCACCTGGTAGCCCTGCTCCGTGAGCCCCTTCTCGATGTACTCGCGGGCCGTGGCGTCGTCTTCGACGTAGAGGATGCGAAGCACGGCGTGAAGATAGCGCCCGCGGGGCGTCAGCCCCCGGCGGGGCCTGCGGGTCCGGCGGCTCCCACCGGCGCGCCCGAAGCGCTCCCCGGGAGGCCGCTGCGCTTGACCAACATGATGTTCCGCCAGTAGACGAACGCGTTGGGGAGCTGACCGAGCAGGAAGACCGGCTCGGCGCGGTGGATGGCGTAGACCAGCAGGATCAGCGATCCGACGAGGCTCAGGTACCAGAAGGACATGGGGATGTAGCTCTCCCCGGCGCGCTCCGACGCGATCCATTGCACGAGGAAACGCGCGAAGAAGGCGCCCTGTCCGACGAGGCCCACGGCCAGCCAGGGAAGCGAATCGTTCCAGGTCATGGCGAAGTCGACCTCCGGCGGCGCACTGTCGCGGAGGACCCCGGACGGGGCAAGCAGGACCCTTCGGGCTCCTTCATGTAGGGGCCGTCATGTTCCCCGGCGGGATCAGCAGCGTCGCTGGGGACCGCCGAGGTGGAGGGCGGCGTCGGCGGCCGCGAGGCGGAGCGCGGGATCGGGGGCGAGGGCGTCCTCGCGCAGGCAGGCCTCCGCGAGCTTCACGGCGTGGTCGTCGAGGCTACACGCCGCGCGGTAGCGGATCTCCGCGGGGTCGTCCGCCAGCCTTTCCGCGGCGGTGCGCTCGGGGGGGTCGACCGCGTCCGCCGCGGAGGACACCGCGTGGAGCGCCCCCGCCGCCTGGAGCGCGCGACCGAGCAGCGCCCGGCGCGCCGCCGGAGGAAGCGCGGGCCAGGCCAGCCGCAGCGCGCTCGGCAGGCTCACCACATGGGCGTAGGCGATGCGCGCCGCTGGCTGCGCGAGGTAGAGCCGGGACGCCTCGCGACAGAGCCCACCCAGCAGGGCGTTCGGCTCCGCGGCGTCGAGGTCGATGCCGTCGGCCCAGCCGGCGAAGGCCGGTTGCTGCGCCAGCGGCTCCACGGCGTCGCGGAACAGGCCGGGCCGCCGGAGCGGGGGCGGAAGCGGCTCGACGTCGGCGAGCCGCGGGGGCCGGCCTGCGGGCGATCGGCCGGGGACGCCGGGAAGCGTGCGGTGGCGAGCGGCCCAGAGGCCGAGCCCGAACGCGAGCTCGCGCACGCGGGGCGGCGACTCGCCGGCGCCGAGCGCTCGCACCGCGTGGGCGGTGCGCAGCCAGCCGTGGCCGGCGGAGGCGAACAGGCCGGGGGCGAGCGCCGCGACCGCGTCGCCGAGCACGTCGCGCCAGGGTCGCTCGGCGAGCTCGACCTCGTAGCTCGCGATCCAGTCGGCGACGCGCGAGGCGTCGCCCAACGCCGCTG
>Ga0105107_10002729_pt1 | contig 11675 bp, 11 predicted proteins | sample PPLLaktember2015_6_FD_79335 | JGI IMG/M metagenome (GOLD analysis project Ga0105107, IMG submission 79335) | Freshwater sediment microbial communities from Prairie Pothole Lake near Jamestown, North Dakota, USA - PPLs Lake P8 Core (1) Depth... | ecosystem: Environmental > Aquatic > Freshwater >... | reverse complement strand
GTCGCTGATCGCGGCCGAGCTCGGCATCAGCGCCGGCAACCTTCATTACCATTTCCGTCGCAAGGACGAGTTGTCCGCGGCCCTGCTGGACCGATTCGTCGCCGAGTTCGACGCGCTGCTGCCACCCGCGGGCTGGCGTGCGGACCATGTCGAGGACGCCTGGCTGCTGCTTCACCTGCTGCTCGAAACGCTGTGGCGCTACCGGTTTTTGTTCCGCGACCTGAGCGGGATCATGGCGCGCGACCGGCGCGCGAGCCAGCGCCTCGCCAGCGTGTTCGAGCGCGCCGTCGGCGTGTCGCGCGGGATCTGCCTCGGCCTGGTGGAACAGGGAGTCATGACGGCCACCGGGGCCGAGATCGACGCATTGTCCGGGAACATCGCCGTCGTCTCGCTCTACTGGCTCTCGTTCGAATCCGCACGGCACCCCAAGGGTGATTTCGAGCGCAAGGGCATGGCGCGCGGGGCCTACCAGGTGCTGATGCTGGTTGCCCCGTTTCTCCAGGCTGAGAGCCGGTTCCATCTCGAGCAGCTCGCCAAGCAGTATCTTTCCCGCGCCTAGGGAGGACGCCATGAGACCTGTTTCCGCAGCCGGGTTCACGCTTGCGCTCGTTTTCCTGTGTTGTCCCGCAGCCGCCGCGCCGCCTGCCAGCGCCTTTGCGGCGTTGCCGGAGATGTCGATGGTCCGCCTGTCGCCAAACGGCCAGCGCGTCGCCTGGGCAAACGATCCGGGCGGCGTGCCGCTCGTCGTGGTATTCGACCTTGCGACCGGCAAGGACCTGAAGCGCCTGCAGCCGAGCAACTCGCGCGTACGCGATCTCGACTGGGCTGACGACCGGACGCTGATCATCAGCGTGAGCCGGTCGCTGACCCAAGCGGCCACGAAGACTCGCGAATCGACCTATGAATTCGAGCGCTACCTGGCGCTGAACGTGGAGGACCCGTCGGGCGAGGCCAGGTCGCTGCTCATGGAGCACCCGGAGCGGGAGCTCGTCACGGCCGCCAGCCTCGAGCGCCTGCACCCCGAAAAGCCGGGCACCGTGATCATGTCGACCTACCAGTTCGCCGGTACGGCGTTCCGTTCTGAAATGGGCTCTCGGATATCAGGCGGACGCAGGGACTCCGGGTGGCAGTTGTCGCTGTTCGAGGTCGAACTCGCGACGGGCAAGGGTCGCATGATCGAGTCCGGCACCGCGAACACGATGGACTGGATCCTGGACCCTGCAGGCCGGCCGGTCGCCCGCACGGAATGGGACCCGGAATCCCGCCGCTACTCGATTCTCGCGAAGCAGGGCGAAAGCTGGCGCACGATCTTCTCGGAGCCGCTCGACTATGAATTCGACGTGGTCGGACTTGGCGCCGACGGCCAGTCGCTCCTCGTTCGCAGCCCGCGCGGCACGGATCGATTCAAGATCTGGACCATCCCGCTCACGGGCGGCGACCTGTCGCTCCTGTACGAGCACCCGGAATTCGACGTGACGTCCATGCGTTTCGACCGCTTCACGAGCCTGCCTGCGGCTTACTGGACCGGCGGCCCGGATCCAGACGCTTTCTGGGTCGATCCGAAGCTCGCCGCGATCCAGAAAGCGGTGTCGAAAGCGTTTTCGGGAAAGAGCACGCACATCTTCGATCGTTCCGCGGACTACCAGCGCATAATCGCCGAAGTCGAGAGTTCGACGAGCCCGCCCGTCTATTACCTGATCGACTTCGCCAAGGGTTCGGCGGACATCATCGGCGAAGCCTACCCGGCGCTTGCCGATGCCGAGCTCGGCGCGATCGAGTCCACGAGCTATAAAGCGCCGGACGGTTTCGAAATTCCGGCGTACCTCACCTTGCCGCCGGGTCTCGAACCGCGGTCGTTGCCGCTCGTCGTGTTCCCGCACGGCGGGCCCTATGCGCGCGACACAGCTGACTTCGACTGGTGGGCGCAGTTCCTGGCGACGCGCGGCTATGCCGTGCTGCAGCCGCAGTTCAGGGGTTCCTGGGGCTTCGGTGCGGATCTTTACCGGGCCGGTCACAAGCAATGGGGACGCGGCATGCAGGACGACATTGCCGCCGGCGTGCGAGACCTCGTGGAGAAGGGCATCGCCGACCCGAAGCGCGTATGCATCGTGGGCGCGAGCTATGGGGGCTATGCAGCCCTCGCTGGCGTCGCGTTCACGCCCGAGCTATTCGCGTGCGCTGCCAGCATAAACGGGATCGCGGACATTCCGCAGCTGGCAGGCTTCATCCGCGAACGTGGCGGCGACGATTCCCAGGCGTATCGCAGCTTTCGGGACCTGATCGGCAATCCGAGCGACCAGGACATCATCGCGTTTTCACCCAGCCAGGCGATCGAGTCGATCCGGGCGCCCATCCTGCTGATTCACGCTGCCAACGACACCGTCGTACCGCCGAGCCAGTCGAGGAACTTCGCCCAACTGCTGACGCAGAAGGGCAAGCATCACCAGCTCATCGAGCTGCCCGGGGAAGACCACTGGCTGTCGGCCGGCGCTTCGCGGTTGACGGTCCTACAGGCCCTCGAGACTTTCCTTGCCGAACATCTCCGCTGAAGGATATCTATCATTTACCATAATATACATTATGCGAACTCATGGTCGCATCGACCGATCCCGAATCCGGGGTGTTCGGGTCGACTAGATCACTGCCCTGCGGATGCCCGCCCGTGAAGTATCCCGATCAGCTCATCGAGTGACGGCGCCGTTTCGTACTGCAGCCCGTCAGTTCGCGGCTGGTCGCAGTCGAGCTTTGATTCCGTAAAGAGCTGCACTGCAATTTCGAGCGATGCCGCGTCGTCGAGCGCGCCGGCGGGCACCCAGACGTAGCCGGTATCACGCAAAGGATTCGGCACCGTCGCTCCGCAGCGCTGGCAGAAATGAGATCGGAAACCCGTGGAGCGCTGCCACTTGCCGATGGCGTCCTCGCCAGCGAGCCAGTGGAATTTGTCCATGGCGACGATGAACCCGGTGTTCGACACGGAGCCGCCCTGCTTGCGGCACAGCGAGCAGTGACATTGATAGAGCTTCGGAAAGGGCCCGGCGACCTCAAAGCGCACGCGACCGCAGAGACAGCTGCCGTGCAATGTCTCTTTGCCGGCCATCAGAATTGCTGGCCCGCGGGCCACCAAAACAGGACACATACGCCCGCGATTAGCACGGCGGCGAACGCCGGCAGGACAAAGCCCAGGAGCCTGCGGCCCCCGATCACGGCGACCATACCGGCCTTGAAGACAAGGTTCGAGAGCGACGCCACCAGGATCACGCGCCAGGCGGTTTCGGGTTCGAGCCGGCCCTGCGCCACGAGCTGCGAGGAAGACAGCGTTATCGCGTCGACGTCCGTCAGGCCAGCGATCAATGCAACGGGATATAGCGCCTGGACGCCGAATTCGGTCTTCACCGCGGCCACGACGAACGAGACGACTGCGTAAACACCCGCGAACGTTATCGCGAGCCGCAGGTCCGCCGGGTTCCCCTGCTCCGCCATCGGCGCATGGTGGTCACGCGTGCTGAAATACAGGACTGCTGCAATGACGATGCTCGCCACCAGCATGGTGATGAGCGGCGGCAGCATGGCGCCCACCTGCCCTCTCGCGACGATGGACACCTCGGTGATGACACGGGCGTAGACGATGGCCGAGGCGATCATGATCATGAGCGCCGCGAGCCCGGCGCCTGCGGGTTCTGTGGCTGCACGCCGTGCAAAGCTGGCCGTCGTCGCGGTGCTCGAAACGAGGCCGCCGATCACGCCGCCGAGCACGGCGCCTTCCCGCGCGCCGAACAGCTTGTAGGCCACGTAGCCCACGAGCCCGATGCCGACGATCAGCACCACCATGAGCCAGATGTGGAAGGGATTCAGGGTCTCGTATGGCCCGAATGTACGGTCCGGCAGCACGGGGAGCACTACGAGCGTGATCAGCGCGAACTGCATGATTGCGGCGATATCCCGCTCACCAATGCGATTCGCGAACGCATGCAGCGGATCCTTGAGATGCAGCAGCACCGCGATCGCGCCGCCGAGCGCAACCGCAACCGCAGGCTCGCCGACGACCAGGTAAGCGCCGATGCCGTAGAGCAAAAGTGCCGCAACCTCGGATGTCTGGCCGGAGTCATGCCTCCCGTCACGAGCGAGCATGAAGTTGCTGATGAATAGCAGCGTAGAGAGCGCGACCAGCCCCGCCGCCACGATCCACCCGCCGTAGTCGACGGCGAGCCAGCCGCTGAGTGTCCCGAATGCCGCGATCAGCGGATAAGTACGGATACCGCCGATCGTCCGATCGGCGCGCTCGCGCTGCAGGCCGATCAGGAGGCCCAGGAGCAGAGAGATCGCCATCTGCCCGAATAGATTTGGCTCCATAATGGCCGCCAGCCTAGCGCAAAGAGTGGTTCATGCGCCTATCGCCCACGGCCGGCCTGTACGCGATCGTCGTCGCCGTGCTGGCGGCGGAGCTTTTCCTGCCCGCGGAACTCCTCGAGTACCGGCGCGCGCTGGTGGCGAAGGAACCATGGCGCCTGTTCACCGGCCACTTCGTTCACCTGTCGTTTCTGCACGCGCTGCTGAACTGCGTTGCGCTCCTCCTGCTCGACCGACTGTTTGCGGACCGGCTGAAGCCACGGGAACTCTTCGCAATCCTGGGCCTCGCCCCGATCCTGGTTTCCCTGGCCTTCTGGCTGGTCCTGCCGGAGCTGCAGTGGTATCGCGGGCTTTCCGGAGTACTGCATGCCGTCTACTTTGCAGGCTGCGTGGCCTGGATCGCATCAAGCGCCGGCCGCGCGCGCTGGCTGCCGGTCGTCGCACTCATCGGCGGCACGCTGAAAGTCCTGGTCGAGCAACCCTGGGACGCGAGTTTCCCGGTACACGAGGTGCTACGGATCGCGGTGGTGCCACAGTCGCACCTGATCGGCGCAGTCTTGGGCACGGCGGCGGGTCTCGTGTTGCGCCAGCGCCGCAAGAAGCCAGAACGCGAGCAGGAGCAAGAGCTCGGACGCTAGCGCGCCGCCGCCTCCCCCTCCGCCGCCCGGAGGCGGTGACGGCACCACGGCATCGTTAGCTTGGATTTCGATATCGAACTCCGCGGCTCCCTCGATCGTCGCGCCGCCCGCCGCATTCGCGAGCGTCACGCGCAACGACTCGTCTGACTCCTCGGCGGTGTCATTCGTCACGGCAATCGTGATCGAGCGATCGGACATGTCGCCTGCGGCCCACTCGAGCGTCCCGGAAGCGGACGTGTAGTCGCTGCCAGCGACCGCCGAGAGATCGCTCGTCGAGTAATCGACACTCACGGCGCCCGCCAGGCCGCGATTGCGTCGTACAGTCAACCCTACGGTGCCCGCGGACTCCGAAATCGAGTCGGCTGCTCCAAAGTAGCCGACGCGGCCCGCGTTCTGCCCATACGCTGAAGCCCCATCGCGCAGGACGAACAGCCCGTTGCTGATGTCGCTGACCACGACCGTTCCTGAGGGAAGAAACGGATAGACGCCCCAGGCGCCGTCGGTTCCCGCGGAATTCGATTCGGGGGCCAGGAACGAATCGAAGCTCGCGACTTCCTTCAGTTCAACCGGGTCGCTGGCGTCGAACACGACGAGTCCCCGGCGATAGTGCGACACGTACAGGAAGCCGTCCTTCACGTAGCCGTTGTGGTCGGTAGTCGTGTCGGGGCCCTGGTAGCTGGCGACGATGAACGGATTGCGCAGGTCATCGACATTCATGGTGTAGATCTGCGTACGGATGCCACCGAAGATCTCTTCAGTCTCGTCGTGCACGAAGATGTGCCGCTGGTCCGCCGTGGGCCAGCCGGAGTGCGTGTAGCTCGCGTCGGAATACGTCGTCGAGGACAGGCGGACCGGCGCCCCCTTGTCGGAGACATCCCAGAGGTCGACCGTGTTCTCGTTGAAGTCGACGTAGACTTCACAGGGGTCGTGGCCGGCCCCGCATTGCGACGTGCGCGCGTCGGTGATCAGCAGGCTGGTGGCATCGTGCACGTATTCCGTGCCGGGCGGCGCGGTGGCAATCAGCTGCGGCAGCGCCGGATTCGCAAGGCTGTAGGCGCGCCAGGCGCCGCCCGCAACGTCGCTGCCGGCCAGGTACAGGAATGCCTCGGCGCCCGGCAAGGCCATGTTCGTCGCGTAATCGACATTCGAGATGTACGGCGTGTGCTGCGAGCCCGTGTCGGAAATGGTTGCCGCCAGCGTCGCTGTCGCAGGCAGACCGCCAAGGTCAATGACCTGCAGGCCGGAGACCGGCGCTTCTGTCGTGATGTAGGCGTAGGCGCGGTAGCTGTTCCCGGCGGCTTCGAAGAACTGATAGATCTTTACCTCGCGCCAGGACGAATTGTTGCCGGGGATAGTGATGACCTCGCGCGGGTTCGCCGGATCAGTGACCTCGACGATGGCGGTGCCGTCGCTCAGCCCCACGACCGCGTACTCGCGATCGTCGTTCAGGTCGACGAATCCCCAGACGTTCGCCGCCGACGTCGGCCGGCTCGAAAACTGGTTCAGCGCGATCTGCGCGAGGAAGTCGACGTTGCGGCACGGGAACTGGCCGGCGGATCCCTGTATGCATGACTCAGCGGCGATTGCAGTGGCCTGCAGCGCTTCGGCCGGGCTGTCGTCGACGATGCCGAGCCGCGCCGATTCGAGATCCGCGGACCACTTGAAGCCGAGATGCATCAGCTGCAGGCGGTATTTCGGATCGACGCCGACCAGGATCGTGGGATACGCATCGGGGTCGCGCTCCTCGAAGTGCCCTCCCGGTTCGTAGCCACCCTGGGCATGGACCGTCCCGAACAGGAATCGCTCGGGTTCGACGCCGGTGACGTCGTAGATGCCTTCCGCCACCTTGATCGTGTTGCCGGGACCCGCTTGCGCGAGCGCGTACTGGATGCTGAGGCAGGGATCGTGGTGCTCGAGGCAGTCGGTCGCATTCGCTCCGTCAGGCCCGACGAAGCGCGCACCGCGCGTGTCGTCGTGGGACGAGACGGGCGCAATCAGCAGCAGGACGCCCGCAACGGAAGCGCCGGCATAGCTGCGCGAGTTCACGGCGCGACACCCTCGACCAGGACCAGGCTTCCGGTCGAGGCGCTTTGTCTGATCGCCCGGGCCACGCGGTAGCCCTCGGAGTCGTACCAGGCCCTGGCCTGCTCGAAGCTCGGAAACTCGAGCACGACGACGCGGTTCGCCGCCGTATCGCCCTCGAGCTTTTCCAGCCGCCCTCCCCGCGCTATGAACCTCCCGCCGAACGGGGCGATCGTGCCAGGCGTCAGCTTCACGTAGTCCGCGTAGCGGACCGGGTCCCGGACGTCGATGCAGGCGATGACATAGGCTTTCATGGTGAGGTCCCAGGCCAGTTCGAGACATGATGCAGAGAAATCGCCTGCGCCGGGTACGGCAGGGCTCGTGTCGCCGGCGCATGCAGGCAGAACTCCGGGGTCGGCCCCAGCGTCATGCGGCGACCCCAGAGCGCGCAGCCGCTGGCGACGAGCGGCGCCATGGCCGCCTCGAATGTCGCGTAACTCGTGCCATCCGGTTTCGACAGCCAGTACGCGACAGCCGGCGTGACGATTGTTCCCATCCGCAACCCATAGAGCCCCGCAGTACCCTCACCCGCCAGCGCGGCGATGCGATCGTGCGGCAGCCGGCGCGCCTCGCTGATGGCGGCGTCATTCAGCACATCCAGGTTCGCGGAACTCTCCACCATGTGCCAGTCCTCGTAGCCTGGCTGCCCGCCCAGCCAGGGAATCATCTCCAGCCGGGAAACGCGGACGCCGCGCAGGCCCGTGACGCCGGCCGCGCGCAGCACGTCGTGGAAATCGCCGTGGGCAGATTCATACGCATGCGCCACGGCCTTCGCACGAGGCACATGCCAGAAGGCGTAGGCCAGCAACTACATCAAGCCCTTCTGGCGTTTCTTCTCGCGCTTCAACGCGCGCTTTTCCGTGAGTGAGTGCTGCGGCTTTTTCTTGTCCTCACGCTTCTTGTCCATGCCCTTGCTCATCTATGCGATCTCCTATGTCTGAACGAATGGGTGTTGCATTCTGCCACCTGACTCAGGGCAGGCGCAGCGATTGCCAGGCACGCAGTCGCCAGTCGGCGTCCTGCAGTCCGTACACGGCGAGGTACCGCGCCCGAAACTCGAGCGGCTTGTCTCCGGCCCGGGCCATGATGTGCACGAGGCCGTGCACGAAGACGGCATCGGCTCCCTGGAAGACGACTCGCCGTGTCGAGGGCTCGATGGCGAGATACTGAAGCTTCCGGCCGACGATGGCAGCGATCAGCTGTTCGCGATCCTCGACGACACCCGTCGAGTGCACGTACACCAGGTCCTCCGCAAACCAGCGGCGCATGGCCTGCGGGTCCGCGGCGACCATCGCCGCGAAGCGCGAGTCCTCGGCCGCGAGCACGGCGTCGAGGCCGGCCGCCGGCGCCGGCGTCCGGGTGAAATCCAGCGTGAAGCCCCGGTCCGCCCCGTCGCTGACGCGAACCTTCAGGCGGCCCTCCCCCTCCCGCACATAGTCCAGGCGCTTGGGAAAGTCGTGCGCCGCATTGACGAATACGAAGCGCCCGTCGGCGCATTCACTCAGCCGGAAAGCGACCGGCAATTCGTTATGCATGACTTTGGAGAGGTAGAAGACCCCGTCAGCCATCTCGACGAGGCGCAGCACCTCGCCGCTCGACTTCGCCGGATCCGCCCTGGAGGTCTCGACACCCCTGCCCTCCCAGGTCTGCGGCCCGCGGGCGGCCCAGGACTCACGGAAGGTGGATTTCTCACCGTCGGCGACCCACTCGCCGAGCAGCCATTCGAGCGGAGCGAGCGTGTGGCATTCGACGGCCGCGGCCGGCAGCGCTGACAGGGCGAGGCTTGCAGCCAGCAGACTGATCGCAGTTTTGTGCATGACCTACTCGTGGCTACGCGGATCGCGGGCGCGCGCGGCGAGGAAATCGTACAGCGCCCGCACCTCTTCGTCCTGGAATTGCGAGAACCGCACCCGCGCGATCTCCGACATCATGGGCAACTCGCGCCCGCCGACCGCGATGCCATCCTGCATGAGCCGCGCGAAGTCGCCGGCCGAATACGAGCCGACCACGGTGAGATCCGGCGTCGAGCCGTCGTCCGATCCCTTCAGGTTCATGTCGTGGCATTCGGTGCAGACCGTGAGCGCGAGGTAGCGGCCACGCCCGTGCGGACCCTGCAGCTCGGCCTCGGTCGTCCAGGGGGAATCGCGCTCGATCTCCGTCGCATAGGCGTAATAAGGCCTCGTCACCAGTTCGAGTCGCGCCAGCGGCCCGAATCGGACGGCGGCTTCAGGGCCGCTTCCCACCGGGAGGGATCTCAGGAAGGCGATGATGGGCCCGAGGTCTGCATCCGTCAGGTGAAAGAACATCGTGGACGGCATGCCGAAGGTGCTGCGGCCGTTCTTGCGCACGCCGCGCCTGATTACCCGCGCGAGTTCGGCATCGGAATGCGTGGCTGCCACCCGCGTGAGGTCTGGCGCGACCATGCCACCGTAGTACCACGGGCCTGCGAGGAACTCGCCGCCCGAAACGCCCTTGCCGTGACAGCCGTCGTTGCAGCCGCGGATGGTCGCGAGGCGCCGGCCCTCCGCGATCGACTCCGCATCCGAGGGCACGACGACGGGCTCGAGGGCGACATCGTACGTCCTGCGCAGGAGGTATTCACTCGCTCCGTACAGCACGACGACAGCGAGGACGGCAAGAATCAAGACACCCGCGGCCACGCGCGCGAGCAACCGCGGCAGCGTCTTGATCACCGGAGTCTTGACCATGCGCCCGGCTCCTCGGCGGCAGCCCCATGTATCATAGCCGGATGACCGAGACTTCCCCGGGACGTCGCCTGCGCGACGCCGTCGAAGCCGAGCGGCCACTGCAGGTCGCAGGCACCGTCAACGCCTACAGCGCGCTGCTCGCGGGGCGGGCCGGCTTCCGCGCACTGTATCTCTCGGGTGCCGGCGTCGCGAACGCCTCGTTCGGCCTGCCGGACCTCGGCATCACCAGCCTCAACGACGTCTGCGAAGACGCGCGCCGCATCTGCGGCGCAACCGCGCTGCCATTGCTCGTGGACGCGGACACGGGTTTCGGCGCGGCATTCTCGATCGCCCGCACGACCCGTGAACTGATACGCGCCGGCGCGGGTGGCATGCACCTCGAAGACCAGGTGCAGGCCAAGCGCTGCGGCCACCGGCCCGGCAAGGAGCTCGTGGCGACCGCGGAAATGGCGGACCGGATCCGTGCAGCCGTCGATGCGCGAAGCGACGCCGGTTTCGTGATCATGGCGCGAACGGACGCGCACTCCGTCGAGGGACTGCGGGCCGCGATCGAGCGGGCCGCTGCCTACGTCGAGGCAGGTGCCGACATGATCTTTGCGGAGGCGCTGACGACGCTCGAGGAGTACCGCGAATTCACGCGTGCGATGCCGGTGCCGGTCCTGGCCAACATCACCGAGTTCGGCCGCACGCCGCTGTTCACGACCGCGGAGCTCGGCCAGGCGGGCGTGCGCCTCGTCCTGTACCCGCTCTCGGCCTTTCGCGCCATGAGCCGCGCCGCCGAGCAGGTCTACGACTCCATCCGCAAGGACCAGACGCAGCGCGCCGCGGTCGACCGAATGCAGACCCGAGAGGAACTGTACGAGGTGCTGGGCTACCACGATTACGAGCGCAAGCTCGACGAGCTCTTCAGCCGCGGCCAGGGGCGAGAGTCATGATCGAAGCGGAAACTTCCGCGGGCGGGTTCAAGCCGAAGAAGTCCGTCGCTCTCTCCGGCGTCGCGGCCGGGAATACCGCAATCTGCACTGTGGGCCGCAGTGGCAACGACCTGCAGTATCGCGGCTACGACATCCTCGACATTGCGGATTCCTGCGAGTTCGAGGAGATCGCCTACCTCCTGATCCACGAGAAATTGCCGAATCCCGCGGAGCTCGCGGCCTACAAGCGCCGGATGAAGGGCCTTCGGGGCCTCACCCCGCGCCTGCGGAACGTGCTCGAGCAGCTTCCTGCCACGGCACATCCGATGGACGTCCTGCGCACAGGTGTCTCGGCGCTCGGCTGCGAGTCGCCGGAGGATCCTGCGCATACGCCGGCAGGCGCCCGGCTCGTCGGGGATCGGCTCGTGGCCTGTGCGGGTTCGATGCTCTGCTACTGGCACCATTTCGCGAACTCCGGCCGTCGCATCGAAGTCGAGACGGACGACGACACGGCCGGCGGTCATTTCCTGCACATGCTGCACGGCAAGCCGCCCTCGGCGAGCTGGGTGCGCGCCATGCACACCTCCCTGATCCTGTACGCCGAGCACGAATTCAACGCGTCCACCTTCGCCGCCCGAGTGATCGCCGGCACCGGTTCCGACATGCACTCCGCGATCACCGGCGCCATCGGTGCCTTGCGCGGTCCGAAGCACGGCGGGGCCAACGAAGTCGCGCTCGAGATCCAGCAGCGGTATGCGGGGCCGGACGACGCCGAGACGGACATTCGCCGCCGCGTCGCGGCGAAGGAAGTGATCATCGGCTTCGGTCATCCCGTGTACACGATTTCCGATCCGCGCAATGAAGTCATCAAGGAAGTCGCACGCCGGCTGGCACAGGAAGCCGGCGACATGAAGATGTTCGACATCGCCGCGCGCCTGGAAGCGGTGATGAAGCAGATCAAGAACATGTTCCCGAACCTGGATTGG
>Ga0105107_10002728_pt1 | contig 11676 bp, 9 predicted proteins | sample PPLLaktember2015_6_FD_79335 | JGI IMG/M metagenome (GOLD analysis project Ga0105107, IMG submission 79335) | Freshwater sediment microbial communities from Prairie Pothole Lake near Jamestown, North Dakota, USA - PPLs Lake P8 Core (1) Depth... | ecosystem: Environmental > Aquatic > Freshwater >... | reverse complement strand
TGAATTTTAAATCTGAACTTGAAGGTGATTTATGGACAATATCGTTTACTCTCGAATTTGATTCAGTTAAAGTTGACGCAACTGAGACCTGGAAACGTATTCCCGAATAGTTAACAAATAATGTAGCGATATTCAGCCCTCGGAAATCAACCCCGCGGGCTTTTTATATCAAATGATTTGATATTCAAGCATCAATTTTTTAATTTGGATGTTGCAAAGGTCCTTTTGCGGCATTTCTCATGAATGATGCCCGAGGCATCGAAGTCTAATAGCCATGGTAACATCCATGGTTACTGCATCACATATGATTTACAACGCCGGAGGTGTTGAAGAAAATTCATATAAACAAGTATTCTTCTTTATAATCAACACCATGTTCCTTCAACAATCCTGGTAACTCATCTTTAAATGAAACAGTTTTATGATGCACCCCCGACATTACAGGAGTGACATGGTTGACATATTTTTATCTTTTAGGACGGCAATAAATTTCCAATCAAATATTGGATTTACAACTTCAACCCGCTCGGGGTTGAAAGCCAGGGGTTTTGGCGTGGTTGCGTCCGACGCCAACACTCACTTCATTTACTCCTTCTGCGGAGTTACCTGCATGCCAATAGTTAAGCCAATTGTAATTGAATGGTAACTACTTCGTTTATTTAAATTCCTGCACAAAGTTTTAACGCTGGAGATTTATGGCAAAACAATAAACCTCTTCGTTATCAAATTTCTCTAAATGTAGTGCCAAGTGCAAGCAATACAAAACCGGCAAGCAAAAACCAGTAATTATAAGTAGTTATAAAATCAATAGTAACAAAATGGCCTATTATGCCCATTATTCCGAGTATCAGGCCAATAATCCAAACAAATCTCGAAGGTGCTGAAGGTAACATTGATCGTTTCATAGTAATTTCTATTAGGTAAATATCAATTAAAAGTAAATATTATTTTAAAAAATAACGCTATTGTTCAACAAAATTTTAATCCCTGCCAGATTAAGGCAGTGCTTTATGAGTTGAGCCTATTGGTTTTTTTGAGATAATCCTCCTTAACTTGAAAATCTCAGAATAATAAGCGTTTATATTTGGGAAATATGTGAATTATGTAACTTTTTTTAAAAATTATGTAACACTTATCCGGTTGGAAGTGACGACCTTTGGAAAATTATAAGAAACATATGTTCAGGGCATATGTTCAGGGTTTTAAGTAATAGTATATTCCATCCATCCGGGTGAATTTTATTTGGGTGGATGGAATTGTTTTTATTCTTTTAAATTTAAAAATATTCTTTAAAACAAGTTAAAATAAAGCAAAAATTGCCAGCCCCCGGAAATAAGCTCCGGGGGCTTTTTATATAATTAATTTTACTTTGGTTTTTACTGATGTAACTTTATATAAGTAAATAACGCGTTGTGTGGTTGATATCTCAATATATTTGAAATTCAATTGTTTATCCCTTTAAAACTTTCATGAACTCACTCTCTTATTTTCCCATTTCAATTACACGTACTCACCCCCATTTATTCCCGCTCTCAATCCCATGTACTCACCCCCTTGCATCCCCCTCTCTGCTCGCGCAAAGAGGGGGAAGGTTTTGTAATATAATTCAATAGTCACCCCCTTCTTTGCGACAGCAGAGAAGGGGGCCGGCTTTGCAAGCCGAAGCTTTAGCGAAGGCTTGGGGGATGAGTACATGTAGCTGGAGAAGATTGTTAACCGCACAACGCGTAAGTAATTAATTAACTTATAGAATGACAATAAAAACTTGTACTTATGGCTAAGCAAAACGGATGCTCTATTAAGAATCTTAATAAGAAGAAAAACTAATTGGAACTGTAAAAATAACTCTTACAGGTTGTCCTCTCTGGAGACCAGGTTTCCATTTTGGGGATTCAGAAATCACCATTACCGCTTCATTGTCCAAAACAGGGTGTACTCCTTTCACAATGTCAACTTTACTTACTGAACCATCTTTCTCGACTATGAATGAGAGAATAACTGTTCCATTAATCTTATTATCAATCGCTTCCTGAGGATAGTCAGTCCTTTTCTTAACCCATTCACGGAATTTCATAAGATCACCTCCCATAAAAGAAGGCATTACCTCAACCAGAAAAAAGGGTTCATCTGTTGCCATACCCCCATCACCGCCGGGTATTTCGTCGTCGAATCCGCTTTCCGGGTTTTCGTCCGGATTATCGCCGGCATGTGCCAGTATCTCATCTGTTGCTTCCGGGGTTTCATCGATTGGTATTATCGTATCGACAATTTCAGGTGTAACATATTCAACGATTTTTTGAATCTCCTTTGATTCGGGTGGTGGTGGTGCGGGAGAAATAGAGATCTCTTCCCGCGGAGGCTCGAGGCGGTCCATCTCCATCTTGATATATCTGGTGCCGCCTGCCAGCACACGATCATCGGGTTTCCCGGATACAAGCGGGATAAGCACAGCAATGCCAGCCAGGAATAAAGCTGCAATGATTCCCGTCATCAGTGCAGAGTTATATTTTTTCCGCAACTGATATGCACCATAATCTTTATTTCGAGTCTCAAAGATCAGATCATCAAAATCGGGTATTTTAGTTATGTTCTGTTTCATCTTTGATTTTCAAATCCAGATACAAAGTTACAGGGGATAGCTTACCTTTTTTATCTATCTTTCGGGTAATGAATTAGGATCACCTTCATTGTATTATAAAGAATATTGTCAAACGACAAGATACAGGCTAATTCCGTTAATATGGTAATTGAAATTATGATAGATTAAAGTTATATTATAAAAAACACCACATAAAACGGTCAATAAAGGTAAGTTGTTTGTCACGCCTGCCCTGATATGCGAAGCATCGTCATGGGTTTTTGCTTTCCTGTCTTGCACCCCATGACCCTCGCTTTCAACTCGGTCAGGTGCAAAAGCCGGGCGTATTGACCACATTTGGCCGGTTCGGTTACAATTGACATATATAACTAAACAACAAGCTCTTAACACCAGATTAGAATAGTTAATTTAATCTTCTGAAGGTTGATCAGAGCCATTAATTTTTTCACATTATTCCCGGAGTAAAATCATAAATATTCAGAGAATACAGCAATCAGTGGTGAAAACGGGGATTCAAAATAAATAAATTTGACTTACGTATGAACAAAGAATAATTTTGTCTACAAGTTTATTATTTAACTATAAACATATGAGGAAGTGAAAATTTTAATATTTGATTAAGAACGGCATTTATTCCTTTATAAATGAAATCTTCCAATGACAGGAATTGATAATAGAGATCTGGTACTTCGCTTTTGCAACGGAAGCCAACAAGCTTTCGAGCAAATATTTAACCTGTATCATCAGCGAATTTATAATTTCTGCGTCCGGCTGCTTAACGATCCTGATAATGCTGAGGAGATAGTTCAAAGAGTGTTTGTTGCACTTTGGGAACAGCACAAGCGGGTGGATGAATCAAAATCTCTGGAACAATATCTCTTCTCCATAGCCCGATATATGGTGTACCAGGAATTTCGCAGGGAGGTCTACAGGAAGGCAGTTTTCGAAGAAATTACCGGTTGGGAAAATGGTTATAGGGAAGTTACGAAAGATGAAGTTTTATTTAATGAGCTTTCAGATATACTGCAAAAGTTAATTGAACAATTACCACACCGGCAAAAAGAAATTTTCCGGCTGAGTCGTGATTCGGGACTGACATATAAGGAGATTGCCATGCAGCTTGGAATAACCGAAAACACGGTTGATACACAATTGCGTCGAGCACTTGATTACCTTAGAAAAGAGTACGAAAAACACTATAAATTCACATAAACCGGACATTTCCTGCAGCCTGTTAAAATAATCTTTTACAACCTGGTCACGTGTAATAATCGTCGTCTCCTTTGGATCATGGTGGATTTTTAATATCACTTATTTGAAATAGTAAAAAAAAATTGCGCTGATTGTCACGGAAAGGCTTCTCACAATACAATATATAATTGAATCACCGGGAATATGGTAAATTTAACTGATCTGATTAAAAAATTAAAGGAAGGTACGATATCAAGTAGTGAAATCGCTTCCCTGCTGGAATATTTTAAGGAGAGAGAACCAAAACCCGGATTGCAGTCTTTATTCCGGGAAACATGGGAGGAATCTTCTGAAGTCAATAAAGAAGTTGATTCTAAATGGATATATAATCAGGTTACAGATAAGATTGGCATTAACAGGGTTTCTGATTCGAAAGGGAGCATTAAAAATGTTGATGACGGATTAAACTTAAGGAATCTTAAAAGATACTTGAAACCAGCTTTACAGTATGCAGCTGTCTTTATACTTGCTTTCATACTATTTTGGTTGGTCAGGCCTGTTCCTGATCCAAAAGAATCGGTTTCATTTGAAAATCAATTTCAACGGATAGTAGTACCTTATGGTTCAAAGACAAAAGTCGAATTACCTGATGGATCAGTAATTATACTTAACTCAGGCTCATACCTAAGCTATTCTTCGCTTGAGTTCAATTCTGACAAACGCACCGTAATTCTGGAAGGAGAGGGTTTTTTCACTGTTAAAAAAGATCCTGCCAGACCTTTTTATGTAAATACACGAGGTATGAGGCTGAAAGTTCTTGGAACCACCTTCAATGTAAAGGCATATCCTGATGAGAACATTGAAGAAGCTACTTTAATAACAGGTTCCGTGGAAATATATGCCAATTCTGATATTAAGGTAAAAGGGAAGCCAATAGTGCTTAAACCCAATGAAAGGGCAATATTTAGTAAATCAAATCAAGAAATCAATAAGCTGGATACACCTTCAGGATATCAAGTCATTGAACCTGTTGAACTAAAAACAATAGAATTGCAGAATGACGCTAAAACAGAACAAGTAATTTCCTGGAAAGACGATAAGCTGATATTCAATAATGAGCCGTTCAGCAGCCTTGTAGTATTAATCGAACGCTGGTTTGCTGTGGATATAACGGTTGATTATCCGGAGCTGAACAATGCAAGATTCACCGGGAAGTTTGATAAGGAAACAGTTGAACAGGTTATGAGCGCTCTTTCTACAATTACACCTTTCAAATTTGAGATCAGGAAGAACCAGATAATCATAACGAAGTAATTAAATATAACCGCTAATTTAAAAATATTTGCCTATGAAACATCCATGAAAAAAGGCGAAAGATGATTACAGCACCTTCCGCCTTGAAAAATGATCTGTCTAAGAATTTTAAACTAACCATTTAACAAAACAAAGGTATGAAAAAAATCCTTATTTCATTACCAGGTAATCGATTTATTTACCTGTCTAAATTTCTGATAATTATGAAACTAACCACCTTATTATTGCTCATCAAACTATTGACAGTAAATGCCATAGGGTTCTCTCAGGCAGAAAAGGTGTCTGTCAGACTGACTAATGCCGATCTGAAGGAATTAATTATTTCAGTCGAAAAGCAGACCACATATAAATTTCTATATCGCGATGATGAAGTTGAAGGCTTACATGTCAATGTGGATGTTGAAAATATACCTCTTGACCAGGTTCTTAATCAATGCCTGGAAGGTTCAAGTTTTGATTATAAAATTTTAGGAAATAATCTGATAGTCATTGCATCAGATGAAATCCTTCAACAATCTAAAATTACTGGTAAAGTAACTGATATATCAGGTGCATCCATCCCGGGAGTAAATGTTGTTATTACAGGAACACTGCTAGGTACAATTACAGATAATACAGGTAGTTATAGTATTGAAGTACCCCAGGGATCAAAGAGCCTTACATTTTCATTTATCGGTATGGAATCTCAGATAATAAGTATCGGAACATCAACCCGGATCAATGTAACTCTGACTGAGTCGGCAATTGGTCTGGAGGAGGTTATAGTGATTGGTTATGGTTCGATGAAAAAGCGAGATGTTTCCACAGCTATTTCCTCTGTTTCTTCTGAAAACTTAAAAGACAAACCTGTATCTAACTTTGCTCAGGCGATTTCGGGAAACATGGCAGGGGTGAGTGTTTCAACGACAAATGCCGCCCCTGGCGGCGGTTCGCAGATCCACATTCGTGGAGTTGGCTCTATTAATGCTTCGACCAGCCCTCTATTTGTAATTGATGGTTTTCCGTTGAAAGACGGATTCGACAAATATGAAAATCCACTTAATTCAATCAATCCGTCCGATATTGAATCAATCGAAGTATTGAAAGATGCCTCTTCAAGCGCTATTTATGGTACGCAGGCTTCTAATGGTGTTATACTCATTACTACTAAAAGCGGGAATACAGGTAAACCTACTATTTCATTAAGTGTAAGTACAGGTTACCAGAATATGATTAATAAAGTAGATGTGCTGAACAAACAAGACTATTTGAAATATTTTGAGGATGCCCGTATTGCAGCCTACCTGGTTGAAGATCCCAATCTTGGCACAAACGATCCGAATGCTCCTCTGTGGCAGTGGACTGATCCGCCTGAGCTCAGAATTGCTAACTGGGAACAATACTCGCAACACAAAACTGCAATGCTGGATCCCGGCTCAAAACACTATCGTTGGATAACTACAGTCGACAGTATCTCCCAGAGTCCTTATGATACAGACTGGCAGGATGCAACTACAAGAACCGGTAAAGTAAATGATTTTCAACTTTCAGCGACAGGTGGCACTGAAAATATTTCATACATGATTTCCGGCGGGTATTACGATCAGGAAGGGATAGTTCCCACCACCGGATACGATCGATTTTCCTTCCGTGCTAAAATTGATGCGAATATAAACAGGAGACTCAAAGTGGGATTAAATCTTGCTCCTTCCTTTGAAAATTTAAGCGTACTTAACACTACTCTAGCCGATGGTACGGGTGCTCAGGGTAATTTCACAAATCCACTGACGGTTCCTATATTTGCACCTCCGGTAGAGCCTGTGTTCAATGCAGATGGCACACCCTATCTTCTTGGGGCGATTAATTTGAATAGCTATAGAAACTGGAATCTTACACCTTTAATAAATCCATATCATGTGTTCTTAAAAACTGATAAAAGGCAAACTGCCAGAAATCTGACAACGTTATACGGAGAAATTAAAATCACCGATAAACTGACTTTCAGATCGGAATTACATAATGAATTCCGTTCCGCGGAAAGGAACACTTATTCTCCCAGTACAGCTGCGACCAGGAATACTGCCACCGACAGAACAACAGGAAGCAACTCAATAGCTTCCCGATTTTATTGGAACTGGCAAAATACCTTAACTTATCAGAATACATTCGATCAACACTCAGTTGTTGTAATGGCAGGTTATTCAGCAGAGGAAGCAAAATACAGAAGTACTTATATTTTGAAATATGACTTCCCTGCAGATCAAATTACTACTTTAAATCAAGCTATTACGATTTTGAATGCGCAAACTGATGCATGTACCAACCTTTCAAGTGAATCACTGATCGGATCTTTTGGACGTATTATGTATAATTATGCCGGAAAGTATTATATGACAGGGAGCATACGCCGGGACGCCTCTTCGAAATTCGGAAAAGACCAGAAATGGGGAATATTTCCTTCAATATCCTTGGCCTGGCGTGTTTCAGACGAAGCCTTTTTTAGTCCCCTGAGACAGTTTATTAACGATTGGAAAATCCGGGGAGGCTGGGGCAAAACGGGTAATTCAAGTATTGGGAATTATAACGCCATAAGCACTTTAGGCGCTCTGAATTATGTTTTAGGCAGTACATCTGCAGTGTCTGCTGCTTATGAGACAAATAAAGTAGCAAATTCATCACTTGGCTGGGAAACCAATACAGATTGGAATGTTGCCACAGATATTCAATTTCTCAATAATAGAATCAGCCTGAGTGTTGATTATTTTTACAGGTTAACTGACGATTTGCTATATAGTAAACCATTACCTGTCATTACCGGGTTTAATTCATACCTGACAAACATTGCAAAGATGCGTAATCGTGGATTTGAATGGGTATTAACTACTCATAATTTGACCCGCCAAATCAAATGGACCACCAACTTCAATCTTTATTATTATCGCAATCGGGTACTCGACATTTCAAGTCCGTTAAACGGTGATGGCACCTACACTACCGAGAACAGACCGTTAGCCTGTCTTTTCGGACCGGTTGACCTTGGTGCTTTTGATGATTGGGAAGACGTAAAGACAAATCCCATCTTCGGTGCTAACACTGCAAAATGGATAACCCGTTCAATTCCAGGTTCACCCAAAATAGCTGATGTAAATGGTGATGGAATACTTGACGCCAGTGATAACACCGTCAATGGCTCAGCTTTCCCTGATTTTACCTGGGGAATGACCAATAACCTCGAATACAAAGGCTTTGACCTTACAATCCAAATGAATGGAACCCAGGGAGGCGATATTAACATGGTAAATTATGGTACTATTGCACAAGGCAATGGTCAAACGAATGTTACATACTTTTATTTTGACAATTACTGGACACCATACAGGACAGGCGGTAAATATGCAACTCCTACTCGAAAGGAATATGTCAGCGATAATGTGTCCGGTGCACTTATATTCAAGGGATCATTTATGAATATTCAATTTGTTACCCTGGGGTACACATTACCGGAACCAATTCTTCAAAAAATGAAATTAGGAAATGCCCGTCTTTACATGAATATTCAAAATGCATGGTTATTTACCAAATTCCCCGGATACAATCCTGAAATTAATTCAAAGGGTGACGACCCAACTTCGCAAGGACTTGACCGTGGGGCATACCCTTTGTCAAGAACGGTTAGTTTTGGTATTAACCTGACTCTCTGATTAAAAATATAAAATGAAAACATTATGAAAAAATATATTGCACTGTTGGCTGTTGCAGCCCTGGTTTTTTCCTGTTCTGAAAAATTTGTAGACAAGCAACCTGAAGATAATCTTTCTATTGGAAACTACTTTACAAATGTACAGGAAATAAAAAGCGGTTTAATAGGATGTTACCAAAAGTTGCAGAGCATTTATGGAACAAATTCTTCCCATTTGCCGCTCACTGTTGAACTGATGTCTGATGACCTAAAAGATTTGCACTGGACTAATATTTTTCATCTTTTCATAAAAACCAATGGTAATTCGAATACACCCCTCTGGGTCAATGGTTTTAAAATGATTGTGAATTGCAATAACATCATCGCTGCTATCGACAAATACGTTGCTTTAAATGCTGCGGAAGAAGCATTAATTAAAGCCTACCGTGGCGAAGCTTGTTTTCTTCGTGCATTATCATATTTTAATCTGGTACGTTTTTATGGGGATGTGCCTAAAGTAACTACTCCTTTTGATGATCCAAACAAAGCATTCGGCATCGGTCGCACCCCGGTGAATGATATTTATTCCAGTGTCATTATTCCTGATCTTGAATTTGCTATCGCCAACTGCTATAAAAAAGGCGATATTGCACTTAATGGGGAAGAAGCACGTGCTACGTCAGGAGCTGCGTTAACGATTTTAGGAAAGGTTTATCTGACAATGAATAATCCGGAAAAAGCAGCAGAAACTCTAAAAAAATTGATTATTGATAAATCCAGCGGAAATTATTCACTTTTTTCAAACTTTCAGAATTTTTTCCTGCCTGCCAACAAATTCAATTCAGAATCTGTTTTCGAAGTCAATTTTAATGCTGCAGCAGGACAACCGAGTGATTTTTTCAGATGGATGTGTCCTGACATCGGAGCAATATTGTGTGCTAAAAGATACACTCAACAAGTGGCAATAGAGCATAATCTTATGCGGGAATTTGTAAACAATGGTGAAACAATAAGATATACAGCTACTGTTGATTCCGGCAAAGTTCCGGCTGCCAGTCCGCCTTTACAGCCCTGGGCAAGAAAATTAACACCAGCCCCGGACGATGTGGAAAATTACGCTATTACCGGTTGTGATTACAATTACATAATTACAAGGTATGCTGATGCACTGCTCATGTATGCCGAAGCGTTAATGCTTTTAGATCAAAAAAACGACGCTTTAAAATATATCAATGAGGTTCGCTTGAGAGCGGGAGTTCCTGTATTAACAGATCCCAATACACTTACCATTGATGACATTCTACACGAACGAAGGATGGAACTGGCATTCGAAGGGCATCGTTATTTTGACCTCGTCAGAACCGGAAAAGCGATTGAAAATATCAGTTACGCATTGCTGACAAAAATTGACTATGATAATCAAATTAACAGGACTGGTCCAATTGAGTTATACCAGCTATTACTGCCAATACCGGTGACAGAAATCCAAAAAGACCCGACTTTAAGCCAAAACAATGGGTATTAATCAAATATTGAATTAAAAATGAATGATATGAAAAATATAAATTATTTATTGGTTCTGGTGTTAATCGTACCCATTTTCATTGCTTCATGCCTGAAAGAGGAGGACATTCCGGAACCTTCTGTAATTTCTGTTAAAATCTATATGACTGATATGGATGGAAATGACTCACTGATCACTGAAGTTAAGAGCGGGAAAACTTTAAAATTTGTTGTGGAGACCAGTGCTGAAATTTGTTCTGTCTGGCCAGGTGGCGTCAGAACCATCATGAAAAAGAAAGGTACAACCATCGATTCAATAGATATGTTTAATCATCCGGTACTCACAAGCAGCGATTGTTACAGTGATTACGGATTACTGGGCGCAAGAGGCTATAAAGGCACCCAAACCGATGGAGGATGGTATGTTTCTTACAAATATCCTAAGGCTGGTGAATTTGATCTGACTGTTGTAGTTACCAACCATGGTTACCAGGGTCCGGATTATAAACAGGTAGTTATCCCATATGGTAAAGTAACTGTTAATTAAAGCGATGCAGATCATTCTTAATTAATCTATAACGATTTATATATAAAGAAACCGTATCATAAGTATAAATGATACGGTTCTTATAAAGAGTTCAAGATATGAATAGGAATTTATTTTTAATTAAGGGGTTCAGATATGGTTTATGCACCGCAGGATTTCTGCCCATTCTCAGGTCTGGTCTCAATACAACCTTGATTTCCAGTTATCCGGACTGTAAAAAAAAAATGAAGTTTGTTCAAGCCTGGGCAAAACGCTTAATCGATGTCGTTGATACAAAGCTGAGCAAAGAAGAAGGTTTTAGACTTATGGAATTTTGCGGAAGAAGCTGCTTCATCTCTCATCAGAATTCCGGTAAACCAGTTGTAAAAATGGAACTGAATGATTTCATTGAACACCTTAAAACTATATGGTCAGAAGAGGCAGTAACCAGGGAGGGTGAGATTGTATTTATAAAATACAAATCAAAAGATCAGCCTGATAAATGTTTATGTCCCCTGGTAAATACGTTCCCTTCAGAAATATCTGACACATTTTGTTTATGTTCAGTGGGATATTTAAAACAAATGTTCGAAACCTATACTGATAAAAGGGTGAAAGTTGATATTTTAGAAACAATAATTGGAGGAGGGGATATATGTAGCTTCAGGGTTGAATTATAGTAGATGCTTATCCTTTCAAACGTTCTGAATATTTGAAACGATCAAAGTGATTATTAACATCCCTTTAAAACTTTCATGAACTCACTCTCTTATTTTCCCATTTCAATTACACGTACTCACCCCCATTTATTCCCGCTCTCAATCCCATGTACTCACCCCCTTGCATCCCCCTCTCTGCTCCTGGATCACATGTACTCACCCCCTT
>Ga0105107_10002727_pt1 | contig 11676 bp, 11 predicted proteins | sample PPLLaktember2015_6_FD_79335 | JGI IMG/M metagenome (GOLD analysis project Ga0105107, IMG submission 79335) | Freshwater sediment microbial communities from Prairie Pothole Lake near Jamestown, North Dakota, USA - PPLs Lake P8 Core (1) Depth... | ecosystem: Environmental > Aquatic > Freshwater >... | reverse complement strand
GTCACGGGAGAAGCAGGGGAAGCGGAGGCCTTCTACGCCGACGCGCTCGCGCGCGGGCATGAAGGCGTCATGGCGAAGGCGCTAGAGGCGCCTTATGAGGCCGGAAAGCGGGGGGCGGGGTGGCTGAAGGTGAAGCGCGCGCGCACGCTCGACCTCGTGGTGCTCGCGGCGGAATGGGGTAGCGGCCGGCGTCGCGGATGGCTCTCCAACCTCCACCTGGGCGCGCTCGATCCCGTCTCCGGCGGCTTCGTCATGCTCGGAAAGACGTTCAAGGGCATGAGCGACGAGCTGCTCGAGTGGCAGACGCGGGCGCTGCTCGCGCGGGAGACGGCACGCGACGACTGGACGGTGCGCGTGCGGCCCGAGCTGGTCGTGGAGATCGCCTTCAACGACCTGCAGGAGAGCCCGCAGTATCCGGGCGGCCTCGCGCTTCGCTTCGCGCGCGTCAAGGGTTACCGGCCCGACAAGCGCCCGGAAGACGCCGATACCATCGACACCGTGCGCAGGATCTACCGGGAGAGCCTTTCGTGAGATCCCTCGAGGAATGGCTGCGGTACATCGAGCGGCAGCATCCGGCGGGCATCGCGCTGGGGCTGGATCGCGTCCGGGAGGTTTTCTCCAGGCTGAACCTGAACATCGACACGCCGGTCGTCACCGTGGGCGGCACGAACGGCAAGGGGTCCACCTGCGCGATGCTCGAGTCGATGTTGCGCGCTGCGGGCTACCGCACGGGTCTCTACACCTCGCCGCACCTCGTCTCGTACAACGAGCGCGTGCGCATCGAAGGCGTCGAGGCGGGCGACGCCGAGCTGTGCGAGTCGTTCGCAGCCGTGGAGGCCGCGCGCGGCGGCGTGCCGCTGACGTACTTCGAGTTCGGGACGCTGGGCGCGCTTTACCTGTTCTCGCGGAAGGCTCTCGAGGCCCTCGTCCTCGAAGTCGGGCTCGGCGGGCGCCTCGACGCGGTCAACGTCGTCGATGCCGACTGCGCGGTGCTCACGAGCGTCGGCATCGACCACGTCGAGTACCTCGGGCCGGATCGCGAGTCGATCGGTGCCGAGAAATCGGGCATCTTCCGCCCCGGCCGGCCGGCGGTCGTGGCCGATCCCGATCCGCCGCAGTCGGTGCTGCGTGCAGACGCGCACCTGCTGCTTCTCAACCGCGACTTCGGCTTCGAGCGCTCGGAGCGACAGTGGACGTACTGGGGACCGTCCGGGCGCAGGGGAGGGCTCGAGTACCCGGCGCTGCGCGGCGCGATCCAGCTGCGCAACGCTGCAGCGGCGCTGTGCGCCCTCGATACGCTGCGTGAGCGGCTTCCCCTCGCCATGCAGCACGTGCGCCGCGGGCTCGCGGAAGTCTCGCTTCCGGGCCGCTTCCAGGTGATTCCCGGGCGGCCGCAGGTGATCCTCGACGTGGCGCACAACGTCGAGGCGGCGCGCACGCTCGCGGAGAACCTCGCCGCGTCGCCTTTCGCGCCGGAGACCTTCGCCGTGTGCGGCATGCTGCGCGACAAGGACATCGCGGGCGTGCTGCGCGAGATGGCGCCGCGCATCACGCAGTGGCATCTCGCCTCGCTGCCCGGCCCGCGCGGCGCGAGCGCGCAGTTGCTGGAAACCAGTCTGAGAGAGAACAGCCCGCATGCCGCCGGGATCCGGCATGATTCCGTGCAAAGTGCACTCGCCGCGGCGCTCGAGGCTGCAGGCGAGAATGATAAAATCGTCGTCTTCGGTTCGTTCCTTACGGTCGGTGAAGTGTTCGCATGGCTGAAGCGCAGGACGTCGAGACACTGAAGCGCCGCGGCCGGCGGAGGCTGGTCGGTGCTGTCGCTCTCGTCCTCGCCGCGGTGATCATCCTGCCGATGGTCTTCGACCGGGAGCCCAGGCCGCCCGCCGCCAGCGTCAGCGTGCGCATTCCCGGCGAAGGCGAAGCGCCTTTCACGCCGAAGCCCGCGCCGCAGCTGCAGCCCGCGGCGCCCGCCAAGCCCGCGCCGCCGCCCAAGCCGGTGGCCGCCGCGACCAAGCCCTCGCCCAAGGCGCCCGCCGTGCAGTACGTGTTCCAGGTCGGCGTGTTCGCCAATCCCGAGAACATCACCGGCAAGCTGAAGAGCGCCAAAGTCCCCTACACCACCGAGCCGCTGAGGGACAAGCTCACGCGGGTGCGCGCCGGGCCGTTCTCGAGCCGCGAGGCGGCGGAGAAGGCGCATGCCGAGATGCGCAAGCTCGGTCTCGAGCCGGGCGCCGTGACGACGCGCTCGGGATGAGCTGGCTCGACCTCGCCATCGCCGCGGTGCTTCTGCTCTCGGTGGCGTGGGGCGTGTGGCACGGGTTCGTGCGCGAGGCCATCTCGCTGGCGGGCTGGGTGCTCGCGTTTCTCGCGGCGAACGCGGCGGCCGGGCCGCTCGGCGAAGCGCTGCCGACTTCGCTGTCGAGCCCCGAGGTGCGGGTCCTGCTCGCCTACCTGGTGGTCTTCGTGTTCACCCTGTCCATCGCCACGCTCGTCGGGCTGCTGCTGTCGCGGTTGATCAAGGCCTATGGTCTCGGCGGGCTCGACCGGACCCTGGGCGGCCTGTTCGGCCTGGCGCGCGGCGTGGTCGTCCTCCTTGCGCTGACCGTGCTCGCCGGTCTCACGTCGTTCCCGCGCCAGCCGCTGTGGCAGGCGTCCGTGGGCGCGGGCATGCTGGAGCGCACGGTGGTGCAGCTCAGGCCCTGGCTTCCGCCGCGGCTCGGCGACCGGTTGCGCTATCATTGATCCTTAACCACACCGGAAAGCCGTACCGATGTGCGGAATCCTAGGAGTCGTCGCGCGCTCGCCCGTCAACCAGCTGCTCTATGACGGGCTCCTCCTGCTGCAGCACCGCGGCCAGGACGCCGCGGGCATCGTCACGAGCGAGCGCAACTCGTTCTACATGCACAAGGCGCCGGGCATGGTGCGCGACGTGTTTCGCACGCGCAACATGCGCTCGCTGCCAGGCAACATGGGCATCGCGCACTGCCGCTATCCCACCGCCGGCTCGGCGTTCAGCTCGGCGGAGGCGCAGCCCTTCTACGTCAACTCGCCGTTCGGCATCGTGCTCGGCCACAACGGCAACCTGACCAACGCCGACCAGCTCAAGGACGAGATGTTCCGCACCGACCTGCGGCACATCAACACCGGCTCGGACTCCGAGGTGCTCGTGAACGTGCTCGCGCACGAGCTCGAGAAAGCCTCGGTCAGGCTGCGCCTGGACCCGCGGATCATCTTCACTGCGGTGGCGAACGTGCACCGGCGCTGCCGGGGCGCCTACTCGGTGGTGGCGATGATCGCCGGCTACGGCGTGCTCGCCTTCCGCGACCCCTTCGGCATCCGTCCGGCGGTGATCGGCTACAACGAGACCGATGCCGGCACCGAGTACATGGTCGCCTCCGAGTCGGTGGCGGTCGACGCGCTCGGCTTTCGCGTGCTGCGCGACATCGGTCCGGGCGAAGCGGTGTTCATCGACGAGGACGGCAGCTTCCACAGCCAGCAATGCACCCCGCAGGCGAGCCTCAATCCCTGCATCTTCGAGTACGTCTATCTGGCGAGGCCCGATTCACTGATCGACGGCGCCTCCGTCTACGAGACGCGCCTCAACATGGGGGAGAAGCTCGCCGAGAAGATCCGCCGCGACTACCGGCACCTGAAGGTGGACGTGGTCATCCCCATCCCGGATTCGAGCCGTCCCTCGGCGCTGCAGCTCGCCGCGGGGCTCGGCGTGCCCTACCGCGAAGGCTTCGTGAAGAACCGCTACATCGGCCGTACCTTCATCATGCCGGGGCAGGCGGTGCGCCGGCGCTCGGTGCGCCAGAAGCTCAACGCCATGCCGATGGAGTTCGCGGGCAAGAATGTGCTGCTGGTCGACGACTCGATCGTGCGCGGCACCACCAGCCGGGAGATCGTGCAGATGGCGCGCGAGTCCGGCGCGCGCAAGGTGTTCTTCGCCTCCGCGGCGCCGCCGGTGCGCTTCCCCAACGTGTACGGCATCGACATGCCCACGCGCGCCGAGCTGATCGCCGCGCACCGCAGCGAGGACGAGGTGGCGCGCGAGATCGGCGCCGACGCGCTCATCTACCAGGATCTCGACGCCCTCAAGGACGCGGTGCGCCGGGCCAATCCCGGGCTCACCAGCTTCGAGACGTCCTGCTTCGACGGTGTCTATGTCACGGGCGACGTGACCGCGGACTACCTGCGGACCATCGAGATCCAGCGCGATGCCAAGCGCGACTCCGAGGACGACGAAACCGCGCAACTCGATTTGAATTTGGCCGCCTGATATACTTTCGCGGTCGCGCCGATTTGAGCCACAGCTTGCGGGCGCGTTACAAATTCCGCTAAAGCGTGCCGAGGAAACCCGGTCCGCTGGCTTAGAGAGGACCGGGTTTTTTTATGGACGAGAAGCTGGACATCCCCACCCTGGGCGTGCGCGCCGGGCAGGCGCGCAGCCAGTTCCAGGAGCATTCCGAGGCGCTGTACCTGACCTCGAGCTTCGTGTTCGAGAATGCCGCGCAGGCGCAGGAGCGCTTCGCGGTCAACGACTCGAACATGGTGTACTCGCGCTACACCAATCCCACGGTTTCCATGCTGCAGGACCGGCTCGCGGCGCTCGAGGGGGCGCAGGCATGCATCGCCACCGCCTCGGGGATGTCGGCCATTCTCACGACCGCCATGTCGCTGCTGAAGGCGGGCGACCACATCGTGTGCTCGGCATCCGTCTTCGGCGCCACGGTGCAGCTCTTCGGCGGCATCCTCGGCCGCTTCGGCGTGGAGACCACGTTCGTGTCACCCACGCGCGTCGAGGAGTGGGAGAAGGCCTGCAGGCCGACCACGCGTCTTTTTTTTCTCGAGACGCCGTCCAATCCGCTCACCGAGATCTCCGACATCGCGGCCCTTTCCCGGGTGGCGAGGAAGGCCGGGGCGCTCCTCGCGGTCGACAACGTCTTCTGCACGCCGGTGCTGCAGCGGCCGCTCGAGCTCGGCGCCGACCTCGTCGTCCACTCGGCCACCAAGCACCTCGACGGGCAGGGGCGGGTGCTCGGCGGGGCGGTGCTCGGGCCGGCGAAGCTGGTCGAGGAACAGATGGTTCCCTTCCTGCGCACCGCCGGCCCGACGCTGTCTGCGTTCAACGCGTGGGTGATCCTGAAGGGCCTGGAGACGCTGGACCTGCGCATGCGGGCCCAATCGTCTGCCGCGCTCGAGCTCGCCCGCTGGCTGGAGAAGCATCCCGCGGTCGCGCGGGTGCACTACCCGGGACTCGAGTCGCATCCCCAGCACGCGCTGGCGGCGCGCCAGCAGAAGGCGGGCGGCGCGGTGCTCTCGTTCGAGGTCAAGGGAGGCCGCGAGGCGGCGTGGCGCGTGATCGATTCGACCCGGCTCATCTCCATCACGGCGAACCTGGGCGACGTCAAGACCACCATCACACACCCGGCGAGCACCACGCATGGGCGCCTCAAGCCCGAGGCGCGAGCGGCCGCGGGCATCGGGGAGGGCCTGGTGCGGCTCGCCGTCGGCCTGGAGTCGCTGGCCGACCTGCAGGCGGATCTCGGGCGCGGCCTCGGCGCCCCTCGCTAGGCGGTCTGCTCCATGCGCGACATGAGCTCGGCCTTGCGGTCCTGCATGCGCTGCGCGAGCGACTCGAAGTCGATGTCGGTCTTCTTCGCCTCCGGGAACATCTCGCCTTCCTCCTCCTTCACGTGGTGCATGACGTACTCGCCGAGCACGGTGAAGGTCGCGTAGTAGTTCGGATCGTCCGGCTCCATGTTCTCGAGCTGGTCGATCAGCATCTTCGCCGTCTCGTGCTCGACGGCGGCCTCGTTCAGGATGTCCTCGTCCTCCATCGCCTCGCGCAGCGCCGGGTAGAAGATTTCCTCCTCCAGCGTGGTGTGGACCTTGAGATCCTCGCAAACCGTCTGCACGAGCTGGCGGCAGGTCTCGGTGTCCGAGCGGTCCATCTTCTCGAACTCCTTGAACGCCTTCTTCACCTTGGCGTGGTCTTCCTTGAGCATCTCGATGGCTTCGGTGTCCTTGCTGCGGGTCTTGGGCATGGCGGGGTCCTTTCGGTGGGGGTAGGACGCGCGCAGCAACCGCCGTACCGAAAACAGGGACAGACTACGTTTTTCGGCTCCACGGGAGGGCGCCTGCCGAAAACGTGGTCTGTCCCTGTTTTCCGGTTCTGTAAGTCTTACCGGGCGGGTAAGAATTGCTACCAGCGCACCAGGCGGGCCCTGGGACCGGAGACCTCCAGATAGCCGCCGGGACCGTACCAGTCGGGCAGCACCCAGCGCTCGCGGGGCGAGCCGTCCACCTGGAGGAGATGCCGCCCCGGCCGGTGGGTGTGGCCGTGGATCAGGCGGCTCGCGTCGTGGCGCCGCAGGGCCTCGCGCACGGCCTCCTCGTTGACATCCATGATGTCCGCGGGCTTTGCCTGGATGACCTGGCGGCTCTTTTCCCGCAGGCCGCCCACGGCGTGCCGGCGCTCGTCGAGCGGCTTGGACAGGAACTCGTGCTGCCAGGCCTCGGAGCGGGCGGTGCGCCGCCACTGCTGGTAGTCGAGATCGTCCGTGCAAAGCGTGTCGCCATGCATGAGCAGCGTCCGGACGCCGCCGAGCTCGAGCACTGCCGGGTCCTCGAGCAGGCGGGCGCCGGTCTCCTGGCAGAAGCGCTCGCCGACGAGAAAATCGCGGTTGCCGTGCATGACGAAGACCTCGACCCCGCCCCGGGCGAGGCGGGCGAAGAAGCCGGCCATCACCGCATTGAAGGGCTCGTCGAGGTCGTCATCGCCGATCCAGTATTCGAACAGGTCGCCGAGGACGTACAGCGCGCGCGCCTGGCGCGCCGTGCCTTCGACGAATTCGATGAACCTCTCATTGGCTTCCGGCCGGTCCTCGCTGAGGTGCAGGTCGGAGACGAAGAGGCTACTTGCCACCGACCACGCTGGCCGACTCGATGAGGATGGGCGTACGGGGCACGTTCTGGTGCATGCCCTGGTTGCCGGTCGGCATCGCGACGATCTTGTTCACCACGTCCATGCCGTCCACGACCTTGCCGAAGACCGTGTAGCCGTGGCCGTCCTGCCCCGGGTAGTCGAGAAAGCCGTTGTTGCTGACGTTGATGAAGAACTGCGAGGTGGCCGAGTTGGGATCGGAGGTGCGCGCCATGGCGAGCGTCCCGACCTCGTTCTTGAGGCCGTTCTTCGACTCGATCGGCACCGGCGCCCGGGTCGGCTTCTGCGCCATGTTCGGCGTCATGCCGCCGCCCTGGACCATGAAGCCGGGAATGACCCGGTGGAAGATCGTGCCGTCGTAGTGGCCGTCGCGCACGTAGCGCAGGAAATTCTCGACCGTCTTGGGCGCCTTGGCGGGATAGAGCTCGACGCGGATGCTGCCGGCGCTCGTCTTGAGGTCGACCTGCGGGTCGGCGGCCAGCGCGCCGGCGGGAACCACCGCGGCGGCCGACAGCACGAAAAGATGCTTCAGCTTCATGCGCCTCCTTCGTAGAGAATCTTCCAGCGCCCGTCCTCACGGATCCAGTACTGGCGCTTCTTCATCACGTTCGACAGCCGGTCGGAGCGGTAGTCCTGCTCGAAGGCCACCACCACGAAATCCGGCTCGCGCGGGTAGCGGAACATCGCCACGTCGGCGATGCCGACCTGGATCCAGCGCTTCGCGGCGTTGACCTTGCGCTTGTGCGCCGCCCAGGCGCGGTAGTCCTGCCTGCCGGCGGCGAAACGCGCCGAGTAGTGCGCCAGGTAGCGCTCGGTGTCGCGGCTCGACCAGTCGGCGCGCCACTGCTCGATCGCCTGCGCCAGCGAAGCGCGCTCGGCCTCGACTTCGGCGGCATCCGCCCACTCGACCTCGTCGGCGATGATCACGGGCGTCAGCCCAACCTGCATGTAGCGCCCGACGGACTCGAGGTCCGGGTTGGCGAGCACGATGCAGCCGTCGCTCGCGCGCGGCGGACGGCTATAGACGTCCGAGGGCACGCCGTGCAGCCAGATGCCGTAGCCGTTGCGCCCGAGGCGCCGGTCCCACTCGTTGGGGTAGTTGATCGGAAAGGCGCCCGCGCCGTAGAAGTCGGAAAGCTTGCTGCGCGGCAGATTCCCGGTGACGTGGTACACGCCCAGAGGCGTCTTCTGGTCGCCCTGGCGAGTCTTCTCGACGCCTTTCTTGCCGAGGGTGACGTAGTAGTCCGCGATCAGGCGGGGCCGGTTGTCCTGGTTGGCGAAGACATAGAGCCGGGAGCGCCCGGAGTCGACGAGCAGCACGTGCTTCTGCCCGGGATGGAGCTGCAGCACCGAGCGCGGCATCCGGTCCTCGGCAGGCCGCTCGCGCGACGCGCGCAGGCGGGCGAGCGCCTCCTCGCGCAGGCCCTCCACCCGGTCCTGCGGAACGGTCTTGACGACGTTGCCCAGGGTCTCCAGGGGCCGCGCGCGCGCGAGCAGCAGGTCTCCGCGCACCAGGTGCGCGAGCCGGAAGTTGGGATAGTCGCGGATCAGCGCCTCGACCTTCGAGAGCGCGGTTTCTATGCGGTTCGCCTCGATCTCGCCGAAGACCGCCGACAGGCGGTCCTCCGGTGTCGTCGCGGCCTGCGCGAGCGCGACGCTGCCGGCGAGGAGGAGGGCGAGAACCGCGCGCTTCATCCGCCTTTCTCCTCGCGGATGAGCCAGCGGCCATCGGACTTCGTCATCGTCAGCGTCTTGCTGCTCGTGCCGTTGAAGCGGTCGGACCGGTAAGTCTGCCGGAAGCTGACGAGCGCCGTGTCGCTGCCCTGCATGGTCACCTTGGGCGAGGCGATCTCGACCGAGATCTCCTTTGGCGCCTCGATGCGGGCGCGGCGCGTCTTTTCCCAGTCGGCGCGGGACTGGCCTGCGGGCGGGTCGAAGTCCTTGGCGTAGTGCCCGAGATAGCCGTCGACGTCCTGCTTCGACCAGGCCTGCGCCCAGCCGTTGACGGCCTCGAGGATGTCCGCCGTCGGATCGGTCGCCGCGGGCGCCGGTTTTGCTGCCGCCTCGGCTGGCTTCTCCGGGACCTTCTGGACCGCGACAACGGGCGGTTTCGCCGCCGGAGCGGGCGCCGGGCCGCCGACGAGCTCGCGCACGAGCGAGAGCTTGTTCTGCGCGCCGGTGTTCGAGGAGTCGATCTGCAGCGCCTTGTTGTAGGCCTGGCTCGCGAGCTTGGCGTAGACGTCGCCGAGATTCTCGTAGGCGGTGGCGTAGCTCGGATGGGTGCGGATCGACTGCTCGAGCGCGGCGCGCGCCTTGTCGTACTCGCCCTGGCCGGCGTAGATCACCGCGAGGTTGTTGTAGGGCTCCGGAAGGTCGGGGTAGTCCTGCGTGAGCTTGGTGAAGATCTCGATCGCGTCCTTGGTCTTGCCCTGCTCGGTGAGGATGATGCCCTTCAGGAAGCGGGCCTGCGGGTCGCGCGGCTTCGCGGCGAGCGCCTTGTTGACGCGCTCGAGCGCCTGGTCGCGCTGGCCGTCCTTGAGCAGCTTCGAGGCGTCCTGCACGTCGTCCGCCGAGGCCGCGAAGGCGAGGCAGAGCAGGGCGGCGCAGGCGATTATCGATTTCAGCATTGTGCTAATATTTTCAAGACCCTACGAGACGATCCGCATTCTAGACTAACCCCCCGGGGTCCACAATTCTAAAGATCTACAACGGCCTGGGGCGCGCGAAGCAGGCGTTCATTCCCCTGCGGCCCCCTGAAGTCCGCATGTACGTATGCGGCATGACGGTGTACGACTACTGCCACCTCGGCCATGCGCGCATGCTCGTGGTGTTCGACATGGTGCAACGCTGGCTGCGAGCGAGCGGCTACCGCGTCACCTACGTGCGGAATATCACGGACATCGACGACAAGATCATTCGCCGGGCGCGGGAGAACGGCGAGCCCGTCGATGCGCTCACGGCCCGCTTCATCGCGGCGATGGACGAGGATGCGGCTGCGCTCGGCGTGCAGAAGCCCGATCACGAGCCCCGCGCCACGCAGTACGTTCCCCAGATGCAGGACATGATCGCCTCTCTTCAGCGGAAGAATCTCGCCTACCAGGCGTCTTCCGGCGACGTGAACTATGCGGTGCGCCGCTTCCCCGGCTACGGGAAGCTCTCGGGCAAGTCGCTCGACGAGCTGCGCGCGGGCGAGCGCGTCGAGGTCGACGCCGCCAAGGAGGACCCCCTCGACTTCGTGCTCTGGAAGCGCTCGCGGCCCGAGGAGCCGAAGTGGCCTTCGCCGTGGGGCGAGGGCCGCCCGGGATGGCATATCGAGTGCTCGGCGATGGGCTGCGCGCTGCTCGGCGAGCACTTCGACATCCACGGCGGCGGGCAGGACCTGCAGTTCCCGCACCACGAGAACGAGATCGCGCAGTCCGAGGGCGCGACCGGGCGCAAGTTCGTGAACTACTGGATGCACAACGGCTTCGTGCGGGTCGACGAGGAGAAGATGTCCAAGTCGCTGGGCAACTTCTTCACCGTGCGCGAGATCCTGAAGAAATTCGACGCCGAGGTGGTGCGCTTCTTCATCCTGCGCGCGCACTACCGCAGCCCGCTCAACTACTCGGACGCGCATCTCGAGGACGCCAAGACGGCGCTGACACGCCTCTACGTCGCGCTTAGGGGTGTTCCTGTTGAAAAGGTCAACATCGACTGGAACGAGCCGCACGCGAAGCGCTTCAAGGAGGCGATGGACGACGACTTCGGCACGCCGGAAGCCGTCGCGGTACTTTTCGACCTCGCCACGCGCGTGAACAGCGGCGAGCGGCAGCTCGCCGGCCAGCTGCGGGCGCTCGGCGGCGTGCTCGGGCTCCTGCAGCGCGATGCGGCGGAGTTTCTCCAGGGCGGGAGCGCCGACGCGTGGGTGCTCGAAGGCATCGCGGCGCGCGAGGCGGCGCGCAAGCGCAAGGACTTCGCGGAGGCCGACCGGATCCGCGGCGAGCTTCTCGCCAAGGGCATCATCCTCGAGGACGGTCCCAAGGGGACGACCTGGCGACGGGCGTAGTCCGGGAGCCGCTCGCCGAGAGTGCGCCGCTCGCGCGGCGGCTCGCGCCGCGCCTGTGCGCCGGGTGCGGGTGGTTCCACGGCCTCTGGCAGGAGCTGCGCCTGCGCGGCCTCAACACGACCCCCGAGCACCATGCGGCGTTCTTCCGGCGGTGGATCCGGCGCGCGGGCAGCGCGCCCCGGATTCTCGTCTCCGGTACAGCCGACTATTCCCTGCTCGCGCAGATTCGCCCCGTCCTCGATCGTGAAGCGAGCGTCACGGTGCTCGATCGCTGCGCCACGCCGCTCGCGCTCAACCGCTGGTACGCCCGCCGCCAGGGAATCCGGATCGCCACGAAGCGCAGCGACATCCTCGACTATCGGCCGAGGCGCCGGTTCGACGTGATCTGCACGCATTCGTTCCTCGGGCAATTCCCGCCGCGCCGGCGCGCGCGCCTGATCGCTCACTGGTACGAGATGCTGGAGCCTGGCGGCTTGATCCTGACGATCAACCGGCTGCGGCCCGGAGCGCCGCCCGGGCGGCTGGGATTTTCGCGGGCGCAGGCGGCCTCCTTCGAAGCCCTCCTGGGAGAAAGGCACCGCAGCGCCGCCCGGCAGTACGCGCGCAGGATGGGGGCATGGCCGATCCGCTCCGAGGCAGAACTCGGGACGACATTTGAGCGCGCGGGATTTCATCTCGT
>Ga0105107_10002726_pt1 | contig 11678 bp, 9 predicted proteins | sample PPLLaktember2015_6_FD_79335 | JGI IMG/M metagenome (GOLD analysis project Ga0105107, IMG submission 79335) | Freshwater sediment microbial communities from Prairie Pothole Lake near Jamestown, North Dakota, USA - PPLs Lake P8 Core (1) Depth... | ecosystem: Environmental > Aquatic > Freshwater >... | reverse complement strand
CGCGGGCCGTGTGCGCGCGCGTGTTCGCGGCGGTGCACGAGCTGCTCGCACCGGGCGGCGTGCTGCCCGAGCGCGACGCCGACTCGCGCGCCCAGGCCCGCGCCGAGGCCGTGCGCCTGTTGAACATCGTCGCCCAGCAGCACCAGGGCATCCAGGTGCGGCCGTGGGCCGAGCGCATCGCCAGCGAGCTCTGCGGGCTCGGGGCGCTGTCGGCCCGGCTCGCGGAGCCCGACGTCATCGAGATCTTCGTGCACGGCCCCGATCGCGTGCTGGTGCGGCGCGGCGCGGCGCCGCCGGCCGAGATCGACGCCAAGTTCTCGTGCCCGCAGGCGATCGAGGTCGTCGTGCAGCGCCTCACCGGCACGCACTTCGGTCCCGACAATCCCGTGGTGGACGCGCGCACGCTCGACGGCGCCGACGTGTACGCCGTGCACGACTCGGTCGCCACCGGCGGTCCGGTCGTCAACATCTCGCTGCCGTCCACGTCGGAGCCGCGCCACACGCTCGAGTCGCTGCTCGGCGAGGGCTGCCTGTCGCCGGCCATCGCCAACCTGCTCGCGACCTGCGTGCAGGCCGGGCTCGGCATCCTCGTGTGCGCCGGCCCGGGTGCGCGCGCGTTCCCGATCGTGTCGGCGCTCGTCGACGCGGCGCCGGGCGGCGAGCGGCACGTGCTCGTGCGGCCGATGTCCGAGCCGGGCGTGTTGCCGCCCACCGTCGTCGTGCTCGAGGGCGACGGCCTCGTCGGCACCGACGGCACCACGGTGATGCAGGCGCTCGTGCGCACCGCCGTCGGGCTGCGCCCCGATCGACTCACCGTGCACGAGGTCGGTGGGGCCGAGGCGGTCGAGGTGCTCGCCGCGATCGGCCACGGCCTGGTCGGCACCGTGGTCTCGACCCGCGCGAGCGGTGCGAAGGACGGCGTCCAGCGGCTGGCGACCCTGCTGGGGCTCGCGGGCGGCACCGCGGACGCGACCGCGCGCGCGGCCTATGTCGCGCAATCGATCGATCTGGTCGTCGGCGTCGCGCGGTTCCCCGACGGCCGCTCCCGGGTGGTCGAGGTCGCCGAGGCCCTCGTCGGAGCCGACGGCCTGCCGACGACCGTCGAGATCATCGGCATCGACCGGACGAGCGGTGGCCCTTCGTACACATGGTCGCGGCCGCCGACAGGTGCGCAACCCACCTTCTTCGCGGCGATGCAACGCCGAGGGATTGCGGTCGATGGTCTCCTCGGTGCCTGAGCGCGAAACCCCGCCGCCGTCCGCCTTGCAAACGCGAGGTGCGCCGTGTGAACTTCGGAGGCCTTCGATGCCCCGGTCTTCCATCGTCGCGATCGTGCTCGCGTTCCTCGTCTCGCTCGCCGCCGGTGTCCACGGCTGCAAGAAGAAGGACGAGGGTCCGAGCTGTGTCCCCGAGGAGAAGAAGTGGAAGGTCCGGGTGCTCGTGCAGCCGGCCGAGTCGATCAACCCCGACGAGCAGGGCGAGTCGCTCGCCACCGTCATCCGCATCTACCAGCTGTCCGGCGACGTCGCGCTCTCCACCCTCGACTTCCGCGACGCGTGGCAGAAGGGCAAGGACGCGTTCGGCGACGAGTTCCTCGCCGAAGAAGAGCGCACCATCTATCCGGGACGGCCCGAGCTCGTCGAGCTCGAGCCCGACCCCAAGGCCACGCACATCGTCGCCGTCGCGATCTTCCGCGAGCCCAATGGCGTGTCGTGGTACCGCACCTGGGACGTGCCGAAGTACCACGGCGACTCGGTGTGCCTCGCCGAGCGCCAGCACAAGACGTGGGAAGACCCCTGCTTCTACCTGCTCATCGATCGCAACACGCTCGACGGCGGACACACGCCGCCGCCCGGGTTCGACGCGAGCAAGGCCGGTGTCCAGTGTCCGGGGCCGCCGCTCAAGATCAAGCCGCCGCCGCCCCCGTCCAAGAAGGACGACAAGAAGAAGAAGAAGGACCTGAAGAAGCTGAAGAAGCTCGAGAAGGCCAAGGACGCGAAGGCGCCCGAAGGGCCTGAGGCTCCGGAAGCGCCGAGCGCTCCCGAGGCGCCGAAGGGCCCGGAAGCGCCCGCAGCACCGGGGAAGGGTTGAAGTCGTCCCATGGCGAAACGCCATCTCGAACGCGTCGTGTGGAGCGAGGGGATGCTCATGTGTCCCCAGCACTTGCAGCAGCAGGACCTCTTCTGGGAGGCCACCCTGTCGGCGCGGCTGGCCGCGTCGTCGCCCTACAGCTGGGGCGTCGTCTCGCTCGGCATCGACGAAGGCGAGCTCAAGGCCGGCCAGCTGCGCGTCTCCGAATTCGTCGGCGTGCTCTCGGGCGGGCTGCCGCTCGAGTTCTCGCCGGCGCAGCCCGGTGGGCCCGCGGCGCGGCCCATCGCCGACTCGTTCCCCACCACGGCCGCGATGCTCGAGGTCTACCTCGCGGTGCCGTCGGCCCGCGAAGGCATCCCGAACTACCAAGACGCGGTCGACGATTCCGCGAACGCCCGCTTCCGCATCGCCAACCGGCCGGTGCCCGATCTCACCATCGCGAAGACCGAGCAGATCGTGTCGTTCGGGCGCCCGAACGTGTCCATCTTGTTCGGCAACGAGGCGCGCGACGATTTCGAGACGGTGAAGATCGCCGAAATCGTCCGCGACGGCACCGGATCGTTCGCGCTGTCGCGCAACTACATCCCACCGGCCTTGAAGGTCAGCGCGTCGCCTGTGCTGTCGTACTGGCTGCAGGATCTGCTCAGCGTGATCCTCACCAAGCAGCGCGCGCTGTCCGAGACGCGCCGGCAGATCGACGCGGCCAACGTCGAGTTCACCGGGCAGGACATCACGCGGTTCCTCCTGCTCAACGCGCTCAACACGTACATCCCGCACGTGCGCCACATCGTCGAGAGCAAGACCACTCCGCCGCTTGCCGCGTACCTCACCTTGATCGAGCTCGGCGGCTCGCTCACCACGTTCTCGAGCGAGGTCGATCCGTCCACGTTCCCCAAGTTCGTGCACACCGATCAGCGCGCGACCTTCGAGGATCTGTTCGGCCTGCTCAACAAGATGCTCGGCGCCACCGTGCGCGAGCTCTGCATCACGGTGCCGCTCGAGGCCCGACAGGACGGCATGTGGATCGGTCAGCTGAAGGACGAACGCCTGCCGCGCTGCCCGCGGTTCGTGCTCGCCGTCGAGGCCGAGCTCACCCAGCAAGACGTCGCGAACCGGCTGCCCAAGCTGTCGAAGATCGCGTCGTGGAAGCAGATCAACCAGATCGTGCGCTCCGCGACGCCGGGCGTGCCGCTCGTGGTCACCCATCGTCCGCCGTCGGAGGTGCCGGTGCGACCGCGCCAGGTCTACTTCATGCTCGGCACCGATGATCCGTACTGGCGGCAGATCGCCACCGAGAAGACGGTCGCGATCTACCTGCCGCCGCCGTTCGACCCCAGCAAGGCCAAGATCACCCTCATGGGCGTGCCCGAGCGCAGCACCACGAGCGGCGCAGCCTGAAGGAACCGAGACCGATGGACCGCGTCAACGAAGTCACGAAGGACTGCTTCGACGCGCTCATCCAGATCCGCAATCTGCACGACGAAGGTCTGCTCGCGCCGGAGATGTTCCACGCGCGGATGATCGCGTTCATCGACGACCTGTACACGCGCGGGCAGCGAGCCGGTTTGAACGAGCGCGACGTCCACGACATGGTCTACGCCATCGTCGCGCTCGCCGACGAGGTCGCGCTGCGCAAGCCGGGCGGCATCCGGGAAGTGTGGATGAGCAAGCCGCTGCAGCTGCACTACTTCAACGAGAACCTGGCCGGCGAGGGCTTCTTCCACCGGCTCGAGTACGTGCTCGCCGACCCCCGTCGCATCGACGTGCTGCGGGTCTACTACCTGTGCCTGTTGTTCGGATTCCAGGGCAAGTACGCCGTGCGCGGCGGTGAGCTCGAGCTCGCCGCCGTGCAGCGCCGCGTGAAGGACATCCTCGGCATCGGTTCCAGGCCCGAGCCGCTGTCGAAGAAGCACCTGCGCCCGCGCGAGCGGGTGAACCGCGCGCAGCAGCACTACATCACCGTGTGGATCGGCTTGCTCGCGCTCTTGTTCTCGCTCGCGCTCATCATCGTGCTGCGGCGCGCGCTCGACGGTCAGACCACCTCGATTCTCGAGCGCATCGGCGCTCTCCTCCCCCAGTGAGGCACGCACCATGGCCGCACTGAAGTACATCTTCGCCGCCCTGCTCATCGCCGCCGTCTGGGCGACCGTGATCCTGCTCGAGCTGCCCATGTGGATCGCGATCGTCGCGACCGTGGTCATCGTGCTCGTGCTCGCGACCTACGTGATCATCAAGGTCGTGCGGGCCAAGAAGGCCGCACGCGAGATCGAGCGCGCGCTCAAGGCCCAGGCCGATCGCCATGCCCAGAGCGCCCGCCCCGATCTGCGCGCCGACATCGACGCGATGCAGCAGGAGTTCCTGAAGGCCATCGCGGCGCTCAAGACCAGCAAGCTCGGCGGCAAGAAGCCGTCCGAGGCGCTCTACGCCCTGCCCTGGTACATGATCATCGGCCCACCGGGGGCGGGCAAGTCCACCGCGCTGCGCAACAGCGGCCTGCGCTTCCCGTACCTGTCGAAGTCGGGCGGCGGCGTGCAGGGCGTCGGCGGCACGCGCAACTGCCAGTGGTGGATGACCAACGAGGCCGTCATCCTCGACACCGCTGGCCGTTACACGACCGAGGACAGCGACCGCGACGAGTGGCTGTCGTTCCTCGAGCTGCTCAAGCGCAACCGACCCAAGCAGCCGGTCAACGGCGTGATGGTGGCCATCTCCGTCACCGACGTGTCCGAGGCGCATCCCGAGGACGTGCACACCCGTGCCCGCGAGATCCGCTCGCGCATCGACGAGGTGATGGCGAAGCTCGAGATGATCGTGCCGGTGTACGTGCTGTTCACCAAGCTCGATCTGCTGCCCGGGTTCGTCGAGCTGTTCGGCGACCTCGGCAACACCGAGCGCCGGCAGATCTGGGGCTTCACGCTGCCGGTCACGGTGAAGCAGGACCCCACGCAGTCGTTCATGCAGAACTTCGACGAGCTCGGCACGATCATCGAGCGTCGAGCCGTGCGCCGCATGGGCGAGGAGCGTCGCGTCGAGGCACGCGACAAGATCTACGAGTTCCCGCAGTACTTCGAGCCCATGAAGGAGAAGCTCGCCATGTTCGTGGGCGAGCTCATGGCCGACAACGTGTACGCCGAGTCGCCGCACCTGCGCGGCGTCTACTTCACGAGCGGCACGCAAGAGGGCCGCACCATCGATCGCATCATGAACTCGATGGCGGCGGCGTTCGGCATCCAGCCCAAGCTGGCGTACACCACCCCGCAGATCGAGCCGAAGAGCTACTTCCTCGGCGAGCTGTTCGAGAAGGTCATCTTCCCCGACAAGCTCATCGCGGCGCGCAGTGCCGCGAAGATCAAGAAGCAGGCGCTCATCGGCCACGGCATCGGCGCGGGCCTCCTGCTCACCGCGTTCGGCCTCGCGGTGCTGCCGGTCATGGGCTTCCGCAACAACCGCCAGCTCCTGTCCGACACCAACGACGCCATCGCGCGCATCGAGGAGCACCACGCGTCGAAGTCGGCCGATCCCATCCGACTCGAGAAGCTCGAGCCACTGCGTATCGTCGAGCGCGAGCTCGACTCGCACGAGGACGACGGCACGCCGCTGAAGCTGCGCATGGGCATGTACCAGGGCGAGCGCATCTACAAGCACGTGCGCGACCTGTACCTGCGCACGGTTCGCGACGAGCTCCTGCGCCCCATCCTCGACATCGAGGTCGAGCAGCTCAATCGCCTCGTCCAGCGCTACGCGCCGATCCAGGACGAGGTGAAGGACAGCGAGCACGAGGAGTTCGAGGCGCGGCTGCGCTTCTATCTGCTGCTCACGTGCATCCCGCAGGTCGAGGGCTCGTGCGAGTACCCGCCGAAGGGCGAGCCGGGCCTCGCGGACGAGAAGCAGCGGCCGTGGCTCGTCGAGACCATCGCCGACAAGTGGGCCAAGCCGCTCGAGCTGGCCGGCGACGTCGCAGCGACGCGCTCGAACATGCTCGCGATCGCCGAGGCGTACATCGACATCGTCGCGGCCGAGCCCGGGTATCTGTTCGAGCGCAACGTCCGGCTCGTCGACGACGTGCGCAAGATCCTCAACCGCACCGACCAGACCGAGGCGCTGCTCGCCGAGCTCGTCCGTGACGTGCAGGCCCGCGACATCGCGCTGTCGGACATCGTGAACCTCGAGTCGCTCAAGAACGACGACAAGGTCGTGCCCGGCGCGTACACGCGGCAGGCGTGGGACAACGAGATCCGCTACGTGATCGCGGATTCGATGGAGAGGCTGCTCGGCGACGAGTGGGTGCTCGGGCTCACCGCCGAGCAGGTCACGCAGAACCGCGACCAACAGCTCGAGGCGCTGCGCTCACGCTACTTCGAGGAGTACATCCGCCACTGGCGCGGATTCCTCGGCTCGCTGCACACCAAGGCGCCCGACGATCAGCTCGAGGCGGCCGCCGAGCTGCGCGAGCTCACCGGCGGGGCCTCGCCGCCGCTCGTGCGGCTGTGCGAGCACCTCGCGTATCACACGACGCTGCTCGAGCCCGAGCCCGAGGTGTCCGAGGAAGAGGAGAGCGCGTTGCTCGAAGCGGCCGAGAAGGCCGGGACGAAGGCGCTCGCGAGCAAGGGCGGTGTGGCCGGCAAGACGGCCGCGGGCGCCCTCGCGCGCCGCCAACGCGAGCGTCCGAAGCCGAAGAACCCGCTGCACAAGACCGCCGAGGACGTGAAGAAGGAGTTCGAGGGCTTCGTCGCGTTCGGCTTCGTCGATCCGGGCCCCGTCGATCCCGGCGCACCGCCGCCGCCGCGCGGCGCGGTGCGGGCCGACACGTACCAAGAGGAGCTCAAGAAGGTCCGCGACGCGCTGCAGCAGAAGATCGATTCGGAATCGGCGGAGGACACCGCCAAGCTCGTGACCGCCATCACCGCGTCGATCATCGCCGTCGACGGGCTCATCACCGAGACGGACACGAAGGGCTGGAACTCCACGCTCTCCAACGTGCTCAAGCCGCCGCTGCAGGGGCTCAACAACATCGCCGCCGTCTCGTCCGAGAAGGCGACCACGAGCCGCTACTGCGCCGAGGTCTACCAGCCGATGACGGACATCCTCGCGATGTATCCGTTCACGAAGGACGCGAAGAAGTCGGTCACGCTCAAGAAGTTCGGGGAGTTCCTCACCCCGGGCACCGGCAAGCTGTGGGTGTACTACCAGGAGGCGCTGGCGAGCCGCGTGCCGCTGAAGAACAACACGTTCACGCTCGCGAAGTCCGGCGCCGCCTCGGCGAACAAGGTGAACCCGCAGATCGCCCAGTTCCTCAACCGCGCGCACGATCTGTCGCGCAGCATCTACCCCATCGGCAGCGACAAGGCGTCGGTGGCGTTCCAGATCCAGGCCACGCTCGCGCCGAAGCAGTCGAGCGTGAGCATCACCATCGACGGCAAGTCGCACCAGTACATCACCGGGCCGGAGGAGTGGATCGACTTCCTGTGGCCCGGGGAGAAGGGCGGCGGATTCCTGAAGGTGAAGTACTTCGGCGTCCAGGGTGACATCGACAAGGAAAACAAGGAGTGGGGGCTGTTCCTGCTGTTCGAGGAAGGCACCGTCACCGGCGGCCGCGATCCGTTCACCATCAAGTTCGACCTGCAGGATCAGGAGGCGGGTGTCGTCACGCTGCGTGTCCGCCCGCAGGATCCCGAGGCGAACCCGTTCTTCGGCACGAGCGAGCGCGAGGTCGGATTCCTCGAGGTGTTCCGCCATGCGGATCTGAAGCCCCCGCGCAACGTGCTCATCGGTGGTGCCCAGTGCGGCGGCGAGTGAAGCGAGGCTTGTCGTGGTGAACCCGCGCATCGGTGTGTTCGGCAAGCTCCCCACGGTGGGCGACTTCGTCGCGCACAATGCCGCGAGCTCCGGTGCGCGCGAGCTGCAGACGTGGCTCGTCGCCGAGGTCGAGAACCTGGCAGCGAAGCGCAAGCATGTGCCGAACGTGCCGGTGAAGTTCCTCATCCGCGATCCGGCCGCGAACGGCGCGTGCATCGGTGCGCTCGCACCGGGTCGCGATCGGGTCGGCCGCGAGTTCCCGCTCGCCGTGTTCGCGAACATCGACATGCCGGTCGCGTGTCACCGGTTCCCCTCGCTGCCCACGGCGTACACGGGCTTCCTCGACGCCGCGGCGCGACTCGTCACCGAGGCGCCGTCGCTCGGGCTCGATCTCACCGGGCTGCTCTTGCGCACCGACATGCTGCAGCTGCCCGGCCCGAACGAGCTCGAGGAAGCGCGCACGTGGACGCACCAGGCGCTCGAGGCCACCGGCGGTCAGACGCTGCTCGAGGCGGTGTTCGGACCGCTCGCCGGCGGCGTCGCGCTGCACGGCGTGCACATGTTCGCGACCGCGTGCGCGCACGTGCACGGCGGCGATCCGGGGCGCGCGTCGATCGTGCTCGACTGCCCGACGTCGGACGACGTGCAGCTCGTGTTCTGGCTGCGACTGGCCCGCGAGCTGCTCGGCTGGCGCCGCGCACCACCCTCGCTGTTCTGGACAGGCCCCGGCGGTCCGGACACGCGGCTGTTGCTGACGCTCGGTGCACCGGCGCAGGGCGTGCTGCATTTCCTGGCCGACCCGACCGTCACGGCGGAGAAGCTGTGGCCGATGCGCACGCAGAGCGCCAACGTGATCGACGGCGCCCGCAAGGGCCTGTCGCCGACCCGCGTGCGCACGCTGAGCCAACCACCAGGCACCGCGGCTCAGCTGCTCGACGCGTTGGTCGCTGGCTGATCGCGGCGGCGATCTCAGCGCGCTCGATCGGGGACGCGACGCAGCCGGCCGAGGGCGAGGCAAGTGCGGCGCAGCTGTTCGACCTCACGGAGGCGTCGGGCAACGCCGCTCGGCGACATGTCGATCTTGCCCGTGAGACGCAGCTCGCTGCGGAGGTCCGTGGATTGCGACGCCGACCGAAGCCGTTGCGTGATCGCGCGCGGAGACATGTCCACGCTCATCGGTCGAGCTCCTTCAGGCGCTCCACGTCCGCGAGATCCTGCGCGCGTCCGGCCTGCAGCTTCATCGCGATCAATGCGTCGCGTCCGACCACCCAGACTCTGCGGCCCTCGTCGGCCTCGTAGAGCTGGCGGGAGTCCCATACCGGAGCAAGCGGAGGATCGGCGAGGATCAGATCCACGGTGAGTGTCTCGCCGGACTCGATGCGGCTCACCCGTCGCAAGCGCATGCCGTCGCGGAACTCGAGCGGCAGCGCCTCGAAGGGGAACCCCGCCCGCTTCACCGCGACGATCGCTCGGTCGATGTCGGCCGCTGGCACGAGGAGATCGATATCCGTGGTCGCGCGTGGCGCACCGTGCACCGCGAGCGCGAGACCGCCGACCAGTGCGTGCTCGATGCCGTCGCGTTCCAGCTCCGCGACGACCGCGAACAGCGAGTCGAGCAAGTCCAGCGACACTCTCGCGAGCGTAGCACCGTTCGCGCTTGACGCGTGCGAGGACTGCGGTAGACCTGCAAGGATGCTCGGTGGGCAGCTCGGGATGAGCTTCTGGAATCGCGGTTCGCTCCGTCTGCTGTTCTCCTGCCTCGGTGCGGCTGGCTCGGCGCTGCTTTGTCCCGCGTCACCGGCCCTCGCTGCGCCCGCAACGTTCGTGGTCCACAGCGACGCGGTGACGGGGATCACCAGCGATGCGGAGGTCTTCGTGTCGCTGCGTTACATGCGGCACCTCTGGATCACGCCCGATGGCGTGCAGGTGGCGGTGATCCAGCAAGGCAGCAACGGCGGGCTCGGCCTGTACAAGTCGTTCGACGCGGGGTCGGCGTGGTCGTGGGAGCAGGATCTGCCGGGCTCCTCGGAGGACATCAGCGATGGGATCATGCTGGCGGACGGCAGCTTGCTGCTGGTCACGTCGATCGCGACCACGGGTCCGATCGCGGACGTCGAGTTCATCCGGATGAACTACGACGCGCTCGCACGAGAGTGGTCGCTCGACCCGCTCGCGCCCTCGACGGTCTATGGCTCGAGCGAGGTCGGCAAGGCGACGCGCGCCACGATCGCGATGGACTCGAACGGCGTGCTCTGGTCGGCGTTCCGCCTGCAGAACGCGAACACCGGCAACGTGCGGATCCGGCTGTTCTCCAGCGTCGACGACGGGCTCACCTGGCAGGACTCGCTCAATCTGTTCGGCACGGCCAACGCCTGGGTCGAGAAGAACGGCAAGGTCGTGGCCACCGGCACCGGCATCGCCGTCGTCCTGCAGGACGTCACCGGCAGCGTGGCGAGCCCGGTGCGCTGGAAGGCGTGGGCCCATCGCGACGACGCGGCGCCCTTGCAGGCGGCGATGACCAGCCAGCCGATCGCGGCGATGCGCGTGGCGGAGGGCGATCCCCACGGCTCGCACTTCAGCGTCGCCGCCGACTCGCTCGGCAACCTCCACCTCAGCTACCAGGACGGCCGCATCTTCTATGCGCGACTCGACGAGTCCGCGCAGAGCTGGTCCACGCCCGTCTCTTTGGGCACGCAGACCGCCAGCTACAACAGCATCTCCGTGGCGGGCACCGACGACCTCTACGTGTTCACCCGCTTCGCGGGCGGCACCAACCTGTGGGTCAAGCGGCTCCCGCAGGCGACCCAGCAGTGGAGCGGATGGCTGCAGGTCTCGGCGAGCTCCGAGCCGGGGCTCCTGCGCATGTGCAGCCCCGAGCGGGTCGACGACGAGCTGCCGGTGCTCTATCAGGTGAACGCGCCACCCCCCGGGCTCGAGCTGCTGCACGCGCTGCTCGACGTGTGATCGGTCGTTCAGCGCTCGCGTCGGATCGAGAAGCGCTGCACCTTCGCGGTGTAGCTCGCGAGCGGATAGCCCGGCGACGCACCGGCGGCGATCTCCGGCAGCGGACCTTCGGGGCGCGCGGTCGCGTCGACGTCGAGCGCCCATCCGCCGTAGCTCGGTGTCTTCGTCGCGATGCGCCGGCGGTGCGGATCGGGCACGTCCTCGGTGCGCACGGTCAGATGCCAGCCGCGTTGGTGCACGTCGCCCGAGATCACGTGCACGTCGGTCCAGCCGAGCAGCTCGGCGACATGCGCTGCGTCGTGCTCGGTCGCGAGCTCGACCGTCATCCGCGCCGCGCCGGGGTCGGCGGCGGCCTTCGCCACCCCCGGCACCGCGCCGATGCGCGCGGCGAGCGAGTCGAGATCGGCCTCGCTCGTGCGCGCGAGGACGGCCGGCAAGTCGCGCAACATCGCGTCGACGTCCGCCCATGCCGCATCGTCGACGGCCGTCGGCACCGCGACCTCGGCGTTCGGTCCGGGCTGGGCGCCCTCCGGTGGTGGGGAGTTCGTGCTCGTCGCCTCGCTCGCGCTCGTACACACGGTACCCGACAGGAGCAGCGCGGTGGCGAGCTTCGCAGCGATCATTCGACTGAGCATGGTTTCGCCACCGTACGTTCCCGGACGAGCGTAGCGGTTTAACCCGCGATCACGGATCTGCTCGCATGTGAGCGGCCGGCACTCGTAGGGCGACGTTCGCGATGATGCCCGAGTCCCTGCTGGCCGGGGATCGTGATGGAACGCGGCCGCAAGCCGGGAACATCCAGGCCGCGGCGGACACCCAGGCTCATG